>ERZ1066130.600-NODE-600-length-11267-cov-9.557974_pt1 | contig 11267 bp, 6 predicted proteins | sample MGYA00382777_ERZ1066130 | MGnify/ENA primary metagenome ERZ1066130 (study PRJEB33369, sample SAMEA5778360) | biofilm metagenome | biome: Industrial cooling water; feature: Water cooling tower basin; material: Biofilm | place: United Arab Emirates | collected...
AGGCGGGAGTGCTCGAAGTGGCGGTCGAGGACTTCTCGGCGGGCCTGCTGGAGGAAGAGGTTGGCGGGGTCGAACTCGGAGAAGACGTCGAAGATGAGCGAGGCGGAGGCCTGGGTCTGCGAGCCGGACTTGCGGAGGCCGGGGTAGGACTGGGTGATGAGCCCGGAGATTCGGGCGATCTCGCGGAACTGGACTTTGGCGAGGTCGGAGAGGTTGGCGGAGCGGAGGATGTCGTCGGTGAGCGAGTCGGCGTCGAAGAGGTCGGGGGTGAGCAGTTCGAGCAGGTTGATGTCGTCGGAGGTGAGCAGTTCGAGGCCGTAGTCGTTGACCGCGAGGGCGAAGGTGGTGGGCGATCGGCGGCTGAGCCTGAGGGCAAGGAGCGAGGCGAGGCCGGCGTGGGCGAGACGGCCTTCGAAGGGGAAGAGGAAAAGGTGCGTTCCTTCGCGCGTGCGTGTGGATTCGGCGAGAATCTGGTCGCCCCGCGGTATTCTGGAGAGGCGGGCCTGGGAGTCGAGAATGTCCGCGGCGGCGCGGAGTTCGGGGGAATCGCGACGCGCGGGATCGGCGGCGCGTTCGAGTGTGTTGCGGACGGCTTCGGAGAGGCACTCGGAGATGGGGAGGTTGGCGCCGGCCCAGTGTGGCGTGAGGGAGGTGCCGCCTGCGGCGGGTTCGGTGAGGCAGTCGAGATCTCGGACGCCGAGGAAACGCAGGACTCGTCCGGCGAAGACGAAGCGTTCACCGGGGCGGAGAATGGCGACGAATCCTTCTTCGATGGAGCCGAGGCGTTTCCCCGAACGCAGGCGGACGGACATGGTGGCCTCGGAGACGATGGTCCCGACGTTGAAGCGATGGAGGCGTGCGAGGCGTTCGTCGGGGACGCGGTAGAGGGAGTCGACGAGACGGACTCGCTTGAAGCGGTCGTACGCCTTGAGGGTGTCGCCGCCGTCGCGGACGAGGGCGAGCGTCCAGTCGAATTCCTCGCGGGAGAGGGTGCGGTAGGCGTAGGCGGAGGTGATCTCGCGGAAGAGATCGTCGGGGTCGAAGCCGCCGCCCATGGCGCAGGAGACGAGGTGCTGTGCGAGGACGTCGAGGGGTTTGTCGGCGGGAGAGCGTGCTTCGAGGGTGCCGCGGTCGATGGCCCTGCGTGCGGCGTCGATCTCGAGCAGTTCGAGCCCGTGGGTGGGCACGCAGAGGATGTGGCAATCGGCGCCGGGTCGGTGAGAGGCGCGGCCCGCGCGCTGGACGAGCCTGGCGACGCCTTTGGGGGATCCGATCTGGAGGACGCGTTCGACGGGCTGGAAGTCGACGCCCAGGTCGAGGCTGCTGGTAGCGACGACGATGCGGATGGAGCCGTCTTTGAGTCCGGCTTCGGCGGCTTCGCGGTGGTTGCGATCGATGGAGCCGTGGTGGAGCGCGGTGATGGGCTCGAGGTCGGGCCTGAGGGCGAGGATGGCGCGGAACCAGAGTTCGGCCTGGGCGCGGGTGTTGGTGAAGACGAGCGTGGGCGTGTCGGGATCGAGGGCGTCGAGGACGCGAGGGAGCATGCGCAGGCCGAAGTGCCCAGCCCAGGGGAGTTGATCGGGCGTGTCGGGGAGGATGGAGTCGACGCGGATTCGGCGGAGGATGGGTGCGGTGACGAGCACGGGGTCGGCGTGGAGGCCGACGGCGGCGCGGGCGGCCTCCTTGGCGTTGGCGATGGTGGCGGAGAGCGCCCAGGTTCGGAGGTGTGGTGAGAAGCGGCGGAGACGGGCGAGGGCGAGCTCGGTCTGGGTGCCGCGTTTGCTGGAGAGCAGTTCGTGCCATTCGTCGAGAATGACGGCGCGAAGGGAGGCGAATCGTTCGGGTGCGTGCTCGCTCGTGAGGAGGAGAGTGAGCGACTCGGGGGTGGTCACGAGGACGTGCGGGAGGGAGTTTCGCTGGCGTTGGCGTTGGGAGGCGGAGGTGTCGCCGGTGCGGCACTCGACGCGGGCTGGGAGGTCGAGGTCGCGGATGGGCTGGTGCAGAGCGAGGGCGATGTCGCGGGAGATCGCGCGGAGAGGGGTGATGTAGAGGGTGTGGATGCCGGCGGGAGGATCGGGCTGACGAAGGAGGTCGGCGAGGGGACCCCCGAAGGCGGCGTAGGTCTTTCCGGAGCCGGTGGGGACCTGGATCAGGCCGCTGCGGCCGGCGGCGAAGTGGGCCCAGGCGTCGAGCTGGAACTGGTGGGGCTGCCAGCCTTTGGAAGCGAACCAGGAGGCGACCAGGCGATCGCCCGGGCCGGATGAGGGTGCCGGGGTGGGATGTCGGGCGGCGCGCGGCATCGGAGGTGAATCTAGGTCGGGGGCGGGCGGGGGGTTGGAATCCGTGCGGGGTGGGGTGGCGAAGGATGGGCTATGCGGAGTTGCATGTGGTTTCGATCGGATCTGCGGGTGGAAGACAACACGGCGTTGTCCGCGGCGTGCCGATCGGCGTCGGATGGGGTGGTCGGGGTGTTCGTGGTCTGCGCGGATCAGTGGCGGGGGCATGACTACGCGCCCGCGCGTGTGGATCTGATTCTGCGGACGCTCGCGGAACTCTCGGAGCTGCTTGCGGGGCTCAATATCCCGCTCCGTGTGCTGGACGCGCCGCGGGCCGGGGACGTGGCGGGCCTGGTGGCGAAGGAAGCGGCGGCGTGCGGGTGCGGGGCGGTGTACGCGAACGCGGAGTATGAGGTGGACGAGGCGGCACGCGACGCGGCGGCGGCGCGGGAGTGCGCGGGCGATGGGCTCGGGTTTCACCTGATGCACGATCAGACGGCGATCGAGCCCGCGACGATCCGCACGGGCGAGGGACGGTTTTTCAGTGTGTTCTCGCCGTTCCGCAAGGCGTGGCTTCGGCGGTGGGCGGAAGAGGGCGGGGTGGAACTTCGGCCCGCACCCAAGAAGCAGAAGCCCATTGCGATCGAGCGATCAACGGTCCCCACGCGGGTGAAGGGGTTTGAGTCGCGGGTGCCCGCGGAGGTGTGGCCGGGCGGGGAGCGGCATGCGCTGGGGCGGCTGCGGGAGTTCGCGGCGCGCGGGCTGGAGGGGTACAAGGTCGAGCGTGACTATCCCGCGCGGGCGGGGACGAGCCGGATCTCGCCGTACTTGACGGTGGGCGCGGTGTCGACGCGGCAGTGCGTGCATGCGGCGTTGTCGGCGGCGGGGCTTGAGGCGAAGGGGCTGGACGTCAAGAGCCACGAGCGGATGCCGGCGGGTGCGGCGCACTGGATCAGCGAGGTGGTGTGGCGTGAGTTTTTCACGCATGTGCTGGTGGGGTGGCCTCGGGTGTGCATGGGGCGTGCGTTCCAGATCCACACGGAGCGTCTTGCGTGGTCGGAGAATGAGGAGCACTTCCGGGCGTGGTGCGAGGGTCGGACGGGGGTGCCGATCGTGGACGCGGGGATGCGGGAGCTGGCGGCGACCGGGTGGATGCACAACCGGGTGCGGATGATCACCGCGATGTTCCTGACCAAGAACCTGTTCATCGACTGGCGTCGGGGCGAGCGGTTCTTCATGCAGCATCTGGTCGACGGGTTTCTGGCGAGCAACAACGGTGGATGGCAGTGGTCGGCGAGCACGGGGACGGATGCGGCGCCGTACTTCCGCATTTTCAACCCGATCAGCCAGAGCGAGAAGTTCGATCCGGAGGGGGAGTACATCCGGCGGTGGGTGCCGGAGTTGCGGGATGTGGAGGGGCCCGCGGTGCACCAGCCGCACGATGAGAAAAAGGGGCTGCCCGCGATGCTGCGGGGGAAGATCGATTATCCGGAGCCGATCGTGGACCTGTCGGCGAGTCGCGAGCGGGCGATCGCGGCGTTCCAGGCGCTGCGCGGTTAGGGCTTCGGTGGATCGTTCGCGGGGCGGAGGGTGGTGCGCGTCACGACCTTCTGTGTCGAAGGCGTTGCGCCCTGCTGGCGTGGGGTGAAGGTGAGCGAGAGCGTGACGGTGGACTCGGCGCGGACGATCCGGGCTTCGCCTGGGTTCACAAGGAGTTCGCCGACGGCGGAGGAATCGGCGAGTCGGACGATGAGAGACTTTCCGATGGCGGAGGCTTCGTCCGGGGCGAAGGCGAATGCCGAGGATGTTGTGATGCGCCAATGCTCGGGCTCGGCGGGCGTGATGGTGTGGGTCGTGGTCGAGGAGAGGGTGCCCAGACCCGGGAGCGGCGTGGTGGCGGTGGTGGTCCAGGAGCGAGCGGTGGCGTCCTTGGGTGGCAGCACGCGGTAGGTGGCGGCGATTGTTCGTGCGGCGGCGTCCGGGGAGGCGAGGGAGGCGAACTGGTCGAGCACGGCGGCGACGGCGGGCTGGGCCTTGGCCGTGTCGCGGAGGTCGGCCCAGACGTCGCTGGTGCCCTTGATGTCCGAGGGCGTGCCGTCGGGGGAGAGGATCGCCGTGAGGGGTCGGTTGAGGAGCAGGCGGAGGGCGCGATCGGCGATGGCCTGCGGGGAAGCGGGATCGGGCGCTGAGGCGGCGGTGTCGAGGGAAAAGTCGGTGCCCGCGATGGAGCCTTTGGACGCGAGTCGGGTGATGGTCTGTGTGAGGACGGCGCGGGCGGGGGAGGCGGCGTCCTTGGCGAAGGCGTGGGAGAACTCGATGGTGTGGGTGGCGTTGGAGGAGCCGACGAGCGCCCCGTCGCCGGAGACGGTCTGTTCGACGGATTGGACGTAGGCGTGGGAGAGGGCATCCGGGAAGGACCAGGCCGAGGGGGGCTGGGCGGGGGATTCGGCGGCGGGGGGTGGCTCGGCGTGGCGGGCGAGGAGGGCAAGGGGCACGAGAACGAGCGGGGCGAGGAGCATGGGTGGACGATATCCGAGACTGCGGGGGAGAGAGTGAATAGAGTTGGCGGTTCGCGGGCGTAACTCAGTGGTAGAGTGACAGCCTTCCAAGCTGTACGTCGCCGGTTCGAATCCGGTCGCCCGCTGTGGATGGGATGGGTGGGAGAGGTGGGTTGGTGTGGGGTAAGCCCGATAGTGTGGCGTGCGTGGGCGTTGGGCGGGGTGCGTCGTCATAAACGGCCCGCGGGTGGCGGATTGTCTTGGCGTGACTCAAGTTGTGGGGCACACTGGAGAGGGCGGGCGCGATGCGTCCGGCCTTGGTGCGTCATAACTGAAGAGGGGCGAGCGATGCTGATTGAACTGGCGGTGACGGCGGCGTTGATGGCTTCGGCTGGTCGGCAGGACGGGGTGATCGTCTCGGCGCCGGCGGGCGTGATGCTCGACGGGCGTGACTCGGCGGGGACGTGGCTTTGGCATCGGACGATCGGGTATCGCGGGGACATCGGCGTGGCGACCCGCCGGGCGTATCCGTACGGGCGGGCGGACTCGGTGCGCCGGCCGGGGTTCAATGGATCGGCGTGGACGGGCGAGACGTTCGTGGGCGGGGTGGATTCGTGGGCGGTGAACTCGGGGTCGCCCGGGGCGGCGGCGTACGGGGCGGTGGGCAGCGAGGACGCGGTGGCGATGCTGCGTGCGGGGCCTTACGTGCTGAGCGTGAACCCCTTCGAGGAGATTCGGGCGGAGGGGAAGGAGATGCCGCGGGCGATCCTGAAGCATCTGGAGGCGGCACGGGTGCAGTGGCTCAAGGACCACGGGTATCTGGGCGGGGTGCGGAGCTTCCGGAATGACTATGCGGCGGTGTCGCCCGAGCGGGCGGGGATCGATCTGACGCCCAAGGCGATCATTCCGAGCCCGACGGATGAGCCGCGGTTCCGCAACAAGATGCAGGTTCGCGGGGTGACGACGCCCAACATGACGCTGGCGGGCGCGACGCGCGTGAGCCTGCCCCCGGCGGCGGAGGTGGTGAGGCCGCCGGTGATCGTCGCGAACACGACGCGTTGAACGATCGAGCAGCCCTTCCGGGCGATGGGAAAGGCGTCGGGCCTCGGTCGATCCGGGGCCCGATGTCGTTTTCGTGGCGCGGGTCGGGGGCGGGTAGACTGGGGCCGGCGCGTGCACAGGCGCCAGAAGGCGGGCGTGATGTTTCAGGGGACGCTGACGATTGAGCGGCTGCTCGCGGCGATGCGGAAACTGGACGCGTCAGATTTACATCTCAAGGTCGGGGTGCCGCCGGTGTATCGGGTGCACGGGGTGCTTCGGACGATTGACGCGCCGGCGCTCACGGAAGAGCAGGCGGACCACATTCTGGATCCGATCGTGTCGGCGTCGCTCAAGGCGAAGTACGAGGCGACGGGCTCGCTGGACTTTGCGACGCATCTGGCGGACGGGGATCGCTTCCGCGTGGACATGTTCCGCGCCGGGGGGCATACGCACGCGGCGATCCGGCGGGTGAAAGCGGAGATCCCGTCGTACGAGGACCTGCATCTGCCTGCGGTGTACGGGGAGATCGTGGAGAAGACGATCGAGGGGCTTGTGCTGGTGGTGGGCGTGACGGGGAGCGGGAAGAGCTCGACGATCGCCGCGATGGTCGATCACATCAACCGGACGCGTGCGGAGCACATCATCACGGTGGAGGATCCGGTGGAGTACCGGTTCACGCCGAAGAAGTCGGTGATCAGCCAGCGGGAGATCGGGGTGGACGTGCCGGACTATGGGGTGGCGCTCAAGTACATCGTTCGGCAGGATCCGGACGTGATCTTCATCGGGGAGATGCGGGACCACGGGACGGTGCTGGCGGCGATTCAGGCGGCGGAGACGGGGCACCTGGTGTTCGCGAGCCTGCACACGGCGGACACGATGCAGGCGATGAGCCGGATCCTGGAGTTTTTCGAGCCGCGGGATCACGGGTTTGTACGCGGGGCGTTGTCGAACACGCTGAGGGCGGTGTGCGCGCAGCGGCTGGTGCCGACGGTGCCCGAGTTTGCGGGGGGTCGAGGGGGCGTGGTTCCGGCGACGGAGGTGCTGCTGGGAACGGGGCTGGTGAAGGAGAAGATCCGGGAGGGGATGGACGCGGACCTGCCGGCGATCATCGCGGGGAGCCGATCGGAAGGGATGAGGAGCTTCACGCAAAGCCTGGCGGAGCTGGTGGAGCGCGAGTGGGTGTCGGTGCCGGTGGCGCTCGAGCATGCACCGAATCGGGAGGCGCTGAGCAGCCTGCTCAAAGGGGTGGACGTTCGGTCGGCATCTCTGGTGTCGCGGTCGAAGGGATAGGCCCGGGATCGGGCGGGTGCGGTCCCGCGTCGCGGAAGAAAGGGGTTGGGGTTGCGGGTGGGGTCGGGGCGTGGCATACTGGCGGGACCACACGAGAAGGAGCTCGCCATGCAGGAATTCGGGAATCTGTCGCGTCGTCGGTTTGTTCGGACCGCTGCCGGTGCGTTGGCGGCGGGAGTCGGGGCCAGCGCGGGGCTGTCGTGGTTCCCGGCGGCGAGCCATGCGCGGATGAAGAACCTTCGGGGCGCGGCGGACCGGATCAACATCGGGGTGATCGGGACGGGCGGGCAGGGGACGTGGCACGTTCAGAACCTGCTGAGCAAGGCGGAGCGGGAGAACGTGGCGGTGACGATGGTGTGCGACGTGTACAAGCGTCGGCTCGAGAACGCGAAGCGGCTGATCAAGGGCGATGAGAAGTCGGCGGTGATGGAGTACGAGCGGATCCTTGACAACAAGGACATTCATGCGGTGCTGATTTCGACGCCGGACCATTGGCACGTGAAGATGGCGATCGAGGCGATGGAGGCGGGGAAGGACGTGTACGTCGAGAAGCCGCTGAGCCACACGATCGAGCAGGCGATCGCGTGCCGGAACGCGGTGCGGAAGAGCGGGCGGGTGCTGGCGGTGGGTCCGCAGCGGACGAGCGAGCAGCGCTGGTGGGCGGCGGGCGAGGCGATTCGAGCGGGTCGGATCGGGCCTGTGGTGTGGTCGCAGGGGTCGTACTGCCGCAACAGCCGGGAGGGGCAGTTCAACTGGCGGATCGATCCGGACGCGGGGCCGAGCGCGACGGGCGGGGAGGGGTACGTGGACTGGGACCGTTGGCTCGGGCATCAGCACGGGCTGGCGGAGAAGATTCCGTGGAACGCGGACCACTTCTTCCGGTTCCGGAAGTACTACGCGTACAACGGGGGCGTGGCGACGGACCTGATGTACCACTGGCTGACGCCGCTGCTGCTGTCGATTCACGGGCCGGACGGGGCGTACCCGAGGCGTGTGATGTCGGGCGGCGGGCAGTACATCGAGAAGGACGGGCGTGACATCGCGGACACGATGCTTCTGACGGCGGACTACGACACCCACAGCGTGTTCCTGACGTCGGTGATGGTGAACGACGTGGGAGTGCCGGAGATGATCCGCGGGCAGCAGGGGCAGCTCGAGCCGACGGGCGAGGGTTGGGCGGTGAAGGAGCAGAGCACGTGGGCGCGGGAGTTCCGCAAGGCGAACGGGATCGAGATCAAAGAGGTCGAGGCTCAAGGTCGCAAGCGGCTTGAGCCGCCGGCGGGGCAGGCGACCTCGTCGATCAAGGCGCCGGGCAATAAGGACGGTCGCGACCACGTGGAGAACTGGCTCGACGCGATGCGGGGCAAGGCGAAGGTGAACTGCAACGTGGAACTCGGGTGCGCGGCGATGGTGGCGATCAAGATGGGCGTGGAGTCCTATCGCCAGAGCAAGGTCTTCACGTGGGACTCCAAGAACGAGAAGATGACAGGCTAACCCCCACCCCTCCCCTCCCCGACCCGCAACCCATCCCCCGACTCCCCCCACTCTTCCGACCCCGCCCGCGATCGTCCCTCGTTGGTTTGCCGACGGGTTCGCATCGAGCGGCGGGGGTTGGTTTCGGCAGGTGGAGGAGGGAAATGGAGGAGGCAGGGTCACCTGATAGGGTGAATCTCGGCAGGAAGCCCACTCGTGTGCAATAACTGTGGGTGATGGGGCGTTGAGCGTGTACGCTGAATTCTCGGCGTCCCTGTTGGGCTGGCCGGCGGGGCAGGACACATCCTTGCGCTGGAGATACATATGCATCGGAGAGCATGGCTTGGATCGTTGGTTGGGCTTCTAGCGGCGTGCGTGGCGATGTGGATGCCCGCGGGTGCGGCGATGGCCCAGGACACGGGCGCGGTCGTCGGTGTGGTGGGTTCGGTGAACGGGCCGGTGGCGGAGGCGCAGGTGATTCTGCGGAACGCCGATGGCGAGGTTGCTCGGACGGTGAGCGGCCCGGACGGTCGATTCGGCTTCCGCGCGGTGCCGCAGGGTCGGTACGACGTGGTGGCGTTCAAGCGTGGAGTTGGCGAGGGATCGGCACGGATCGGCGTGCGGAACGGGGAGATCACGCGGGTTCGCCTGCCGCTGAGGGCTCCGGTGGGTCATGTGGCGGGAGTGGTGTTCGCGGGCGAGCAGGTGGCGGGCGGCGCGACGGTGGTGCTGATGCGTGACGGGCAGGCGGTGGCCCGCGGTCAGTCGGACCGTCGTGGTGCGTTCGGCTTCCGGAACATCGCGCCCGGTACGTACACGGTCGTGGCGTCGAAGGAGGGTGTGGGCGAGGGTCGTGCGGAGGTGGTGGTCCGCGTGGGCGAGATTTCCCGCGTGCGGGTTTCGCTGCGGCAGGCTCCGCCCCCGGTGGGCGGGTTGTCGGGCGTGGTCTTCACCGACGCCGGCGTGACGGCGGAGGCGACGGTGGTCATTCTCCGCGACGGCGTGGCGGTCGCGCAGACGACGAGCGGTCGCGACGGGCGGTTCGCTGTTCCGGGGCTGCGTGCGGGGACGTACGTGGTGCGTGCGGCGAAGCGTGGCGTTGGTCGAGGCGAAGTCTCGGCGACGGTCGTGGCCGGTGAGGTCACGTCGGTGCGCGTGCGGCTTTCGCAGTAATGCTCGGAGATTCTGAGCGGTTCAACGGCACCCCCGCGCGACGCGGGGGTGCTTGTTTTTGGCGGCAGTGCGCATCGCGGAGCCGGGGTGCTGGCATGGGGCGTCTGGGCGTAGGATCGGCGCATGAGCCAGCACGACACGCCGCGGGACGCGTACCTCAGCCTCCGTCGCTTCCAGACGTTCTTTCGGGACGTGGTGGAAGCTGGGGTGTGGTCGGGGGCGTCGCCTGTGCGGGTGCAGGTGCATCAGATCACGGACGCGAAGGCCGAGCCGATTTCGGCGGAGGAGGCCCTGGGTCGGGCGTACGCGGACGTGGGCGTGGGGTGGCGTTGGGGGCCCAAGTGGTCGACGGCGTGGTTTCGGGTGTGGGGCGAGGTACCGCGGGAATGGAAGGGGTCGGCGGTCGCACTGCGATTCTCGAGCGGGACGGAGGGACAGATCTGGTCGGTCAGGTTCGGGGGCGAGACACCGCCGGGCACGGGGATGACGGCGGTGCGCGGGCTGGACGTGAATCGTGACGCGTACCACCTGACTCGGTCGGCGGTCGGGGGCGAGGGTGTGGAAGCACTGATCGAGGCGGCGTGCAACCACCCGTTCGGCGTGGTGGGGTTTGAATGGGATCACAGCGAGGTGCATGCGCGGTGGAACTCGGACAGCCCGGGGCTGCTGTCGCGGGCGGAGGTCGCTCGGTACGAGCCGGCGGCGTGGGAATTGAGGCAGCGGTACGCGGTGGCGCTGGGGCTTCTGGAGGAGCTGCCGCTGACGAGCCCACGGGCGGGGGAGTTGCTCGCGGGATTGCGGGCGGCGACGAACGCGATCGATCAGAGGGACGTGGCGGGGAGCGCGGGGCGTGCGTCGGAGATTCTCGGGCGCGTGCTTTCGAGCCCGGCGGGCGGGAGCGCGACGAGGTGCTTTGCCGTCGGGCACGCGCACCTGGACACGGCGTGGCTTTGGCCGATCCGCGAGACAAAGCGGAAGGTGCTGCGGACGTTCAGCAACCAACTGGAGAATCTGGAGCGATTCCCGGGGTATGTGTTTCTGGCAAGCCAGACGCAGCACTACGCGTGGGCTGCGGAGCGTGACCCGGCGTTGTTCGAACGGATCCGGCGTCGGGTGGAGGAGGGGCGTTGGGAGGCGGGCGGGGGAATGTGGATCGAGCCGGACGTGAACTGCGTGAGCGGGGAGTCGCTCATCCGGCAGACGCTGGTGGGCGAAGGGTGGTGGCGGGAACGATTCGGGGATCGTGGCCGGCAGCGGTATCTGTACCTGCCGGACACGTTCGGGTTCGGGAGCAACCTGCCGCAGATCATGCGGCATTGCGGGCTGGACACGTTCATCACGAACAAGCTGCACTGGTGGCAGCACACGACATTCCCGCACACGACGTTTGTGTGGCGTGGGATCGACGGGTCGTGGGTGATCGGGCACAACACGCCGGGAAGGGACTACAACGCGACGAACACGCCGAAGGAGCTTCGTCGCGGCGAGGAGCACCACCGGCAGAAGGATACGGCGC
>ERZ1066130.601-NODE-601-length-11262-cov-9.860087_pt1 | contig 11262 bp, 12 predicted proteins | sample MGYA00382777_ERZ1066130 | MGnify/ENA primary metagenome ERZ1066130 (study PRJEB33369, sample SAMEA5778360) | biofilm metagenome | biome: Industrial cooling water; feature: Water cooling tower basin; material: Biofilm | place: United Arab Emirates | collected...
CGTGAGCGATGCCCGGATGGCCAGGGGGGTGGTCGAGGGGTGGTCGGCGGAGGCGCAGCGGCTGGCGGACGCCTTCTGGCCCGGCCCGCTCACGCTGGTGCTGCCGAAGGCGACCGGGGTGCCTTCCGTCGTGACCGGCGGCGGGCCGATGGTGGCGGTGCGCAGCCCGGACCACGCGCTCACGCTGGCGATGATCGAAACGTTCGGCAGGCCGGTGGTGGGCCCGAGCGCCAATCCCTCCGGAGGCGTCTCGCCGACGACGGCGGAGCATGTTCGCGCGTCGTTCACTCCTGAGCAGGTCTTCGTGCTCGACGGCGGACCGTGCCGAGGAGGGATCGAGTCGACGGTGGTGAGTCTGTCGGGTCGTCCGCGGGTGTTGCGTCCCGGTCTTGTGTCGGCGGTGGAGATCGGGCGTGTGCTGGGCGTTGCGGTGGAGGAGGGCGAGCCGGGTCGCGTGGACGGCGGGTCGAGCGGAAGTCCGGGGCGGATGGCGCAGCATTACGCGCCGCGTTCGCCGGCGGTGCTGTATCAGCCCGAGGAGTGGGAGCGTGTGGAGGAGATGCTGGGTGGCGCGGAAGGTCCCGGTGTGGTGGTGACACATGCGCGGCGAGAGGTCGCGCCGCCGCACCGCGTGATTCGGATGCCCGAAGAGGCGGAGGCGTACGCGACGCGGCTGTACGGGGCATTGCGCGAGGCGGACGCGATGTCTCCCAGCGTGATCGCGGTGGAAAGCCCGCCGAGGGGCGAGCCCGGAACGCGTTCGTGGGCGGTGTGGATGGCGGTGCGTGATCGGCTGATCCGCGCGACAACGCCGATGGAATGAGCCGCGGCGAGCGTCGGGTCCGGGTCTAGCCGGTGCGGCCGCGGAGTCGCTGTGTGGCTTCGTGGAGGATCTGTCGCTCGCGGTCGGTGAGGCTTTCCTTGCCTTGGGCGGAGACCTTGGCGAGGATGCGGTCGATCTCGTCCTGAGCGGCGGGTCTGGGTTCGTCGGCGAGGCGGAGATTGGGCTTGCGGGGTTTGCGCGAGTCCTTGAGGATGTCGAAGAAATCGGTGAGCAGGTGTGGCCGGCGGATGAGCCAGAAGCCTGCGATGGCGCCGCCGAGGTGAGCGGCGTCGCCGCCGGCGTTGCTGGCGGGGTTGGCGTGGTTGAGGATGAGGCTGAGTGCGGCGATGGCGACGTAGCCATAGGCGATGAGCCGCAGCGGGAGATCGACGGGCGGGAAGAGGAGCATCATGCGTTCGTTGGGGCGGATCTTGGCGCAGGCGACGATGACGCCGAAGACGCCGGCGGAGGCCCCGACGAGGCTGGTGGTGCTTTCCTGAACGAGAGCGAGCGGGAGCGGCTTCATGCCGAGAGTGCCGGTCCAGACGATGGCGAGGAGGTTGAGGGCGAGGTAGGCGACGCCGCCGAAGATCCCGCAGGCGAGGTAGAAGGCGAGGTACTTTCGTCGGCCGAGGTACTGCTCGACCATCCAGCCGAACATATAGAGGCCGAACATGTTGAAGGCGATGTGGATGATGTTGGCGTGGAGGAACTGGAAGGTGACGAGGCGCCAGACCTGGAGTCGCTGGAAGCCCTGGTAGGTGGAGAAGTGGCCGAGTGCGGTGAGGGGATCCTGAACGATGTAGACGGCGGCGACGATGGGCAGCCCTGAGGCCGGATCGACGACGACGTCCTTGGTGCCGGGTTTGACGAGCGTGGTGTAGGCGGAGTTGCCGGCCTTTCGGAGGTACTCGCGGTCGGCCTGGAAGCCCTGGGGATGGAGGAAGAAGGGCGATTCGACGAAGCCCTGATCGAGGAAGGGCTTGAGAGTCTGGGGGGGTGAGAAGGAGCGAACGACGGGGATGCCCGCGGAGGAGAAGAGGATGCAGGCGACAAAGACGGCGACGTTGACGACGATGAGCCAGGTGTTGACGGACCAGAAGCGAGGGGAGGAGGTGAGCTCGGCGCGAGACGTTGGGCCGACGTAGCCGGCGTCGGGGTCGTCGGAACGGGCGTAGATTCGGTCGTGCAGTGCCATGGACGAGGTTAGTCGGATCGGCGGCGTTTGGTGGCCTGGTCGAGGACGGCCCGCTCATCATCGGTCAGGCTGGCCATGCCGGTGAGCGAGATTTTTCGGAGAACCTCGTCGAGGCGAGACTCGTCGTCGGGCGCTGCGGGCGTGCGCTCGGGGGTGTGGCTGCCCGGGGCGTGCCGGATGGGCTGGGCGTGGTGCGCGTTGGGGTCGCGATCCGGAAGGAGGTCCGGATCGGCATCGGGTGCGAGTTCGGGGAATCGGGCGGGATCGACGTCGTCGTCGAAGTCGGCCAGGAGGGGGTCGGCGTCGCGGCGGGCGGCGAGGGGATCATCGGCGAGCGGGCGCGTGATGAACTCGGCGCGGCGGAGTTCGAGCCAGGACGCGAGGCCGCCGAAGAGAGCGACGGCCAGGAGTGTGGTCTGCCCGGAGGCTGCGCCAACGACGAGGAGCGCGCCGGCGGTGAGGAGGCCGACGAGCCCGACGACGCGGGCGGCGGCGGGGCGGGCGCCCCTGCCGACCCAGGCTTCGAGGGTTCGTCCGCCGTCGAGTGGGGTCATGGGAAGGAGATTGAGCCCGGCGACGCAGAGGTTGGCGTAGTAGGCCCACCAGAGGATGGCGGTGGGCCAGTCGGTGAGCGAGGCGGCGATGGGTCTTGGGTTGAAGGGGTTGAAGAGGAGGTGGGAGGATGGGGAGCCCACGATGAGCAGCGCACCGGCGAGCGACCCGGCGAGAACGATCGAGACCGCGGTGGGCGTGAGCACGAGAATGAGGCGGGGAACGAGCGGGCGAGGGAGCGTGGGCCCGAGGAGCGAGCCGAGCGGCCAGAGGGGGATGTACTCGGGCTCGACGCCGAGGCGATGGGCGACGGCCAGACGGGCGAGCTCGCGTCCTAGGACGACGGCGGTGACGAAGAAGACCGCGAGGGCGACATAGGAGGGCCCGACCCTGTCGAGGGGGATCGCCAGCAGCAGGACCGCGGCGACCCAGAACAGGAAGACCCAGTGGACGCCGATGCGGAAGGAGCGGAAGGAGAAGAGGGAGACGGACCAGGTGAGGGGGTCGTCGGAGCGTGCGAACACCTGGCCGAAGGAGAGGGATCGGCGTTTGGGGGGCAGGGCGGAGGGACTTCCTCGCTGCGGCCGGGAGGCGTGCTGTCGCGGGTGCTCGGTCACGTGCAAGGCTCTTCGCGTGTCGAGTCGGAGTGGATCGTGTGAGGTCGTTGCGGTGTGGAAATCAGATTCGGGGAATCAGGCCGCGTTGGTGGGCGATGAGGATGGGGGCGAGGGACTGGGCGTCGGCGAGCCGGCCGTCGGAGGCCATGGCGAGGGCTTCGTGGGCGTCGCAGAGGACGACGGAGAGGGCCTCGTCGGGCTCGGGGCGTTGCCCGAGGTGGGTCAGGCCTGTGGCGGCGTAGGCCCACATGAGTTCATCGGTCATTCCCGGCGTGGTGTGGAACCGACCCAGGGGGGTGAGGGTTGCGGCCTGATAACCCGTCTCTTCGAGCAGCTCACGCGCGGCGGTGCGGATGGGGTCTTCGCCCGGTTCGCGGGTTCCCGCGGGCAGCTCGAGCAGGGCCTTTCCGAGGGCGAAGCGTTCGTTGCGGACAAAGACGACGCGCGGGGTTTGGCCCGGGGCCTGCAGGATGGGCAGGATGACCACCGCGCCCGGGTGGCGGACACACTCGCGGGCGAACTCCTCGCCGGCGGGGGTGCGGAGGACCACCTGCTCGAAGTCGAACTTCCGGCCCCGGTGGAGGGTTCGGCGCGTGACTTCCTGAAACGTCCTGTTGGTCTCGTCCACGAGGAAAGGGTAGCCGTCGCCCCCCGCGCCCACCCTCACGCCGGCCGGCCTCGAACGGTTGTCGAGCACGGTTTGCATCGAGCCAATGAAGGGCTCGGTGCGGTTGTCGGGGGGTTAGCCGCCCTGGTTGGACGCGGTGTTTGGCGACTCGTTGAGGGGGTTGGCGATGTACTGAGGGTGTGGGAGGTCGGCGGGTCCGGGGGCGGGGTACTTGCCGTGGGTTCGTTGGCGGATGGTCTGGCGGAGTTGGAGGCGCATGTCCTCGATGATGGAGGCGAGGCGGTGGAGGGCGGCGTCGGGGCCGTCTTTCATGAGGTCGTCGTGGTCGATGGGATGGCCGTACATGACGGCGATGGGGCAGCGGAAGGGTGTGGGCCTTGGGCGGTGGAGTGGCCAGGCGTCGAAGGGTCCTTCGACGGCGACGGGGACGACGGGGCACTTGGAGCGTTTGAGGAGGAGGAGGGTGCCGCGTTTGAAGTCCTGAAGGGCGCCGTCGCGGGAGCGAGAGCCTTCGGGGAAGATGACGAGCGCGTGCCCGTCGGCGAGGACGGAGAGGGCGGTCTTGATGGCGGCGGTGTCGCCCTGGCCGTCTTCACGGATGGGGATGGAGTTGAGGGCGGAGATGAGCCAGGCGAAGGGCTTGAACTTGAAGAGCCCCGCGCGGGCGATGAAGGCGACCTGTCGCTGGTGGATGAAGGCGCCGACGAGGGGCGGATCGAGGAAGGACTGGTGGTTGGCGGCGATGATGAGGGGGCCGTCGGCGGGGACGCGCTCGACGTGGTGGGCGCGGGCGCCGAAGCAGGAGTAGAGGAAGAAGCGCGCGGTGCGGCTGCAGAGGAAGTAGACGAAGGACTTCAGGACGCTGTGGTTGGGGTTGCGGGCGCGGATCCGTGCGAACATGGGAGGAGTGTATTGCGGGGTTACTCGGCGATGGCGCTGGCGATGGCGAGGGAGTCGGTGTGGGAGAGGGAGAGGTGCCAGCGGCGGATGCCGAGGGATTGGGCGATGAGGGCGGCTTGTCCGGAGAGGAAGAGGAAGGGCTGTCCGGAGGGGTGTCGGCGGACTTCGACGTCGGTCCAGGCGATGCCGTCGCGCCAGCCGGTGCCGAGGCATTTGAGGACGGCTTCCTTGGCGGCGTATCGGGCGGCGGCGTGTTCGGCGCGGCGTTTGGGGTTGGCGTCGCAGTAGGCCCGCTCGGCGGGCGTGTAGACACGGTTCCAGAAGGCGTCGGCGTGGCGCTCGATCATGTCGGCGATGCGGGCGACGTCGATGATGTCCACGCCGTGGGAGATCATGGCTTGGCGGCCTTGGGTGCTTTGGCGGGCTTGTCGGGCTTGGCGGGCTTGGGTTCGGAAGAGGTGGATGCAGGGGCCGGTTTGGCGGCGGGCGTGGGGCTTGATTCGGGAGAGGCCGCGGCGGGTTTGTCGGCGGAGGCGGCTTTTTTGTAGGAGTCGGAGCGGTAGTCGGTCTGGTAGAAGCCCGAGCCCTTGAAGACGAGGGCGGCGCCGGTACCGATGAGGCGTTCGAGGGCGTTCTTGCCGCACTTGGGGCACTTCTTGAGCGCCTTGGCGGACATGGACTGGAACTCCTCGAACTCGTGTCGGCAGGCGTTGCAGCGGTACTCGTAGGTGGGCATGGTCGGCCTCGCGCGGTGCAGAGGTGTGATCAGGCGGGGGTGACCGCGACCTTGGCGGGTCGGATGACTCGTTCGGTGCCGGCGACGTTGAGGGTGTACCCGGGCTGGAAGCAGGAGGCGACGAGCCCCGGCGCGACGCCTTCGACGGGCTGCTGCATGACGGCCTCATGGCGTCCGGGCTCGAAGGGGTCGCCCTGACGTGGGAGGATGGTTCCGACGCCGTGCCCGATGAGGGTCTTCATGAGTTCGTCGCGGATGACGCGGACGCCGTCGATGACCTGGGCGGCGGAGGCCTTGGCGGGGTCGATGGCGAGGGCGAGATCGAAGTGGTCGAGGACGCAGAGGACGGACTGGGTGACGGCGGCCATTCCCTGGAGTTTGGCGTGGGCTTCATTCTGGAGGGAACGGCGCTGGGAGTTCTGGTAGTCGGCGGCGAGGCGGAGGTAGCGGTTGTTGGCGTCGGCGAGGTCGGCCTCGAGTTTGGCGACGCGGTCGGCGAGTTGCGAGGCGGATTCGACTTCGTCGCTCAGATCGTGATGGGGGTTGGTGTCGTCGGGCATGATGGTGCCTCAGGCGCCGAAGGCGTCCTTGACTTTCTTCCAGAAGCCGTCGCGTTCGGGCATGACGGATTTTTCTTCGGTGGCGGCGAACTCTCGGAGGAGGTCTTCCTGCTTTTTGGAGAGTTTGCGGGGGACTTCGATGCCGACGACGACACCCATGTCGCCTCGGCGTTGGGAGCGGAGGTTGGGGAGGCCTTTGCCTGGGATGCGGAGGACGGTGCCGTGGGGCGTGCCGCGGGGGATGGAGAGGGAGGCCTTGCCGTCGATGGAGGGGATCTCGATTTCTGCGCCGAGTGCGGCCTGGGTGAAGGAGATGGGCAGTTCGAGGACGAGGTGATCGTTCTCACGGCGGAAGAGGTTGTGCTCGCGAACGCGGACGACGACGTGGAGGTCGCCGCGGGGACCTTCGCCGGAGGGAGAGACTTCGGGCGGCGGGGGTTCGCCCTCGCCCTGGATTCGGACGACTTGGCCGTCGGAGATTCCCGGGGGGACCTTGATGGAGAGTTTGCGGGGCTTTGGGACGCGACCTTTGCCGCGGCAGGAATCGCACTTGTCCTTGATGGTGGATCCGCGTCCCTGGCAGGCGGGGCAGGTAGTCACCATGCGGAACATGCCGCCGAGGCCGGTCTGCTGGACCTTTCCTTGTCCGCCGCAGGTTGGGCACTTGGCGGGCTTGGAGCCTGGCTTGGCGCCTGATCCGCGGCAGGGGTCGCAGAGGTCTGCGCGTTGGAACTCGATGTCGCGTTCGCAGCCTGAGAAGACGTCCTCGAGGGAGATGTCGATTTCGTATTCGAGGTCGTAGCCGCGCGGGGGCCCGCCGCGTTGGCGGGAGTGGCCGCCCATGCCCATGCCGGCGAAGAGGTCGCCGAACATCGAGAAGATGTCCTCGACGTTCATGCGTTGGAAGTCGTGCCCGGCGGCGCCCGCGCCGCGGAGTCCTTCGTGGCCGTATTGGTCGTAGATCCGGCGTTTCTGGTCGTCGGCGAGGACCTCGTAGGCTGCGGCGGCTTCCTTGAAGTTCTTCTCGGCCTCGGCGTCCCCGGGGTTTCGGTCGGGGTGGTACTTCATGGCGAGGCGTCGGTAGGCCCGCTTGATCTCCTCCGCGTCGGCGGAGCGTTCGACACCCAGGATCTCGTAGTAGTCGCGTGGCATGTGGAACTCGGGAGGGTCGCTTTGGGAATCAAGCCCACGGGTTTGAACCCGTGGGCTTCAGAGAGCGATGAGAACCGCGGTTTCCCGCGGGTGGCTCGTCTTAGGCGGTGGCGCCTTCGACGGCCTTGGCGTCGTCCTTCAGGTCGGTGATGAGGACGTCGGTGGTGAGCATGAGCCCGGCGACGGAGGCGGCGTTGGTAAGCGCCGTCTTGGCGACGAGGGCGGGGTCGATGATGCCGGCCTTGACGAGGTCGGTGTACTCGCCCGTGGCGGCGTTGAAGCCGAAGGAGTTGCCACCCTTGCCGCCTTCCTTGACCTTCTCGACGACGACGTCGCCGTCAAAGCCGGCGTTCTCGGCGATGGTGTAGGCGCAGGACTCGACGGCCTTGGCGACGATCTGGAAGCCGGTCTTCTCGTCGTCGGTCTTGGCCTTCTTGGCGGCGGCGAGGATGGCGTCCTGAGCGCGGAGGAGGGCGACCCCGCCGCCGGGGACGTAGCCCTCCTTGGCGGCGGCGCGGGTGGCGTGGAGAGCGTCGTCGACCATGTCCTTGCGGGCCTTCTGGACGACCTCGGTCTCGCCGCCGACGTGGATCATGGCGACGCCGGAGGTGAGCTTGGCGAGGCGTTCCATGAGCTTTTCGCGGTCGTAGTCGGAGGTGGACTTGTCGTGCTGGGACTTGATCTGGGCGGCGCGGGCCTGGATGTCGGCCTTCTTGCCGGCGCCCTCGATGATGGTGGTGTTGTCCTTGGTGACGACGATCTTCTTGGCGCGTCCGAGCTCGGCGAGTTCGACGGAGTCGAGGCTGCGGCCGAGGTCTTCGGCGAAGAAGGTCCCGCCGGTGAGGACGGCGATGTCGCCGAGCATGGCCTTGCGGCGGTCACCGAAGCCCGGGGCCTTGACGGCGCAGATGCGGAGGGTGCCGCGGAGGCGGTTGACGACGAGGGTGGCGAGGGCTTCGTTCTCGACTTCCTCGGCGATGAGGAGGACGGGCTTGCTGGCGACGGCGACCTTGTTGAGCAGGGGGAGGAGGTCGACGAGGTTGGAGATCTTCTTCTCGTAGATGAGGATGTAGCAATCCTCGAGGACGCACTCGGCGGTCTTGGGATCGGTCATGAAGTATGGGGAGAGGTAGCCCTTGTCGAACTGCATGCCTTCGACGTAGTCGAGGGTGGTGTCGGCGGTCTTGCCGTCCTCGATCTCGCAGACGCCGTCGGGCCCGACCTTGGCGATGGCCTCGGCGATGAGCTGGCCGATGGAGGCGTCGTGGTTGGCGGAGACGGTGGCGATTTTGGCGTAGTCGTCCTTGCCCTTGCACTTGACGGCCATGCTGCTGATGGCCTCGCCCGCGGCGGCGGCGGCGGCGGAGATGCCGCGCTGGAGGAGGACGGGGTTGGCGCCGGCGGTGACGTGGCGGAGGCCTTCGGAGAAGATGGCCTGAGCGAGGACGGTGGCGGCGGTGGTGCCGTCACCGGCGACGTCGGCGGTCTTCTTGGCGACCTCGTTGACCATCTTGGCGCCCATGGCCTGGAAGGGCTCGGGGAGGGAGACTTCCTTGGCGACGGAGACGCCGTCCTTGGTGACGGCCGGCCCGCCGAAGGACTTCTCGATGACGACGTGTCGTCCGGCGGGGCCCATGGTGCACTTGACGGCGGCGGCGAGGGCGTCGACACCCTTCTTCATCTCGGCAAGGGCCGAGTCTTTGAACATGAGTTGCTTGGTGGACATGTTGGACTCCAGTCAGGACAGCGGTGGTGAGGTTGGTTGGTGAGGCGGCGAAATCAGCCTTCGACGACGCCGAGGAGTTCGGACTCGCGGAGGATGAGGTGCTTGACGCCCTTGATCTCAACTTCGGTGCCGGCGTACTTGCCGTAGACGACGGTGTCGCCCTTGCGGACGGACATCTCGCCGCGCTTTCCGTTGTCGAGGCGCTTGCCTGGTCCGACGGCGACGATCTGGCCGCGGACGGGCTTTTCCTTGCTCGACTCGGGGAGGAAGATCCCGCTGGCGGTCTTGGTTTCGGCCTCGGCGGGCTTGACGAGCACGCGATCTTCGAGCGGCTTGACGGACATGTCGTTCTCCTTCTTGAGGTCAATGGGTGGAGCCGCGAACAGCAAGGAGTTCGCGGCGGATGGTTTGGAGCAGGTCCCCGTCACGCGCGGGGTCCAGGTTGAACGGACGGGCGGCATCGCCCTGGGGCATCTGCCCCCAGACGGGCGACTTGGGATCGGGGTCGGTCAGGCGGCGCGGGAAGACGTGGAAGTGCAGGTGGTGCACCTGGTTGCCCAGGCATTCGTAGTTGAGCTTGTGGCAGCGGGTGGCGCGGGCGACGGCCTCGGCGAGCTGCGCGGTCTCTTCGAGGTAGCGGGTGCGTGCGGCCGGGGGGAGTTCGTGCAGCTCGGTCGCCGGGGCTTTGGACAGCAGGACGCAGTACCCCCGGAAGAACTGCGAATCACCGAGCACGGCGAAGCCCGTGTCGAGCTCGGCGATCAGGCCGGGGTGCCGACCCTCGCGGGCGTCGGCGATCCGGCGGCAGATCTCGCAGTTGTCCTGGTGTTGGGCCATGGGTGAGGATCGGTGTGTGAATCAGACCCGGACCTTCGCGGGGGCTCGGGTCCGGCGTCCCGCGTGGGGGTCAGGGTGTGACGAGGGGCTTTCTACGTTTCTCCATCCAGACTTCGACGATGACGGGAAGAAGGCTGACGACGATGATGCCGACGACGACAGCCTCAAAGTTCTTGCGCACCCAGGGGATGTTCCCGAAGAACCAGCCGGCGAAGACGCAGATGCCGACCCAGAGAATGGCCCCTGAGATGTTGTAGAGGGCGAATCTTGGGTAGTTCATGGCGCCCGCACCGGCGACGAAGGGCACAAAGGTGCGGACGATGGGAACGAAGCGTCCGAGGATGACGGCCTTGCCGCCGTACTTGGTGAAGAACTGATTGGCGCGTTCGAGGTGCCGGCGGTTGAGGAGGCGTTCGAGGCGTGTGGCACCTTCGCCGGGCTTGGACGTGAAGACGCGCGGGCCGATGAAGTGTCCGGCGTGGTAATTGACGGCATCGCCGAGAATGGCGGCGATGGTGAGCAGCGCGAGGGACCAGCCGAGGCTGAGGATGGGCGGACGACCTTCGCCGGGGGCGGCGAGCGCGCCGACGGTGAAGAGGAGGCTGTCGCCTGGGAGGAAGGGCATGATGACGAGTCCGGTCTCGGCGAAGATGATGGCGAAGAGGAGCCCGTAGACCCACAGGCCGTGGCTTTGCACGAAGCCTTCGAGGAATCCGGGGAGATTCCCGAAGATCTCTCGAATCTGGGTGAGGATGTCGGCGAGTTGGAAGGTCATGCGTGGGCCGAGGACAGTGAACGAAAGACAAGCCGGGGGCTTTCGCCCCGGGCTTGTGAAGTGCGATCAGAAGCCCATGCCACCCATGCCGCCCATGCCGCCCATCCCTCCCATGCCGCCCATGCCGGGGCCCGCGCCGGCGGCGGCGGGTTCCTTGGGTTCGGGCTTGGAGGTGATGATGCAGTCGGCGGTGAGGAGGACGGTGGCGACGCTGCTGGCGTTGACGAGAGCGAGGCGGTCGACCTTGGCGGGGGTGATGACGCCCTGGGCGACGAGGTCGCCGTACTCGAGGGAGAGGGCGTTGAAGCCGAAGTTGCCCTTTCCTTCCTCGACCTTGCTGACGACGACGGAGCCCTTCTCGCCGGCGTTCTCGGCGATGGTCTGGAGGGGGACGGCCAGGGCGTTGTAGACGACCTTCATGCCGGCGGCGAAGTCGTACTTGGCGCGGCCGAGGTCTTCGCTGGTGGCGTCGCCCTTGCCGAAGGCGGCCTTGAACTCCTTGGTGGCCTCGATGGCCTTGCGGGCGCGGATGAAGGAGACGCCGCCGCCGGGGACGATGCCCTCGGCGACCGCCGCGCGCGTGGCGTGCAGGGCGTCCTCGATGCGGGCCTTCTTCTCCTTGAGTTCGGCTTCGGAAGCGGCGCCGACCTTGATCTGCGCCACGCCGCCGGCGAGCTTGGCGAGACGCTCCTGGAGCTTCTCACGGTCGTAGTCGCTGGTGGTCTTCTCGATCTCGGCGCGGATCTGGGCGATGCGGG
>ERZ1066130.605-NODE-605-length-11143-cov-8.117154_pt1 | contig 11143 bp, 7 predicted proteins | sample MGYA00382777_ERZ1066130 | MGnify/ENA primary metagenome ERZ1066130 (study PRJEB33369, sample SAMEA5778360) | biofilm metagenome | biome: Industrial cooling water; feature: Water cooling tower basin; material: Biofilm | place: United Arab Emirates | collected...
GGTGGGGGGGGGGATGGGTGCGTGGGCGGGGGGGGGGGTGGGGGGGGGGGGGGGGGGGGGGGGCAGGGGGGCGGCGGGGGGGGGGGGGGGGGGGGGGGATCGGGGGCGAGGGGCCGGCTTGGGTGGCGAACGGAAGGGTGAGGGGGGATGGATGGGAGGGGGTTCTGAGTAGGATGGGGGCATGATTGAGTTTGCACTGGTTGTCGCGGTGGTCGGGGCGTTGGTCGCGTCGGGATTGGCGGCGTGGTGGTGGGCGTCGTGCGGGCGTGTTGCGGCGGAGTTGGCGGGTGAGCGGTCGCAGCACGAGCGGACGCGAGCGGAGGTGGCCGAGGCGAGGGCGCAGGCGCTGGCCGAACGGACGCGGGCTGAGGCGGAGGGTCGGGAGTGGCGAGGGCAGGTGGAGACGGCGCGAGCGGATGCGGCGACGGCGATGATGGCGCGGGCGCAGCTCGAGGAGCGGCTGGAGGCGGCGGTGGCGCAGCATCGGGCGGACCTGGAGGCGCGGGGGCAGGTGCACCAGCGGGAGTTGCAGGCGGTTCGGGCGGCGAAGGAGGAGGTTGAGCGGGCTGCGCGGGAGGTGGTGGCGACGTCGGGAGAGCGGTTCAAGGCGCTGGCGGCGGATGCGCTGCGCGAGGCGGGGGAGCAGTTGAGGAAGCAGACGGGAGCGGAGCACGCGGTGAGGTCGGCGTCGATTGAGACGATGGTGGGTGCGATGGTGGGGCCGATGAAGGAGTTGCTGGAGCGGACGCGGACGCGGCTTGATGAGCTGCAGAAGGAGCAGGCGGGTTCGATGGGGCGGATCGGGGCGGAGATTCGCGCGCTGGCGGAGAGCGGTGCGGCGCTTCGGCAGGAGACTGGGCGGCTTGTGCAGGCGATGAAGCGGCCCGAGGTTCGCGGGCGGTATGGGGAGATTCAGCTCGAGCGTGTGGCGGAGCTGTCGGGGATGCGGTCGTACTGCGACTTTTCGACGCAGGAAAGCGTGCGGGACGAGCAGGGGCGGCTGCAGAGGCCGGACATGGTGGTGAGGCTGCCGGGCGATCGGCAGATCGCGGTGGATGCGAAGACGAACATCGCGGCGTATCTGGAGGCGATGGAGGCGGGGACGCCCGAGGCGGCGGAGGAGAAGCTGAGGAAGTTCGCGGAGGATGTGAGGCAGCAGGCGATCGCGCTGTCGAAGAAGGAGTATTGGGCGCGGTATGAGGGGAGCCCGGAGTTCGTGGTGATGTTTGTGCCGGGGGATCAGTTTGTGGATGCGGCGCTGGCGCGGTGCCCGGATCTGCTGCAGATGGCGGCGGAGCGGAACGTGATTCTGGCGAGCCCGAGCACGTTGATCGGGCTACTGCGGGCGGTGAGCGTGGGGTGGCGTCAGCGGCAGGTGGAGCAGGAGGCGAAGGTGCTGATGGCGCTGGGTCGGGAGTTGCACGAGCGGACGGCGGTGTTGTGGGAGAAGGTGGGCGCGCTGGGGGATTCGCTGCGGATGGCGGTGGGGCGGTACAACGAGGTGGTGGGCTCGGCGGAGGGTCGACTGATCGCGACGATGAGGAAGTTCGAGGAGACGGGCGCGCGGTCGTCGAAGGAGATCGCGGAGGTGGAGCCTCTGTCGGTGGAGACGAGGCGCATGCGATCGCTGCCGGAGGGGACGAGGGAGTGAGGGCCTCGAAAGCCTGAGGGACTTCGAGGGCTCTGGCGCGGGAGGGCGCGGGGCGTGGGGTTAACGTTGGGTGCGGCCGACGCCTTTGGCGAATGAACGGATGGTGGAGAGTGTGACGAGAGCGGCGGCGATGGTGTAGGCGAGGCAGATGCCAGCGGAGATGAGGGTGAAGGTGGCGGGGTCGACGAAGTTCTCTTCGCCGATGAAGTAACGGCCTTGTGCACCCCAGCCTCCCATGAGGGAGGAGACGATGAGCGGGTAGGGGTTGAGAGCGAGGACGACGTTGACGGCGGCCTTGTAGAGGGGCTCGAAACGGTTGGAGAAACCCGCGAGCTCGAGGACGGGCCTGAGGAGAGAGACGGCGAGTGGGAGGCCGATCCAGAGTCCGAGGGCGACCATGGTGTTTTTGGTGGAGGCAGCGGAGGATTTTCGGGAGGTGAGGGAGAAACGGACGCCGAGGGCGCAGAGGAGGAGAACGGGCCCGGTGAGAGCGAGGGCGATGTTGAGGAGGGTGATGCCGCGGAGCGATCCGGAGAGGACGCCGAGGCAGAAGATGTTGAGTGCGATGACGGTGGGGAGGAGCCAGAGTGAGCGGAGAGCGCCGGCGAGTTTGCCGAGGATGATGGCGGTGGGTGTGAGTGGTGTGGTGAGGAGGACGTCCCAGGTTCGCGCTTCGCGTTCGGAGGAGATGCCGCCGGTGGTGGAGGTTCCGGCCTGGAGGAGGAGCATGGTGGAGAAGCAGAGTGTGGTGATGAAGAAGGCTGCGACGCGTTCGGCGCGGAGGGCGAGGAAGAGGTAGACGCAGAAGCCGCAGAGGGCGATGAGGAGGAGAGCGCCGACGATGGGTCGCTTGAGGAGCGGCTGGGAGAGTTCTCGCCAGAGCACGGGGGTGTCGCCGACGTCGCGGGAGGTCTTTCTGCGGACACCGGGTGGGAGGACGAGGCGTTGGTCGGTGGCGGTGTTGAGGTCGGTCTGGGCGGGTTGGTCCGGGGTGGGTTGGTCTGGGGTGGGTTGAGTGGGTGTGGCGGGGTTGGTGGTCTTCTTGCTGGGTTTGCGGGCGACGATGACGGTGGCGGTTGCGCCGTCGCTTGTGGCGAGCATGAGTCGTCGGACGAGGACTGTGGAGAGGAGGAAGGCGAGAGCGGAGAGGATGAGGTGGTAGGTGGAGGCGACGGTGCAGGAGACGATGGGATCAAAGGGCATGCCGCCGGTTGCGCCGAGGATGGAGAAGTTGAGGGAGATCATGGCGGAGATGGCGGAGGCGTTCATGAGGCGTATGGAAGAAGGGGAAGGTGGAGCGCCCATGTTGGAGAGTTGGATGAAGAGGACGAGGAGGAGAGGTCCGAGGACGGCGATGAGGAGGAAGAGGAAGGCGAAGAAGGAGGCGGTGGAGGCTTTTCTGGACCAGATGGAGGCGAGCATGCTGAAGGTGCCGCCGAGGAGAGCGAGGGAGAAGGCGAGAGCGAGCCCGGCGAAGATGGAGGTGGCGTCGATGCCGCCGTAGACGCGGATGGCGAGGAGGATGGGGACGGCGAGGAGAGCGAGGATGATGGAGGAGGAGAGCCCCGCGGCGAGTTTGCCGAGGCAGATCTGCCAGGGTTTGAGAGGAGTGGTGAGGAGAGCGTCGAGTGTTTTTCGGCGTCGTTCGTCGCAGAATGAGCCAGAGAGAGCGGAGGGAGCGGTGAAGGCGAGTGCGATGGCCTGGACCCAGAGGACGGCGAGGGCGAGGGAGGGGGCCATTCGCTGGAGGTCTTGGAGGCGTGAGGCTGGGGAGCTGTAGACGGCGCGCGTTTCGGAGACAGCGGAGAGGTAGACGATCCAGAGGATGCCGCCGAGGAGGAGGAGGAAGAGGAAACGGGAGACGTAGAGGGAGGTTCTGCGTGAGGCGGCGGCGAGTTCGCGGCGGAAGACGGGGCCGCCGAAGTGAGCGGGGAAGAGCGAGCGCGGGAAGGAGGGCGGGGAGTGAAGAGTGGGTGTGGGTGCGTCTGTGGAGGGAGTCATTGGATAGCTCCCGTGGTGAGTTTGAGGAAGGCGTCTTCGAGCTTGATTTCCTGTGGGGTGAAGGCGGCGATGCGAGCGCCGCTGGCGATGAGGAGTTCGAGGAGGAAGTGGTGGCCGTGGTTTCCTGGGGCGAGTTCGATGAGGATGGTGGAGGGTTGGTCGGCGTGTTCGAGGACTTTGGCGACGCGAGAGTCGCGTTCGACGGCGGCGCGGACGAGAGGAGCGGGAGCGGAGTCGGGCTGGAGGGAGACGAGGACGCGTTCGCCGCCGCGGGCGCGGTCGAGGGCGTCTTTCATGGGACCTGAGTAGAGGAGTTTGCCGCGTTCGATGATTCCGATGGAGGAGGACATCTCGCCGAGTTCGCTGAGGATGTGAGAGGAGATGATGAGGGTTTTGCCCATGCGGCCGAGCTGTGTGAGGAGAGAGCGCATTTCGATGCGAGCGCGAGGGTCGAGGCCGCTGGCGGGTTCATCGAGGAGGAGGACTTTGGGTTCGTGGATGAGGACGCGTGCGACGCCGAGGCGTTGGGTCATGCCGCGTGAGAGGGAGTCGACCATGGCGTGTCGTTTGTCGGTGAGGTCGGTGAGTTCGAGGACCTGGTCGACGATGATGCGTCGGCGCGAGCGGGGGATTTCGAAGGCGGCGGCGAAGAACTGGAGGTACTCGTCGACGGTGAGGTCGTCGTAGACGCCGATGAAATCGGGCATGTAACCGATGATTCGGCGGATGCGGTCGCCGTCTTTGCGGACGGAGAGGCCGTCGATGGTTGCTTCGCCAGCATCGGGCTTGAGGAGGCAGGCGAGGATTTTCATGGTGGTGGTTTTGCCGGCGCCGTTGGGGCCGATGAAGCCGAAGATCTCACCCTTTTGGAGGTTGAGGGAGAGGTTGTCGAGTGCGGTGAGGGTGCCGTAGCGCTTGGTGAGCCCCTTGATGTCGATCACTGTGTGGACTCCTGAGGGGAGGGGTCGATGGGGAGTGCGATGCGGATGGTGGTGGAAGTGGAGCGGGAGGCGTCTGGGAGCGAGGGCGGGACGAACTGAGCGGTGCCGGGGAGGTCTGCGCGGACAGGGAGGACGAGGACGGCCCAGCGACCCGAGCGGACGAGATCGGCGAGGGTGGAGGTTCGGCCAGCGGAGGCTGGGAGGAGGCCCATGGGCCCGCCGGCGACCCAGACGTCGATGGGTGTGCGCGGGTCGATGGCGGGGGCGGAGGTGGCGGGTCGGCCGATGCGTCGAGCGGTGGCGCCTTCGGGTTGCGAGAAGGCGATGGGTGTGGCGCCGGAGAGGCGGATGAGGGTGGCGTTCTCGATGACGGCGTCCTTGGGGACGTTGACGAGCTCGATTTCGGGATCGCCTGAGGGCGAGGATTTGAGTCGTGCGCGGACGGAGGAGGTTGCTTGTCCGGCGTCGATGAGGTTTCGGTAGGTCCAGATGGCGTGGGCGGTGGGGAGTGGGACGGAGAGTCGGCCTGTGGGGGTGGCGGGCTGGGGGATGAGGAGGGGTTCGAAGGCGGGGGTGAAGCGTTCGGGGGTGCCGAAGGAGGGCATGTCGTCGGAGGGGGAGGCGGCGGTGCCGTACCACCAGGCGGCGGTTGCGGAGGGATCGGGAGAGATCTGGAGACGGCGGTTGGCGAAGACGCCGGTGACGCCGGTCTGCCAGGCGCGGGCCTGGGCGTTGAGAGAGGGATCGGATTGGACGATGTCGAGGAGGAGGGCGCGGTCGATGAGGCTTGGTCCTGCGCGGAGGGTTGGGGGGATGACGGCGCCGATGATGGAGGCGAGGCCGATCCATGCGAGGGGGAGGAGCCAACGAGAGGAAGGAGCGCCACGTCTGCGGCAGAGGAACCAGTCGACGGGACCGACGAGGATGGCGAGGACCGCGGTGCCGATGAGGATGGAGTGGAAGATCCAGTCGCCGAGTTCGGGGACGGAGATGGAGGCGTTGATGGACTTGGAGACGGCGTCGTCCGAGGGAGGGCGGTCGGAGAGCGGGCGATTGAGGTAGTGGGCGAGGGAAGGGGAGAGAGCGGCGTGCCAGAGGCGTCGGACGCCGGCGTTGTCGAGCCCGGCGAGTGGTTGCTCGGGGTCGACGCCGAGGACGGTGAGCCAGCCGAGGCCGACGGGGCCGTGGGCGAGGAGGCCTTGGTTGGGGGAGGAGGTCCAGAGGAGAGACCAGCCGAGTCGCTGCCCTTGGGTGGAGAGGGAGATGAGGCGCCCGTTGACGGAGGCTTTGGCGGAGAAGGACTGCTTGGAGTCGGTGAGGGTGATGTTGGCGGGGGCGTCGCGGCGGGCCCAGGGTGCCCAGTTCGGGTCGACGTTGGGTTGGGGTTGTGGGGCGTTGTTGACGAGTGTCTGTCCGGAGCGGGCGAGGAGTTCGGCGATGTCGGGAGGCGTGGGGAGTTCGGCGGTGGGTTGGAGGGTGAAGAGTTCGGGTGAGGAGGGGGGGAGGATGGAGCGCCAGGCGCCGGCGTCGTCGGCGAGGACGACGAGTCGGCCGCCGGAGAGGGTCCATTCGCGGATGGCGTCGATGGCGCGAGCGTCGGCGCGAGCGAGGGCGTCGGCGCGGAGGACGAGCGCCTCGGCGGCGGAGTACCCGAAGGGCGAGGTTGGGAGTGCGTCGGGCTCGATGGGGGCGGCGGCGAGCTGGGACCAGCGGAGGATGGAGAGGGCTTCGGGGGGGATGCCCGCGAAGCCGGAGAGGGGGACGCCGTCGACGACGGGGAGGGGTTGGTCGGTGACTTGCTTGAGGGAGGGGAGGGCGCGGTTGAGTGAGGGGACGGCGACGGAGGCGACGAAGGAGCGTGTGCCGGCGAAGATGGGAGGACGCGGGGAGGAGTCGGGGGATCCGAGGTCGGAGAAGAGAGCGGTTTCGGGGGATTGGCCGTCGGATTCGAAGCGGATGGTGATGTCGCCTGGTTCAGCGGGGAGGTTGACGTAGAGCTCGACCGGGACGAGCTTTCCGGGCGTGGTGGAGGCCTGGGTGAGGATTCGAGCAGATTGGGTGGAATCCTGGCGGTATTCGACGGAGAGGATCCCGGAGCGTGCGGTGGAGCCGCCGGCGAGCCAGACGCGGAGTGGTGTCCAGTGTCCAGCGGCGACTGCGCCGCCGAGCCCCCAGTCGACGCGAGTGAGAGCGCGGTCGTTCTGCGCGAGGGCGCACGGTGCGGCGAGGCACAGGGAGAGGAGAGCGAGAGTCAGACGTGGACTTTTCGGTTGTAGATGTACCATTCGAGTACCACGACGGAGAGGGCTGCGAGGAGCAGCCAGGGCCAGAGGGATCGGACGACGCTCGCTGCATCGGCCTGTGACGCGGAGGCTTCTTGCGTGGCGAGCGCGATTTGTTCGGCGGAGCGTACATCGGATTCCACGGGGTCGAGGAGATTGACGGCGAAATCTCGTTCGACGCGACCTGAGCGGGTGCGGTCGCCCGGAGCTGCGGAGCCGCGCCAGCTGGCGGTGTAGATGCCGACGCGCGGGAAGGGGCCGAAGGAGGCGGAGCCGTCGGAGGCGAGCCCAGCGCCGACGGAGATGCCTCCAGGTCCTGAGCATTCGAGGAGCGAGGCGTTGTCGGGGAGGCGGTCGGAGACGGTGAGGCCGGGCTGGGAGGAACGGACGACGGCCCAACCGCCGCCGGTGCCGAGGTAGTCGGTGGCGTAGGAGAGGAAGATGATGAAGGAGAGATCCTGGGGCCAGTCGGAGGCGGCGGGATCGAAGCCGACGACGAGGGCACGTGTTTCGCTGGTGGAGAGTTCGACGATGATGGGGCCTGCGGTGGACTCGGCGAGGCTTTGGACGGAGGAACCTTCGGGGATGTCGATCTGTCTTGATTCGAAGATGTCGAGGGTGTCGAGGTTGACGGAGCGGAGGGCGCGGTGGTCTCTGCGCCAAGAGACGACGGAGGAGGGGCCTGCGGGTCCGCGGTCGATGAGGACGGGGCCGAGTGGTGTGGGAGGTGTTGCGGGGTCGCGGGCGGGGAGAGAGGCGGGGTCGATGGTGTTGGGGAGGTGGTTGAAGACGAGGTATCGGCCTGGGGGGAGAGTGTTTTTCTTGTCGCGCCAGGCGACGGGGATGCCGTCGAGCACGACGACGTCGAAATCGAAGGCTTGTCCGGAGCGGAGAGCGGCCTCGTATTCGGCTGGGGAGAGGACTTTGGGGTCGCCGGACTGCGGGAGAGACTCGAGGGCGTAGCGGAGGAGGAGGTTGCCGGATGTGACGAGAGCGAGGCGGAGGCTTTTGGCGGGTTGGATGACGAGGGTGGCGCGGTCGTCGGTGGAGAAGGAGTCGAGGTCGCCTGGGGAACCAGGGGGCTGGAGGAGGCGGACTTCGATGGAGGCGCCTTCGGCGCGGGAGAGTGGGAAGGCGATGCCCTGGGTGCCGCCGCGGCCGTCGGCGAGAGGTGGGACGGTGAGTTCCTTGATACCTGCGGGGACGCCGTCGACGGAGAGTTGGACGTCGATGCGTTTGGGTTGGGGGAAGGTGTTTTGGACGGCGGCGAAGACGGAGACCTTGGAGGGGTCGTCGAACTCGCGGTCGGCGCGGAGGGCGATGACGCCGAGGTTTCCGGTGTCGGGTTTGCCGAGGCGGTGGAAGACGACGGTGTCGGAGGGGCCTGGGGTTGCGCGGTCGGCGTCGGGGAGCCGGCCGTCGGTGAAGACCTGGAGTGAGATGGGCCAGCGATCGGAGATTCCCTCGATGACGAGGTTGTCTTCGGGGAGGAAGAGCTTTGGGGCCTGAGCGCGGGCGAGGCGAACGGCGGGTTCGAGGTTGGAGGGCCCGTCGGAGGGCGTGATGGATCGGATGGCCTGTTCGAGTTTGCGTTTGTCGCCTGTGAACTGCTGGATGACGGCGGCTTCGCGGTCGAAGGCGATGACCATGGCGAGGTCGCCGGCGTCGCGGTCGATGAGTCCTGGTTCGCGGAGTCCTTGGACGAAGCTTGCGGCGGCGTCCTTTGCGGCGTCGAGGCGGGAGATGGGTGAGCGTTCGTCGCCGGCGTCGAGTGTGGCCATGCTGGCGGAGCGATCGATGAGGATGACGTGTCGTTGGCCGACGAGAGAGGAGGCGTTGAACTGGGGCTGACCGAGGGCGAGGATGGCGGCGGCGAGGGCGAGGAGCTGGAGGAGGAGGAGGATGTTTCGGCGGAGTTTCTGGAAGGGGGCGTTGGCCTGGAGGTCCTGGATGGCCTTTTTCCAGAGGAGCGTGGAGGAGATTTCGAGTTCCTGTCGGCGGAGTTTGAGGAAATAGAGGATGAGGAGTGTGGGGATGGCGATGGCGGCGGCGATGGCGGCGTAGAGGGGCGTGAGGAAGGTCACCGGAGGACTCCTCTCTTGCGGAGGGAATCGAGGAGGAGGGAGTCGATGGGGGAGTCGCTGCGGACGAGCATGGATTGGATGCCGCGGCGGCCGCAGAACTCGCGGAGTCGGTCGGTGTAGGCGGTGAGAGTTTGGGAGTAGCGTTTGAGGAGAGGAGCGGAGATGGTGACTTCGGCGGAGTCGTTGTCTTCGACGTCCTTGAGTTTGAGGTCGCCGGCGACGGTGGGGTTGATTTCCTGTGGGCTGAGGACCTGGACGACGATGAGGTCGTATCCGCGTCCGACGAGGAGGCGGAGGCCGGCCTCGTATCCTTCTTTGAAGAGGAAGTCTGAGAAGAGGATCATGACGCCTTTGCCGCGGCGGGAGAGGGCGATTCGTTCGGCGGCGGCGCGGAAGTCCGTGGATCCGCCGGGTTCGATGGAGCAGATGAACTGGGCGAGATCGATGGCGCGACGGCGGCCGCGGAGGTCGCGGATGGCGCGTGTGAGTGCGGGGGGCTGGTCCTTGGGCGGGAGGCCGCCGATGGCGGTGCAGGCGACGCGGTTGAGGTTGGTGAGGCCGACGTAACCGAGGGCCATGGCGGCTTTTTGCATGAAGAGGAATTTGGAGGGGGAGCCGCAGTCTGAGGAGGCGGAGGCGTCGAAGACGAGGTGGAGGGCGAGGTCTTCTTCTTCGAGGAAGAGTTTGAGGAAGAGGATGTCGAGCCTGGCGAAGAGGTTCCAGTCGATGTGTCGGAGGTCGTCGCCGGAGACGTAGGGGCGGTGGTCGGCGAATTCGACGCTTTCGCCGCGGCGTTTGCTGCGACGTTCTCCTTTGAGTTTGCCGGAGAAGACGCGGCGAGAGGTGACGTCGAGTGGGCCGATGCGCGCGAGGAGATCGGCGGAGAGGAGGTCCTCGATGCCGCGTGGTCTGGTTGGGGCGTCGGCCTTGAGCATTGGTGGCGTGTGAGGTCGCGAGTGTGGAGCGGGCGTTACTTGGCGCGTGCGAATTCCTCGGTTGGGCCGAGTGCGCCGTCCTGGGTGACGGCGTCGCGGAGGATGTGCTCCATGGCGTCCCAGTCTGTTGCGACGGCGACGCCGGTTCCTGGGGCGAGGTCGGTGGTGCGGACGTAGCGGCCGTGGCCGTGTTCGGCGATGGTGTTTTCGAGCCAATCCGGGCGGATGGGTGTGTGGAGGAGGCGGTCGCCTTCGATGCGGAGGACGCCGAAGTGGTAGAGGGGGACGGCGCCGTTGGCGGCCTGCTCCGGGGTAGGGGTGAAGACCTTGATGCGGCACATCATGGTTCCTTCGACGTCGATGAGGTCGCCCTGTGATTCGCGGTCTTTGCCGGAGCGGTTGGAGCGGAGGACGAAGCGGCCGTCGGGCTCCTGGGAGACGGAGACATAGATGCCTGAGGCGCCGTCGGTGAGGGATTCCCATCGGCCGAGGTACTTGGAGGCGAGTTGAGCGTTGGGGGCGTCGGGAGTGGAGGCGCAGCCGGGGGCGAGGGAGAGTGCGAGGGCGAGGAGGGAGACGGAGAGAGCGCGGCGGAGCATGGGTTTGGGTCCTGTGGCGTGGGGTTCGGTGAGAGGAGCTACTTGACGGGGTCTGTGGGGGTTTTCTCGATGATCTGTGCGACGAGGGAGTCGGTGTCGATGCGGTCGGCCTCGGCTTCGAAGTTGAGGATGAGGCGGTGTCGGAGGCACATGGGGGCGACGGACTTGACGTCGGCGAAGCTGACGTGGTATCGGCCGTCGATGAGAGCGCGGACCTTGGCGCCGAGGAGGAGGGCCTGAGCGCCGCGGGGTGAGCTGCCGCAGCGGATGTACTTGTTGGTGGGGCCGTCGGGGCCGCCGGCGGAGAAGGGGCCGTTGGGCTGGGTGGCCATGGCGAGTCGGCCGACGTATTGCATGACGTGAGGGGCGACGACGACGCCTCGGACGAGTTGTTGAGTATCGAGGATGGTGGGCCCGTCCATGACGGGGGCACATTCCGGGGAGTTGACGCCGGTGGTTCGGTCGAGGATGGTGAGGAGGTCGGCGAGTTGGCCGTAGCCGACGACGATTTTGAAGATGAAGCGGTCGAGCTGTGCTTCGGGGAGCGGGTATGTGCCTTCCTGCTCGATGGGGTTTTGTGTGGCGAGGACGATGAAGGGACGTTCGAGGCGGTAGGTCTTTCCGCCGACGGTGACGGAGCGTTCCTGCAT
>ERZ1066130.606-NODE-606-length-11138-cov-10.648561_pt1 | contig 11138 bp, 12 predicted proteins | sample MGYA00382777_ERZ1066130 | MGnify/ENA primary metagenome ERZ1066130 (study PRJEB33369, sample SAMEA5778360) | biofilm metagenome | biome: Industrial cooling water; feature: Water cooling tower basin; material: Biofilm | place: United Arab Emirates | collected...
GTACAAGGCGCGGAAGCGCGTCGGCCGAGGCGAAGGCAGCGGACACGGCAAGCAGTCGGGTCGAGGCCAGAAGGGTGCGAGCTCTCGTTCCGGTTACGCCGGGAAGCGGAGCTTCGAGGGCGGCCAGATGCCGTACTTCCGCCGCATGGCGAAGTTCGGTTTCACCAACGCCCCGTTCCGGACGCAGTTCTGGATCGTGAACCTTTCGGACATCGTCACGCATCCGTCGTTCGCCAAGGGCGGGACGGTGAACGCCGAGTCGATGGTCAAGGCCGGTCTCATCCGCGACGACAGCCGGGATCTGAAGATCCTCGGGGACATCGGGGAAGACGGCCTGAAGGTCAAGCTCGATGTGACGGCGGCGCGGGTCTCCGGGAAGGCCCGGAAGCTGATCGAGGGCGCCGGCGGCAAGGTCAACGAGACGGGCACCCGCCGGGACTTCGTCCGCGGTGTGGATCGCAACAGCGATGACAAGACCCCGAAGAACCTGGACAAGAAGCTCCGCCGGGGCGGGAAGAAGTCCAAGCCGGCCGCGGACGCAGGTTCGGGCGGCGAGGAAGAGGCCCCCAAGAAGACCGGCAAGGGCAAGGCCTAAAGTTCGGCCGCTCGCGAGGCTCGATTCCGATGAGGGTTCGAAACCGGATCATCTCCCGGGACCGCTCGCCACGCGAGCCCGGGAGATTGTCGTTCACAGGTCGGTTGCCGGGATGGTGGGGGAGCGGGCGCGTCGTCGGTCGTATTGGAAGGAAGTCTGAATGCTGCAGACGTTGATCAACGTCTTCAAGGTCCCGGAACTTCGCAACAAGGTGATTTTCACCTTGAGCATGCTCTGCGTCTTTCGCATCGGGCACTGGATCCCGCTGCCGGGCGTGAACCAGGAGCAGATGAAGCAGATCTTCGACTCCGCGGCCGAGGGGTCGGCCTTCGGGAAGATCGCCATCTACGTCGCGACGTTCTCCGGCGGCGCCCTGTCACACTCGACGATCTTCGGCCTTGGGATCGCACCGTACATCACGGCGAGCATCATCTTCCAGATTCTCGCGTCGGCGATGCCTCAGCTCAAGAAGATCCAGGATGAGGGGCCCACCGGGCGACAGAAGATCCAGGAATGGACTCGCTATGCCACCCTGGCGTTGTGCATCGTGCAGGGGATCGGCTGGCTGGTGTTCCTCGATCGGCAGGGCACGATCTATCCCCAGGCCATGGCGAGCCCGCTGTGGTGGGTAATGGCTGTGGGCGCTCTGACCGCCGGGACGCTCTTCCTGATGTGGCTTGGCGAACAGATCGACAAGTTCGGCATCGGCAACGGCGTGTCGATGATCATCATGGCCGGCATTCTCGCGACGATGCCCGTCGCGCTCATCGATATCTACCGCACGTTCGAACCTGGTACGCCTGGCAAGATGGGTGTGCCCGGCCTGACGGGGATTGCCGCCGGCTTCGTGCTGGTGTGCGCGGGTTCGGTGCTCATGACGGTGGCCCAACGCCGCATCCCGGTGCAGCAGGCCAAGCACACTCGCGGGCGTCGTGTGTTCGGCGGGCAGCGGAGCTTCCTGCCCTTGCGCATCAATCACGGCGGCGTGATGCCCATCGTCTTCGCCAGCACGCTGATGATGTTCCCCGGGATCTTCTTCTCGTACATGCACGAGGTTGCCCAGGCCGGTCAGAGCCGCGGGTTCTTCTACCTCGCGGCGACGTGGCTGCACAACAACTTCACCACGGGGCAGTTCCCGTATGTGATCCTGTACGTGATCATGGTGTACTTCTTCAGCTACTTCTGGATCACGGTGCAGTTCAATCCTGAGGAGATGAGCAAGCAGCTCAAGGAGCACGGCTCGTTCATTCCGGGGCTTCGCCCCGGGCCTCGCACCGCGGAGTACCTTGAGACGGTGATGGTCCGCATCACCTTCGTGGGAGCGGCGTTCCTGTCGGTGATGGCGGTGCTGCCGATGGTGATCAACAAGAGCCTGGGCGTGGCGGAGAGCATCACGCACTTCCTCGGGGGAACCGGGCTGCTGATCGTGGTAAGCGTGACGCTGGACTTCTTGCAGCGTGTGGAAGCGAATCTGCTGATGAGGAACTACACCGGGTTCCTCAGCGGCGGCGAGGAAATGCGCGGTCCGCGCGGGAAGTAAGTCAGGACCGGGGGGAAAGAACCCCCGGAATGGAGGATTATGTCGAAGAAGGATGACAAGTTCACCTTCGAGGCCGTGGTGACCGAGGCCCTGCCGAATGCGATGTTCCGGGTTCGTCTCCCGAACGAGCAGAAGAGCGAGGTCTTGGCGTACGTCTCTGGGAAGATGCGGATGAACTACATCCGAATCCTCCCGGGAGACCGGGTGACGGTGGAGATCAGCCCGTACGACCTGAGCAAGGCCCGGATCACGTTCCGGCACGGCGGCGGAGGTCCACCCCCGCCCTCGTACGGATAATGTGCGGGTCGATGATCATCAAGGAAGTTGGGACAAAGTTCAAGTGTTGTGGAGCCTGTGCGGACGACCGCGAACGGGCGGCCTAGAATCGACTCTTGCCCCTCGCGGCGGCGCGTCGGGGGTTTGTGCGGAAGCGAAGTGAACCGATCAGGTGTGATCCTGGCGGCGCAAGCCGGGTCGAATTCCTGTCGGCGTGGAAGGTGAGTCATGAAAGTCAAGGCGAGCGTTCGTCGCGTTTGCGGAAGTTGCCAGATCGTCCGGCGCAAGGGCAAGGTCCGGGTGATCTGCAAGGCCGACCCCAAGCACAAGCAGGTGCAGGGCTGACGGATGGCGTGAGTCCCGGGGAGTCCTGGGAGGCGCGGCGTCGGGGCGGTTGTGAGGGAGTGCTTCGTCGCGAAGGCGGGGGAGCGGCAGGAATCGTGAGAAAGGGCGAGCAATCGCCTTGCAAGGAGCTTCAGCGTGCCACGTATCGCGGGTATCGACGTTCCTGAGAAGAAGAAGATTCTGTTCGCGTTGCAGTACATCCACGGCGTTGGGCCGGATGTTGCGCAGCGTATTCTCGCCGAGGCGAAGATCGACGGCGACGTGCGTGCGAGCCAGCTGACCGAGACGCAGGTGGCGCAGATCGGTGCGATCATCGATGCGACGTACCTGGTCGAGGGTGCGCTGCGTCGTCAGGTGCAGCAGAACATTCAGCGTCTGAAGGACATCAAGAGCTACCGCGGGGATCGTCACCGCAAGGGGCTTCCGGTGCGTGGGCAGCGGACGCAGTCGAACGCCCGCACTCGCAAGGGCAAGAAGAAGACCGTGGCCGGCAAGAAGTCGGTCAAGGCGAAGTAATCTGGTACAGAGCAGGAATCGCCCCGCGGCTGCGGCGTAGAGGCCGGGTCGCGTGGGCTGGATCGGGGACGACCCCATGGGTCGGGTGATCCGAGGAGCAAGCAGCGATGTCGAAGAAGGGCAAAGTCAGGAAGAACGTCGTTCGCGGGATCGCGCACATTCGCGCGAGCAACAACAACACGATCGTGACGGTGACGGACATGAACGGCGAGACGATCGCCTGGGACTCCGCGGGCACGATCGGGTTCAAGGGCTGCCGCAAGAGCACGCCGTTCGCTGCGACTCGCGCGGCAGAGACGGCCGGGCAGAAGGCTCGCAAGCTTGGGATGACGGAGATCGAAGTTCGGATCAAGGGCGCCGGCGCGGGTCGCGAGTCGGCGGTCAATGGTCTGGTTTCGACGGGTCTTCGTGTGACGGCGGTTGAGGACCACACTCCGGTCCCGCACAACGGCTGCCGTCCGGCGAAGCGTCGCCGCGTTTGATCGAACACCGCGTGGCGTCGGCCGATGAGCCGGCGTGCGTGAAACACAGTCGCCCCTCGGGAAGAAGGGACGCCCGGCCGAGCAGCACCGCCGAGCGCACCCCGTGAGCCGAATCGGGCGTCGCAGGTCCGGGTCACTGCTGCATCAGAAGGGAATCAGGCATGAGGTTCCGTTGGCGCGGTCTCGAGTTGCCGTCCAGGGTGGTCGCCGATCCCCGTTTCAACACGATCAACTACGGCCGGTTCATCGCCGAGCCGTTCGAGCGCGGGTTTGGCACGACGATCGGGAACAGCATTCGTCGCGTGCTGCTGAGTTCGCTCGAGGGTGCGTCGGTTACGTCGATCAAGATCAAGGGCGCTCAGCACGAGTTCCAGTCGATTCCGGGCGTGATGGAAGACGTCACGGACATCGTTCTGAACGTCAAGAACCTGATCGTGAAGCTCGAGGGCGATGAGCCGAAGGTGATGAAGCTTGCCGCTCGCGGGCCGGGCGAGATCACGGCGGACATGATCCAGGCAGACACGGCGATCACGATCCTCAACAAGGATCTGGTGATCGCGACGCTGACGGACAAGATCGACTTCGAGATGGAGATTCGCGTCGCGAAGGGTCGCGGGTACGTTCCGGCGAGCGAGCAGTACACTCAGGAAGCCGAGCAGGAAGTCGGCGTGATCCACGTCGATGCGATGTACTCGCCCGTGCAGCGTGTTCGCTACAAGATCGAGGAAACTCGCGTCGGTCAGCGCACGAACTACGACAAGCTGACGCTCGAAATCTGGACGAACGGCACCGTGTCGCCGGAGATGGCGCTGGTCGAGGCGTCGAAGATCCTGCGTAAGCACCTCAACCCGTTCGTGCAGTACTTCGAGCTGGGCGAAGAGCGAGTCAGCGACGAGGCGGCGGCGGCGGCGGGTGTCGACGAGGATCTGATCCGCAAGCTCAACATGCCCGTGGCGGAGATGGAGCTGTCCGTCCGTGCGAGCAACTGCCTGGAGTCGGCTCGGATCGAGACGGTTGCTCAGCTGGTGATCCAAACGGAAGCCGACCTTCTGAAGCTGCGGAGCTTCGGCAAGACCTCGCTCCGCGAGGTGAAGAGGAAGTTGAACGACATCGGGCTGGATCTCGGTATGACCCTGCCCGAGGGGTACGTGGTTCAGAAGCCCGAGATTCCCGCGATGTGAATGTTGGTGATTGGGGGGCAGTGGTGGGGGGTGGTGGGGGAGTTCGGTGTGTCCTAGGATGAAGGCCCTGCCCGGTTTGCCCGGCGGGTTCTTGGAGAGTGTGTCATGCGTCACCGTCGAGCCGGATATCGCCTTGGTCGTACCACGGCCCATCGTCTGTCGACGCTCCGTAACCTCGCCTGCGCTCTTCTGGAGCACGGGCAGATCGTGACGACGGAGCAGAAGGCCAAGGCTGTTCAGCCGTTTGTCGAGAAGATCGTCACGATCGCCAAGAAGGGCGACACGCAGCATCACCGCCGCCTGGTGGCGTCGAAGCTGGGTCGTGACCGCAAGGGCTTTGATTGGCTGTACCTGCCGGCGGACGCGTCCGATCAGGAGAAGGCGTCGGTCGATTCGCTCAAGGAGCGCGCGTCGGCGTTCTTCGATCTGCCGAGCGGCGACAAGGTGAAGCGCAACCGCTACGGCGAAATGACGCGTGGCGCGTCCGTCGTCGCCCACGTCTTCGAGAACGTTGCGAAGCGGTTCTCCGATCGTGCGGGCGGCTACACCCGCGTGGTCAGGCTCGGCCGTCACCGGATCGGTGACGCGGCGGAGCTTTGCCTGCTGCAGTTCGTCGGGGCCGAGGAAGGTCCGGAGATCGGTGGCAAGGCCAGCACCCGCCGGCGCACAGCGGACAAGCGGACGGCGTTCGCGGCGAAGGTCCGCAAGGCCGAGTCGGCCGCCTGAATCAGTGAGTAATCCGATCAAGCCGCCCGGGAATCACCCGGGCGGTTTGCTTTTTGTACGGCTTTGCATGCAGATTCTGGCTGTGACAGCAAACACCCGCCGCAGATCGGTCGTATGATCTGCAGCTCGCGGCGTCTTCCTCAGCGGATGAGGAGGCATGCCGCGTTGATGTGCATACAGCGGCCTGAGAGGCTCGCGAAGGAGATTGCAATGAAGAAGGTCATCGCTGGTCTGGTGTTCGGTGTGGCGTTCGCCGTCGTGGCTGCCGGTTGCGAGTCCTCTCAGAAGTCCGACACCGCTTCGGCGGGCATGGTCGGCACCTGCGAGAAGGGCACGGCCTGCTGCAAGACGACGGGCAACAAGGCTGACTGCAAGGCCTCCTGCGCCGACAAAGCCGCTTCCTGCTCGGCCGGCAGCACCTGCACCGACAAGAAGAACTAATCCGCCCGCAAGGTCGGACATTCGAGCAGAGTCTCGAACGGCGCCCGCCTTTTCGGCGGGCGTCGTTGCTTTTTGTTCCCTACCCTTGGCCCATGCTCGATGCGATCAACCAACTCCGGGACGAAGGACTGGCGGCGCTTTCGGCGGCGGCCGGCTCCGACGCGGTGGACGCCTGGAAGAACGCTTACCTCGGCAAGAGCGGGAAGCTGGCGGCGTTGATGGGCGGGCTGAAGGATGTTCCCAAGGAGCAGAAGCCCTCGGTCGGCGCCGCGTTGAACACGCTCCGGCAGCAGTTTGAGCAGGCGTTCGAGTCGGCGAAGGCTTCAAGGTCGGTGGCGGCGTCGCCCGAACGCGTGGACATGACCGAGCCGGGCGATCTGACAACCCGCGCGATGGGTCGTCGCCACATCATTACCCGCGTGATCGACGACCTGCTCGAGGTCTTCGGCCGGATGGGTTTCGACGTGGCGGACGGTCCCGAACTTGAGGACGACGAGCACAACTTCGTCAAACTCAACATCCCGCCCTCGCACCCGGCACGCGACCCGATCGACAACTTCTACGTGGATGATCCGAAGGTGGCAGCGAGCCCGCGCATGATGCGCTCGCAGACGTCCACCGTCCAGATCCGCGTCATGGAGAAGGCCGTCGCCGAGGGCGGCGGCACGCTCAAGCATCCGATCCGCGTGGTCGCACCGGGTCGTGTGTATCGGCCGGACACGGTCGACGCGACGCACTCGTTCATGTTTCACCAGTTGGAAGGGCTGTTCATCGATCGCGATGTGACGATGGTCGATCTCAAGAGCACGCTGCTGCACTTCGCGAGGGCGTACTTCGGAGAGGATGCCGAGATCCGGCTCCGGCCCAGCTTCTTCCCGTTCACCGAGCCCAGCGCGGAGCTCGACATGAAGATCCGCCTTCGCGACGGCGAGGAGCCCCGCTGGATCGAGTTGGGCGGCTGCGGCATGGTGCATCCCAACGTGCTTCGCGGCTGCGGGATCGACCCGGAAGTCTGGCGGGGGTTCGCCTTCGGCTTCGGGATCGAACGCCTCGTCATGGGCAAGCACCGCATCCCGGATATCCGCCTTCTCTTCCAGAACGACGTCCGGTTCCTCCAACAGCTCTAGAGCAAGGGCGGGATCGGGCGGCAGCCATGGGTGGCGGCGCGATCGCGGTGGGGGGTATGCACCCGAGACGACAGCCGGCTGTAGACTGCGGCGGGCTGTGCCGGTCGCTGGCCTGCCATTCCTGAGGAGTCACGGCGTTCGAGGGGCTTTCGCGAAGGGTGCGGGGTGGAGAACGACACATGACGCAAGAATCGCCGATCCAGTACGAAGAGGTCGTGGTCGAGGTGCCCGGTTGGCCGAAGGTCCTCGGGATCATCAGCATCTGCTGGGGCGTGCTGTCGCTGGGGTGCGTGGGGTGCGGGCTTCTCGGGCCGGCGCTGCAGTCGGCGATGATCCCGCCTGAGCAGGCGAAGGACTTTCCGGTTCTTCCGCCGGATCCTGCGCAGTATGCGCAGCTGGGCCTCGGAGGGGTTTTCGCGGTGCTGCTGATCGTGGCGGGCGCGATGACCGCGGGAAGGCACATCCTCGGGCGAACGCTGCACCTGGTCTATGCGGTCGCGGCGTTCCCGTTGCTGGGCTTGGCGGTGTGGGTGACAATGCGGCAGCAGGCAGCAATGAACCAGTGGATCGCGGACAATCCGGACTCGCAGTTTGCCGGACAGATGAAGGCGATGTCGGGCGTCAGTTCGATGCTGGGCATCGGGCTGAGCATCATCTTCGGGCTGGCGTATCCGATTTTCCTGCTGGTGTGGTTCGGTGCGGTCAAGCGAACGCACGCGAGCATGACGGGGATGCCCGCCGAGTCGCCGGAGCAGGGCTGACGCCGGCATGCAGGCCGTCTGCCGAGGGGTGCGTGCCGGGCCCCGCCGGCCGCTGCCGATCGAACCCCCGCGTGGCAAAGCAGCGGGATTGTGCCCGGTTTTCCGGGCGTGGGCGAGGGGCTATACTGGTTCATCTTCCGCGGGCGTAGTTCAGCGGTAGAACGTCAGCTTCCCAAGCTGAATGTCGCCGGTTCGATCCCGGTCGCCCGCTTTGTCTGCCGCCGATGTCACGCGATGACACCGGCGGCTTTTCGTTGACAAACCCCGCAGAATCCGCGAGTTCCGGCGAGGTGGACGGAAGCGGCCGGATCGGGGCCGACGGCCCGACGATGACAGGGAATGACCTAGGCGGACGCTCGCTTGTGCAAGCGCTTGTGCAAGTGGTTGTGCAAGGCGTGGCGGGTGTGGCGCTGCCGATCGGCCCAGTGCGCCGAGCCCGGTCGACGCCGCCGACCGGCTTCGCGGACAATCATGGTCCTATGGACCATCAGCATGCTGAAGCGTTTCCCCCCGAGGTGATCGAGCGGCTCAAGACGTACGTCTACCGCCTGATCGACCCGCGCAACGGCGAGACGTTCTATGTCGGGAAGGGCAAGGGCAACCGCGTCTTCGCCCACATCCGGGGCGAGCAGGGCATCGACGGAGACGACCTCGACAACAAGATGAAGCGCATCCGCCAGATCCGGCTGGCGGGGTTCGAGGTGGCCCATGTCATCCACCGGCACGGCATGGACGAGCCGACGGCCTTCGAGGTCGAGTCCGCATTGATGGACGCGTACCCCGGCCTCACGAACGAAGCGGGTGGAGTGGGCGGCAACGAGTTTGGCGCGATGCACGCGTTGGAGATCATCCGCGAGTACGCCGCGGAGCCTGCGAAGTTCCGCCACGACGCCGTGCTGATCAGCGTGAACCGCAGCGCCTTGGCCGAATCGTCTCTCTACGAGGCGACGCGGTACGCGTGGAAGATCAGCCCATCAAAAGCGAAGAAGGCGGAGGTCATCCTCGCCACCGTGCAGGGCGTCATCAAGGGCGCGTTCGTCGCCGACGACTGGCTCGAGGCGACTGCCAAGAACTTCCCCGGCAGACAGGACGTCCCCGGACGCTATGGGTTCGTCGGCCGCGAGGCACCTGAACAGATCCAGAAGATGTACGTGGGCAAGCGCGTGCCGGACGAGTTCCGCAAGAGGGGCGCGGCGAATCCGATCAAGTACGCCAGCCCCTCCGAGTAGGCAATCGCGGGGCCAACTCGAATCAGCGGGCCGCCGCCGCGACCGCAGACGCGCCAACCCCGGCCAGCGGCAGGTCCGGCAGGCTCGCCACCGCCCCGGCCACGTCGAGGAGTTTCGGGTCGGTGTAGACGTTGGCCGTCAGGCTCGGGTCGCTGTGCCGCATCGCGGCCTGCGCGGTCCGCAGCGGGACGCCCGCCTTGGAGAGGTGCGTGCCGAAGGTGTGCCGCAGGGCATGGATGTCGATCGTTCGGCCGCGGTCGTCGGTCTTGATGACGACCTCCTTGCCGCCGCGCGTCTCGATGCGGGCCAGACCAGCGAACACCAAGTCGCGGTCGAAGATGCGGATCAGCCCGTCGGGCACGTCGAACAGCGGCTCGTCGCCCGGCAGCGCAGCGGGGATCGGCTCATCCGCATCGCGGGCAGCCTGCTGCGCCCAAGCGAGCCGGTCGGCCAGCCAGGCGCGGATGTCGGCCGCGAGGTCGGTCCGCAGCGGGATCTCCGACCCGCGGCGATTCTTCTCGTCCCGAGCGTTCAGCAACAGGTGCGGCACCCGGCCGCTCAGATCGATCTGGCCGAGGGTAATGCTGGCCAACTCGCCCTTTCGCAGGCCCGTGAGCACGAGGGTCTTGTAGATCAGCGCCCGCTCGCGGCCGATGCGCAGCAGGTTGTCGCGCGTCGCAGCCGACACCTTCGCGTGGGCCTGCCCCTTCGCCTCGCCGCGCCGCACGGTCAGCGCGTCGGCCAGCGGGCGGCGCTGGGCGGCGTCCAGAAGGCGGGCCAATTCCTCCTCGGTCAGGGCCCGACGCCGCCGCCGCGGGTCGGCCCGCGGGTCGGCCACCGCGACGGCCAGCAGCGGGTTGTGCGTGAGCCGCCCCGCGCGGACGCACCAGTTGACGAACGTCACGCAGGCCTGTCGATAGCCGTTCCGCGTGCCCGCGGACATGCCCGTGTCCGCCTGATCGCGCAGCCACCGCTCGACCGTCGCGGCCGTGAAGTCGCGGAGGCGCTTCACGCCGCGGTCAGTGGCAACACGGGCCACCCTGCGGCGGGCCTGGATGTACCAGTGCTCGGTGCTGCCCTTCAGACGCAGGTGGTCGCGCCACGCGTCGAGGTTCGTGTCGATCGACTCGGCCCCGTGCCGGGAGGCAGCGTCCTCCTCGGGCGTGATCACGCCGGCGCGGATCAGCTCGGCCCGGCGCACCAGTTGGGCCAGCACGGCCCGCGCGGCGGTCTCGTCGGAGCAGCCGGTCGGCCGCTCGACCCAGTATCCGGCCGCGTCGCGGAACTTGGCGATGTACGACTTGGTCTCGCCGCGAATGCGCACCCGACCGTCGGCAGCGGTGAACACCTCGGCGGTCCGCACTTTGCCATTGCGGAGTTGGTAGCGGGCCAGGCGCTTGCCGCGCTGGACGACGATCTCCGCGCCGGGCGGAAGGGGTGCGGTCCAGGCTTTGCGGAACACGGTGCCCATCGGGCGGGGGTCTCCATCGCCCCGACCTCGGCGGGTTGCCGGGATCGGGGGTCACAGTCAGGGCTGGCCGGTGGCACGGGTCAAGTCGCCCCCCGGCGGCAAAGCCAGAGGGAGATACATGCGGGGATGTGCGGGACTACAGGGCGCTGCGGGCCTTGGCATGGGCCCGCTCGGCGTCGCTGAGCCGCGCCTCCGCGGCCGCGAGGGCGGCCTTGGCCCGCTCGATCTCGGCGTTCAGCCGGGCCTCCTGCTGCTGGCGATCGCGGGAGATGGGGAGCATCCGGAGGTCCCGCTCGAGCCGTTGCAGCTCGTCGCGCACGCGGTTGCGGTCGTTGAAGGCGGCGCACTTGACGGACTCCGCCTCCAAGGCCTTCCGCTCGAGCTCCCTGCGATCCATGAGCCCGAGCACCTCCTTGGGAAGCAGCGACTTGGGCAGCAGCCCCTCGTC
>ERZ1066130.609-NODE-609-length-11118-cov-5.785140_pt1 | contig 11118 bp, 9 predicted proteins | sample MGYA00382777_ERZ1066130 | MGnify/ENA primary metagenome ERZ1066130 (study PRJEB33369, sample SAMEA5778360) | biofilm metagenome | biome: Industrial cooling water; feature: Water cooling tower basin; material: Biofilm | place: United Arab Emirates | collected...
TTGTCAGAAAGTGGTAGGACTTTACCAAATGCCAAAAACCTTTCTAGATCTCTTTTTTCTCTTCCATTCCTTTATGCTACGAGATATTTGATGCAAGAAAAACATCGAGAGTCTTCAATTTCTGATTCTAAAGATCAACCTAGATCCAGTAATTCACAAGAGCAAAAACATTTTAAAACCAAAGATTTAATTCCTACAAAAATCTTAACAAGACCTACGGAAAAGGACAAAAAAATTCATTTATATTTGTTCCAACGCATCTTATACCATTATTTTGTAAATGACAAAATCGAAGTATACCATGAATTTTACTCTGCAATTAAAGATGAATTAATGCGTTGTCTAGAAGCTAAAAAGACAGTGCAAGTTAATGAGCAGAGAAAAAAAATAAAAGATCTTCAACAAAGATTAAATAGCCGTAAAGCTACTGATGAAGAAAAGCATAATTTGAGAAGTAAAATAAATGAAGCTGAAGAAAAAATTAAAGAAATTCAAGGTTTTTATGCTCATCTTTCTGAAAAAATTAGAGTAAATCAAGAGAGGCCCCTTCTTTCAAAAGAGGAGTTTGAATTTGTATTAAGTGCACTAGACAATAAGAGCGCTATTTGTGTTGAGGCGGTAATAAGTAAACACAGCAAAAATAGCCTTATTGTTCCTTTATCATTTAACCAAGAAAGATCTGATATCGTTAAAGTCAAGGATAGAGAATTAAGGATTGGAACCTATCAAAGGCCCGTTATCCCTCCTTGTGATAAGTATTGTCAGCTTTTTGGTGGAAGCCATATTTTGTGGGCTGAGTTAACACGTATTAGAACTCTAGACGAATTAGATAAGATGGATAAAGAAAAAGGCGGGCAGGGTCTGCAAAGGTTGTGGGGTTCTTCAAAAGATTCCCTTTCTCAAGACCCTTCTTCTAATATCATGAACCTCTTTAATAGGCTCGAAATCTTAGAAAGCAAACAAGGTGTTCATCTTTCAGAAGTCCAAGAACTTGCAATGATACTAAAAAAAATTTGGGAAGAAAGCGACCCTGAATTAGATAGTATATTTCTTAATCTTTTTACAAGAGTAGAAAATCTTCTCTCAAGAGTTAATCCTGAATTTACACTTCCTACCAGTTTTGATGGGAAAATGCTTTCTGGAACATTTAATCAATTTAGCTCCATCAAGCGTGATGGTAATCCCTGGCCTCAAAATGCAAGCCGATCAAGTTGTACAGCTAATGCATTAATGTTCTTATCCTATCTTTTTGGGAAAAATTCAGTGCAAGCTTGGGAAGCAGAAACTGATACTACGGAAACTAATATCATTAATAAGATCATTGACGAAGGAAGAGCACAGTTTGAGCAAATTGTTCGACAAAGAAGAGAAGGGCATATTTCACTAGTGAGCACAGCTATTGCTTCCGGAGAGACAATAACAGCTAGAGACCTTTTGTTCGAGCACGGAGGTGATGCTCTTCATGTTAGTGAAATCCTTAATATCGAAGAAAAGTTCTTTCTCACCCCTGAAGGGGGAATCGATACTCTAGATTTAACAAGAGAAAGAAGCTCAAACACAACTATAGAATTTTTCAAATCTTATTTAGACAAAATTAAAAACAGTATGCAAGGACTTGATAAGTTAGGAGTGATTATCCAATGCAATGGTTTTTCCTATGGTTTAGCTCTGATGAAACAGAAAGATACCATCGAATATGTCATTTTTGATTCTCATGGTTGTCATAGACTCAATGGTCATGGTAATGCTTTTGTTTATTGGAGTGAAAGTCTGGATGAAGCAGCGATTTTCCTTGGTAACTTAATTAGATACCAAGATTTAGAACTGGAATTTCTTACTGGAAGAGAAAAAGAAGTCCTTATAGAAGACTATCAAGTTGATGGTTTAAATCAAGTTGCAACATATTTATTCAAGCCAAGGAATTTTGGTGCTCAATAGAGTTTAACAAGAACCCTGACAAAGGAGATAGCATATGGCCTCATCAATAGAATCAAATAGACTGATGCAAATTCAAACTCATCTTCTGAGTGGTTTAGAATCTCTAAATACAAAGCCACAAGAGATTGATGAGATTGCTGTGCACTTTCAACTAGATGCTGAGGAAAAAAATCAGCTTATACTAGCTATTGAGACAAGCAAGCAACCCGATGATGAAATTTCCCCAATGGGAAAATTTAGTGCAGCTATAAAAGCTATAAGAAAAGGGTATAATGCACTTCCCGCTAGTATGAGGAGTAGGATAGAAGCTTATTTCAAGATTGAGGCATTCTTAAAAGTCGTTGATACCTATACAGGAACGATTGACGCTGCTGTTAAAAGTACTGTAGAACGTTTTATGGGTCGTGCTGAATTTCCGAATACCGCATGGTGGGTATATAAAACATTTATGGCCTTTGTGTTTTAGTTACTATGTCATAATTATGAGTTCAGGAACTGCTGAGGAAACAAATAAACATAGGAAGGAGTCATGAACAAACGACCGAGAAAATAGATTTAAACATCTAAAAATTAGCCAGTTGCAAAACATAATGTGCATTATCAGACGTTGTGGAAATGACTAAAAAAGTCCCCCAATGATTAAGTTTGGAGGTTTTTGATCTCTTCGATTGAAAGACCAGTGTCTTCAACGATCTCGTCAATAGATCGGCCACGTTTGAGCATCTTAAGGGCGATTTCTCGATCCCTTTCTTGTCGACCCTCTTGACGGCCTTTTTTCAAGCCTTCTACATGTCCAGCCTTTCTCTCAGATGATAGCACTGCTAAATGGTCTCTGTGTTCATTTATACTTGCTTCGTATGCTTTTCTTGTTTTTGGATCCGATGATAATCTTTCCAACCTTTCTAGCGCCCTTTGAAATACTGGGTCTTGTTTCAATGAGTTTGCTTCTTTTTCTTTGATTAAGGAAGCATTCTTCAGTAGATAAAACCATTTTTCTTTGTCGGTTTTTAGCTCTTCTAGTGGCTTGGTTTTAAATTTTTTAAGATCCACAAGCGTTGCTTTCCATTGGTTAAAAAGATGCTCGTTTGAGGCTGAAAATTCAGGCTTAAACCTATACGTTTCAACTACTTTTTTATCATTTAGAATACCATTTTTCTCTTGCTCACTTCTATGGAAGTCGACGATTGCTATGATGTGAACTTTAGGCAAATCGTGCCAGTCGACTAGTTTCTTTGTCTTTTTTTGATCCTTTGGTTGGTGATAGTGATAATCGATTTGCTCGGTGTAGTCTTTCCCAAGGTAGTAAGAAGCCTTTTGTCGAATCCCTCATGGTTATAGGTTTGCATCTCGATGATATATCGCTCCCCTCCTCTCGTCTTTACAGATAAATCAACAAACGTCGAGGGTCTACCCACTTCCAATCTCATTTTTCTAGGATCTAAAAACTCTTCGACCTCGATAAGGTCATCCCCTTGGAGATCTAAAACAGCATTGATAAAACTTTCTAGAATCTCTTTGCTGCTTTTGTCGCCAAAGAAATCTTTGAAAACTACATCGACTTTGATATCTAAGAGCTCTATCATTGCTTTAATTCTCCTCTGTCCCCTATTTTAGCATGCGGCTCTCTCCTTGTATACCCTTAATTTTGAGCTCTCTATTTCAAAAGGTCGTATAATCGGCGTTATGTTCTTAAATGACTGTATTTAAGAAATTTAGATTAAATCTTCAATAACAAAATATAAATGCTTTTTATGCTCATTAATAGTCAGATTCTTTTCTAATTAAATCTAATGCTTTTCTATAGCGTCTATAATCTGAAATCTCAAGATATTTTAGGAGACGTCTTCTTTCCCCTACGTATCTTAATAAATCATAGCGCATCTTTTTAAAAACAGACTCATTAATAGATTCTTTAACCATTTTTACTTCCAATTGCTTAATTTTTTCTGTATAAATCCCTATTTGGACATCTGCAGAGCTCGTATCTCTAGAATGGACCTGCCACTTGTCAATGATGTCAGTTAGGTTTCTTTTTTCAAAAGAAGATTTAAAACATGGATTAAAATAAGAATTTTTACTTGAAGATAGATTATGGTAAAGGAGGTTTAAGACTTTTTCTTTTTCTAATAAATGTTTCCCTTTTATTTTTTGACTAGGAAGAATCTTTCCTCTTCGGATGTACTCGTTAACAGTACGTTGAGCACATCCCAAAATACCGGCGGCCTCTTTTGTAGTAATGAGATCAATCATAAACAGACTCTAAATCATTTTTAACATCTATTTAAACAAATTTCTTAAAAAAAGGAAACTGTGGTTTTGAAAAAGCCTTTATTTGATCTTTCTTTCCCATCTTATTCTAAACCCAAGTTGAGACCATTGCAAAAGTCAAGTCGATTAAGTAAAATTTTGACTTTCTAAAATTTCAGGGAGGCAAAATGACTCAAAAAACACAAGCTCAGATGGACCTTGCAGATACAATAGTTGCTCGAAATAGCACTCTTAATCAACGACTCGATCGAATTGATCAGATAATAGAATGGAAAAATTTTGAGAAAGCTTTTCGTCTAAAATTAGGACTTTTTCATCTTGCGCCTACAAGATAAAAATAAGAGTTGAAAGAAATTGAATTAAAAATTAAAATTTGTCTTTGTTTTTTAAAAATTTTTTTGGCAAACGACATGAAAATAGCAAATTTTTTTTCAAAGATCTTTGAACTCTTTAAAAACTCTCGTAAATCGAAAAATTCAAAGTCTCCATCTAAAGATGCTCTACAACCATTTTTAAAGATTTGGAAAAAATTTATCAGACAAATTCCTCGTGAATTTCGATCTGTATTGAAATCTCACAAGCATTTTATTCTCTTAGGAGATGAACATGCTGGGAAAAGTGAGTTAATCAAAGGAATTATTGAGCAAAGTCAAAGTATCTATCCTTTTGAAATTGAATTTACTGACTATGAAAGTTTACAATTTTATTTAGGTCCCAAACAAATTATCCATGAACTTTCTTTGGATGTAGTGAAAAATAGAACAATCCAACTACGACGCAGCATGATCCAACTGTGGAAGCGTTTATTTATCAAGGAATCACCTATCGTCGTAATAGCCTATAACCCTTTTCAAGAAACAAATGTTAATGTTGAACATGCAAATAAAACTGCCAGGTTGTTTTCAGGTAAACTCTCACTTCTTTCAGAGCTAAGTAAAGGTTCTTTATCTCTTAAAATAACTTTAACTCACCTGGATAAATTGGAAGGATATATTGAATTTGCTCATTTCTTAAAGAAACATAACATTTCTTTTATGATCCCCCTAACTTCGAACTTTGAAAGCGACGCTCTTAGCGACTCTCTGGGCCGTTTTCGCGATCAATACCTCTCCCTCATATTAACAACTTGTTCCTCAATAGAGTATTCTAAAATCCTAAAGTTTTTTGATGAACTTCCTAAACTTTTTCCAGCTATAGAAGAGTTCCTGAGAACTCTTATTTCTGGAAGTACTAAAAACAAAGTTAAGTTAGAATACATCACTTTTTCTTCTAACCTTGAGTCTCATAGTTCTTATGTTTCTTTTGACTGGAGTCGAACCACTTCAAACTCTATTTTTTATCGACATCCTATGCTTAAACACCAAATTGCAGCAGCTAGTATATTAGTTTTATGTTTTGGCTTGATTTTCAATAATTTTTATAATGATCGATACCAGGTTAAGCTTGCTAATGAAGGAATAGACTCCCTTATTTTTCAACCTCCAAAAATCTTTATTTCAGAACTCGTTCCTCAAATCGAAAAAACAAACAGCTTTCTTCCGAACAAATTATACCTACCTCTCCTACCTAAATTTTACTATAAGCAACTACAAGACCATAAACAATCTCTCGCCCTCCGCATTCGAAAACATATCCTAGAACCAGAATTATGTAAGTTACTTTTAACAAATGATTCAGAGCTCCAAGTCCTCTATATGACAGGCCTTCTCCATGCGACAAGAAATAACCGTATTGGGAAACATATTTTAAAAAACCTTTCTGATTGGTCTCAAAAGCTAGACTTGAATGCACAATTAATTCATTGTTATATTCAGTCTAGCTATATATTTGATAATACTTCTGTTGAAATTGACTATATCGAAACAATTAGCGCTTCAACTCCTCTATCTGACCCTACTCCTTGGCTCACCTTTCTTACCCATTTTAAAGAATTAGAAGAGCAACCCATCTTTACTGGGCATAACTTCACCGATCTTCACGAAAATGCTAGTTCTTTGCTTCATCACTTAAAAATCATGAAAACCGACCCCCATGCTTATGCTATTTCAAACCTATTGAAAGAGATGACAAGCAACATGCTTACAAGTTTTGATAAAAATATTAAAGTTCTCAAATGGCTCAACGAAAATAATGATCAACTAGAGACATTTCTCATGTTTGTGTATCATTCATCTCCTGAGATCCCAGACATTTCTAACTTAAATGTTTCGCAGCTTTTTGCTAAATTGAAGGAAATTGCTGATATGACCAAAAGAGAAAATCGCTCATTTCGCTTTGTTTTTAACAATCAAGACTTCTCTTATGAAACAAAAAATTGGGTAAGTACTGCAGCTACTCACATGATTGAACGGCTCATTCATAATTACATTCTTGCGAATAATGATACGCACGGCAATATTTTTTTCAGAAACACCCCTCCTCTTACAGAATTAATCTTTGAATCTTATCGAAATGAATTTCCCAATTTCTCAAAGCCAATTGTAATTGATGGACGTTTTACACGTATGGCATTCGAAAAAAATGTCCGCAATACTGCTGAGTCTCTTTTAAAACTTCTGGATGAGCTCCCTATCAATGAGGAAGACAAAGACCGTTTTATCAAATTCATTCAACAAGAACTCATCAGTTATGCAACAGAATATCAAGAAAATTTTGAACGGCTTTACGCAGCTTCCGACATTCGCAGTTCATCAATAGAAGAAACAAAACAGATTTTAGAAAAAATCCTTCTTCCTTCTTCCTTTTTTGAGCATTTTTTAAACCAAATCAATCATCATACGGAAGTTTTCTCTATTCCTACCTCATCTGTAAGTGTTTTAAGTGAAATTAACCACTTCGACTTCCTAAAAGCCTTATTTGGCCATGACAAAACAAAACTTTCTCCTTTTGAATCCTATCAATCCATTATCAAACAAGCCCTTGCGCAATTAAATCATCAGATAGGCCCAACGCGCACTATTCATATTCTTGATGAACACCTGACACCAGCTGCTTCAATTGCGCTCTCTATCCTCCGAAATGATCCCAATTCATATACCAATCAAATCACTTCAACTCTTACAGAGAGCGGTGTCCCTTCCCACTACCATTTCATTTTTCTCGCTCCAATTGAACAAATATATAAAATTGGCATTTCTGAATTAAAGAAAGGCATCAACCAACTTTGGAAAGAATCTCTTGCTATTAAAATTACATCTTTTCTTAATAAACGCCCTTTTAATCCTTCAGCAGAAATTGCCACGACTTATGAAGAAGTAGAACAAATGACAAACCCCAATAGTCAACTTTACAAAATGATTAATGAAATTATCTTACCTGCTAGCGTGCATGTAGATGGTAAATGGCAGCCAGATTTATCTTCAGATCTTCAATTAATTGATCAGATGTATGTTTTAGTGAATAGACTTGTCAAAATTAATCATATTCTTTGGGATAGCGAAGGAAATCCCAAGCCTATTAACCTGAAAATCAAATCCTGCCCATTCGAAGCAAAACCCAAAACGTTTCCAGCCCCTATTGTTTCATACCTTGTTACTGGAGAAGAAACATTTCATAATTTTAACCAAAGCCCTACTTGGCATGACTTAAAAATTGTTTGGTGGAAAGCAAATAACTCAACTGTTGTTGTAGAGCTCACTAATCAAAAAGATAGCCGCTCCTATAGAGATGAAAAAGTCACCAATACTCTTTGGAGCTTTTTTGAACTCTTAAATAAAGGTCACCAGGAGAAAGAAAATATTTGGAGATGGGAACTAGCTAATCAATTTGGAGATGATGTTAGCAAAATAGCTTTGCAATTTAATGCCGATCCTTGGAAACTTTTTGAGATTACAGAATAAAAAGGAACTCATGAAAAACTTCTTTTTTCTAACTATCACACTCATTTTCTTAACAGGCTGCATGCAAACCAAAAACGCTACAGATTTAACAATTCAGATCCGCAGTGAGCACAAAACGAATAGTGGAACCCCTCTTTATATGGTTGTGAAGGAAACAACAATGTCAGAATTTCTCATGGAAGATTATCATAATATCTCAACTCAAGCATTTTGGAAGGAAGAAAATCCCAATGAACTTTTAAAGAAACATATTATTCCTGGAAGCTCGAAAAAAATTCATATTCCCATTCATAACCAAGATAAGTCTATTGGCATCTATTTTATTTTTACCAATCCAGGAGAGTGTTGGAAATATCTGGTCGACCATCCTCAATCTAAAAGAGTTAAGATTTTATTAGGAGAAGATCAGTATCAAGAGATCAATATTTATGACCCATAAGCATAGGAGCATTTAAGTGGACCTAAAAAACTATGCTCAAATATGGTGGTCTGATGACAACTTAAAATTAGATGTAGAAAAAGACAACTCTACTAGTTTTTGGCATAGTTGTGCTTCTCTTTACCCTAACTTAAAAAGCGTTCCTTATGAATCCTACGATTTTTATCATGATTGTATCCTACGCCATCTTCAAAAAAACCCAATAGCTGTTAAAGATAAAAAAAATTGGACCTATACTCAAGTACACGAGCTAGTCAATCGCCAAGTTATTCTGTGGAAAAATTTTGGGTTAGCTCCTGGACACGCTGTTGCTTTAGTAGTCCCTAAAGGAATTGACTTTATTGTTGCTTTAATGACAGCACTTAGGATAGGGCTATGTATCACAATATTATCTCTCAATGACTCTTACTTAGGCAAACATAAGCTTGAAAAGATACTAAAAAAGCAATCTTTTGATGCAATTGTCATCCCTTCTTCTACCTTGTTCGTAGGAAAAAAAGTTTTGGAATGGAATCTCGACATCCCCTCTTCTGGAAATATTGATACTTCATCTTATGTGTATTCCTCTTCTTCTCAAGCATTTTCATTCTTAAACACTGACGATGCTTTTCTCAATCCATTAAGAGATGGCTACATCATCCTTGGATTAAGAGAAGGAACTGTTTGGGCACATCCTCTCTCCTCACCTATGCAGAATGAACCTTTTAGTACCCTGACAACACTTTTATCTGGAGCAACTCTTTTTCACATAGATGATGCTGCCTTATTAAATGATCCGACAAGCCTTAAAAATACAGACATCGAAATTCTAGAAGTGTCTTCTTCTCTTATTGATCTATGGAAGCAAACTCCAGGATGCCCTCAATCAAAACTGCGTCTTTGGTATAAATCTCCTTTACTCGGTAACCTTTCGGATTGGAACCAATTTAATAATCAAAATAACCTGAAAAATGTCTCGTTTTCTGACCTTTACATTGATCCCTCTGCAGGTGGAATTATCTTCGCTTCTAAACCGAAACCCTATTCAGGACAATCTTTTCTTTTTCCACCCTTAGGTACAAATTGGAAAATTTTAGACTTAAATAATACTGGGGAAGAAACCATTGAGGGTGTTGGGTATTATAGTCTTAAACCGTCACTTATATTGGGACAAGTCCAAGACACTTGGGTGATTAGCTGGTCAACTACTCCTATTTATAAAGGAACATTCTATCCTTCAGAGGCTGTCGAACAATGTGTTGATAAACTCCCTTTTATCTCAGCATGTATGGTTATTGGAGAAAGAGATCCCAAAGATCTTGTGAGTAGCCAAATCACCCTTCTCCTTTTCATAAATAACGAAAACAAAGCCTTAGAAATAGAAGACTGGAAAATACAAATCCATGAAGCCATCAAGCAAGAGATTGGCGAAGCTTTTCTCCCAAACAGAATTCTTCCATTTACTTTCTACCCTAATCGCCTTGATGGAAAACTTAACCGCAATTGGGTTTTAGGCCAATACCATAGTGGGTTACTTTATCGTAAACAACATAGCCCTCTTTATTATCAATTCAACCTCTTCAAACATGCACTCTACCAAACCTTATTAAAGCATGATTAAACTACAATCCTTTCCTACTCTTTTTGAAAATGCGCAGCCTACAAATGGAGATCCTTTCGATCTTCGATTTGAAGAAGCTGTCTCCCTTGTTGAACAAGACCAGTTTGATAAAGCCACTCCTCTTATTGAGAGCATATTAGAAGAAGGATGTTTAGATATCCGTCTTATTATGCATCTTTTTTATGCTCATTTTTTACAAGAAGGTCTCCAAAGCCTTCAACTCGCTTTTCCTTATCTTATCAACCTTATCAATGAGCAATGGGAAAAACTCAGTCCTATCGATAATCGAGAATCTCATGCTAACAAAAGTATCATATGGTTTTTAAGCTCAATCGGAAAAAGATTAAAACGCAGTGCTAAAGTACATAAGGAACACCGGGAAGATCTTCTATGGAGTCAAACCTCATCTTTATCAATCGAAGAAATTGATCAAGTTGAAAAACATATCCTAGAAGTTAAACAGTTTCTGACAAATCATTGGAAACTTGCATCCAGCGAGGAATATCTTCAATATTTCTTGAAGTGGATAAAAGACTTTAAAGGGTCACTCCCTATCGACAACCCTGAGCCTGAAGAAGAAGAAGGATATTCTTCTTCTTCATCTCCCTCAGAATCAGAAAAAGAAGTAAAAGATTCGCTACAAGGTATCCTTGTCTCGTCGGAGAAAATGAAAGAACTCTATGCAAAGTTACAGCTTTTTGAAGCTTTAATTAGTGAGAGGAATTTCGCGAAGGCATCACTTGTAAGTGATGATATTAAACAAACGATCGAGACTTTTAATCCAATCGCCTTTTTTCCTAAGCTGTTCTCCCGTTTCTATGCTTTAGTAGCTAAACACACAGACACCCTTTCAAACGAGTGGGATAAAAAAGGTAGTCCCAAATGGGACGCTCTTTATCAACTCTTCCAAACAGACTTAGAGGCTTTTGTGGATTGGTGAAGCAATTTTTCATTACTATGATTCTATGTTTTCACTTCTTCAGGATCCAAGCATTCTTCTACGAAGAACCATCCATTGAAAAACAGATCGAGCT
>ERZ1066130.610-NODE-610-length-11102-cov-9.559790_pt1 | contig 11102 bp, 8 predicted proteins | sample MGYA00382777_ERZ1066130 | MGnify/ENA primary metagenome ERZ1066130 (study PRJEB33369, sample SAMEA5778360) | biofilm metagenome | biome: Industrial cooling water; feature: Water cooling tower basin; material: Biofilm | place: United Arab Emirates | collected...
CGGCGCAGATCCCACGCGGATTGGCCAGAATCAGTTTCATCCGTCGTCCCTCGGCCCGGCGCCGACTCCATCACACGCCCAGCAGCTCCCCGATCAGCGCCGTGTGGCTCTTCTTCCCGATCTCGAAGCAGTCCAACTCGAACTTCTCGTTCGGGCTGTGCACCCGATCGTCATCCAGCCCGAACCCCATGAAGATCGTGTCGATCCCCAGCTTGTCCTTCAGCATCCCCGCCACCGGGATCGACCCGCCGCTCTTGATCAGCGCCGGCAGCTTCCCCGTCGCCCTCTTGATCGCACGCGTCGCCGCCTGCATCGCCGCGCTGTCGATCGGCGTGGTCACGCCGAAGCCCCCGTGATGGTCCGTCAACTCCCACCGGCAGCCCGGCGGCGTGTGCGCCTTGCACCACGCGAAGAACTTCTTCGTGATCTTCCGCGGATCCTGGTTCGCCACCAGACGGAACGACACCTTCGCCGACGCGTGGCTCGGGATCACCGTCTTGGCGCCCTTCCCCGTGTACCCGCCCCAGATCCCGTTGATCTCCGCCGTCGGCCTCCCCCACTCCCGCTCCATCGCCGTGAACCCCGCCTCGCCGATGTCCGCCGCCGCCGACAGGCCGATCTTCTTGAGCGCCGCCTTCGCGTTGAACTTCAGCGCCTTCCAGTTCGCACGCTCCTGCTTGGTCAGCGGCACCACGTCGTCATAGAACCCCGGGATCGTCACCCGACGCTTCTTGTCGTGCAGCTGCGCCAGCACGCGCGACAACTCCGTGATCGGGTTCGGGCACCGCCCGCCCCAAAGCCCGCTGTGCAGGTCCTGGTTGCTCGCGTGCAGGGTCACCTCCGTGTACGCCAAGCCTCGCACGCCGTACGTGATCGCGGGCTTGCCACGCCCCAGCATGCCCGTGTCCGAGATCAGGCACACGTCCGCCTCGCCCAGCTCCTTCTTCCGCGACAGCACGAACTTCTCGAGGTTGACGCTCCCCGTCTCCTCCTCGCCCTCGAGCAGCACCGTGAACTTCACGCCCCCCGCGGGCTTGCCCGTCGCCGCCTTCCACGCGCGCAGCGCCTCGATGAAGGTCATCACCTGGCCCTTGTCGTCCACAGCCCCGCGCGCCACGATCCGCGTTCCGCCCTCCTCGCCCTTCCTCGCCTCGCGGATCACCGGCTCGAACGGCGGGCTCTCCCACAGCTCCATCGGGTCGCACGGCTGCACGTCGTAGTGCCCGTAGAACAGCACGTGCGGGCCCTTGTACGACGGATCGCCGTCGCAGTGCGCCAGCACGATCGGGTGCCCGCCGCCCTTGGACAGATCCCCCGGCGCGGCCGGATCACCCGTCGGGCAGATCTCCACACGCAGCCCGCACTCCTTCAGTTGCTCCGCCGCCCACTCCGCCGCCCGGCGGCAGTGCCCGCCGTACGCCGGGTCCGTCGAGATGCTCGGGATCTTCAGCCAGTCCACCAGTCGCTGGATGGACTCGTCTTTCGCGGCGTTGAGGTTGCTCAGGGCTTGGGCGGTGCTCATCGGGTTCCTCCGTTCCGCTGAGCGTAGACCCCGCCGGCCCGGGCCGTCCCGCCGCCCGGCGGACCACCCCCCCAGGGGCACCTATTCTTGCCCCGACATGCCCCAAGCCACCCTCCCCCGGCGGACCTTTGCCATCATCTCCCACCCCGACGCCGGCAAGACCACCCTGACCGAGAAACTCCTGCTCTACGGCGGGCAGATCGCCCTGGCCGGCTCGGTCACCTCCCGCAAGGACCGCCGCGCGACCACGTCCGACTGGATGGAACTCGAGAAGCAGCGCGGCATCTCCGTCTCCTCCACCGTGCTCAACTTCGACTACGCCCCCGCGCCCGACGAGGCTGACGCCTCTCCAGTCACCTACCGCGTCAACCTCCTCGATACCCCCGGGCACAAGGACTTCTCGGAAGACACCTACCGCGTGCTCACCGCGGTGGACGCCGCGATCATGGTGATCGACGCCGCCAAAGGCATCGAGCCCCAGACCCGCAAGCTCTTCGAAGTCTGCCGCCGCCGCGGCGTACCCATCTTCACGTTCATGAACAAGTGCGACCGCCCCACACGCGACCCGCTCGCCCTGCTCGACGATCTCGAACAGGTCCTGGGCATCGGGGCCTTTCCCGTCACCTGGCCCCTGGGCAACGGCCCGAACTTCCGCGGCGTCTACGAACGACTGACGCAGCGCGTCCATCTCTTCGAGAAAACCCCCGGCGGCGCGTACGTCGCGCCCGTCGACGTGCTGGGCCTCGATGATCCCGCCGTCCGCGGCGGAATGGACGAGCACGTCTTCGCCGAAGTTCGCGAGCAGATCGAGATGCTCGACATCGCCGGGGCGGCCTTCGACGACCAGCGCGTCCTCGCCGGGCTGGTCACGCCCGTCTACTTCGGCTCCGCCATGAACAACTTCGGGGTCCAGCTGCTGCTCGACGGCTTCCTCCGCCACTCGGCCCCGCCCGGGCCCAAGAAGGCGGTCATGCCCGACGGCAGCGAGCGCATCATCCGCCCGGAGGATCCCGGGTTCAGCGGGTTTGTCTTCAAGATTCTCGCGAACATGGACCCGCGCCACCGCGACCGGATCGCCTTCGTGCGCGTCGTCTCGGGGCGGTTTACGCGCGAGATGTCCGTCCACCACGTCCAGAGCGGGACCCGCATCCGCCTCTCGAGCGCACAGAAGATGATGGGCCAGCAGCGAGAGACCGTCGACGAGGGCGAGGCCGGCGACGTCATCGGGGTCGTCGGGCACGACGTGCTGCGCATCGGCGACACGCTGGCCGAGGACCGCACCGTCGTCTTCAACGAGATTCCTCGCTTCACCCCCGAGGTGTTCGCCTACCTGCGCAACCCCGAGCCGGGCAATTCCAAGAAGTTCCGCCTGGGCCTGGACCAGTTGCTGCAGGAGGGCGTCGTGCAGTCGTTCCTGGTCGGCACGGGACAGATCAAGACGCAGATCCTCGCCGCGGTCGGCCCGCTGCAGTTCGACGTGGTGCAGTTCCGCATGCAGACGGAGTACCAGGCGGAGAGCCATCTCGAGCCGTGCCCGTGGAAGATCGTGCGGTGGTGGACGTGGGCTCCGGGCGCCACACCCGCGGACCCGGAAACGCTGCCCGATCTGCCGATGGACGCGGCGCTGGGCGAGGACCGCGACGGCGTGCCGGTCGTGCTGTTCGGGAACGAGTGGGCCGTGCGGCACTTCACGGAGCGGAACCCGAAGGTCGTGCTGTCGGACGTGGCCCCGCCCGTGGATTACTCGAAGAAGCGCTAGCGTGCGCTCAAAGGCCGGCGATGGTCGGCCGGGCCCATCGCGGCCCTTGGGAGGCGTCGCCCTCGCCGACGTCCCGATGCCCCAACCCCAGGCCACGGACGCCCGTGGACGGATCGTGGCGCAAGTCGCCGTTCGTGCGCGCGCGCAATTGCGGTCATCTCCGCAACCACCATGCCGCGCCCACCCAGAACGCGCCGTGCAGCGCGACGACGAGCCAGAAGACGATCTGATAGCGAAGGTCGCGGTTCTTGTGACGCAGCACGCGCTGGGCCATCAGCGAGCCGGGCCACCCGCCCAGCAGTTCGAGCAGGTGCAGCGTGCGTTCGGGCGTCCGGCGGGCGCCGCGGCGCGCGGCGTGCTTGTCGGCCGCCATCGAGATGAACGTCACAAGGCTCACCAGGGCGTACGCGCCCAGGATGCCGATCGCCCAAGGAGCCAAGGCGAGGGACGGCACGCCGGATCAGTCGACCTGCGGGCGCTGCGCGTACTTGGCGGCGGCCTCGCGGGTGGCCTGCCCGCCCGTGAAGGTGCTGCCGGTGGGGTACCACAGGCTCGCGTCCTCGTAGGCCCGTTCACGCGTGATCGACTCGACGTGCCCGTCGAAGAAGACGGCGTTGAGGGCGTTGCCGCGGGCGTGACGGAACGAGGTCTTCCAGCCCTGGCCGCTGGCAGAGCCCGAGGCGGTGCGGCCGTAGGCGGCGGAGATGTCGAGGATCGGGCCCGGATCGATGAACGACCCGTAGAAGCGCGGAGACTGGTCGATATCGAAGTCGAGGGTGAGCCCGCCGTTCTCGTTGGCGAGGTAGCGGGTGCCGTCGGCGATCATGACCTTTCGGGACTGGTTCCCGACCTGATCGAGGCGAGCGCTGAAACCGCGGGGAGCGTTGACCGGGGTGTTGAACTGCATGCGGGCGGCGGAACCGAGGCGGAGAATTCCGATGTTGATGTTGGCGTTGGAGTAGAGGCTGAAGGCGGCGGGCATGAGGTAGGAGATGGCCTTGTAGGCCTGCTCGTTCTGGACGGTCTCGAAGTCGCCCTCGTCGGTGGTATCGCCCTGCTGGGAGTAGATGGAGTCGTTGTTGAGCCGCACGGATCCGCAGCCGTACTTGTTGAGGAAGAGCTGCATGCGTCGAGCGCGGTTGTTGGGGGCGTTGACCGAGTCGCCCATGGTGGGGCTGAACCAGTCGTTGATGGTCATGGGGGTGGTGGGCCCGGTGTCGCCGAGGAGCGAGCGGGAGGCGGAGCGGTCGTTGCTGATGTAGGAGAGGCCTGAGGTGATGGTGGCGGCGTAGTGGTCCTTGAAGGTGGCCATGTAGGAGGCCTGGGCCTGCCCGAAGTTGCGGAGCAGCCCGCCGCAGACCATCTGTCGGGCGAGGTCGCGCGCCTGGGCGAGCCCGGGGAGGAGCAGGCTGATCAGCAGCGCGATGATCGCGATGACGACGAGGAGTTCGATCAGCGTGAAGGCCTTGGTGTTTCGGCGGGTCGTCATGAGTGGTTCCGTCGAGAGTGCCCGCCGAGAGTTCGGCGGGTTGAGATCGGTCAGAGGGAGAGCGACTTGGGGGAATCGTTCTTGAGCTTCAGTTCACCGGTGGTTGGGTTGGTGACGGCGGGGCGGTTCTTGGTGCCGGCGACGCGCTCGCGGAACTTCTCGGAGAGGCGCCAGGTCCCGTCGTCGCCCTTGACGGCGGGGAAGAGCGTCCGCTCGCCGGTGTCTGGGTTGCGCACGGGAATGACGGCGGCCTTCTTGGCGGTGGACACCTCGAAGAGCTCGCCCGAGACGATGTCAACGAGGATGACCCGCTTGGAGAGATCCGGGCCGCTGGCCCCGCCCATCGCCCAGATGGCGGCGAAGACCACGGCGATCCCCGTCACGACGAAGAGCCCGATCTGCCACGGCTTGAGCTGACCAGACATGGCGACCTCCGCACCCCATCCCCGGCGGAAACACCCAGAATTGGCGTTTCCACGACGGCCCGGGAGGGACCCAAGTGTATCTCGGCGGTCCGTCGGTGGCCAAGCGGGTGGGTGCTGTCTGAGAATCTGAGCGCGATTTTTTCAAGACTCCCGGGCCGGACCGACACGCGGGGGGTGGTGGCCGACAGGTTGTCCACAGAAGAGCCCGGGGTGGCTCAGCGTCCGGCGGCGGGATCGACGTCCTTGGGGATGAGATCGACGACGACGGGAAGGTGGTCGGAGGCGTAGCCGGGGGGCTTGGGGCCGTCGAAGGGCGCGTTGCGCGGGGGGAGGGGCATGCCGAGGACGAATCGAGAGTCGGTGATGATCTCGTGACGCAGGGCGGTGTTGACGAGGATGTGGTCGATGATGCGGTTGGAGACGTGGGTTTGGTAGAGGGGATCGTTGCGTCGAATGCCCTGGAAGACGTCGTGGAGGCGTGCGGGGCTCGATTCGTCGAGGTAGATCATGAAGGAGGCTTCGTCGGGTCTGGCGTTGAAGTCGCCCAGGACGGCGATGTTTCGGCCGGGCCTGTCTTTTTCGAGTGAAGCGATGAGTTGGGTGTGCTTGTGGGCTTCGAACTCTCGCCAGTAGGCGCTGTCGCGGCCTGCCTTGTTGTGGAGGACGAAGAGGGTGAGGGTGTAGTCGTCGGGACGGCCGTCGCCCTTGGGGATGGTGACGTCGACGGCGAGGGGCGAGCGGTGAAGGGTGAGCGGCTTGCCGAAGTCGGGGTTGGGGCGTGTGCCGAGGTCTTTGGGGTGCTCGCCTTCGAGTGGCATTTTGATCCACTGGGTGGGGCTGGAGAGTGGGAAGCGAGAGATGACGGACTGTTCGATGCCGCGGCCGTCGCCGGCGTCGAGGGAGACGACGAAGGGGAACTCCTTGTCGAGGCCTTGCTCGGCGAGCCACCAGGAGAGGGCGCGCTGGGACTCGACTTCCTGGAGGGCGACGACGTCGGCGTTGAGGGCCTTGATGGCGCGAGCGGCGGCGGCGCGGTGTTCGGCGGGCTTGGTTTCGTCCTTGTCCTCGACGGAGCCGGTGAGGGCGGGGTCGTCGTGGTCGTCGAAGAGGTTCTCGACGTTGTAGGTGACGAGGCGGACGGAGCCGGGGGACTTGGGCTTGGGCTCGGGGAGGCCGTAGGGCATCGCGCCGGAGGCGGGCTGATCCGCGGCGGGGGCAGCGGGCTGTGAGGGAGGCGGGGTCTGCGTGGGTGCGGGCTGCGAGGCGGGTGCGGAGGAGTTGGGCGTGTTCGCGGGCTTCTCGCAGCCGGCGAGGAGGAGCAGGATGATCGGGGCGAGTGCGTGGCGTGTCATGCGGGGAGAGTAGACTGGGGGCGATGCTGTGGGTTTGCGTGGCGTTGATGGTGTTGTCGCTGGCGATGTCGGCGGCGATGACATGGGCGGCGCGGGGTGTGGGTCGGCGAGTGGGCGCGTTGGACTCGCCCGGGAGCCCGGGGCACGAGAAGGAACTGCGGGCGGTGCCGAACACGGGCGGGGTGGCGATTTTCTGGTCGGTGGCGTTGCCGATGGCGGCGGGGCTTGGTGCGGCGTGGTGGCTTGACGTTGGCGCGTGGTCGGGCGTGTGGGGCGCGGTGGCGGAGCATCTGCCGGGCGTGCGGGAGAAGACGCCTTTGGCGTTGTTGTTTCTGGGGTGCCTGCTTGTGCTGCATGTTGTGGGGGTGGTGGATGATCGGCGGGCGTTGCCGGCGGGGCTGAAGGCGGCGGTGATGGTGGCGGCGGGGCTGGTGATGGCGTTGTGGGGCGACGGGACACGGCTGCTGACGCTGACGGAGCCTTGGGCGGGCGGGGCGTGGCTGAGCGTGCTGGTGACGGTGGTGTGGTTTGTGGCGGTGACGAACGCGATGAACTTCATCGACAACATGGACGGTTTGTCGGCGGGCGTGGGGGCGATCGCGGCGGGGTGCTTTCTGGCGGCGGCGGCGTTGCACGGGCAGTGGTTCGTGGCGGGGATGCTGGCGCTGCTGGCGGGCGCATTGGCGGGGTTTCTGGTGTTCAACTTTCCGTGGAGGAAGCCGGCGACGATTTTCATGGGGGATGGCGGGTCGCTGGTGCTGGGGTTCACGCTTGCGTTTCTGACGGTGCGGACGACGTACTACGGGGTGACGCCGGGCGGTGAGTTGGTGGCGGGCGCGTGGTACGGGGTGTTCATGCCTTTGGTGGTGCTGGCGGTGCCGGTGTATGACCTGGTGTCGGTGACGGTGGTTCGGCTTCGGACGGGAAGGAAGCCGTGGGTGGCGAGCCCGCATCATCTGTCGCACCGGCTGGTGGCGTACGGGCTTTCGCGGCGGGATGCGGTGGCGGTGATGTACGGGCTGACGGCGGTGACGGGGATGTCGGGGGTGGTGCTGGGGTCGTTGCCGGCGTGGGCGGCGTGCGTGGTGGCGGCGCAGCTTGTGGTGCTGTTCGTGACGCTGGCGCTGGTGGAAACACGCTTGTGGCGGGCGCGGGGTACGCTGCGGGGATGAACGGCCTGGGAACGCAGAGAGAGAACGGCGTGTGGGGAGAGGGTTGTGATGCGGGATGGGGTGCGGGGTGGGGTGCGGGGTGGGGTGCGGGGTGGGCGTTGGCGGTGGTGCTGACGCTGGGTGTGGCGCGGGCGGTCGCGGGGATCGAGATGCTGCCGGGCTGGACGGGGGATCCGTCGGCGCTGCCGGTGCCGACGACGTCGCTGACGCCGGCGTGGGTGCTCGGGCTGAACGTGGCGACAATCGCGGCGGGGGCGGCGGCGCTGATGATGATGCCCGGGGCGGTGGGTCGGGGCGTGCTGGGGGCGCTCGCGCTGGGGACGGCGGCGGTCGGGGTGGCGTGGCACGGGCTTGGACGCGGGCTAGATCTCTCTCGCCTGGACGTGGATCAGTTGGTGGTGGGCACGTCGTGGCTGGCGGCGGGTTGGACGGGCGCGGCGTGCGCGCGGGCGGCGTTGGAGGTGCCGCTTCGGCGGATGGTGGCGGCGTTCGCGGCGGCGCTGGTGGTGATGGTGGCGGCGAAGGGAGCGGTGCAGGTGCTCGTGGAGCACCCGGCGATGGTGGCGTCGTTCGAGCGGAACAAGGCGGCGGTACTGGAGGCCAACGGGTGGTCGGCGGGGTCGGCGATGGCGCGTGCGTACGAGCATCGGCTTCGGCAGAGCGAGGCGACGGGGTGGTTTGGGCTGGCGAACGTGGCGGCGACCTTCGGAGCGGCGGGCGCGGTGCTGGGTCTTGGGCTCACGGCGGCGTGGGTTCGCAGCGCGGCACGGGGCGGGCTTCACGGGATCGGGGCGGCAGCGCTGGCGGTGGCGGGCGCGGGGCTGGTGGTGATGGCGGGCAGCAAGGGCGGCGTGGCTGCGGCGATGATCGGGGTGGCGGTGGGTGTGGCCGGGCTGGCGGCGTCGCGATGGGCGGGCGAGTCGGGGATGCGCGGGGCGCTTTCGCGGTGGTGGGCGTGGCTGCCGATGGGTGCGGCGGCGATGGTGGTGATCGGGATCGCGGCGCGCGGGGTGATCGGAGAGCAGCTCGGCGAGAGAAGCCTGCTTTTCCGGTGGTTTTACGTGGAGGCGGCGGCGCGGATCACGGCGGGCTCGCCGATCGCGGGTGTCGGGCCGGCGGGATTCAAGGAGGCGTACCTGTCGGCGAAGAACCCGCTGAGTCCGGAGGAGGTTGGGAGCCCCCACTGCTGGCCTTTGGACCTGTCGGCGGGGCTTGGGTTGCTGGGCGCGGGGCTGGTGGCGGCGTTCGTGTGGTGGGTGTGGAGGCTTGGGGCGTCGGTCGGAGGGGATCGGCGGGCGGAGGGCACGGGGGAAGGCGTGGACGTGCGCGAGGAGATCCGGCCGATTTTCGTGGGGCTTTCGCTGGCGACGGCGCTCGGGCTTTGGGTCGAGATGCCGGTGGGAACGCCGGAGGGCGGGCTTACGCGGCTGGCAGGTCTGGCGGGTGGGCTTGTGGCGGCGGCTGCCGTGCTGCGGGCGTGTCCGGCGTGGTGGTGGCTTTCGGGGGCGGGAACTGCGGCGGCGTGCCTGAGCCTGATCGATCTTGCGCCGAGCGGCGTTGGATCGGGGCCGATGGCATTGGCGTTGGTGGCGGGCATGGGCCTGGCGTGTGGGACGAAGAGAGCGGAGGAGCAAGGTGTGGTGGGTGGAGCGACGTGTGGAGCGACGTGTGGAGCGATGGGACGGGGGCGCTTTGTGTGCAGGGCGGCGCTGGCGGTTGCTGGCGTGATCGGCGTGGCGGCGGCTGGGGCTGGGCTGCCGCGGGTGTGGTCGTGGGAGAGCCAGATGCGTCGATCGGCGGAGGTCGTGATGGAGCCGGCGCGGCTTCGTCAGGAGTTGACGTTGATGTGGGATGGGCGTGCCGGGGGGATGACGTCGGCGGAGCGTGCGGATGTGTCGGAACGTCTGAGGCGCGTGGCGGGGATGGGCGTGGAGGATTCTCGCGAGGCGATCGTGCGGGCGGTGGACTCGGCGCGGATGAGGTCGTTGGCGGTGGCGGCGGAGGGTCTGGATCGCGCGGCGGAGACGATGCCGGCGCACGCGGGGACGCGTGAGGCGGCGTCGAGGGTGAGGCTGCAGTTGGCGCGGGGGCTTTGGGACGCGGATCGTGCGGGCGCCGGGCGAGAAATCGAGCGGGCGTTGGGGGTGTCGGAGGTCCGGGAGGGCGATCCGTCGTCGGCGTGGGCGTGGCGAGCGACGGTGCTGGAGTCGGTGGGTCGGATCCGGGGGGAGGCGGGGTCGGTGTGGGGCCCGGCGGCGGTTGGGGCGATGGAACGAGCGGCGTCGGCGGACCCGTGGTCGGCGGTTCATCCGGTGCGGCTGGCTGAGTTGTGCTCGGTGTCGGGGGACGCCGCGGGAGCGTCGCGATGGGCGGCGCGGGCGTTGGAGGCGGATGAGCGAATGCGTCTGGACCCGAGCGGAACGAGGCGGTTGACGGTGGAGCAGCGAGCGCGGATGCGGGAGTTGTCGGGCGGATGAGGGTTTTGTGAGGATTGTGGGAGGGGGTGACGGGGTCTCGGCGGAGGTTGATTCAGGGGGGTATGCCGCTAGCATTCGGACTCTCAAGGAACGCGGTGCACGGCACGTCGGGCGGAGGTCTGGCGAGTTGTCGGGAGTTGAAGGCCGCGTTCGGAACTGTTCGGGTGACGCAGATGGACGAAGACGAGGACAACGAGGGTCCGTAGGCGGGTGGTGGATTGAACCCGGCAGCGTGAGCGTGATGAATTCGTCCGGGCGTGTGTCCTGGGCGAGATGGAAGAACGAAGGGCGAAGCCGCCCGGGCCCGAGCCTGCCAGAGAGGCGGGAGGGAGCCCGGCGGGTGATCACAAGAGCAAGAGGGTCCGAGCATGTCGAGCGATCTGAGTCATATCCGCAACATCGGCATTTGCGCGCACATCGACGCGGGCAAGACGACGGTGTCGGAGCGCATCCTGTTCTACACGGGCAAGAACTACAAGATGGGCGAGGTGCACGAGGGCACGGCGACGATGGACTTCCTGCAGGACGAGCAGGAGCGCGGGATCACGATTCAGTCGGCGGCGACGACGTGCCCTTGGACGCGGAACGGTCGGGAGTACAAGATCAACCTGATCGACACGCCCGGGCACGTGGACTTCACGATCGAGGTGGAGCGGTCGCTGCGCGTGCTGGACGGCGCGGTGGCGGTGTTTGACGGGAAGGAAGGCGTGGAGGCGCAGTCGGAGACGGTGTGGCGTCAGGCGGACCGTTACCGCGTGCCGCGGCTTTGCTTCATCAACAAGATGGACAAGCTTGGGGCGTCGTTCGACTTCTCGTTCGGGACGATCAAGACGCGTCTTGGCGCGAACGCGATTCCGATCCAGTGTCCGATGGGCACGGGTCCGGAGTTCAAGGGCGTGATCGACC
>ERZ1066130.611-NODE-611-length-11101-cov-9.605921_pt1 | contig 11101 bp, 9 predicted proteins | sample MGYA00382777_ERZ1066130 | MGnify/ENA primary metagenome ERZ1066130 (study PRJEB33369, sample SAMEA5778360) | biofilm metagenome | biome: Industrial cooling water; feature: Water cooling tower basin; material: Biofilm | place: United Arab Emirates | collected...
CGGCGAGGTAGACGCCGCCGGTGGCGCCGTACAGCAGCGCCATGTCGCCGACGACGCTGCCGAGCAGGCCGCAGAAGATGTCGAGGGTCTCGCGCGCCAGGGCGTCTTCGCCGGAGAGCGCGGCGCGGGTGATCTCGCCCGGATGCCGGTAGCGCTGCGCTTCGCCGCGGATCCCGCACAGTGCGGCATGCAGGTTCATCAGGCCGGGGCCGGACAGCGCCGATTCGACCGGCACGTGGCTGCGCTGCTTCATCAGTTCGGCCAGCAGCGCCATTTCCACGGCGTTGCCCGGGGTGAGCGCGGCCTGGCCGGCCTCGGTGGGCAGCACGATGCTGCGGCCTTCGCTCTGCACCGACAGCGCCGCGCCCAGGCCGGTGCCGGGGCCGAGCACGAGGATCGGCCCCGATGCCTGCGCATCGACCGGGCCGGTGAGCAGCACCGCTTCGCGCGGATCGATTTCGGCGATGGCGTGCGCCACGGCTTCGAAATCGTTGACCACGCGCAGTTCGCGGAAGCCCAGGCGTTCGCGCAGTGCGGCGGGCACCAGCGGCCAGGGCAGGTTGGCCGCGATCAGCGAGCCGTCTTCGAGCAAGTGACCGGCGCTGGCGATCACCGCCTCGTCGACCTGCACGCCGTCGTCGAGATGGGTGAGGAAGTCCTCGAAGATCTCGGCGGGCGAGGGATGATCGGCGCAGGCGTACTTGCGGTAGTGCAGCACGCTGACCGGGGCGCCCGCGCCTGCGGGGCGGATCAGGCCGATGCGCACATGCGTGCCTCCGACGTCGGCGGCAATGAACGGACGGGTGGTCGCGTTCAGAGGAAGCACCGTCGTCGGCTTGGGGTTGGCCACAGCAGGTCCTTTTGTCGAGGGGCGACCGTGGGGGTCGGGTGCGGCGGAGTGTGGCCATCTCTTGACAACGTTGTCAACAAATTGGCCTCGCGCTAGGCCTGCGGGGGCCGAATCAATGCGCCAGTGGAATGAATCTGGCATTCGAAATTGGATTGATTGCATTTTTGCAATCAAATCATGGCATCCCGAAGCCTCATGAAAACAAGGCATGTTGCGGTGCACACAAGGTCTTCGCGCCATTCGCCCCCGTATTTTTCGAGGAGTGCGCATCGGGGAGTGGTTTTTGGCGCGAAGTTGTGACAACGTTGTTTTCGCCTGCAGGCCCGATGCCCTCTTGATCGCGGGCCTTCGCCCGGCCGCTGCCCCCTCCCACCGCCGTCCGCCGCTGTCCCACGCATGTCCGGTCATCGCCGGATGCGCCACGACGATCCGCCCTACGGAGTCCGCACGACATGACTGCAGTCCGCCACACCACGTCGATCGCCATCATCGGCGCGCTGTTCTTCATCTTCGGCTTCGTGACCTGGCTCAACGGGCCGCTGATCACCTTCGCCCAGCTGGCCTTCGACCTCGACGAGGTCAACGCCTTCCTGATCCTCACCGTGTTCTTCCTGTCCTACTTCTTCCTGGCGATTCCCTCGTCGTGGATCCTCAAGCTCACCGGCATGAAGAAGGGCATCGCGGTCGGCCTGTTCACCATGGCAGTCGGCGCGGCGCTGTTCGGCGAGTTCACCACCCAGCGCTGGTATCCGGGCGCCCTGGGCGGCCTGTTCGTGATCGGCGCGGGCCTGGCCCTGCTGCAGACCGCGGTGAATCCGTACATCAGCATCCTCGGCCCGATCGAGAGCGCGGCGCAGCGCATCGCGGTGATGGGCATCTGCAACAAGATCGCCGGCATCCTCGCGCCGCTGGCCATCGGCGCGCTGGTGATGCAGGGCATCGGCGACCTGGCGACGCAGGTCGAGGCTGCCGATCCGGCGACGCGCGAGCAGCTGCTCAACGCGTTCGCGGCGAAGATCCATGCGCCCTACCTGGCGATGGCGGGCCTGCTGGCGCTGCTCGCGGTCGGCGTGCTGTTCTCGCCGCTGCCGGAAATCAAGGCCGCCGAAGTCAACGCCGCGCGCGGCGCGGAGGACGGCGATCGTCGCAGCATCTGGCAGTTCCCGCAGCTGTGGCTGGGCGCGCTGTGCATCTTCGCCTACGTCGGTGCCGAGGTGATGGCGGGCGACGCCATCGGCACCTACGGGCGCGGCTTCGACCTGCCGCTGGACCAGACCAAGTTCTTCACCTCGTTCACGCTGGGCGCGATGCTGGTCGGCTACGTGGTCGGCCTGGTCATCATCCCGCGCTTCATCTCGCAGGAGCGCTACCTGTTCGTGTCCGCGGTGCTCGGCATCGTCTTCACCATCGGCGCCTTCCTCACCACGGGCTACCTCTCGGTGGCGCTGGTCGCGGCGCTGGGCTTCGCCAACGCGATGATGTGGCCGGCGATCTTCCCGCTGGCGATCCGCGGCCTCGGCCGTTTCACCGAACTGGGCTCGGCGATCCTGATCATGGGCATCGTCGGCGGTGCGATCATCCCGCGCCTGTTCGCCGAACTGAAGCAGCACTACGACTTCCAGTGGGTGTTCCTGCTCCTGATGGTGCCGTGCTACGTGTACATTCTGTACTTCGCGTGGCGCAGCCAGCGCGCCGAGGCACCGGCCGCCCGCGAAGCGGCCGGCGCGGCGCCTGCATCGGCCACGTCGATCGAACGGCCAGCCGGCAGCAACGGCTGACATGCCCATCCGAATGTACGGCTGAAACAACGCCAGCGAAGAACAGCAGCATGCGCAGACCCACCATCAAAGACGTCGCCGAACGCGCCCAGGTCTCGTTGAAGACCGTGTCGCGCGTGATCAACAACGAAACCTCGGTGATGCAGGGCACCCGTGCGCGGGTGCTGCATGCGATCTCCGAGCTCGGCTACGAGCCCGACGTCACCGCGCGCAACCTGCGCAGCGGCACGCCGTTCGTGATCGGCCTGGTCTACGACAACCCGAACGCGTACCACATCATCGGCGTGCAGAACGGCGTGCTCGCCGCCTGCCGGGAAACCGGCTTCGGCCTGCAGATCCATCCCTGCGACGCGACCTCGCCGCTGCTGGCCGAGGAGCTGATCGAATTCGTGAAGCGCTCGCGCCTCGCCGGCCTGGTGCTGACCGCGCCGATGTCGGAAAACGCCGAGCTGGTGCAGGCCCTTGCCGCGCGCGACGTGGCGCTGGTGCGGATCATCGCCGCGACCGAAGACCCCGACGACGGCCATCCCTGCGTCTACGTCGACGACCGCGACGCCGCGTACGAGATCACCGAACACCTGATCCAGCTCGGCCACACCCGCATCGGCTTCCTGTGGGGCGGGCTGGCGCACAAGTCCAGTACCGAACGCTTCGCCGGCTACGAGCAGGCGCTGCAGGACTACGGCATCACCCTCGACAAGCACCTGGTCATTCCCGGCGACTACACCTTCGACGACGGTTTCCGCGGCGCGCGTCGCCTGCTCGCGCTGCGCGAACCGCCGACCGCGATCTTCGGTTCGAATGACGAAATCGCCGCCGGCGTGCTCGCCGCCGCGACATCCGCCGGCATGAACGTGCCCTACGACCTGTCGATCGCCGGCTTCGAGGACAGCCCGTTCTCGCGCCAGTCGTGGCCGCCGCTGACCACCGCGAAGCAGGCGACCGAGGACATCGCGCGCCAGGCCGCGCGCCTGCTGATCGCCGGCATCCGTCAGGACGCCTACGACGAACATCCCATCGCCATGCACAACCAGGGCTTCGCGCCACAGCTGGTGGTGCGTGGTTCGACCGCGCCGATGCGCCGCGACCGCGCGCAGGAGCGCCAGCCCGAACGCCTGCCGGAGCGCGCGTCCGAGCGCGACGATGGCGGCAGCTGACGCCCATTTTCCCACGCCCCCAACGACCCCGACACCCACACGTGAACGCACCCATCGACGGCCGCATCGACCCTTCGATCGCCGAGCCCGCCCCAGAATCCACCTTGATGCACAGCGAAGCGGCGCAAGCGGCCGATGTGGTCGCCGTGCAGTTCAGGCGCAATGCCGACACGATCGCGGCCCTGGCCGCAGAACTGCGTGCATCGCCGCCGGCCTTCATCGCGACCTGCGCGCGCGGCAGTTCCGATCATGCCGCGACCTATGCGAAATACCTGTTCGAGACCCAGCTCGGCGTGGTCACCGCCTCGCTGTCGCCATCGGTGCATTCGGTGTATGCGGCCCGACCGAACCTGCGCGGTGCGCTGTTCGTCGCGATCTCGCAGTCGGGCAAGAGTCCCGACCTGCTGCGCAATGCCGAGGCCGCCCGCGATGCCGGTGCGCGCGTGGTCGCGCTGGTCAATGCCGAGGATTCGCCGCTGGCGCAGCTGGCCGACGTGACGCTGCCCTTGTGCGCCGGGCCGGAACGCAGCGTGGCTGCGACCAAGAGCTATCTCGCTTCGCTGTCGGCGGTGCTGCAGCTGGTCGCGCACTGGCGCGGCGACGCCGCGCTGCACGATGCGCTGGCATCGCTGCCGGAAGCGCTGCGCGATGCCTGGCGCGCCGACTGGTCCTCGCTCACCGACGGCCTGGTCGATGCGCGCAACCTGTTCGTGCTCGGTCGCGGCCTCGGCCTCGGCGCCGCGCAGGAAGCGGCGCTGAAGTTCAAGGAAACCTGCGGCCTGCATGCCGAAGCCTACAGTTCCGCCGAAGTGAAGCACGGGCCGATGGCCCTGGTCGGACCGGGGTTTCCGGTGCTGTGCTTCGCGCAGCCGGACGAGACCGGCGCCGGCACGCTGGCGATGGCGCGCGAATTCCGCGAGCGTGGCGCGCAGGTGTGGGTGGCCTCGTCGCAGGACGCCGCGCCGGGCCTGCGCCTGCCGCTGGGCCTCTCGCATCCGGCCTGCGCGCCGCTGCTGACGGTGCAGAGCTTCTATCGCGCGATCAACGCCCTGGCCCTGCGTCGCGGTTTCAATCCCGACGTGCCGCCGCATCTCAACAAGGTGACGGAGACGGTGTGAGCAGCATGCCGGGGTGGCTCGCATGAATCACATCGCCCTCGTCAACGCCCGCGTGCTGGCCGGCGATACCCTCCTGCGCGATGGCCTCGCGGTGGTGATCGAAGCCGGCCGCATCGCGATGGTCTGCGATGCGACCGCGCTGCCACCGGACTGCGAACCGCGTGATCTCGGCGGGCACACGCTGCTGCCCGGTTTCATCGACGTGCAGGTTAACGGCGGTGGTGGCGTGCTGTTCAACAATGCGCCGACCGTCGACACCCTGCGCCGCATCGCCGAAGCGCACCGCCGCTTCGGCACCACCGGCCTGCTGCCGACGCTGATCAGCGATGACATCGCGGTGATGCGCGCGGCGATCGCCGCCGTGCGCGACGCCATCATGCAAGGCGTACCGGGCATCCTCGGCATCCATCTCGAAGGCCCGTACCTCGCCGCCGCGCGCAAGGGCACGCACGATGCCGGCAGGTTCCGCGTGCCGGACGAGGAAGAGATCGCACTCGCATCCTCGCTCGACAACGGCGTCACGATGCTCACGCTCGCGCCCGAGTGCATGCCCGAAGCGACGCTGCGGACGTTCGCCGCACGCGGCGTGGTGCTGTGCGCCGGGCATACCGCCGCGACCTACGAACAGACACGCGCCGGTCTCGACGCCGGTATCCGCGGTTTCACGCACCTGTACAACGCGATGACGCCGATGCAGGGCCGCGAGCCGGGCGTGGTCGGTGCGGCGCTGGAGGATCGCGACAGCTGGTGCGGGATCATCGTCGATGGCCACCACGTGCATCCTGCGTCGCTGCGCGTCGCGCTCGCGGCGAAGCCGCGCGGCAAGCTGGTGCTGGTCACCGACGCAATGCCGCCGGTCGGCGCGGACGATCCTTCGTACGTGCTGTACGGCGACACCATCACCGTGCGCGACGGTGTGCTGCGCAATGCCGAAGGCGCGCTCGCCGGTTCCGCGCTCGACATGGCCAGCGCCGTGCGCAACACGGTCGACTGGCTGGACGTCTCGCTGGAGGAAGCGGCGCGCATGGCATCGACGTATCCCGCCGAATGGATCGGCCTGGGCGATCGTCTCGGTCGCATCGCCCCGGGGCATCGCGCCGATCTCGTGCTGCTCGACGACGGCCTGCAGGTGGTCGAGACGTGGATCGACGGTGCGTCGATCCGGCATGCGCCATGACATGAGCACCGCGCCGCGCTTCGTCTCCATCGATGCGCTGCGCGGCCTCACCGTCGCGGCGATGCTGTTGGTGAACAACCCCGGCGACTGGTCGCATGTGTATCCGCCGCTGCTGCATGCGCAGTGGCACGGCTGCACGCCGACCGACCTGATCTTCCCGATGTTCCTGTTCGTGGTCGGCGTGTCGGTCGCGCTGGGCCTCGTGCCGCGCGTCGAGGCCGGCGACGATCGCGGTGTGCTGACGCACGCGGCGCTGTGGCGGGCGGCGCGCATCGTCGCGCTTGGGCTCGCCTTGCATCTGCTGGCGTGGTGGTGGCTGGACCGGGAGTACTTCCGCCCCTGGGGCGTGCTGCAGCGCATCGGCCTGTGCTTCGCGGTCGTCGCGCTGTGCGCGATCCACCTGCGCCCCCGCATGCAATGGCGGCTGTGCATCGTGCTGCTCGCAGGGTATGCGGCGTTGCTCGCGTGGGGCGGCATGGCGCCGTTCGACAACCCGGTGAGTCGCGTCGACACCGCACTGCTCGGGCCGATGGTCTACCAGTACGACATCGCAAGCGGACGCGGGCACGAACCCGAAGGCCTGCTGAGCACCGCGCCCGCGATCGTGACGACCCTGCTCGGCCTGCTCGCGGGCGCATGGCTGCGTGCGGGGCAGGCGCGACGACTGCTGCTCGCGGCCATCGTGCTGCTGCCGCTGGGCTGGCTGTGCGCGCAGTGGCAGCCGATGAACAAGCACCTGTGGTCGCCGAGCTACGTGCTGTGGACCGCAGGCTGGGCGATGCTCGCGACGTTCGCATGCCATCGCCTGTTCGACGTGCAGCGCTGGCCGCCGCTTGGCCATGCCTTCGGCATCAACGCCATCGCCGCCTATGCCGGCTCCGCGGTCGCGGTCTACGCCTCGGCCGCGCTGGGCTGGGGCGAATGGCTGTATCGCACGGCGTTCGTCGCGCCGATGCCGCCCGGCACCGATCCGCGCCTGCCCTCGCTGCTGTTCGCGCTCGCCTTCGTCGCGACGTGGTGGTGCATCGTCATCGCGATGCGGCGGATGGGCCTGCGCATCCGCTTGTGATGCCGATGTTCCCGTAGAGCGGAGCTTGCTCCGCTCCGGCTTTCCCGGGAACAACATGAGCGGAGCAAGCTCCGCTCTACGGGGCGGATCTTCAGGCGGTCTCGACCAGCGCCGAACGCGGCGGCAGCGACCAGTCGATCGGCGTCTTGCCGCGACGCTGCAGGTATTCGTTGGTCGAGGAGAAATGCCCGCAGCCGAGGAAGCCGCGATGCGCCGACAGCGGCGAGGGATGCGGCGCCTTGAGCACGCGGTGGCGCTGCGGGTCGATGACCTTGCCCTTGGCCTGCGCGTAGCTGCCCCAGAGCAGGAACACCAGACCCTCGCACTCGCGGTTCAGCACGTCGACGACATGATCGGTGAAGCCTTCCCAGCCCTTGCCCTGGTGCGCGCCGGCCCGGCCGTCCTCGACGGTCAGCACCGCGTTGAGCAGCAGCACGCCGCGTTCGGCCCAGGGCGTGAGGCAGCCGTGGTCGGGACGGCGGATGCCGAGGTCGCGCTCGATTTCCTTGAAGATGTTGTCCAGCGACGGCGGCACGATCACGCCCGGGCGCACCGAGAAGCACAGCCCGTGCGCCTGGCCCGCGCCGTGATAGGGATCCTGGCCGAGGATCACCACCTTCACCGCATCGAAGGGCGTGGCGTTGAACGCGGCGAAGATCTGCGCGCCGGGCGGATAGATGCGCACGCCCTGCGCCTTGCGCTGGCGCAGGAAGGTGCCCAGCGCAGCCATGTCTTCGCGCTGGAGGTAGTCGCCGATGCGGCACTTCCAGGAAGGATCGAGTTTGATGCGGTCGTCGTCGGCCATGACGTCAGGGGCTGGGCGGGGCGGGGTCGGCCATTGTCGCGCGATTCGGTCCGCGTGCCTGCGCGTATGGAGGTCGCAGGCGCGACGGGTTCAGCCGGCCGTCGAGCGTTCCGGCAGCTTCGCCATGCGCAGCTGGAAGAAGGTCTTGGTGATCAGCATGCGTTCCTCGATCGGCTTGAGCACCAGGTCGTTGGCGCCTTCGCGGAGCAGGTTCGACTGCTTGTCGCGGTTGCCGTCGCCGGTCATCACCAGCACCGGCAGGCGGCGCTTGCCGTAGCCCAGCTCGTTGCGGATCACGCGCAGCAGGTCCAGGCCGCTGACTTCGCCGTCCAGGGTCACGTCGGTGAGCACCAGGTCGGCGCCGATGTCGTCCATGCCGGCCTGCTCGCGCAGGTAGGCCAGGGCGTCGTCGCCGCGGCTCATGTGCATCACGGTGATGTCGTGCGCCTGCAGCATGCGCCGCGTGGCCATCGCCACGGTGACGCTGTCCTCGACATAGAGCACGCGGGCGTCGGGGATGGCCTGGGGCTGGATGTAGCCGCGCAGGAAGGCCGCGAGCGCCGGGTAGCCGTTGGCCTTGTCGAAGTAGTCGGTGACGTCTTCGGTGAACCGGCGCGATTCGAGGTGGTTCTGCGCGTCGCCGGAGACCACGATCACCGGCACGTAGCGCTGGCCGGCGCTGGCGCGCACCTGGCGGGCCAGCTGCATGCCGTCGCCGTCGGGCAGGGCCAGCGAGGTGGTGACGAGGTCGAACGGACCTGCGGCCAGTGCGGCCTCGGCTTCGGCGAGGCCGGCGCAGCCGACCACTTCGACCCCGGGCAGGTCCGCCTTCAGCACGTCGCCGATCAGCTTGCGCACCAGTTTCGAGCCGTCGACCACCATCACCCGGGGGGTGTCGGTGGTGATGTGACGGACGTCGCGGGGAGCCTTGGGCATGGGGCGTGGAACCGGCTGGGGACGCGCTCGGGCGCTTCAGGCTCTAGTCTGACGCAGAAAATGTCCCGTGACCACGCCGGCACCCAGCCATCCCAGCGCCGCTGCGACGGCCAGCACAAGTCCGGCCTGCAGCGGGTCGATCGCGTCCAGCGCGAAGCGGCTGCCATAGCTCTCGGCCAGGGCGCGCAGCGGCTGGCGCAGCGCGAACTCCGCTGCCGTGAGCAGGCCCAGCGCCAGCGCGCCGGCGGCCAGGCCGTAGGCGGCGCCGAGATACAGGAAGGGGCGACGGATGAAGCCGTCGGTCGCGCCCAGCGATTGCAGCACCGCGATCTCCTCGCGCCGCGACTGGATGTCCAGGCGCACGGTGTTGCCGACGACCAGCAGGGCGCCGAGGCCGAGCAGCGCCGCCAGTACCCAGGCGACGCGCGCGCCGAAGCCCAGCCAGCGGTCGAGGCGGTCGCGCCAGATCGCGTCGTGCTGCACGAAGTCGGTCTCGGGCAGGGCCTGCAACGCCTGCGCCAGGCTGCGTTCGTCGCCGCGCGGGCGCACCACCAGCACGCTGGGCAGCGGGTTCTCGCCGACGGCGGAGATGGCATCGGCATAGACGCCGGTGCTGGCCTCGCGCAGGCTGGCCAGGCCCTGCTCGGGCGTGCGCAGGGTGACCGAGGCCACGTCGGCGCGCGCGCGTAGGCTGCGCGCGAGGGTGTCGGCGCGCGCCGGGTCGATCTCCTGCTTCAGGAACACCGCGACCTCGCGCGACTGTTCCACGGTCCCGCCGAGGCGGGCCACGTTCTCCAGCACCAGCCACAGCCCCAGCGGCAGGGCCAGCGCGACTGCCATCACCCCGACCGTGAGCAGGGTCGCCCAGGGCTTGCGCAGCATCCGGCCGAGGCTGGCGACTAGGCTCTGCAGATGATGGTCGAACCACGCGGCGACGGCGGAACGTGGCTTTGCGGCGGTGGCGCCGGCGGCGACCGGCCGGGCGTTGGGCTTAGCCATCGGCCAGTTCCTCCGGCGAGATGTCGTCGACGAGGCGGCCATGGTCCAGGACGAGCACGCGCTTCTTCATGCGCTTGACCAGGCCCAGATCGTGGCTGGCCACCAGCACGCTGGTGCCGCGCTCGGGCAGGCCGGCGAACAGGGCCATGATCTCGGCCGAGAGGGTCGGGTCGAGGTTGCCGGTGGGTTCGTCCGCCACCAGCAGGGCGGGTTCGCCGATCAGGGCGCGGGCGATGCCCACGCGCTGCTGCTCGCCGGCCGACAGCTGGGTCGGCAGCGCGTCGGCGCGCGTGCCCAGGCTCACCCGGTCCAGCACGCTGCGCACGCGCTTGCGGATCTCGTCGCGGCGCACGCCGCGCAGGACCAGTGGCAGGCCCACGTTCTCGGCCACGCTGCGATCGGTGAGCAGGCGATGGTCCTGGTAGACCACCCCGACCTCGCGCCGGTGCATGGCCACGCCGCGCCCGGACACGTTGCGCAGGTTGCGTTCGCCGAACAGCACCGCGCCGCGCGTCGGCCGCTCGGCCAGGTGGATGAGCTTGAGCAGGGTGCTCTTGCCCGCGCCGGAGTGCCCGGTCACGAACAGCATCTCGCCCGGGTTCACCGAGAAGCTCATGTCGGTCAGCGCCTGCTGCCCGCCGGGGTACTGCTTGCTGACGTTGTCGAAGCGGAGGACGGTCATTGGGCGGTGGGGATCGGAGATTCGGGATTGCGGATTGGAAACATCATAGGTCGGGTCCCGGCCCGATGGTGTGGCGGTTCAGATTGCGAGATGCGGCAATCGGAGGCGACGGCCATTGTGCGGCATTGCCGGGCTGCCCGCGATGCTGCACGCGCCGCTTCAGAACGTGTCGCCGTATTGCGCCTTGTATGCCGCCCGGATCTTCCGCGAATTGAATCCGCCACGCTGGCAATAGTCGCAGCCGCAGAAGATGCCGCGCTCGTGGGCGCCGGGGAAATAGCGCCAGCCGATGATCTGGGGAAGCTGGCGTATCGCGTGGATCGCGCGGGCCGGGATCGCATCCGGGAGGATCGTTTCGAAGCCCAGCAGGCGCGAGCTGCGCAGCAGGGCGGCCGCTTCGGCGGCGGTCATCGCGTGCTTGGCTTCGTTGTAGCGCCCCGCAAGCACTGGCGCATCGTCCGCGACGCGGAAATACACGCCGACGGCGGTACCGAATCCGCGGCGCTTGAGTTCGCGCACCCACTGATGCG
>ERZ1066130.612-NODE-612-length-11019-cov-9.319683_pt1 | contig 11019 bp, 7 predicted proteins | sample MGYA00382777_ERZ1066130 | MGnify/ENA primary metagenome ERZ1066130 (study PRJEB33369, sample SAMEA5778360) | biofilm metagenome | biome: Industrial cooling water; feature: Water cooling tower basin; material: Biofilm | place: United Arab Emirates | collected...
TGTCCGAACCGCCGCGTCGGACCCCCGTATCAGTCTCGGGAAGCCGCTGTCGGCCAAGGGCTATCAAAGTTCTTGCAGGATGCGAGACACTCGGGCCACTCGGTCGATGGAGAAGAGGGATTGTCGCGCCAAATGACGGGGCGGCTTGGGTAGGGGAGCGGCCATGGTCAGCAAGATCGAACAAGATCATCAGCGCTTCCGCCAGATCGTGCACGGCAAGATCCGTCGTGACCTGCGCAAGTTCCTTTCCCGCGGCGAGCTCATCGGGAAAGAGGGCAAGCGCTTTGTTTCGATCCCCGTGCACGACATCGACATCCCAACGTTTCGCTACGGGGACAACTCGGGCGGCGTTGGCATGGGCGAGGGCGAAGAGGGGCAGTCGGTCGGAGGCGAGAAGGGGCAGGGCGGCGAGCAGGAAGGGCGGCACCTGCTCGAGGTCGATGTCACAATGGAGGAGCTGGCCGACATTCTGGCCGAGGAACTCAAGCTGCCTCGGATCCAGCCGCGGGGCGAGCACCGCATCACGACGATCCGTGACAAGTACAGCGGCATCCGCCCGGTGGGTCCCGCCGCGCTGCGTCACTTCAAGCGAACGTATCGCGAGGCGCTGAAGCGGCAGCTCTCGATGGGCACGTACAACCCCGAGAACCCGATCATCGTTCCGATCCGCCACGACCTGCGGTTTCGGAGCTGGAACGAAGTCAAGAAGCCGCAGAGCAACGCTCTGATCGTCTACATGATGGATGTCTCGGGGTCGATGGGCGACGAGCAGAAAGAACTCGTCCGGCTCGAGGCGTTCTGGATCGACACATGGCTGCGCCGAAACTACGAGGGCGTGGAGAGCCGCTACATCGTGCACGACGTGAAGGCGCAGGAAGTTGATCGCAAGACGTTCTTCAGCGTCCGCGAGGATGGCGGTACCCGCATTTCCAGCGCGTTCAACTGCTGCAAGGAGCTGATCGATCAGCACTACGACCCCGCGTCGTGGAACACGTACCTGTTCCACTTCTCGGATGGCGATAACTCGTCCGACGCGGACAACCGGCTCTGCGTCAAGCTGCTGGAGGAGCAACTGCTCCCCATCTGCAATCTCTTTGGGTACTGTCAGGTCACCAGTGCCTACGGGAGTGGATCGTTCCTCAACATTCTCAACGATGCCTTCAAGGACGGTGCGGCCGATGAGCTGGGGCCGCGGCTGATTACGAGCAAGGTCAACGGACGCGACGATATCTACGACTCTTTGAGAACGTTCTTCAAGGCCGGCCGCTGAACCCGAACGAACACCACGCGTGCGCCTGGGGAGACTACTGACTCGCTCACGCGATCACCGGAGGGCGGGTCCGCTACCCGATCCGCGGGTCTTCAATCGCGGGTGTGAGCTTTCGTGCATCTGATTCCCGCCAGCCGGCGTTACACTTTGCGTACGCACGCGCATGATGCTGTTTCCCGCCTATGCCCTGGTGGTGTGGTACTTCGCCATGAAGTGGCGGCGGATGTGGCGTGGCTTTGCCGCTGTCGCGCTCGGTACGCTCGGCGTGCACTTTGTCGCCATGCTGTACATGAAGATCGGCTTGTTCTTCGGCATGTCGCGGGTTGAGTCGATGCTGCTGCTGCTTTATCCCTTCGCGGGGATCGTCGCGATCGTGGGGCTGTATCTCGCGCTGCTTCCGCGTGTGGCTCACGAAGCGTGCCGACGCTGCGGGTACAGCCTGCACGGGTTGGAGGAGCGAGCCCGCGACGGCCTGATTGTGTGTCCCGAGTGCGGCTGTCGCCACGCCGTGGCGCGATCGACCGAGCCCAACTGCACACAGTGCGGGAGTGCCGTTCGTCCGCACGGGCGCGACGACTGGCTGTGTGCGGACTGCGGCGTGCACCACATCGAACGCGTTGTTGTCTCATCGAGGCCGGCACCGGCCGTCGCGGGCCGCGTCGTGCCGGACGCGGCTTCGAGTGCCGCGTCTCACAGCGCTGATGCGGCTTGAGGCGCGAAGTCGCGTCGGACGCGCGTCACTACTTCGGCAACCTGGCGGTCGAGAGCAGCCAGATCGGCGTCGTTGCGGATCTGGTACCGCGATCGACGCTTCTTTTCGTCCAGGGACCGCTGTGCGTGCTCGCGGCGGTCGAGTTCCTCCTCGCTCCAGCCTCGGTTCTTCACGCGTGCGAGCCGTTGCTCCCGCGGTGCGTCCACGAAGATCACCGCATCGCACTCGCGGTCCACGCCTGCCTCCAGAAGGAGCGGGGCGTCGACGATAGCCAGTTCGACGCCCTTGGCTGCCGCTTCGGCCAGCACCGAAGCCCGCGAGGCCCGTACGAGCGGGTGCACCAGTTCTTCAAGTTTCTTGCGCTGCGACGGATCGCGGAAGACGATGTCGGCGACTTTCTTTCGATCAATCTCGCCGGTGGCGTCGAGTACGTCTTCGCCCCACCACGAGACCAGCGTTCGACGAACATCCTCGCGGCGGAGCGTTTCCTTGGCCTGCGTGTCCGAATCCAGGACGATCGCTCCGTGCGCCGCGAACGCTCTGGCCACGGCGCTCTTTCCGGAACCGATGCCTCCGACGAGACCGAGGACGACGGCCCGCTTCGGCGCTCCTGCGGTCGCACGCGCGATCGCCGCGCGGACGCGCTCGAGCACCCTTTCGGGTTCGTCCACGCTGATCCAGACCGCCTCGACCGAGTCTGTCCCGGCGGAGGCGAATCCGAGCGTCCCGACACCGGCGAGACGTTCGGTAAGCCTCTTGCTGAGCACGCAGTGTTGGACGCGTGCCAGAGGCATCTCAACGGTGAATCGCGAGAAGACGCCGTGCGTGGTGCGGAGGTGTGTCGGCGTCAGTTCGTAGCGGGCGCACTGCCGCCAGATCGCCTCCCACGCGGTGCGGCTGACGATGACGACGAAGGCCGCGGCCATCAAGGCGGTGGCTCTCGTGCCCGGCGGCATGAACCAGGCGAGGGCGAACAGTCCAGTGGCGAACAGCAGCAGCGGCAGCGGGCGCAGGACAATCGCCGCCGCGGAAGGGCGGATGACGAACTCCTGCGGCGTGCTGGACGCGTTGTGCATCACGCGGTGTGGACAGAGTATCGACTCCGCGGAACGTCGCGAGCGAAAAACATCCAGTTGCCGTGCGGAATCGCCGACGCTATAGTTCGTGCAGCCAACGCGGAGGTTGTTCTTCCACCTCCGAGCGCCTCGCGGCGACGTGGCGACTTCCCCTGATTTTCGAGTGTCCCCGGCCCGTCACGTGCCCCTTCCCCAGAAGGCCGCCGTGCGAAGCGTGGGAGACATTCGCGATTCCCTCATCTGTCACGCTGTCGCGGCTTGCGGGCCGCGGAACCGCAGTCCTCGCGGGTCCCCCTTTTCTCACACATACCGCGTTCGAATCGTCGCGACGTCTGCCGCGACCGGGAGTATCGAGTTCATGGCCAAGTCCTCCGGCGATAAGTCCTCCGACAAGTCCAGCGACAAATCTGAACGCAAATTCCGCCCCGTCGGTCCGCGCCGCGACTCCAAGAAGTCTGCGGCGGTCGCCGAGGCCAAGCCTGAGCCCAAGGCCGAGCCGAAAGCCGCGCCGAAGTACGAGGCGCCGGTTGAATCGACACGTCCGGCTCGGGAGGTCGAGAGCCCGCGTCCGACCGAGGCTCCACGGAACGATCGTCCGCAGCGGGACTTTCCGCCGCGGGGCGACCGCTTCGAGCGCCCGCGCTACCAGGACATGCCGTCGGAGTCGCCGTCGACGCTGGCGCGTCAGAACAACGGTCCGGTCGGCTCGGGTGGTCCGCAGTCCTCCCCTCCCGGTCCCGGCACGCACGGCTCTGGACATTCGGGTGGTCATCACGGTGGCCACTCGGGTGGTCATTCGGGCGGTCATCGTGGCCAGCATCAGGCCAACGCCGGTGGCTCCACCGAGGGCGGCGGCGATTCTGATGCCGGGTCGCAGGGCGGTGCGACGAGTCAGCAAGGTTCCGGCGGGCAGGGAGGGGAGCGCCAGTGGCAGGGCGGCGGCGGCGGCGGGCACGACAATCGCGACTTCGGTGGCGGCTGGAATGATCGCGGGGGACGTCGCAAGCGAAAGAAGCGTCGCGGCGGCATGGGCTTCGGCGGTCCCGGTGGCCCGGGAGGCGGCGGCGGTGGTGGTGGGGGCGGCGGAGGGGGCGATCGCCCGCGTCCGTCGTATGGCGGCTATCAGCGTTTCAATCCCGGCGAGCTCCCGAGTGATGAGGAACTCGAACGCGAGGCAATTGAACTCGAGAAGGCCGCAAAGACCGCGGATCCTGCGGCCCTGAAGAACGCCATCAGCATCAACGACCTTCAAGTCATGGAGATCGACGACCTCTTCAAGGTCGCGACCAAGGAAGGCCTGTCGGACTTCCACCAGACGCCCAAGCAGGAACTCATCTTTAAGATTCTGAAGGCCCGTGCCGCCAAGCAGGGCCTCATGTTCGGCGAGGGCACGCTCGAAATCATGCCCGACGGCTTCGGCTTCCTCCGCTCCCCCGAGCAGAGCTACTTGCCCGGCCCGGATGACATCTACGTTGGGCCGACGGTCGTCCGTCGCCTCGGCCTCCGCCGCGGCATGACCGTTCGCGGCATGGTCCGCCCTCCCAAGGAGAGCGAGCGTTACTTCGCCCTCCTCCGCGTCGAGACCGTTAACGGCAAGGACCCGAAGGCGATCGCCGATATCGTCAACTTTGAAGACCTGACGCCCCTGCACCCGGAGAAGCGCTACGTCCTCGAGACCACGCCCGACGAGATCGAGTGCCGCGTGATGGACCTGGTTGCGCCCATCGGCAAGGGCCAGCGAGCCCTCATTGTCGCGCCGCCCCGCACCGGCAAGACGGTGCTGATGCAGAAGATGACCAAGGCGATCACCAAGAACTATCCGGACGTCAAGATCATCGTTCTGCTGGTGGACGAGCGCCCGGAGGAAGTGACCGACTTCAAGCGGCACTGCCAGGCCAAGAACGTCGAGGTCGTCGCTTCGACCTTCGACGAGCAGAGCCACCGCCACGTGCAGGTCTGCGAGATGGTCATCGAGAAGGCCAAGCGCATGGTGGAGTTCGGCGAGGATGTTGTGATCCTGCTGGACTCGATCACCCGCATGGCTCGTGCGTACAACGCCGAGATGCCGCACTCGGGCAAGATCATGACCGGCGGTCTCGACTCCAACGCCCTGCAGCGGCCCAAGAAGTTCTTCGGCGCCGCCCGCTACATCGAACGCGGCGGATCGCTCACCATCATCGGCACCGCGCTGGTCGACACCGGCTCCAAGATGGACGAGGTGATCTTCGAGGAGTTCAAGGGCACCGGCAACAGCGAACTCCATCTGGACCGCAAGCTGGTCGAGAAGCGCATCTGGCCGGCGATCGACGTCGCCGCGTCGGGCACGCGTCGCGAGGAGCTGCTCCTCGACGGCAAGGAACTCGAGCTGGTTCACCGGCTGCGCAAGGTGCTGAGCGACATGAACGTCGTCGAGGCAATGGAACTGCTCAAGGGCCGCCTGAAGAAGGTGAAGACCAACGCCGAATTCCTGATGACCATGGCGCTGGGTTGATCGGATCGCGATCCGGGTGCCACTGCCAACCTGCTCGGAGGTCGGCAGTGCAATCACGCCGCGGTCGCCTCGGGTCTATCCAAAGACCACGCGGTGCACCACGCCCAGCGCCAGCACCATCAGTGGCACGCCCAGGATCAGGAGCAATCGCAGCACCAGCAGCCGCTGCGGATCAATCGCGCCGATCATCGGCAGTGCGTCTGCCTGGGGGCTCTGCGCGATGAGATCGTCGCCGCCGGTCAGCCAGAGCACCGACGCGTCAAGCAGCTCCATGTTGCCGGGGAACTGGGCGACGACCCGTCCGTCCACCGACGCCGCTGCCTGCGTGATCGTGTCGAAGAACCAACCGCTCGAGCCGACGATGACGACGCGTTGCCTCGATCCCGCGGTCGAACGCTCCACGGCAGCTGCAAGGGTCCACGGTCCGCGTTCATCCTGGCCGGCATCGAACTTCGGCATTTCCCCCAGCCGTGCCCGCTGCTGCCGCGGTGTCTGCCAGAGCAGCAGCCAGCGGCTCTCACCCCACGCATTCTCCGCCGCCGGCAGCGTGATCAGCGCGGTCGCGTCGATGCTCCCAGCCCCGGTCGCCGGGGGCATCGTCAGGCCGATCGGCCACGGCAGATAGGTCGGCAGGCCGCGGATGGCGCCGTGGATCGGGTTTGCGCCGTTCTCACCCGCGAGGACGGCACGGTCTGTTTCAACACCGCGCCCGTTCGCTCCCGCGACCTCTGTCATGATCGGCTTGCCACTCGCGGGCTCGATGCCAAGGGGCTTGAGTGCCGCGGCGATCGGATCGGCGTCGCCGTAGGTCCGCTGGATCGATGGATTCACGGACAACAGCAGGCACTTTCCCGCGGCGATGAGCTTCTCGAGCGCTGCGCCGAGACGCTGAGATCGTTCGATTCCGCCGCGTCCTTCGCTCGCCCGCGCGGTGGTCGTCGTATCGGGCGGAAGAACGACGTACACAACCGGGCGCTGTCCCGAGGGGTCCAGGCGTGAGAGCTGCGTCGGCTCGGGCTCCAGCAGGACCGACCACTCGACCGCGTCGATGCCCCGCATCGCGAGGTGATCGCGCAGCTTCTCCAGGAAAGGGGCATCGGCGATGTACAATTGCTCCTCGGCGTGCGTGAAGACGGCGATCGGGCGCAACGGCTGCAGCATCGCCGCGAGGGCGGCCGTGACCTGCTCTTCAACCCTGCGTCGATTGTCCGCCTTCGCTCCGGAGCGGATCACGCGGTCCTGTTCGGGGAACAGCTCCTCGAGCGGAAGCGCCACCGGATCAGCCTTGGTGTCCGGCGGCGGCAGCAAGATCGCCCCCGCGTTCTGCGAGAGCACGCGGGCCAGTCGCAGCGACGCCGGCGGCCGAACCCGCGACAGCGTGTCCGCCGCCACGCTCAACCGGTCGCGTTCCGCGCTGAAACGCTCGGCGAGGCTTGCGGCGCGGCCTGCGATCGCGTCGCCCAGGGGCTGCTTGGCCAAACGTCGCAACTCCGCGCCGGTCACTCCCATCTGCTCACTGGCCGCGCGAAGCTGCTTTTTGAGGACGTCCGCGCCCTGATCCGCTGCGGTTACCCGCACATCGCCGATCGTGAGCACCATCGTTTCTTCGATCTTGGCGAGCGACGCCTGCAAGTCGCGTCCAGCCAGCCGTGCCGCCGCCGCTCGTTGCTCGAGCGTCTGTCGTGCCGATTCGCCGGGCGTGCCGCTGGCCGCGATCGCGTCGCGGAGCGCGAGCAGGAGCGTGGAGAGTTCGCCCTGAGCCGCCTTGGCCAGATCCACGGCGTTGATCGCCGTTGCACGCACCGTCGCGGCCTGGGCATCGAGCGTGGGTCTGTCCGCCTCTGTGAGTTCGTGCAGCAGCGACTGGAACGACCGCACCCCTTCGGCCGAAGCGCTGTCGAGCAGCGAGACCTCCATCTTGCCGCTCTTGGAGAAGCGCTCCAGAACGTCGGTGGTGTCTCGCATCGCCTCTGGGCTCACGCGGCGGAGGTCGGTTGCGATGATCAATCGTGCGGGAGCATCGAGCTTGCTCAGGACCGTCGTCGCGCGCGGGCTGAGCCGGTGTTCCCCCGTCGCGGTCACGTCGAACCTGGGCAGATACCGCTCGGCGAGGATGTTGGCGAACCCGATCGCCGCGCAGGCCGCGGCAAGGCCGATGATCGTCCAGAGCCAGAAGCGCACGCGTCGCATTACGCCAGCCTCCGCGCCCGGAGCGCGACGCCCGCCAGAAGGAGTGGAGGAATCGACGCGCCGACGAAGTACACCGCGTGCCGCGGATCGATCACGCCCTTCGCAAAATCCTGGATGCGAGCGTCGAAGCTGAGATACGCCAAGGTCGGTCGCCACGTGAGGGGTGCGAGGTTCGGCAGCAGCGCCGACCCGAGCAGCAGCAGCAGCAGAATGAAAAGCGTGGCAAGAAATGCCAGCGTCTGATTCGCCGTGAAGGCCGAGCACATGGTTCCCAGCGACAGATAGAAGAGGCCCGGCAGCAGGAGGCTCAAGTAACCGGCCATCAGCGGCCCGAGCTCCGGCGGACGCGCACTCACCCGCCAGAGCACCAGCGAGTACAGCAGCGTCGGCGCCAGCATGCACGCGAGCATCGCCGCGGCACCGAGGTACTTCCCGAGCACGATCGAACCTTCACGCACCGGGCTTGTGATGAGTGGCTCGATCGTTCCGCTGCGGAGTTCCTCGCTGAACAATCGCATGCTGATCGCGGGCACGACGGGGAGGAGCAGCCATCCCGCGGCGCCGAAGAACGCCCGCTGGCTCGCCGCCATGCCGGGGTTCAGCACCGCGAGCGCAAACACGCTGCCACAGAGCATCAGAAAGAGCGCGACAGTCACCCAGCCGACCGGTAGCCGGAAGAGCGATGCCCACTCGCGCCGTGCAATCGCGAGCGTGACGTTCATGCCGCCGCCTCCGTCCGGGATTGCTCAAGCAACTTCGTGAACACCTGCTCGAGCGACGGTGCTTCGGCGTGTAGCGTGCGGCACGGGATCCCGACGCGCACAAGCGTCTGCCCGATCGCGGTCCGCGTCGCGACGGCGTCTGTGCCCTCCACGAGGAGCGTCACCCACTCGGCGTCGCCAGCCGCGACCTGCACCGTTGTCTCGTGGAGTGATCGCAGGGCAGCCTCGGCTTGTGACGCGTCAGCCTTCGCCACCTCGACCACGATCCGTGCCCGCCCCGAGGCGTGCTGCTCGCGCAGTGCCGCGGGCGTGCCGTCGGCGAGAATGACGCCGTTGGCGATGATCACGACCCGGTCGCAGGTCAGTTCGACCTCCGCGAGAATGTGCGAACTCAGCAGGACACACGCGTTCTGCGCCAGCGACCGGATCGTCTCCCGCATCTGACGGATCTGCGCCGGGTCCAGTCCGTTGGCCGGTTCGTCGAGGATCAGCAGGCCGGGCTCGTGCAGCATCGCCGCGGCGAGCCCGACACGCTGGCGGTATCCCTTCGACAGTGTTGCGATTCTCCGCGTCCGCATCGGACCGATGGCAACCCGATCGATCGCCCGCTCGATGAGCCGCTGCCGATCGCCGGAAGGAATCTCGAACAGCGCGGCACGGAACGCCAGATAGCCGTCCACGCTCATCTCGGGATAGAGCGGGGCCGACTCCGGCAGGTATCCGATCGCCCGTCGGGCGGCTTCGGGGGCGTCCACCGTTGAATACCCGTCCACCGCGATTGCTCCCCGTGTCGGCGGGAAGACTCCGGTGATCATGCGGATGGTGGTGGATTTGCCCGCCCCGTTGGGCCCCAGAAGACCAACGACCTCGCCGCGTCGTGCGGCGAACGACACGCCGCGAACCGCGTGGACCGAGCCGTACCATTTGTGGACATCGCGAACGTCGAGCATGGGTCGTTTGGGTATGGAGCCGGTCGCTGCAAGTCTGTTTTCGGACGCGGGGGTCTCAGTTGGCGGGCACCGGGAACCTCCGACGCGAGGGTATGGGGGAGCCGGAGCACCCGCTCATCGGATGAAAACCGATCGAAAGGCGAATCCGGCCCACCGGATTGGATGCTTCCGCTACACTTGGTCGAAACGTGTAGGAGTAGTCCTGCGAACCGCAGGCAGTACGTCGCCCCACCGGACCCCGGCTCGGATGCCCGATGAACGGCCCAAGATCGTGGTCTATCCCGGCGACGGCGCCGATCCGCAGCGATTGCAGTCGCGACTGGAGTCGTCTTTCGATGTGTCCGTCCGTCACGCTTCAAGCCCAGCCGACGCTACGCCTCCAACCCCGTCGACCGGCGATCGTTCTGCCGCCGCGAACGGAGGCGCTGGCTTGACCGGACCAGCCGCCCAGCCCGTGCCTCTTCCGGTCTCCGGCCAGTCGCCGGATGCGGGCGGTCCGTGGGCGACGGCGTTGCTGAACGCGATCGGCGAAGGGGTCTGCCTGAGCCGCCTCTCCGGCGAGGTGCTCTGGAGCAACGAACTGTTCAACGCTCTCGACGAGGGCACCCGCGGGCTGGCCAATGCCGCGGCACAGGAAACCGCCCAGGAGATCATCGAGTACCGGCGGCTCGGCTTGCCCGAGAAGACCGGCGGGCGTGGAAGCTCCCAGCGGCTTGAACTCGCCAGCGCCGACGGGAGCCGCTACTTCGAGATGTACGTGTCCGTCGTGGCCGCCGCGTTCGAGGGCAAGGCCCCGGAGACGCTGGTCTCGAGTGTTCTACGCGACGTCACCTCGGCCAACCGTGTCCGACTACGAATGGACGCGATCGATCGCGCGGGTGCCGAGCTGTTCGCGATGGACGCCGACGCGGTACGAAAACTCAATGCGGCCGAGCGGCTGAAAGTGCTCGAAGACAAAGTCATTCGATTCTCGCGCGACCTGCTGCGATTCGATCACTTCGCCATCCGCCTGCTTGACGCCAAGACCGGCCGCCTCGAACTCGTCACCAAAGTTGGTTTGCCCAGCGAGTACGAGGCGTTCGATCTTTTCGCCAAGCCCGAGGGCAACGGCATCAGCGGCTGGGTCGCCGCGACCGGCAAGAGCTACATCTGCGACGACACCAGCAAGGACGACCTCTTCCTCCCCGGCCTGAGCGGTGCAAAGTCGAGCCTCACCGTCCCCCTCCGCCTGCACGACCGCGTCACCGGCATCCTCAACGTCGAGAGCGAGCGTGAGCACGCCTTCGACGACGACGACCGCCAGCTCGCCGAGATCTTCGCCCGCTACATCGCGATGGCGATCCACATGCAGGAAAACCTGGTCGTCGAGCGCACGGTGACGAACATGAACGTCTCCGGCCGCGTCGAGGGCGAACTGGCCGAGCCGCTGTCGGACATCGTGAACCAGGTCGAGGCCCTGCAGAACATCGTCTCCGGCGACGCCGCCACCAGCGCCCACGTCGCCCGCATCCTCCGCGATGTGGAAGCCATCCGCTCCCGCGTCCGCGAAGTCGCCAGCGGCCCTCAGACGCTGCTGGGCGTCGAGAAGGCGATGGAGAACCGCACCAC
>ERZ1066130.613-NODE-613-length-11012-cov-9.766177_pt1 | contig 11012 bp, 11 predicted proteins | sample MGYA00382777_ERZ1066130 | MGnify/ENA primary metagenome ERZ1066130 (study PRJEB33369, sample SAMEA5778360) | biofilm metagenome | biome: Industrial cooling water; feature: Water cooling tower basin; material: Biofilm | place: United Arab Emirates | collected...
CTGGCTCCGTATTGCAAGGTGCTATTATCGACATGTTCTCTACCGCTGCTGGTGGACATTTAGATTTTTATGCAGGAACTAGTGGTAACTTTAGATTTTATCGTCCAGGAAGTGGTTCTGTTGCATGGAGCATTAGCTCTTTAGGTGATTCTGTTGGAGAACAAAGTACAAACACTATTAGAACAAATACAGCAGATGCGACAGACAATTCTAATTTGGTGTTGACTGGTGGTGGGGCATTTACATCATCTGGAACTCGTGGTGGCGGAATTGCTCTTAGAGGAAATGAAGTTGCAAGTGTAGGTGGAAGTGTCGAACTTAGCACAGGAAACAGTTCTACTGCAAATTTAGATTTGCGTCTCAATAATGGTTCAGGACAAATACGCATACGAAATTCTTCTGATGTATCTCTTTGGGCATTTTTACATAACGGTCGTTTAGAACAAGATGCAACAAATGGCGGTCCTTTAGTATTATCTCGCGGATCAAGTGCCGGATTAATTGTTGGTACATCAACAGTACACGCCGATATTACTACTGCATTTGGTACAACTCCACCAATAGTAGTTCAACAAAATAACAACACCGCAGATAGTATATTGAGTGTAGCAACATCAGCAAATGCTGTTGGGGCGCATTTTTATGGCGCAAAAACTCGCTCATCTGCTGGAGATGCAGATACCATTGTACAAGATGGTGATGAATTAGTTTCTCTGGGTGGTTGGGGTGCAGATGGAGGGACATTTAGACCTGCCGGAGCGGTTCGTATTACTGTTGATGGAACGCCAGCGTCAAACGTAATGCCGGGTAGGATTGATTTCTTTACTACCACTGCTGCTGGAATGGCACGAAGGTGGTGGATTGATTCAGCAGGACACCTAAATCAAGATGGAACTAACGGCGGAAATATTAGATTTAATTCTACTATAGGATTAATTCATCAAAATACTGCTGATGGTGCAGATACAAAATCTGTACAAATTGCCGGAGGTGGAACGGCAAGTTCTACTCGTGGCGGGACCATACAAGTTTATGGTAATGAAAATGGTTCTTTTGGTGGACTGGCTTGGTTATCAGCAGGTAATAGTGGCTCTCGTCCTCACGTCGAATTGGTTGCATCGGCAAGTTCAGGTCAAGTTAAAATTAAAACACAAGACACTGAACGCTGGAATGTGTTAGAAACAGGACATCTTGAACCAGCAGCAAACGTAACATATGATGTAGGTTCTTCATCGTTGCGTGTAAAAAAGCTGTGGGTGCAAGACATTGATCTTAATGGTACTTTGATCGGTAGCAGTGGTGGCGGAATTACGTGGAATAACGTAACTGGCACATCACAGGCAATGTCTGTGCAAAATGGGTATATTGCTAATAATGCTGCTCTGGTTACATTAACGCTACCTTCTACATGTGCAGTGGGAGAAACTATACGTGTTGCTGGTGCTGGGGCAGGTGGGTGGAGAATTGCACAAAATTCAGGTCAAACAATTTATTTGGGCGATACTGCAACAACTACAGGTGCAAGTGGTCAAGTTAATAGTACGCATCGTCGAGATTCAGTTGAATTGTTATGTATTACCGCAAACACAGAATTTACAATTATTAGTTCGTCTGGAACATTAGACCTTGTATAATAAATATTAAGCTATGGGATTTAAAAGAAATTCGATCAGTTATAATGGTGGCAAATTGCCCATTTATAATGATGCGTCGGCAGCGGTCGGCGGAGAAATTTCTATTGCCAGCAGCTTATCTAACCAATTATTAATCAACGAATTAAATGGTAATGGTGTATTAGTTCGATTGGCGGGAGCAAACAAACTTCGAATTGCTCCAGATGATCATATACAAATTTTTGCACCATCGGGTGTTGGTGTTATTGGTACGGACACGACAGACGGTTCAGACAATAAAATTATTACGGTTACTGGCGCATCTACTAGTGGACCGTCACGATCTGGCTATATTTCATTATACGGAAATGAGGCTTCTGGTCATCCAGCATCAGTTGTTGCCGTTTTAGGATCAACTACAGGCTCTTTTAAAATTATTGGTAACAATGGTGCTGTTGTTCGTCACGAATTTAGCAACGATGGAAATGTTATTTTATCTGGAAACAGTGCTACTGGTGGTGACGCAATTATTAGGTCCAATTCGTCTGATGCTAGTGACACGGGACGAATTAGATTATGTGGTGGTGGTGCATTTGGCTCTAGTCGAGGGGCTAGTATTACTGTTTCAGGAAATGAAGCAAGTTCTACAGGTGACGTATATATTGAAACTGGTGCTGTTTCGGGTGCACACGCAACAGTTAATGTTGCCAGTAATGCTAACGTTTTTCAAGTCCAAATTGCAGGAACAAATGTTGCAACTTTGGGTAGTGCAAACAGCACACTAACTCCACAACAAAGACCAGCAGGAAATACAGTTGCTTACACATTAGGTGCTGTTGGTGGATTAGTATTTCCGAATGTTACTACGACAGGAACCAACTACAATAAAGTTGTCGAAATTTATGGTAACGATGCGCCGATAAGTGCTAGTGCAGTTGATTCGGGTTATAGAATTGGTGTTGCAGTTCAACAATTTCTAAATCAGGCAACATTCGCCGGAACACTACAAGATTTATATGGCGCGTGGATTCGTGCTGGCACAAATAGTGCAGCACCAACTGGAACAATTAATAATGTTATTGCCGTTTTTGCTGAAGTTCTCAAAGGAGCAAACACGCCCTTTGGTAATTCATACGGATTTTATCAAATTTCTAACGACACTAATACCAAAAACTATTTCCAAAATAGATTAGGTATAGGAACAAATAATCCTGGTGTACCTTTAGATATCACAATTACCAATGCTACTGCAAATTTAAGAATTACTGATAGTACAAATGGTGCACGAGTACAATTAATAGCTTCATCTGTCACAGGACACATTTACAATAGTGGTGGGGCAATTGAAGTTGGGACTGTAAGCTCCCATCCAGTGCACATATCTACGGTAAATACGCTTAGGTGGATTTTTAGAACTGATGGTCATCTAGCCCCTAATTTAAACAACGCATATAGTGTTGGTGTTTCGGGTGCAAAATTAGCTGAACTATGGGCAACAACAGTTCGCCCAGAAGTAATTAGATTTGCTGATGCAACTAACGGTGATATTTTTCAAAATACTGCTGATGCTGCCGATAACAGAAGAGTAAGAATTGGGGGTGGTGGAGACGTTGCAACTTCTCGTGGTGGTTTTATAGAACTTACGGGAAATGAGTCTACACAATATGATGGTGCTGGTGGTGGTCAAATTATTCTTCGCGCCGGAAGTTTAGCTACAGGTTATGTTCGCGTAGAAACGGGCGGTTCAAATCGATGGGAAATTGACGGAACCAATGGATATCTTTTGGGGATGTCTTCCGAAAAATTGATAGGGACAAGAACAAATTCGGGTTCAGACAACACACGTCTTACAATTACTGGTTCCGGTGGTATTGATACTTTACGTGGCGCAACAATTACCTTATATGGCAATAATAATAGTGGTGCGGAAGGTATATTAGATATTTCTGCGGGAAATAATGCCACTAACTCTCGAATTTCATTTAATACACAGGGTGTAGAACGGTGGAGAATACAGCCTAACGGAAGATTGGCTGCAACCGAATCTAATTCAAGATTGTGTGGTATAAATGCAACCAACAGAATATTGTCGATTATTGCTGACCAAGATGCAGCAGCATCATCATATTTGCAGTTAATGACAGACGATACCCAAGGTGGTAATGCATTATTACAAACTGGTGTTGCAACAAACGCATCACTAACTCTAGGCACACGTTCCAGCGCAGGATCGATAAACATAGCAACAAATAGTGTAAACAGAATTGTTGTTGCTAGTGACGGATCATTTACTCACAAAAATCATGCAAATTATACAAATTCTGGAACTGAACGCAGAACAATAGCAGCAAATACTACAGATGCAACAACAGCAAATTTATATACGAAAACATTATTAGACAATACCTTATATAAATTTGTCGTTGATGTCGTTGGAAGATTTAACAGCACGACAGCAAAAGGTGTGTGGGGTAGATTGGAATTTGGTGTATATCGTAATAACGGTGGCGCAGCAACTTTAGCTGGAACCAGATTAAAAGTAATCGATACATATGGTTCATCTGGATATGATTTTGATGTTGACGTTTCAAGTAATGATGTGCGAGTAAGAATAACTGGTGCAGCCAGCGAAACTGTATCTTGGACAGCCGACATTAAAATAATTGCAGTAACAACTGCTTCATAACGTGGAGAGTTGGTATGGCAAGAATAACTGGTCTTATAACTCCTCCAATAGCAGCGGAAGAGGCAGCAACTAAACTTCATTCAGACAATTCTAGTGGGGGAGGAGGTGTAGCTACAGGTGCAATGATGCTTTTTGCTGCATCTAGTGCACCATCTGGTTATTTGCTTTGTGATGGTTCCGCTGTATCCAGAACAACTTATGCAACACTATTTGCTGCTATAGGCACAACGCATGGTGTTGGTGATGGTGTCACCACTTTTAATCTTCCAGATATGCGAGGGAGATTCCCTATTGGGAGACACCCTTCTGGCAGTTTACCCACATTGGGTGCTACTGGTGGAGCATTTGATCATGTACATTCGCAATCAAATCACACACATGCAATGGCACATACACACACTCAATCACATGAGCATGGTATAAGTCACAGCCACAATTTTAATCATAGTCACAATATGAACCATATTCATTATATGGATCATGGACACACAGTCCCCAATCATTCCCACGGATTTTCGTTGAGCACATCTGGAAATACCCACAACCACACATTAACTACAAGATCAAGCACAGCAGCCGGATCTACTGCGGTACGAGGATCTGATAACACTGGTGCAACATATAGTAATGCCAATACCACATTTAATAATGCTACGCATAATCATTCTGTGACAGGTAATATTGGACCCAATACTTTAGGAGATTCTGGTTTTAGTACAGGCGGAGCAATTAAAGGTGATGTTGGGACACATCCGAACGGATATACAAATGGGCCTTCTCAAATCAATACTGATGTTGGGGGCGGAACCACAGATTCCATTAGTGCTGCCAACACAACAGGCTTATCTGTAGGTACTAGTGGTGGATCTAGCACGGCAAATACAGGGAACCCAACTGCATCTGTAAATACGGGTTCGGCTAATCCTCCATATATTGCACTAAATTATATAATTAAGACATAACATGGCTAAAGTATTCGGAATTTCAACACCAATAAACAACGATGACGCAGCAAGCCGTCAATACGTTGATAGTGTGTCTGGTGGAGGAACTGTTCCTACGGCAGCTATTATTCCGTATGGTTCTATTACACCCCCAACAGGATACTTATTTTGTGATGGTTCAGCCGTGTCGAGAACAACTTATGCGGATTTGTTTACGGCGATAGGAACGACGTTTGGTGTTGGTGACGGGAGTACCACATTTAATATACCCGATCTTAGAGCCAGGATGCCTATCGGGACACATCCATCTGGACCTGTAGCTATCCAAACATTAGGAAATACTGGCGGTGCGTTTAATCATACGCATAGTTCAACATCACACTCGCATAGCATGACTCACACACATTCCATGCAATCTCATACCCACAATTTTGCACACACCCACACAATGGGAAGTCATACTCATACAATGGGAAACCACACTCACGGATTAGCTAGTCACTATCACCAGTGGGGTGGGCACGGACATGGTATTGGTGGACTTGTTATTGGTAATGATACACATGCACATAGTTGGACAGGAAGAAATGCTGGTGGAACTGGAAACGGTCAACCCCGAAGTTCTGATGGTTCAGGCACAGCCGTAAACGAAACAACTTCAACTGACACACACGGTCACTCAATCAGCGGAAGTATTGGTAACGTTGGTTCAGGAAATAATGGTGACGGCACACTAAATTCATTTGGTCCATCGAACAATACGTCGTCGGCACCTAGCACTAACACTACAGCAGGACCAAACACAAACACAACTGATGGCGCATCTTCTGTTACAACTGGTGGTCCATCTCAAGCAGATTTTGATAGCTACACCGGAAATAGTGATGCTGCAACGCCAGGAGCAACGGATGCAAACAATCCTCCGTATAGAGTATTAGCTTTTATGATAAAGACGTAAACTATGCCAAGAATTTTAGGGATACAAAATACACCAACTGCTAGTGATGAATTAGCAAATAAAACATACGCCGAAGCTGGTGGGGGCGGTGGGGGTGGATCGTTACCTGCTGGGACTATTTTGCCTTTTGCTGGTTCTACCACACCATCAGGTTATTTGTTTTGTGATGGTAGTGCAGTTTCCAGAACAACATATTCGGTATTATTTGCAGCAATTGGTACGTCTTTTGGTGTTGGTGACGGTAGCACAACTTTTAATCTTCCTGACATGCGAGATAGGCTACCGATTGGTTATCATGCATCTGGTCCAGGCAATACCAACACATTAAACGGTTCTGGGGGTTCTTTTAATCATACACATACGGTTCCTGCACATAGCCACACGATGGCTAATCATACACATACTATGGGAAGTCATATTCACGGTATGTCCCACGCTCACGGTCTAGCTTCACACGTACACGATTTTGGTCATACTCACACCATACCAACTCATGATCACGGTTTGCCAGGACACTATCACAATTTTTCATTAAGTTTGGCTAACACTTCACATTCCCACACTCAAACGGCACGAAATACCGGAACTGCGGGAACCAACAACCAACCAAGAGATGGTGATGGATCTGGAACAGCAAATGCAAGCGGGATTAGTAGCGGAAACGACACTCACACACATACCGTTGGGGGATCAATAGGTTCTGGTGTAAGTGGTGATACCACATTTAATACTTTTACTAATAGTTTAACTTCGGGCAATATTGCTGATCCAAATACTGGAACCGGAATATCAAATACTGGTGGACCTTCTAATGCAACGGACACATATTCAGGAAATACCGCAGCACCGACAACCAACGTGAGCGGAACCCCATCAACTAATACAACATCAACTGATGGTGCTGCTGTTAGTGGTGCAGCTAACCCACCATATTTGGTTTGCAACTTTATTATTAGGCACTTGTAATTACACCTAAATAATGATATAATAACCCTTTAATGGAGGAATAAACATATGACACACAAAAGTCTAATATTTACAGTAGGTTATAATGCCTATCAAGATACATTTACTGTGGTAAATATGACCTCCAATTGGGTAAATAAAAACTATAAATTAGTCAAAAGTTCCCAATAAACCGCAACTATATATTACATGATGTCTTGATTAATTTGTTTATTATAGAGGAAATATGAGCGAAGAAAAGCACAGTGAAGCGACTGAAGTGGTAACAGATGTTTCGCCTCCAGCAGTGGATGCGAGGTTGACAGCGGAAGCCGAGATTAATTTACTGCGACAAGTTCACGCCTTTTTACAAGAATTTCCAATTCCAGGAAAACTTGGTGGGCAGTGGGCACAAGTGTTGGACGGCATCGGTCTTGTAGCAAATAGTCTTATTGCTAAACAAGAAGATGCAGTTAAAGCTGCACTTGAAAAGAAAGAATAGTTTAGGCGGGGAAACCCGCCAAACAAAATAGAGATTAACTATGCCAGGACCAACAAAGGTTCAGAAACAACTTATTGACTCTGATCTCCAAGAGTGGCTACCCTCATGGGGTGCTGTTGGTGGTATGACCGTCAGTAACATTTCTCATACCTATAGAAAATTTTCAATTGAAAACAATTTCCTAGAATTGCAACTTATTGCCGAGCTAGATTTGGGTGGCACTGCATCTAACGAAATAACCTTTACCCTACCAAATTCGCCAATTTGGTTACAGCCAATTCTTGCTGCCGAATACACAAAATTTGATGCAGCCATACTAGTTTCCGCAAATTGGATTACATTAAATGGTATAATTAGACCAACTTACGGGCAATTACAAAAATTTGACGGTAGTGACTTTTCTCTTGATACGGGGCTGAGAATATCACTTAAAGCTAAGTACGAAATTGCAATTCCTTAAACAATAAATAATACAGAGGATTTAACATGTCAGCCGTAAATAAACTTAGACATTATAAACCGTTGCCAATACTTGCTGGGTCATCTGCCTTTGCAATTACTCCCAACGATTCCGCAGAATTACCTTTTGTTACCAGCAAAATCTGGGTTGGTTCTGCTGGAGATATTGAAGTTATTATGGTTGATGATAGTGTATCCGTGATCCTAGCAAATGTTCCCGCAGGAACACTTCTCGATTTAAGAGTTAAACAAGTAAAAGCTGCTGGAACTACAGCAGGGGATCTTGTCGGAATTGTATAATATTTTGGGTGTTACGATGTCTGTGCCTGATAAGAGTTTGTTACCAAAAATTAAAGAACTCGAAGAAAAAATTTGTGATGGTGCAAGTTGCAGCAATTTAGATAAATTGCGAGAATTACACCAGAAATTATGCACACGGAAGGCACGGCGAGCACAGGTCGGCGAAATAAATAATTCAAATAGACCGAATTTAGAAAGATTACAACAACTTCACAATATGCTGGCATCTAAGGAAGATCCCAGCATCTAAGGGATTTTTAGATGGCACCAAAGATAGAAGATGGAGATTGGGCAGAATATAGGAGATTAGTTTTAGCTGAACTAGAACGCCTCAATATCCAACTCGAAAATCAAAAACTTGAAATCGAAAGATTAAAACTCGTCAACGCCGAGCACAAGATCAAACTTGGTCTTATTGGTGTTGTTGCAGGTTCGGTGCCGATCATAATCACCACAATTTTACAATATTTGTTTGGTAAATAATCATGGCACTACCCACTACACGCAACGAACTCAAACAATATTGTCTCCGTAAGCTGGGGCACCCTGTTATTCAAATTAACGTTGCAAACGAACAAATAGAAGATCGCATAGATGAAGCACTAGAAATGTTTCAACAATACCATTTTGATGGTGTGGAAAAAGTTTATCTTCCACATAAAGTCACTGCATCAGAAATGGTCTTTACTGGACCTACACCAGCTTTTAATCACCGCGAAAATCTTATTGGACAAACATCTGGTGCAAAAGTTATTTTTATCGACTCCGAAGCAAACACTGCACGATTTGCATATGCATCAAAAAGCCCAGAATTAATTCCAGGAGAAGTTGTTCAGGGTGAACAAACAGCACTTACGGCAACATTAGTATTAACCCCAAACTATGTAACTTTGGGTGATATCGACAGAAAATATATCCCAATTACTGGACCAATTTTAAGTGTTACAAATGTGTTGGATCTAAATCAAAGTACCAGAAGTATTTTTGATGTGCGTTATCAGTTCTATCTGAATAACATGCCCAACTTTGCTTCGATGGACATGATTAGCTATGACATGTTTCAGAAACACATATCATTACTCAACTTTGAATTTACGGGCATCAAACCACTAAGATTTAATAAAAAGCAAGATAAGCTTTACGTAGATTTTGATTGGACTTCTGATCCTGTAGTTGATCGATTTATTGTATTTGAGTGTTTCCGTGCACTAAACCCAGCCGATTATCCTAAAGTATGGTCCGACTATTTTCTACGAGAATATACTACAGCCTTAATTAAAAAACAATGGGGTTCACACCTCATTAAATATCAGGGAGTTTCTTTGCCTGGTAACGTAACACTAAATGGTGCTAAGATATATGATGAAGCTGTAGAAGAACTGGCTAAGTTAGAAGAAAGACTCCAAAAGGAATTCCAGCTTCCTACAGACTTTCTGGTGGGTTAAGTAGTCCTAAATACTGCTAGTGGTAGGATTTTCATGGTTTACAGTAAACTATGAACTATAAACCATTAGCAGATTTGAACTTTATTAAAAAGAGAAGGCCTTAGACCTAACCGTGGCAACTAACCCATATTTTAAACAATTTGACCGAAATAGCGAACAACGTTTGCTTGAGGATTTAAATATTGAAGCCATCAAAATACATGGTATTGATATTGTTTACCTTCCACGGGAAAATCAAAAAGAAGACCTCATATTTGGCGAAGACACATTATCCAAATTTACCAAGGGCTATGAGGTAGAAGTATATATTAAGTCATTTGATGGGCATCAGGGAGAAGGTGATATCCTTACCAAATTTGGATTGGAAATTCGCGACCGTGCCACACTAACTATAGCTAAATCTCGATTTTTGTGTGAAGTTGGGGAAGATACGGGTTTAATAAGACCACGCGAAGGGGATCTTATTTTTATGCCCCTAAAAGAACGTCCTGTTCTTTATGAAATTATGTTTGTTGAGCAGGAATCGCCATTCCACCAATTGGGCGATTTGTATGTATATGATCTACAAGTTGAGCAGTTCAAATATTCACACGAAAAATTTGATACTGGATATGAAGCTATTGATGCAGTGCAAGACAAATACAAAAATCCAATTCTACTTCAATTAGGAACTGGTGTTGGTGTTTTCTTAGTTGGTGAAAGTGTATATCAAGGTGCATCACTGGCGACAGCAACAGCGTCGGGCGTTGTTGTTGATTTTAATCAATCTACCAAAGTTTTAACTATTAGAAATATTGTAGGGAAATTTGATCCGTTGGCGGGGGATGTTAACGGAAATGATTCTTCTGCTGATTGGACGTTAGCTACAGTTGACAGTCAAAATATTGTTACCGACGTGTTGGCGGATAATAAACGAATTCAAAATGAAGCAGCTCCAATAATTGATTTCACAGAAAAAGATCCATTTTCTGAGGGCGGGTACTAATGTTTGGTGGAGAACATTTTTATTTTCAGACTACTCGAAAGCTTGTTATAGCTTTTGGTAATCTGTTTAATGATATATCGATAATGCGCACCAAGCCCGACGCGACCGAATACGAGCGGATTAAAGTTCCGTTGTCTTATGGACCAAAAGAAAAATATATTCAACGCATAAAAGG
>ERZ1066130.615-NODE-615-length-10956-cov-7.410696_pt1 | contig 10956 bp, 9 predicted proteins | sample MGYA00382777_ERZ1066130 | MGnify/ENA primary metagenome ERZ1066130 (study PRJEB33369, sample SAMEA5778360) | biofilm metagenome | biome: Industrial cooling water; feature: Water cooling tower basin; material: Biofilm | place: United Arab Emirates | collected...
GGGGTGAGGGGGTGAGGGGGTGAGGGGGTGGAACCGCGGGGGGCGGCGTTCCTATACTTCCGCCCTTCGGAGCCGTCCACGACGGACGCCAGCGGGGCCTTTCGGGGCTTTGCCAAGGCTGAGGCGTGGCTCGGGCGTTCCCATCGCGGCTGATGGATCGTCCGGCTCCAGCTCGAAGTGCTTGGTCTGACCGGGTTTCCGGCGGGTCGAGCGGCGAGCACCTTTGCCGCGGCCTTCTGACCTTGCGAGTGTGTCGCCGGGGACGAGACCGCGAATGGTCTGTCCGTTGGTGAACCCACCGACCGCGTGCATCTAAAGCGGCTCGGGGAACGCAAGGAGTCTTTGTAGCCAACTCGGTACGCTGGTCTTGGCAGACCGCCGACGGGAGTCCTTCCCGGCACGCACCATCTAGCGGATCAACGCCCACGGGCGTTCTCTTCCGTTCTGATTTTCACTGGTCTTTCACTGGGCGATGGTGTAACGGTAGCACAGCAGATTTTGGTTCTGTTTGTCCAGGTTCGAATCCTGGTCGCCCAGTTTTGTTGGGAAGGGCTGAGGTGTGAGGTCTCAGGACTTAGGGTCTGAGACGCGAGACGCCTAGCCCTTCGTACGCGGCCTTGCACGGCATGATCGATGCATGGCCTCCGCCCGCAGTCCTCAGTCCTAAGACCTCAGTCCTTCCCCATGAACTCCTCTTCCTCCAACTCGCCTTCCGCCATCATCCTCGCCGCGGGCAAGGGCACGCGCATGAAGAGCGACCTGCCGAAGGTGGTGCACCCGATCGGCGGGCGTCCGATGGTGTGCGCGGTGGTGGATGCGTGCCTGGCGGTGGGGTGTTCGCGGATTGTCGTGATCGTCGGGTACAAGCAGGAAAATGTGCGTGCGGCGCTGCAGGGGTACGACGGCAAGTACAACATCGAGTACGCGGTGCAGGATCAGCAGTTGGGCACGGGGCACGCGGTGCAGTGCTGTGCGCCGGCGTTCGAGAAGACGAACTTCGCGGGCGACACGCTGGTGCTGTGCGGCGACGGGCCCTTGATCCGTCCGGTGACGCTGGAGAAGGTTCTGAAGCGGCATCGGGATCACAAGGCGAGCGCGACGCTGGCGACGGCGGTGCTCGATGATGCGTCGGGCTACGGGCGCATCTATCGCGGTTCGGACGGGAAGTTCAAGGCGATCGTCGAGCAGAAGAACTGCACGCCCGAGCAGCTCGCGATCAAGGAAGTGAATCCTTCCTATTACTGCTTCAACACCCGCGATCTGTTCGCGTCGCTGAAGAAGGTGACGAAGAACCCGGTCAGCGGCGAGTATTACCTGACGGACACGCTGAGCCTCCTCCTCGACGAGCAGAAGACCGTCGAGGTGATCGAGGCGGTGCCGCCGGAGGATGTGCTGTCGATCAACACCCTCGAAGACCTCGCCAAGGTGGACGCGATCTATCGATCGCGCCCCGCGGTGCAGGTCCCGGCAGGAGTTCACCGATGACCGCGACGATCTCGGGTTCCAGTTCGGGTTCAACTTCTGGTGCCGCTGCTGCGAACGCGGGGACGACGGGCAATCTGCCCAGCGGCCAGTCCGCGCTGCAGCCGGGCACGAAGCTCACGCTGAACGGTGACCTGCGGATCTTCGCCGGGCGCAGCGCGCGGCACCTCGCGGAGCGGGTCTGCTCGCATCTCAAGATCGGTCTGGGCCACTCGAGCACGATCGAGTTCCCCGACGGCGAGATCATCGTCAAGGTCGAGGAAGATGTGCGTGGTCGCGACGTGTTCGTGATCCTCTCGACCTGTCAGCCCGTGAACGACAACATCATGGAGTTGCTGACGTTCATCGACTGCCTGAAGCGGGCGAGTGCGCACCGCGTGACGGTGGTGATGCCGTACTTCGGCTACGCCCGCCAGGACCGCAAGGACGAGGGGCGTGTGCCGATCACCGCCAAGCTGGTGGCGAACATCATCACCGCGGCGGGTGCGGACCGCGTGCTGGCGATCGACCTGCATGCGGCTCAGATCCAGGGCTTCTTCGACCTGCCGGTGGACCATCTGTCGGCGACGCCGGTGTTTGTCGAGTACTTCCAGAGCATCCGCAAGGAGCTTGGGGATCTGTGCCTCGTCAGCCCCGATGTCGGCAACGTGAAGGTGGCCGAGGGGATGGCGAACCTGCTGGGCGGTGAGCTGGCGATCATCAACAAGCGGCGTCTGAGCGGATCGGCGGTGACGACGGGCAACCTGATCGGCAGCGTCGAGGGCAAGACGGTTCTGATGTTCGACGACATGATCTCGACGGCGGGAACGGTTGTCGAGGCCGCGAAGCTGGTGATGCAGCGCGGGGCCAAGCAGGTCATTGCGGCGGCGACGCACGGCGTGCTGGTGGGACCGGCGCTGGAGCGTCTTTCGACGGATTCGATCACCAAGGTGGTCGTGACCAACACCATTCCTCTGGGCGATCGTGTCGCCCCGATCAAGCACAAGCTGGTGGAGCTCTGCGTGGGCAAGCTCCTGGGTGAGGCGATCGGCCGCATCCACAACAACCAGTCGGTCTCGGCGTTGTTCAACAAGGGCGCCGGAACCAAGAGATAAGAACAGGCACTTGGCACTAGGCATTGGGCACTAGGTCAAGGCGTCGAGTAACGAAGCCCAAAGTGACTGACGAACGGTTCTCAGCAAACCCCAGTGCCTAGCGCCAAGTGCCTAGTGCCTCCCGCAGAAAGGAACTGACTCATGCTTCAGAAGACTCCGCTCCTCCAGGCCAAGACCCGCGAGCACACCGGCTCGCGCTTCTGCAACCGCGTCCGCTCGCAGGGCATGCTGCCCGCCGTTGTGTACGGCCACAAGCAGGACCCGGTGGCGATCACGTTGGACATGAAGGAGGCGATCAGCCACATCAACAAGGGCGAGAAGGTTTTCCGGCTCGATTTCCCGGGCGCGAAGAACAAGGACGAGGGCCAGGTGGTGCTGCTGAAGGATCTGCAGTTTGACTACCTTGGCACGAACATCGTGCACGCCGACTTCGCCCGCGTTGACCTTAACGAGCGCATCCGCACCCGCGTCGCGATCCACCTGATCGGCGAGGCCAAGGGCCTGAAGACGGCGGGCGCGATTCTCATGCACCCGACGAACGAAGTGGTGATCGAGTGCGTGGTGACCGAGCTGCCGGAGTTCATCGAGGTGAACATCGCCGATCTGGACGTGGATCAGCAGATCACCGCGGCCCAGGTGAAGCTGCCGGGCGCGAACATGAAGATGATCACGGACTCGCACGCGATTCTGGCGCAGATCGTGATCCAGGCCGAGATCGTTGTCGGCGAGGCCACCGCGGCTGCTGCCGGCCCGGCCGAGCCGGAAGTCCTCACGGCCAAGAAGCCCGAGGGCGAAGAAGCCGCCGCCGGCGCGAAGCCCGCGGCTGGCGCCAAGCCCGCTGCCGGCGCGAAGCCTGCCGCTGGCGCGGCCGCCGCCAAGCCCGCGGGAGGTGCGGCGAAGAAGTGATTGAGCAGGCACTAGGGAATAGGCACTTGGCACTAGGGTCAAACCGACGTGCCTTGTGCGTCCCCCCGGTGCCTAGTGCCCAGTCCCTCGTGCCTACTCCCATGAAACTCATCGTCGGTCTCGGCAACCCCGGCTCGGAATACACCAGGACACGGCACAACGCCGGGTTCATGGTGATCGACCGGCTTGCCGAGACGCACGCCAAGGGCGCGATCCCCAAGGCGCGGTTCAAGGCGGTGACGATCGACGCGGAGCTGAAGGGACCACAGGGCACCGAGCGCTGCGTGCTGATGAAGCCGACCACGTACATGAATCTGTCGGGGCAGGCGGTTGGAGAGGCGATCCGCTTCTTCAAGCTCCAGCCTTCGACGGATCTCCTGGTTCTCGTGGACGACTTCTATCTCCCGGTCGGCGCGGTGCGTATCCGCGACGCCGGCGGGACTGGCGGGCACAACGGGCTGTCCAGCATCGATTCGAATCTGGGCAGCGGCGTGTATCCGCGGGTGCGCATCGGGGTCGGCGAGAAGCCCAACGGCGGCAAGCCCGCCAATTGGGATCAGGCCGACTACGTCCTCTCGGCGTTCCGGGAGGATGAATGGGCGGACCTGCAGCCCGCGCTCGAAACGGCGGCCAAGGCGGTGGAGGTGTTTGCGACCTCCGGTCTGACCAAGGCCATGAATCAGTTCAACGGCGGCGCGGCCGCGCATCAGGCGCGACAGGCGTCGAGACCCAAGCCCGAGATCAAACCAGAAGCCAAGTCCGAAACCAAACCAGAGACACCCGTCTCGCAGACCAATCAGAAAGTGGAGTGAATCATGCCCGGTAAGCGCTTTTACAACTACGAAGTGATGTTCCTGTTCGGTCAGTCCGCCGCCGCCGACCTCGGCGGGTGCGTGGCCCATCTCAACGAGATCTTCGCCCGTGCCCAGGCCGAGGTGATCGGTATGCGCAAGTGGGACGATCGTCGTCTCGCCTACGAGGTGCAGGGCAACAAGCGCGGCACGTACATCCTGGCCTACATCAAGGCTCCGAACGAGTCGATGCAGAGCTTCGAGCGTGACCTGAACCTCTCGGAGAAGGTCCTGCGGCACATGATCATCCGTGCCGACCACATGACCCTGGAGCAGATGCAGGCCGCCGACGGCCGTCGCGAGCTCGAGGTCGAGGCCAAGCTGCGGGCTGAGAAGCCGGCGGAGGCCGCGGCGGCGAGCGAGCCGGTGGCTGCGTCGGACAACGCCTGAGCGGGGTTGCGGGCTTTGTGGGCGGTCTGACCCCGGGAACCGGGGGCGTGACGCCACGGGCTTGCGGACGGGTTGGTTTCCTAATACACTCCGAACGCGGCCCGGGCAGGTTGCTCGGGCCGCGCTGTGTCGGGTGTGTCGAGTCGTTGGTGGATGTTGTGGGAAGTTGATCCTGGAAGGAGCTTCGTATGGCCAGCTCGCTGAACAAGGTGATCTTGATGGGCAACCTGACGCGTGACATCGAGTTGCGTGCGGTTGGCGGTGGTGGTCAGCAGGTCGCTCGCATCGGGCTGGCGCTCAACCGAAACTACACCACGCAGAGCGGCGAGAAGCGCGAAGAAGTGACGTTCGTGGACTGCGAGGCGTGGGGCAAGACGGCCGAGATCATGGCGAAGTACCTGACCAAGGGCCGCCCGGTGCTGATCGAGGGTCGGCTGAAGCTCGATCAGTGGGACGACAAGGAGACGGGCAAGAAGCAGTCGAAGCTCAAGGTCGTTGTGGACAGCTTCCACTTTGTGGACAGCAAGGGTGGCGGCGGCGGTGGTGGCGGCGGCGAGTCGGGCGGCGACTACGAGGATCGCCCGGCGGTGCAGACCCGGGGCAACGCCCGGCCGGCGAGCACGTCTTCGGCTCCGATCGCGGAGGATGACATTCCGTTCTGACGAACGCCTCGGCAGGCTTGCCACCATTTGGTGAGCGCACAATCAACGATTGCATAATCAAGGGGATCGGCCTGTGGCCGGTCCCCTTTGCATGGAACTGCTGAACGATGGTGGCGGTGGCGCGTCGGGGTGCAGGGGCACAAGGCACATACCCGGGAGCTTCGTCGACCGGCCGGAGGCCGGTCCCACTGACTGGAGGCCGGTCCCGCTGGTCAGGGGCCGACACACTGGGGGCTTGCGCCTATTATCTTGGCCCGCGGCGGATTCGCCCGGGATACAACCCGCAAGAGCGGGCCCCCTCCAGGGATGGCCGCTCGAATGTTGGGGTCGTTTCGGGCTCGTGCCCGGCGGCTCCTAACTGACCCCCGGCCGGCGCCGGGAGAAAGGACAGCAGCATGCCGACGAACGTCAAGCTGCTCCTGACGGAGAACGTGGAAGCCCTGGGCATTGTGGGCGATGTGGTGAACGTCCGCATCGGCTACGCCCGCAACTTCCTTCTGCCCCGCAACCTCGCGACGCAGCCGAGCGAGGAGCGGATCAAGGCTCTGGCCGCGAAGCGCGTCGAGGCCGAGAAGCAGGTGGCGGCGCAGCGGAAGTCTCGTGAGGAGCTGACGAGCAAGCTGCAGGGCGTCGAGGTCAAGCTCGTCAAGTCGTGCAACGACCAGGGCATCCTGTACGGCGCGATCACCCAGCAGGAGATCGCGGCGGAGCTGAACAAGATGGGCCACGGCGTGAAGCCGCGTGACGTGCGCATCAACCAGGCGATCAAGCGGATCGACCACTACGACGTGCACATCAAGCTGGACAGCGATCTGGACGCGACCGTCAAGCTGCATGTCGAGGCGGATCGTCCGCTGGACATCAAGAAGGCCGGCGATACGAGCGAGGAGGGCGCGGTTGCCGCGTCGTCTTCGTCGAACTCGAGCCTGTCACCGATCGCGACGGAGTCCGAGGGCAAGGGCACGTTCGGCGTGATCAAGCGGCCGGAGCCCAAGCCGAAGAAGGAACGCGGCGAGCGCGGCGAGAAGCGCGGCGACAAGGACGGCGAGAAGGCCGCGGAGAAGTCCGAGGCCAAGCCCGCCGAGGAGAAGCCCGAGGCCAAGGCCGAGAAGAAGGCTGAGAAGAAGGCCGACAAGGGCGAGAAGAAGGCCGCCAAGTCGAAGTGATCGACTGTCGGTCGTCCGTATGACGGATGAAACACAAAGGGCCCGGCGAGCGATCGCCGGGCCCTTTTCGTTGTCTCGACTGTGACGCGGCGGGTGCGTGTCGGCGGTGCGATCGAGGCGGAGCGCCGGTCAGCGCTGGGCGTTGACCGCGACTCCGGGAATGTACTTGGCGACGAGCTTGTTTCCGACGCCCCAGCCGACGATCTCGACGCCGACGGTGGGGGCGAAGATGAGCTGCATGCGCTGGTCGGGGCGGCTGCGCGAGAGTCGCGGGATGTCGTTGGTGGACCGGATGGGCTCGCCGATGGCGAACTTGAGGTTGAACTTCGACGAGTCCTGGTAGACGTAGCCGACGGCGTCGTACTTGACGCCGTTGGAGTCGATCACGAAGGGGGTGGCGGGGACCTTCGGATCGGCTTCGGCTTCGCGAACGGCGGCGCCGAGGAGGCTGTTTTCGCCCTGTGCCGCGCCGACGTCGATGCGCATGAGGCCGACCTGCTCGGGGTGTGCGAACTTATCGACGCGGAGGGCCTGGTCCAGGCCGCGGGCCTGGGTGTCCTTGGGGTCGATGGTGAGTTCACCGGAGACGATGCGGTTGTTGGTGACGGTGATTCCGGAGCCGAGGGTGCCGTCCTGGAGCGTGACGCCGATCTGGTTGTTGACGCTGACGCCAGCGGGGGTGGAGTTGCCTTCCGCGGTGACGCGTTGGGCGCGGCTCTCGTCGATCTGCCCACCGGCCTTGCCGCTGGTGAGCTGACCGGCGGCGATGAGCGCATCGCGTTTGAGGCGGTTCTCGAACTCGACGGGGGCGAACGCGTCGTCGTCGAGCCGCACACGGGTGCCCTTCACAACGACGGCCCTGGGTTCGAACTGCGGGGGAATGAAGAACTCGAAGGCCCAGTTGGTCTCCGAGTCGCCGCCGAGCGAGGCGAGGTGGGTGTCCTTGGAGTCGTAGCGGAAGCGGGCGATGGCCACTTTTCCGGCTTCGGCCTTGCAGACGGCGGCCGATGGGAAGAAGAGCTCACGGTTGCCTTCGTCGTCCTCGGCGATGATGTAGATCTGGCCGTTGCTGATGATGAACTGGCCGCTGGTGCGTTCCTTGGCGCCGGCGCGGAACTTGACGATGATTCCGTGGAGCTTGGCGGATTTGTCGGCGGGGCTGCCGTCGTAGAGCTTGACGGTCTGCGGGCCGGGGTCGAGCGCGTCGGCGCGGAGGTCGCTGAAGTCGACCGGGGGCGGTGTGGGAGCTCCCTGAGGAAGGTTCGCGGGCCTCGGCGGCGGTGGGACGGGGGTCATCTTGGCGGGATCGAGAACGTAGCGGCCGATGACTTCGAAGTCGGAGTTCTTGATCGAGTTGCGGCCCTTGCCGTCGCTGAAGGAGGCACGGGTGCTGGCCGCGAGAACGGCGGGGTCTGGGTTCCAGTCGGCCATGGGCGTGGGGCTGGCGAAGGTGCCGCGGCTGAGGCCGGAATAGAGCCACGCGGTGATGCGATCGGTGGGCAGGATGAGGCCCGAGCCGGGCTGGATGTTTCCGCCGTTGTCGCTCTGGATGGCGGCGTAGCCGAGGGCCTGGCTGCCGACGCGCATGCCGCTGATGGTCTGCACGCTCACGCCGGAGATGACCAGGCCGGAGATGGCACCGAAGGCGCATCCGACGATCCAGTCGCCGGTGGGGCTGAACTTGAGGTTCTTGCGGAGCAGGGCGTCGGTGAGGCCGCGCAAAATCGCGAGCGCGATGCCGAAGGGCAGTGCAAGGCCGGCGCCCCAGGCGATGTCGGCGAAATAGGCGCTCATCCCGCGGGGGCCCGCGGTCTGGATGAGCCAGGTGGCAACGTGCTCCCAGAGGCCGTAGCCGATGGCGCCGGCGAGCAGGACGCAGAAGCAATTCAGCATCGACGAGAACCCGCCGCGGGATCCCCAGGAGTAGGCGATGCCAGCCATGATGCCGATCGCCAGAATGCTCATGATCATGATGAAGACCCTCTCGGACAGTGAGCGGGGGCGGGCCCGCCGCGGTGGACTGAAGTCAGGAGATGGCTGAAACGTTGGACGCGTTGATCGCGCCGGGGTTCGGTCAGGCGGTCGGTTTGGCAGCGGGTTTGGGCGCCGCGGGCTTGGCCGGTGCGGCCTCGGCGGTAATGCGGAGGACTTCCTCGACGCTGGTCACGCCGTCGACGGCCTTGCGGAGCGCGGCCTGCTGGATGCTGGGGAGCCCGCTCTTGCGGAGTTCGGCCTTGACGCCGGCCCAGTTCTGGGCCTTGATCATCTCGCGGGTGCCGTCGGTCACTTCGTAGACTTCGAACGCGCCGTCGCGCTGCAGATAGCCGGTGCCCTGGCAGACGGGGCAGGTTTCGGGCTTGTTCTTGACGAGCACCTCGCCGCCCTTCTTGAAGAGTTGCTTGACCTTGTCGGCGGGCAGGCCGAGCTTCTTCAGGACGTCGGGGGCGGGCTGGTAGGCCTGCTTGCAGTTGATGCAGAGCTTGCGGATGAGCTTTTCGGCGACGACGCCGCGGACGGAATTGGCGGCGGCCTCGGGGTCGCCGATGAGCTTCGTCCAGTGCTGGATGGCGCCGACGGCGCCGTCGGCCTGAATCGAGCACCAGACGCGGCATTTATCCTGATCGGCCTTGAGCACTTCCTTGGCGGTCTGGGCGTCGGGGACATCGGAAAGGGCGACGACGTCGGGATCGCGGCGGAGGATGGATCGAACGAGGGTCGCGAAGTCGGGTCCTTCGGCCTGTGCGTCCCAGCGGTTCTGGCGGACGCCTTCGACGCCGTCCTCGATCTCGGTCTCGACGGTCTGCACGTTGTTGGTGTAGGCGTCGTGCATCTTGAGGACGGTGTAGAGCGTGGTGGTGCGGCCGCCCTCGGGCGTGCCGGCGAGGAGAATCGCTCCGCCGCGCTGGGTCGTCCAGGCGCGGATGAGATCGGTCTGCTCGGGGGTCCAGCCGATCTGCTCGGCGGTCTTGCGGACCTGCTGCTCGGGGTCGATGATGATGGTGAGTCGCTGGCCGGACTGGCCGCCGACGGTTTCGAGGTGGAACTTGTTCTTGACGGCTCCGCGCTCGACGGTGACATCGCCGGCCTGTTTCTTTCGGCGGTCGCTGATGTCGAGCTTGGCGGCGGCCTTCCAGAAGTCGATGAGCTTGACGCCCATCGCGGCGGGCAGGGTGTCTCCGGGCACCTTGATGCCGTCGACGTGGAAGACGACCTGGTAGGTTTCCTTGCTGTTCTGCAGGAGTTCGACGCGGCTGGAGCGGTTGTCGAAGCCCTTGATGGCCATGGCCTCTGCGGCCAGACGGATCTCGTACTCCGGCTGATCGGGCTCGGGGATCTCGACCGCGCTCTTGTCGGGGCGGCGGACGACGAGGACGGGCGTGCCGGCCTTGGCCTTCGCGGCTTTCTTCTTGCCGGGCTTGTCGGAAGACCCGGCCATGGACTTGACGAGGTCCATCGTGACGCGGCCGCTGGCGGGGACTCGTTCGTCCTTGTTCGCGGAGAGGATGTACGCGGCGACGCTGGCGAAGAGCACGACGCTGAAGACGACGAGGCTGACGATCCAGGAGAGCGAGCCGCCGGCGCCGATCGGGGGCATGAAGAGCACGGCGGCGAGGGCGACCAAGGCGGCGCCGCAGTGGATGAAGTTCCACCGTTCGCGTTCGAGGTAGAACTTGGCCGCGTGCTTGTCGAGCACGCCGGAGACGATCCAAGCCCAGGCGACAAACGGCGGGATGAAGAGCAGCGGCTTCCACCAGCTCACCAGCGTGAGCGCCTCGGCCAGGATGAGCGGCGGCACGGACTGTGAAGCAACGAGATCAAGGCCCATGCGGGTCTCCGAGTGGGGTCAGAATCCGGGAAGGGAAGGATAACACCTTGCGACGAACCGGGGGCGGACGAGCCGTGGAAAAACCGGGAAAACACGGTGCGGCCGCGGCTGGGCGGTGCGGCGGCGCGGAAAGAAAACCGACCGCGGGAGCGGTCGGTTCTATACGGTCTGGATGGCGCGGGGTTGCCGGGCGGACTCACTTGAGCTTCTTGAGCATCATGTTCAGCTCGTCGACGTTCGGGCTGTTCTCCTGAGCGACGCGGAGGTGGATGTACTCCTGCTCGACAAGGCGCACGAGCGAGCGGTTGAAGTCCACCATGCCGGTCTGCTCGGCTTCGACGCTCTTGAGGTACTCGCGGAGTTCGCCCTCGCGGCCTTCGAGCACGAACTTGCGCACGACGCTGTTGTTGACGAGGATCTCGAGGCCGGGGATGCGCGGGATGTCGGGGTGGAGGGTGGGGAGGAGCTTCTGATACACGAACGCCCGCATCTGGTAGGCGAGGATCTTGCGGACCTGGGGCACTTCTTCCTGCTCGAACAGGCCGTAGATTCGGCTGAAGGCCTGCGTGGTGCTGGAGG
>ERZ1066130.616-NODE-616-length-10955-cov-9.305596_pt1 | contig 10955 bp, 16 predicted proteins | sample MGYA00382777_ERZ1066130 | MGnify/ENA primary metagenome ERZ1066130 (study PRJEB33369, sample SAMEA5778360) | biofilm metagenome | biome: Industrial cooling water; feature: Water cooling tower basin; material: Biofilm | place: United Arab Emirates | collected...
CAATAACCCTCTGCATCTTCCATTTTCATTTTAAAAAATGCAGCCGTACCTAAAAGCCGCCTTCTTACTTTTTCACGAACCTGCCTGAGTGTGTACATAACGATCTTGTGATTCCAATACTCAACGCTGCGGTTATCATGAATTTTTACGTTCATGATTGCCATTTCCACCATTAACGGAAAACATTCATCATACAACCATCGTGCAGTATCACGGCTTATTTCAAGTTTCATTTTTTAGGCTTTAGCAATGTGGGAAGTGCATAGTCTTTTAACAAGTCCTGGTACCAATGCAAGCCGTTTACTTTTACATCACCGTGCAATATCTTCAACACAAGCCGTTCACCGTCCTGTTTTGGTAGTGAGGTATCGTATAGCTCAATGCTTAAGTAACTTTCAAATCTTCTTTTGATGTTGTTGAGCAGATACCGTAGTTGTTTTTCAGGTGATTCGTTTCCCTTTTTGCAATCACCTCTTAACGTCCAATCAAGTTTATCTCCGTAAAATCGAAATTTTTGATTTTCATGAAGCCTTACATACAACTCAAAACGGCTTCTTGGGCGTGGTTTTTTTTCGATATTAACATTCATGGGTTGTTTATTCACAAACTGAAATTTTTTAATTCACATTTTCGTTTACCGATGCCGGTTATCCACTGTTGAAAACTTTTGTGGAAAACCCGCTTATTTAACCAGATTTAACCTTACTGGATAAGACTGGTTAAATCTTTTGGTTAAGTCTGGATAAATCTGGTTAAATCATTTTTGCACTACGTGCTATCCACTCTGTGTAGTTGCCAATTTCTAAAATAGGGGAGCAAAAAAAAGGTCATGCAGCAATTTTTAAAGCCGGAGCCATGTTTACAATTTTAGTAATGGGGAGTAATACCTTTACCTGGTCGCACACATACCACACTGTTTGCTTTAACAGAGGGTTCCAGTTCACATAATGGTATTTATCCTTTCTGCTTCTTACACCGCTTGTAATGCCCTCTATTTTCGTTACAGCGCATATTTCCTGTTGCTGTAGTTTCTTCTTAAGATAGGAGGCTGTACTTGCACTTTTTGCATTCATGGCATTAGCAATGCCTTTTACACCACGGTTTACATCGGCTCTAAACATGTGCAACGCATCATGGATGGTTGACCCTTTACGGTACTTCTCAAAACTCTGTATCTGCAACGCAAATAAACATTCACGGTTGTAATCGTTTTTGTTCATTTGCTTTACATCTCCTCCACATTCGTGAATGAGTTTAAGTTGTTCCGTTTTTACAATGGGATTTTTGTCCAGCTTGCGCTGCAATGCCTGTGCCTGTAAATCCTGGTTGTGTTTAATTTCTACGGCGGATAACAGGTAATGAATCTGTTGCTTACCATTTGGATCATAAGTGAATGAAATTTTATCGGTAATGTTTGGCAGCAAGTATTTTTCTGCTGCATATTTATAAGATGAAAGAATTAATTTGTTGCCGTCTTTTTTTACAAGGCCCTCCTCAATTAAAAATTTGATTCGGTCGTAAAATGAAGCCGTTGAGAGTTGCGTAATTGCAAGTAGATGCGGGAGTTGCTCCGAATATCGTTGTAAAACGCCGCTTGATGTTTCACTTTTAAGAATTAACCACGTGCCAATTGCCCGGATGAAACGATTTGTTTCATACTTTTTAACCTTTGCCCTTTTTTGAACTGCATATAATATCAATTCAACCGGAGCGGTGATGGTAATGGGTTGTATGGTGTGTTGGTTATTCATTAAATGGCCCCAACATACTTAAGTAAAGCTGCTGCGGTTAACAATAAAAAGAAGGATGCTGCTAATAGATGGAAGCGAAATTTTTTAAACACTTCAAACTCCGTTTCATAGTCAAACTCAAACCGTTTTTTACTCCGCTCCACATACTTCATAAATTGTTGGTGTGGTAAGGCATAACAGGCAAGAGCTTCCACTACACCCAGGATGCCTATTAAACCGCAAAGTATAATTACAAATACAAGTATCATTTGCCGATTGATTTTAAAAATTTAATGTGTGGCAGATCAGGAAACAGATTATAAGCATATTCACGCTCTGCCTGGTTCCAGTTCTTTTTCCGTGCTACGGTAAACAGATTTATATCATCGCTTTTTTGCTGAAGCATTGCCGGTACTTGTGGTATGGTACCGCCGGATGCTGCCAGTTTGGAAAGCAGTTCAATAATCTGCTTGTTTTGCTCAATGATGATATGGTTACTGTTGTGCTGCATCCGCATCTTTCAATTCATCAAATTCTTTTTCAAGCTCTGCATGTTCATTCTGCACATACGTAACAGTGCTTTGAAAAATTTCTTCTACCATTTCCGGCCAAATCAGAATTATATCGTTCTGATTTTTTTCAGTGTCTTTGAACAGAAACACAAGGCTATCCAGTTGAATCCCTTTTTCCTGGTACTCCTTTGCTTTTTTCAAAAAATCGCCTGTTTCTTTCATCCGTTCATGAATGGCTAAGGCTTTTTCAAATACATCTTTTTGCATGATTGATAGTTTATAGTTCGTAAATTAATTTCCACCCAATTGCACCGGCTTCCACGGCATGTTGTAACTGATCAAGGCTTTCAAATTTTTCAACTCCATCGCCGGGAAACAGCCATACAATGCTGTGTACCGTTTCGCTCATACTTCTATCACTAAAAGCAAACTGTAAGCACATGCGAATCATTAATTCTGCTTTGTGAATATTGAAATCAATCTCACTAAAGTTTACGGTTATGGTTACTGTTGACTTCATTTTTTTGTAAATGCAAGTGATACATTAAAAAATGTTGTTTGTTGTGGAAATTCATTTTGGCAGTTCATTATTTCCACACGGTCATTAAAAAGAAAAGCATAAACACTGTTAACTTTTACACCATTAATTTTCAAATGAAATATTTCCTTACCTATCATTGATTCCAGTGTGTAAACATTGTTCTTATGTTCACTATTATCATCAATGTTCATGAATGGTTTACCTTCAAGCAATGCGTTATAATACTCAGCGTAAGTGCTGAACTTGTGCAGTTGCTTATTCAGATGTGAAATAGTATAGTTCATTTGATACATTTTGTTGCGGGGGGTGGAATCGAACCACCGACTTTTAAGGATATGAGCCTTAACTTCTACCGCTGAATTACCCCGCCGTACAATACCACACGCCCCCCGGTGTGTGGTATTTGTAATGTTGCTGCATTAGCTTGCCGGAGCTTCATCAGGAATAATGCTTTGCAGGTTTTCCCTTGCACTGATTAACCCGTTTAATACTTCCTGCAACTGATCCGGGCTTGCACCCTCTGCCAGTTGCTTTTGCAGTTGCTCAATTGTTCCATTGAGTTTGCCCAGGGCTTCACTTACCTGTTGGCGTTCTGTTTCAATGGCTGTTTGCAGGTTGGTAATTTCTTCCTGCACTTTTTGAATAGCACTCATAATTGCATTTGTTTTTATGGTGAGTAAATAGAGACTGTTACTTAATCTTGTGGCCGCTTCATAGTGAAAATCTCTTTTCAACAAAAGCAGAATAACCAGTACCACTAAGAGTGTATTAAACCCAATTAAAAATTCCTGTGCGTTCATGCTGTTTGTTTTGTTGTTCTAAAAAATTGCCCGGTATAGACATAGCGGGCCTTTCTTCTTAAAACCCTGAGAACCGAATATTATCCCACAAGTTGATCAACCACCGTTACTAATGTGTTGATGGTATTTCTCCACTTAAGCGGTATAAAAGGAATAGAGGCCACTAACTGTAGCACGGGTTTTGCTACGGGCCATATTTTAGCAAGGTTTACCTGTGCAGCTTGTGGAGCCATGTAAGTTTCAAGCTGCTCAACCTCACTGTAATTTTCATGCACATGCAAATCAACCTGTTCAAAATTCATAGTATGTTGTTTTTAAGTTGTGACATAAAAAAAGCCACACCGCAAAGCGGCATGGCTGGTACTTACTCCTCTTTTCCATCTTGCAACATGGTAGCCCTGGTTACACGCCCCTGCATCTGTTTTACATTAGTGCAACCGGCAATGGTATTTTTTTGCTGTAAATAGTTTTCTCTTGTAAGTAAACCGGCATTCATTAATTGCTTTCCTAATTCATACACACATTGCCGCCAATAGCTTATGTGTTTCCAGGTAACCGAAAAAGGAAAAGCAGATGCGTTGTAACGGTTTTGGTAAAAGAACAGCATTGCTTCATAGCTGTGTATTAACATTTCATTGGGTATAACCGCCCGTTTTGTAGTATTTACTTGATGGTGCATGTTGTTTACTTTTGAATTGTTACATTTACAGCTTTCAAACAGAAAAGGAATTAACCTAACCGGCTAATTCCTTCTGAGATTTTTGAAAATGTAACTGTAAAGAACAGTGGAGATACATTCGGAGCGGGCCGCTCCTGCCATTTACCTATGTGTTGGCAAAACAACCCGCAATTTCTTCACTTCCCACTGCTTTTAACGGTTACTTTTCAAATCCCCGGAGGAATTATAGTGCAATAATAGAAAAAAATTATTTAAGTCTTAGAAAATTCTAAGACCAAACAAAAATTTAGAATTTGTGCAACAGATTGACCGATTATTTGAATATTTTCTAAAGAAAGGGGTAAAACACCCAGCTAAAATTGAACGTTTTTTAAATTCTGCTAATGGTTCTCTAAAAAAAATAAGAAATAGCGACGGGTTTTTGTCAGATGCTATGCTTATCAAAGTAGAAAAAGCATGTCCCGACCTCAATATGCAATGGCTTAAAACCGGAGAGGGTGAAATGCTCAAACCATTGGAACCGTTACCAGGCACGATTGCAAGAGAGGATGCAGAACCCTATGGCGTAACCTGGAAACAGAAATATTACAACCTCATGGAAGAACATGCAAAGCTGTTAAGAGATTACAATAACCTGCTCAAAGAAATGGCAGGTGTTAAAAAAGCCGTTTAAAAGTTGTATGGAGAAATGAGAACCAGATAAAATTATTTGAGTAAACCAAAAACACATATATGAAACACTTTTTTTTGTTATTATTATTAGCAGGATCAATGAATGCAATTTCACAAACAACTTGCGGAGACTTTTACACTGATGATGTTTATGAATGGCAAAGAATAAAAATTTGCACTGATAACCAAATTTCAATATACTATGGAAAACGAACACTTCTAACAGATGAAAAAATAAACATTATATATCAATGGATAGATAAAACTTCAACCAATACCATAAAGTTTATAGCAACGCTTTACACAATACCTTACTGTATAACTTATAACACACAAAATAATACTGTTTGGTTACAACAAATTTCTAATGATACTGATGGTGTTTTTATGAAGTTTACTCGAAAGAAGTGATTTTTATGTTTTATTGCCGGGGTGTACAAAAAACCGGTACAGAATTATTGACTAAAACACTGACAAAAATAAATTGATGCAACAGGCCGTAACTGATAACAAGGGGGTTATGCGTTCACAGGTAGAGAATAATTTCCCTCCCTTCGCAACTTCAAATCCCTCAAAGCCTTATCTGGTAAGCGTTTTGAGGGATTTTCAATTGAACGCTGACAAAATCATGGACAAATACTCCATTCATTACAAATTGGCCAGCATCTATAATGCAGGTGGTGATGTAAAAAAGCAGTGGTTTGTTTATTTCTCATGGAGACATTCAGTAAACGATAAGTTTCAACGCATCAAAGTATTTGGTGATCTCAATAAGAAATTTAAAGACAGAGAAACCAGGCAGGCAGCAGCAAAAGTTTTACAGCAAACCATTAATGACAGTTTACGCAACGGTTGGAATCCTTTTGCAAGTGAGGTAAATAATGCAGCTGATACCATGTTTAAAGCTGATAAGATCTTACACGAAGTAATGAACAACAAAGTAGCATCACTTCGCCCCAGAACTCAACAAACTTATAAAAGCAGGTTAACGCTGTTCCTGGAATGGATGAAACAAATGAAAATGGATCACCTGTTCATCCATGAAATACAACCCCTGCACCTGGAATATTATCAAAAGTACCTGGTAAACAAAGGCCATAATCCCGTTACGGTTAACAGTAACATTGAAATCATTGCTGCTTTGTTTAAAAAATTGGTGAAACTCCGAATCATAAAGGATAACCCCTGTGATGGTATTGATATGCTCAAAGAAAATGAGAGCAATTTATTTCAGCCATACACTGATAAGGAATTGAAGCTGATAACTGAAACATTAAAACAAAAGCATCCGGGTTTGTTCTTATTTTTCCTCCATGTTTATTACGCTTTCCTTCGCCCGGAAACAATTGTATCACTACAGCGAAAGCATTATGATTTTGATAATAAAACAATCACCATAGATGCCCGGCACCATAAGAACAGGAAAGTATCACAAAAACAGATTTTGGGTCCTTTGTATGAATATCTAAAACAAAGCGGTGTTGATCGCTTACCGCCGGATTATTATGTATTCTCCAAAAATCTTCAACCTGGTACCATCGCAATAAAGCCGGTGAGAGCTTCTGAAATGTGGAAGCAGTTAATTATTGACGGTGCAGGTATAAATAAAAAACTTTACGCCGCCAAACATACCGGAGGCATCCACTATGTTAACGATAACGAAGGGGTTGAAAATATGATATGGCTGCAAAAGCAAATGGCCCATCATTCATTGGAGCAAACAGAGGTTTACATACGCAAAAACAAAAAAACAATGCTGGACGAAAAGAAAGCAAGAATAAGAAGATTGTAATACCGGTAATTACCACGAATAAAAAGGCTAACGGATCCAATGATGTCCGTTACCCTTTTTATTTGTGTTGCTGCAGACTATCTTCTTTTTGCTCGTTTCTTTTTAACTGCTCTTTTTTTAGGTTTTGAAACAGAGCATACTTTACGGCCCTTTTTACCACCTCTTCGGTTCATTTTTGATTCACGAACATTCCCCTGTCCGTCAAGATAATAAAGCATTCCTGCTTTACGTTTTACTGCTTTTTTTACTACAATTTTACCAGGCATATATTTATATTTTTGATGACTATAGTGTTACAAATTTCCGTCTGAATTTTCGAGTTGCACGGTTGCCGGGAAAGCTATTACCGTTACCGGGAGCAGTACCACCGGATGATAACAGAGTAGGGCCGTCAAGCCGTGGAAGTGGAAATGAAGGCCATGTAATATTGCTTACGGATTGATTGCCCGTTGCACTACTTGCCGGGTCATCAAAGTAGTACCAATCAGAACCACCGTTTGGCCTCCATATGTAGTTAGAATCAAATTTAGTGGGGTTATCAAATCCGTTGTTTGCGCTTAAGCCGGTAAAAAGGTTTGTGTAAGGGTTTCTTACATAATTTCTTTTCACAATCACATTTCTGGGTGGTGTTCTTTCAGGATTGTGAAGTGAACTGTTTACATATATGATTGCGTTACCGGTTGTTTCAAAAAATGCACACGAATCAAGATAATTATCTTCATACAAAATAGTGCTGTATCCGTTTATAAATGAGCCGTTACGCCATGCTTTACGCATGTAGTTTCCGTAAATCCTTCCTGTTGTTAATGTTCCTAAATTAATTGCAGAACCCTGTCCTCCAACACCATTTCTACCGTTATTGTATGTAGAATTATTGAATATATGTGTCCTGTTGAAACCACCTACTTGTATTCCGTCTCTACCAGTGTTGAGAATGATATTGTTGTAAATAAAAAATGAATCACCTCTCGGTTGATAACGAATAGTATCCCAGCCTTGATTTGTTAGTGATGTCGGGCCTCCATATATACCTTCTTCTGTTGCACTATCAATATAATTGTCATGAATAAAATAAGCCACACGAAACATGGCAGGAAATTTAACACGATCACTACCATACTTTTTATAACCACCAAAATGAAAACCTGACTGAGGAGAACTTATTGAAGCAACCCATTTAACTTCCACATGATGAGCAGAATGAACCCCCAATAGCTTAGTTCTTATTCCATAAGTTTGACCAGGTATTCCACTTCCATCAATAATAAAGTAAGATGCCGTAACGTCTGTAAATACTCCCCAACCATCATTTGCAATATCTAACCTTGCAATATTTACTAATGAACCAAAAGGTTTAAATATGACCGGCTGTAATGCAGTTCCATTAAAATTACCAAACACTAATTCTGCATTTGCAGGTAGAGTGTTTCCGTTTAGATATATTGTATCTCCTGGTTGTATGTTTAAAGAACTTCCTGCTGTTCCGGGTAAGTAAACAGAGCTATTTATATAGATTGCTTTAGGTGACAGATTAATTGGCATTGAGTTGACTGTGATTTGAACAGTATCAAAAGCAGTACCGTTACCCGCAGTTACTGTTAGACGGAAACGGTAAACGCCTACAGTTAGGTTATGGAGAAAAACAACAGAATCCTGATTATCAATAGAAACAATAGAATCAATTCTTCGGCTCATTCCTGCGGTATTCGGCCCCTGTATTTGTTGCCACCCATACGATACAGAACCAGTTACATTCCATGTATAGGGTCGGCCTGCATAGATAACAGCTTTATTCATAGGCCATACCAATGTTTGATCAATGCCGGCGTTTGCTATGGGTTGCGCATTACCAACAAAAGATTGAATCAGCAATAAAAGAAGCAGTATTTTTTTCATAACTAAAAATTACCACGTTGTAATTTCTGATTGTTCTTATGACGTTGAAAGTCCAGGTATATTAAATCGGTTGCCGTAGTACCACTGTTGGTTGCAATTAACCCGGATCGAAATTGCCGATCTGATGCCGGAATAGTAGTTGTGAGTGTGGAGCTTCCTAATAATGTACCCGCTTCATTATATACCTGGTAAGTAATAGCGCCTCTGTCATTACTAACTGTTATACGTGCATGATACCAGGTATCAGCGGCAAGTGTAACAATTGTAGCTGTAGTGCTGTAGGCACCTGCATTGCCGGTTCTTCCAACTATTTGTCCATTGCCAATATATTCAAGCCAAACGCCGTCTAATGGAATGGTAGATGATGTGGTATTGGGATAGCCCAAGCGAACTGTTGTGTTTGTAAAAGATGCTGTAGTTCTGAAAACCTCATCATACTGTTCTCCTCCTTTTAAAACCATTAATGTATTATTCGATGCAGAGCTTGTCATGTAATAATAACCACTATTTGCAGTGGTACTTGATCGTAGTAAAACAACTCCTGGGTGATCTGCATTTGAAATAGTTCCACTAACTGCTGTTGAGTTGGTACCTGATGAAATTGCCGCTCCAATAAATTCGCCCTGCACTGCATTCGTGTTCAGGAACTCAGCACTTTTATCCGGGAATCCTGCCTGGTCATTACCTCCACCACCTCCAGTAATTGTAACATTGGTTGCGTTGGTTATCCTTCCTTTCTGATCTACTGTAAATTGAGCAACTTGAGTAGCACTTCCATAGGTTCCCGGTGTAACAGAGGTGTTTGTTAAACGTGCTGTAGAATCATTTGAGGCTTCTAATCCATCGGTAAAATAAAAATTGCTTGCAATGTCAGTATTTAGTTGCCAGGATGTACCGGTATATGTGTAAATCCCTTTTCTTAAAAACGTGGCATTGGTAGATGTAACGTAGATGGTAAGTCCTTCATCTGCACTTATAACAGGCAATGCAGATGCTTGTGTAGCTGTTAACCGTGGTGGTAAAAATCCTTTTGTCGTACTGTTAAGTTCAAGAATGCTGTTATTACTTGCTAATGAAGTAGAACCAAATACAGTGGTACCGGCTGTTTCATTAAAGAAATTGTTACCAACAACATTTCTGAATCCAATATAATTCCATGTTCCTGTACCTGACTGCTCCGGGTTAAATAAAAAACCTGTGATATTCAAAGTACCTCCATTGTTGGTTGCAACATCACTACTTAAAAAGCCTGTATAAGACGTGCTTTGACCTGAGTTAATAAAAAAAGTTTGTCGACTTCTTAACCCGGTATAAGTATTATTTTGGAACAAAGCAGAACTGTACCTAATATCTATTGATGGTGCTGATTTTATATCACTTTGAATTGTTAACGTTTGAGAACCTCCATTGATGAATGAAGATGTAAACTGTGGTATTGATACAAATCCATTGTTAAAAAAAGAAGCAATATTCAATCCTTGGCTGTTTTCAATTCTAAATGCAAGAGAATTAATACTTGTATCTGCACCAACAAGACGGTGTGAACCTCCACGGGCACGAAATGCACCCACAACCTCTACCTGATACCCGCTATCTCCGGCGGTACCATTTCCAAACCATTTTCTGCCATTTGCAAAAGTACGTTCTACGGTATTGGCACCAACAACATGACTGAGTGTAAAACCATTAAGCGTTATTGTTCTGTTTGCTGTTAAACTTCCATTGGAGTTATAAATGTTGGTACTACCTGAAATGACAATTCCACGAACAAAATCCCGAACACTTTTCGCAGTTGGAATTTTTGTATTGCTGTTGCTATCAGCATTCAGCATATTGGTTGTAAAATCAGTAACAGTTACTGTTTTAAGCTGCACTTTTTCAGTTGCATGTAAATGCTTTGTGTAAACTTTTGTTGTTTGTGCTTCAATTTTGATCGTTGTAACAATCAATAAAAATAAAATCAGTAACTGCTTCATATCTGTGCTTTTTTAATTTTAATAACTGTATTGGCTGTCATATTGGTAAAATAAACCGTAGTGTTTGCGGCGAATGGAATAAATAATGTGGAGCTTAACCATTGCCCGGCATCGTTTTGCCCTTCAAACAACTCATTACCTCCTACCGTTGTTCCTATTAGCAGGGTTACTGAATCCAAAGGATTTGTACTGTACATAATAAGGTATTCAGCTACTTCACCTGCTAAAAAATTATATTGCGGATTTGCCGGGTTGATAGTTACCCATGTGCCGCCACCACCGCCGCCTCCAATGGCAATTGCCTGAGATGCCTGTAATATTTTATCCAGCAACTCTGCTTTTCTTGTGGTGTAGGGG
>ERZ1066130.617-NODE-617-length-10895-cov-13.149539_pt1 | contig 10895 bp, 10 predicted proteins | sample MGYA00382777_ERZ1066130 | MGnify/ENA primary metagenome ERZ1066130 (study PRJEB33369, sample SAMEA5778360) | biofilm metagenome | biome: Industrial cooling water; feature: Water cooling tower basin; material: Biofilm | place: United Arab Emirates | collected...
GATTCACTTGGCCAAGAAGGCAAAGACCACGAAGAAGACCGCCGCCGCCGGGAGCGCCCGCCGCCCCGCAAAGGCCAGCCCCGCCAAAGCCGGCCCGACCAAGGCCGCGGCCAAGCCCGCCAAGCCCGCGGCCAAGCCCGCGGCCAAGCCCGCGAAGAAGGTCGCACGGAAGAAGCTCCCGGTGCCGATGAAGAAGAAGGTCGCCGCGGCCCGCGGCAAGGCCCCAAAGGCCGCCAGCGGGATGCGTCGACGCATCGGCCAGCGCGCCCAAACGGGAGCGGGCAACGCGGCGGCGACCGCGCCGATGACGACCGCGGCCGGGGTGGGTGCTGATGCCTCGGACGCCGCGGGCGACGGCCTGACCGATCAGCAGCGGGCCGCCCGCGCCTTCGCGGTCGAGGCGGCGCGGATGCTGGCCGATGACAAGTGCACGGATGTCGTGGTGCTCGATGTTCGCGGGATGAACTCGCTGGCCGACTACATCGTCGTCGCGACCGGCACCAGCGACCGGCAGATGCGCTTCTGCGCGATCAACCTCAAGGACAAGGCCGAGGCGATGGGCCACGGCGTGGCACGGGCCAACGAGGATGAGCGCACGACGTGGGTCGTGCTGGACTGCATGGATGTCGTGGTGCATATCTTCGAACCCAACACGCGGGCGCACTACGACATCGAGAACATGTGGGCCGATGCGGTGAAGGTGGACTGGGCCCGCGCCGCGGGCACCCGGCCGCCGGGGCTGGCACGCAAGGGGTGAGTCCGCCCCGAATGGCGCGTGCGGGGATGCAGGGCGGCGGGGGGTAGAGCGGGGGGGGCGGTGATGCGTCGATGGATGTGCAGCGAGGCTCTCAACTTCTGGCGGTTCTGAACGATGCTCCGACCCGTGGTTCACAGCAAGATTCACATGGCCCAGGTCACCGCGGCCCGGCCCGACTATGTCGGCTCCATCACCATCGATGAGGACCTGCTCGACGCCTGCGGCATGCGCGTCAACGACATGGTCGCGATCGCCAACTGCCGGAACGCCGAGCGTTTCGAGACGTACATCTTCAAGGGCGCACGCGGCAGCGGGTGCATCGAGGTCAACGGCGCGGCGGCCCACCTTGTCGAGGCCGGCGACAAAGTCATCATCATGCACTACGCGTGGATGACCGATGATGAGTACCGCGTCAATCGGCCCAAGGTGCTCATCATGGCGCCGGGGAACAAGGTCGAGAAGATGATCCGGTACGAGCCGTCGGCGGTCTGAGCCGCGCGGCGCCGAGACGTGTGAGATCGGAGGCGAGCGGGCATGGCGAGGATCTCACGGGGCAAGCAACGCGTGACCCAGAAGCGCGTGACCCAGCAACGCGCGGCCAAGCAGCGCGTGACCAAGCAGCGCGCGGCCGGGCCCGCCGGAACCGGAACTGCGATCGCCAAGAACCCTCCCGCGGCGACAGCGGCGATCGCGGCGACACCCGCGAGAAAGCCCGCCGCACGCACGCGGCGCCTGGCCGTCGCGATTCCCGCGGCCGAGCGCACCCGCTACGACGTGCTCGTGGGTGTCGGGCTGCTGGGCTCGGATGATGCGGCGGTGATGCGGGCGATCCACGGGCGGCGATCGGCGCTCATGGTGGTGGATGCGAACCTCGGGCCGACCGCGGTCGAGCCGCTGATTCGAAGGCTGGATGCGCGGCGCGTTCGCTGGGGTGTGTGCGTGCTGCGGGCCAGCGAGGAGGACAAGACCCTCGAGTCCGCCGGCAGGGCGCTGGCCGAGGCGGCGCGGCTGCGGCTGGAGCGCGGGGATGTCGTGATCGCGATCGGCGGCGGCGTGGTCACGGACATCGCGGGCTTTGTCGCGGCGACGTACCGGCGCGGCGTGGATGTGGTGCAGTGCCCCACAACACTGCTGGCGATGGTCGATGCGGCGGTGGGCGGAAAGACGGGCGTCAACGTGTGGGCCGAGGCCAGCGCGGAAGATGGCGGCAAGCGGCGGCTGGTCAAGAACGCGGTCGGGTGCTTCCACCAGCCGGTGCTGGTCTGCTGCGATGTGGCGATGCTGCGGACGCTGCCCGAGCGGGAGTTCTGCTCGGGGCTGGCCGAGTGCATCAAGCACGGCCTGATCGGCGGCGCGGCGGGGGATGCGAAGCTGCTGGAGTGGACGGCCGCCAACATGCCCCGACTGCGTGGCCTTGACGCATCGGCGCTGGTCGAGTTGGTCACGCGGAACGTGGCGATCAAGTCGCGGGTCGTGCGGGGCGATCCGCTGGAGCGATCGACCCGCAGTGACGGCGGCCGGATGATGCTGAACCTCGGGCACACCTTTGCGCACGCGATCGAGACGCTCGGCGGGTTGTCGTGGCGCGATGGCGGCGGGGCGATGCGGGTCGGACCACTCAAGCACGGCGAGGCCGTCGGGCTCGGCCTGCTGGCCGCGGTTCGCGCGAGCGAGGCGCTGCGGATGGTCCGGTGCGGGACGGCGGAAGAGGTGCGCTCGCTGCTGGAGAAGGCAGGGTTGCCGACACGCGTCATGGGGCTGCCGCCGAGTGAAGCGGTGGTGGATCGGATGAGGGACGATAAGAAAGTGATGGCCGGTCGGCTCCGGCTGATCCTGCCGACGACCGGACGCAAGTGCCGCGTGGTCGAGGGACCGGACCTCAAGGTCGTGCAGTCGGCGGTGGATTCGCTGCGTGCGGAGTGATGCGGTGCGGGGGCGTCGGGTGGAGGAAATCGGAGGATCGATGAGCGGGATGAGCACAGATTCCGGTGGCAAGAGCCGAACGCGTGAGGATTCGAGCGCGGGTGGGCCCGCCTCTCGCCTGAGGCGGCTCATCCGCGAGCGCGGGTGCATCGCGATGCCGGGATCGTTCAACGCTCTGTGCGGCCGCGCGGTCGCCGCGGCGGGGTTTGAGGCGACGTACATATCCGGAGCCGCGACGAGCGTGAGCGCGGGTGTGCCGGATGTCGGCCTGCTGACGCTGGAGCATTTCTGCCGCGTGATCCGCGAGGTGTCCGATGCATCGGGCCTGCCGCTGATCGCCGATGCCGATACCGGCTTCGGCGAGGCGGAGATGGTCCGGCGGACAGTGCTCGATTACGCGCGAGCGGGCGCGGCGGGGCTGCACCTTGAGGACCAGCAGTTCCCCAAGCGTTGCGGGCACCTCGACGGCAAGGCCCTGGTCGGCACTGATCACATGGTCGAGAAGGTCGAGTGGGCCGCCCGAGCCGCGCGAGACCTGAGCCCCGCGGATCCGGATGCGCGGCTGGTCATCTGCGCCAGGACCGATGCACGCGGCGTGGAGGGATTCGAATCCGCGGTGGACCGTGCCGCGGCGTATGTGCGAGCGGGCGCGGACATGATTTTCCCCGAAGGCCTGACCAGCGAGGGCGAGTTCGGCGACTTTGCCGGGCGATTGCGTGCGCAGCAGGGCTGCGATCGCGTGATGCTGCTGGCCAACATGACCGAGTTCGGCAAGACGCCGATGATCCCCGTCGGCCGCTTTGCCGCGATGGGGTACCAGTGCGTGATCTACCCCGTGTCGCTGCTCCGTGTGGCGATGAAGGCGGTTGATGAGGCCCTTGCGTCGCTGAAGTCGACCGGCTCGATGGAGGCGTCGCTCGGCAAGATGCAGACGCGGGCGGAGTTGTACGCCCTGATCGGCTACACACCGGGCAAGCCGTGGCAGATGCCGGTGTAAGGCGGCAGATTCCCGCTCGAGCCCGCGGCTGGGCTCAGCGGGCCTCGGGCGGGTGCGTATCGGGCCGGCGCTCCAGAACGGTCTTGCCGTCCTTGGCGTAGATGCACAGTTCGCCCGGCTTCTCATGCTCGCGCGCGGCCTTGTGCGTGCCATCGCAGAATGGCATCTTGTTCGAGAGTCCGCAGGTGCAGATGAAGATGGGCTTGTCGGCGGGAAACGAGCCCGGCTCGATCTTGTGGGGCGAGAGGGCTTCGAGCTTGATCAGGCGTGCCATGGGGAGTCCTGGGCGGGTGCGGAACGGCCCATCGGCGATGCGGACGAGCGCACGCCGACGGCGTTGGCGGTATGGTACCGCCGGGGGGCGATGATGCACCTCGATACACACAGGAGCGCCGCGTATGCCGAAGACTCGTGCGATTGCCGGGAGGATCGTTTCTGGTGGGGTTCTGATGCTCGCGCTCACCGGGACGGTGGCTGCCCAGGCGCCGTCGCCCGCACCAGCGCCGGACAGCCCCGCGTCCGCCCGGGCTGCCCCGAAGGCGCCCGCCGCGCCGGAGGCTCCGAAGTTGCCGGATCACTCGGCGGTGTTCGAGTCGGACAAGGTTGAGGTGGTCGCCAGCGGCCTGCGCTTTACCGAAGGGCCCGTTTTCCGCGATGGCGTTCTGTACTTTTCCGACATTCCGACGAGCACGGTCCACACCTTTCCGGCGCAGGCGGAGGACAAGCCCTGGCGCACCGGGACCAATCGCTCCAACGGTCTGGCGTTCGATGCGTCCGGACGGCTCATCGCCTGCGAAAGCGATGGGGCGATCGCCGCGATCACGATCATCGACGGCAAGCCGGGCGAGCGGAAGGTGCTCGTCTCGGCGTACGAAGGCAAGAGGCTGAACAGCCCGAATGATCTGGCGATCCATCCTGACGGCTCGATCTACTTCACCGACCCCGACTTCTTCGTTGACCGCGACAAGAAGCAACTGGACTTCAACGGTGTCTTCCGTCTTGGTCCGGACGGCAGCCTGAAGCTGGTATCCCGTTCGATCGGGCGTCCGAATGGTCTGGCGTTTTCCCACGACCACACTCGGTTGTATGTGACCGACTCGGCCAACGGGTCGATCTCGTACTTCACGGTCGCGGCCGATGGAGTCTCGGGCGAACCGAAGCCATTCGCATCGGTGAGGTCCGGTCGGGGTCGCGGGCTTGCGGACGGGATCAAGGTCGACGGCCAGGGGCGGGTGTTCTCGACCGGAGCGGGGGGCATCTTCGTCTTCACGCCCGACGGAGCGCTCATCGCGTTCCTGCCGGTTCCCGGCGCGAGCAACCTGTGCTTCGGCGATGCCGACGGCAGAACGCTGTACATCACCAAAGGACGCGAGGTGGTCAAGGCCCGCGTACGAGAAGCCGCCGCGGCGACAACGCCCGCGCCGGGCACGAGCCCATCGGGCATCGGACAGCCATGAACGGCAAGGCGGTCGACTGCACCGGCTCCGGTGTGTTGTTGCCCGAGTGCCCCGCGTGCCGATACCCTCCACTGATCGGCGGCCTGCGCGTGCTGGGTGCGCAAGGGCGGTATACGCTAATGTGAGTTGATTTCGGACGGTGTTCGGCACCTAGATTCGCTGTTTTCGCCAGATTGACAGCATGCCGGGCACCTTTACGCGACACTGGCCCTCCGAGCGTCGGCTTCCTGGGCGCGTCTAGACGCCTCGCAAGATTGAAGGCTTACCTCAGTTGACGACCCCATCGCCGCACCAACACCAACCCTTTGAGTCCGGAGCCACGCCCTGAGTTTTCTCGATTCCATCCGCGGCATGTTCAGCATGGACATGGGCATCGACCTTGGCACCTGCAACACGCTGGTCGCGGTTCGCGGCCAGGGCATCGTGCTCAACGAGCCGAGCGTGGTGGCCGTGCGCAAGGGGACGAACCAGGTGATGTTCAATGGTCAGGCCGTGGGCTGGGTCGCCAAGGAGATGCTTGGCAAAACCCCCGGCACGATCACCGCCATCCGCCCGCTTAAGGAAGGCGTGATCAGCGACTTTGAGATTACCGAGGCGATGCTGTCGTACTTCATCAACAAGGTCTCCGGCAAGCGCAGCCGAATCTTCGGCCCGCGCGTGGTCATCAGCGTGCCGAGCGGGATCACCGCGGTCGAGAAGCAGGCGGTGTACTCATCGGCGGAGCGGGCGGGTGCGCGTCGCACCGTACTCTGCGAGCAGCCGATGGCCGCGGCGATCGGCGCGGGCCTGCCGTGGACCGAGCCGCAGGCGAGCATGATCGTGGACATCGGCGGCGGCACCAGCGACGTCGCCGTTCTGTCGCTGGGCGATATCGCGGTGTGCGAGTCGCTCCGCGTTGCTGGTGACGACTTCGATGAAGCGATCATGACCCACATGAAGCGCACGTACAACCTGATGATCGGCGAGCAGACAGCAGAGCGCATCAAGATCGAGATCGGCTCCGCGGCCCCCACCGGCGACGAACGCACGATGGAGGTCCGCGGACGCGACATGATCTCCGGCCTGCCCCGCAAGACGGTCGTGACCAGCGAGGAGATCCGCGAGGCTCTGCAGGAGCCCGTCGGTTCGATCTGCGACGCCGTGACGCGAACGCTCGAGCGCGCCGAGCCGGAACTGGCGGCGGACCTTGTGGAGAACGGGATTGTTCTTGCCGGCGGCGGCGCGCTGCTCCGCGGATTGAGCACGGTGATCCAGAACGCGACCGGGCTGGGTGTGCGGATCGCCGACGACCCGCTCACGTGCGTTGCTCGGGGCACCGCGATCTACCTCGAGAACATCGAACTGGTGCAGCACACGCTGCCCAACGACACCGATCAGTGACCCTGCACTGATCAAGGACTGATCCATGCAGGGACGGCTGCTCCTGATCATCTTCGGCGTGACGATGTTCCTTCTGGCGATCCTGCCGGGGCGGTTTTCCGCTTGGCTCGAGCGCCCGCTGGTCGCGCTGGTAGAGATGGGCACCGCCCCCGTCGCGGCACCGGTGAATTGGGCCGTGCGGCTTGTCCGCAGGTCGCCGTCGCCGGGCTTCGGCGGCACAGGGCCGGTCGCGGAGGAAGTCGAACGGCTCCGTCAGGATGCCGCGACGTTCAAGGTGCTTTACGCCCGCGCGCTGGATGAGAAGGAACGGCTCGAGCGTCAGATCGATCAGCTCAACCGCGGGCTGGCGCTGAACCCCGCGCTGCCCGTCCGGCAGTTCCCGGCCGCGGTCATCGGCTTTCATGCGGATCTGAGCAGCAGCCTGATGAAGGTCCGCGCAGGCAGTGTTCAGGGCGTGCTCGCGGGGACCGTGGCCGTTTACGACGGCGTGAACCTGATCGGCCGCGTGCTCGACCCCGTTTCCGATCGCGTGTCACGCATCTTGCCGATTACCGATCGCCAGTCCGGCGAACTGAAGGTCGCGATCTTCCCCGGCGATCTTGCTCCGGGTCGCGTCTCGGAATCGAGCGCACAACTCGCCGCGGCGACCAATCCGGCGATCGCGCTCGGCGGCCCGAGCCTCGCGGCCAATCTCACGCCCCGTGGCGACGGATCGCTCGTCGGCTTCGTGTTCGTGCTGAACGAACGCCCCGGCCAGCCGGCGCCGGTTGCCGAGGTCGGAACCCTCGTGCGCCTCCGCCATGAGGCCGCGTGGCCCAGATCGGCGCAGATGCTCGTCGTCGGTGCGATCGAGCGCGTGCAGACCAACGAGCGCGGCCGACAGTTCATCACGGTGCGGCCGCTGTTCGATGTTCAGCGGCTGAGCGAGGTCACGCTTCGCCTCAGCGCCGAGGACGCGGATTCCGCGTCGCCAGCGGGATCCGGCGGTTCATCGGGAACACCGACGCCGATTCGGAGCACCACGCCATGAACCGGCTCGGCACGTTCATCGTGGGCTACATCCTGCTGGCGCTGGAGCTCTCGCTCCGTCCGGAGCTCATGCTCGCATCCAGCGGCGGCGTCGGGCCGTCGCCCTTGTTCCTCTTTCCGCTCGTTGTCTTCGCGGCCCTGAACGCGCCGCTGTCCGCCGCGCTTTGGACCGCGGGACTCGCGGGTCTCGCCGTGGATCTGGCGGCCGTCCGCCCCGCCGCGGGCACGGTCGCGATGGCCACCATCGGGCCGACCGCCCTCGGGTATCTCGCCGCGGCGTACTTTGTCGCGCTGCTCCGCGGCATGATCATCAAGCGTTCCGCGCTGGCGTTCGGATTTACCTGCGTGGTCTCGGCCATCATCGCCCAGATCGTCGCGGCATCCATTCTGCTCATCCGCGGCCTGCTCGACACTCAACTCGCCCCGCCGCCCGGGCTCTGGCTCCGACTGGGCGATGCCCTCTACACCGCGCTCACGGCGGTGCTGCTGTTCTACGCCTTTCGGTCCTTGGCGGCGATACTTGGCATGTCTGAATCAGGGCATCGTCGCTTCGGCGACTTCCCGGCGTCGATGTCCGGGCGCCGCTAGCGTGCGCTCGCGGCACGCTCCCCCCGGGCTGAACGCCCCGCTCGCCGCCTCAACCCCGATGCTCCGCGCCCCGCCCCACTGCGACGCCCGCGTCCGGTACCATGCGGCATGACCTCACGCAGCAACGACTCGTCCCGTCCCGCAATTGTCTTTGAGGATGCTCTTGGCCTCATCGCGCCGCTGGATGACCTTCGACCGGCGTGCCTGATCCGAACCGGGGCGTGGACGATGCTCGATCGGTGGACTCGCGCCCTGAACCTCCGCGTCACGCACGCGTTCGTTCGGCCGGGAATCGCCGACGTGGCCCGCGAAACTCTCCCCGGCGTAAACGTGAATGACCGCGGCTCGCTCGCCTCACTTTCTGAACTCGGCGTGCTGCTGATCAACGCGCGGGCCACGCGTGTGCCGGATCAGGCGCGGACCCTGAACATGAATCAGGCGATCATCGAAGGCCCGACGGGCGACATCGTCTGCGCGATGGTGTCCGGGGAGATCGCGTCGAGCGTGCTTGAGCGGTTGCTCGCGGGCGGAGCATCGACACACGCCCCCGGCGTGACACACGCGATCGTGTCATCGCCCGGATTCTCGCCGCTGGTGATCGATGACACACTGCTTCTCTCGCGGCCGTGGCATGTCCGGACCGGTCGCGACGCGTGTCTTGATCAGGACCTTGCGATGCTCGTCGCGCAGAGCGCCGGCCAGCCCGCATTTTCGCCGCACCCGTCGATCATCACGCTGGGCCAGCATCCCGTCATCGTTCCTCGAACCGCCACGATCATGCCGGGGTGCATTCTCGACGTCACCGCCGGGCCGATCGTGCTCGATGAGCACGCGTTGATCCGCCCCGGCTGCACGATCATCGGCCCCGTCTACATTGGGCCGAACTCGCAGGTTCTCGACCGGGCGCTGATCAAGACCCACACGGCGATCGGGCCATGGTGCAAAGTCGCGGGCGAGGTCGGTGGAACGATCTTCCAGGGATACGCGAACAAAGCCCACGATGGGCACCTGGGCGACTCCTTCGTCGGTGAGTGGTCGAACCTCGGCGCAGGAACAACCAACAGCAACCTGCTGAACACGTACGCCCAAGTCACCTCGCGTGCCGAACCGGACGGGCGAACGGAGCACACGGGGCAGCAGTTCCTCGGCGCGATGATCGGCGACCACTGCAAGTTCGCGATCTCCTCGCGGCTGATGACCGGATGCGTTCTGCACACCGGCGTGATGTGGGCCGCGACCGCCCCGGTCATCGGCTGCGTTCCGAGATTCGCGTGGTCGACCGATGCGGGTCTGCGGTCGTTCCGACAGGACAAGTTCATCGACATCGCCAAGGCGGTGATGGCGCGGCGGAAACTCACACCAAGCGCCGCGTATCTTGCACGGCTGGCGGCCCTGTTCGCCCTGACCCCCACCGCTCATTCGACTCCGACCTCGTCTCCGTCGGCGTGAGAATCTTCGCCAATGCCCACCCTCTACATCATTGACGGCTACGCCCAGTTCTTCCGCGCGTATCACGCCATCCGCTCGCCGATGTCCTCGCCGGTGACCGGCGAGGCGACCAACATGACCTTCGGCTTCGTTGGCATGTTGCTGAAGCTGCTGCGCGGCGAGGGCCACGCCGCGGCGGATGCGCCGAGCGATCGCTCCGTCATCGTGACGATCGACAAAGGCGGTGATCGCGAGACCTTCCGGTCGGAGATCTATCCGGACTACAAGGCCCATCGCCCGCCGCCGCCGCCGGACTTGTTTCCCCAGGTCGATCGCTGTCTCTCGCTGCTGACAGCCGTGGGCGTGCCGGTGATCGGTGAGCCGGGATTCGAGGCCGACGACGTGATCGCGACGCTGGTGACGCGGCTGACCGCCGAGCGCCCGGATCTTCGCATCCGCATCGTCAGCAAGGACAAGGATCTCAAGCAGTTGCTGGTGCAGGGCCGCGTCGAGTTGTACGACATTCACACGGACGCGATCATCGATCAGGCGACGCTCAAGAGCGAGACGGGGATCGATCCGCCGCAGGTCGCCGAAATGCTGGCGCTCATGGGCGACTCGAGCGACAACATCCCGGGCGTTGATGGGATCGGGCCGAAGACCGCCGCGGAACTCATCGCCCGCTTCGGCACGGCGCAGGCGGTGCTTGAGGCGGCGCGCGCGAGCGCGAGCATGGGCAAGGACGCGCCAATCAAGGGTGCCCGTGCCGAGAAGATCCGCGCCGCCGCGGACATTCTGGCGATCAGCAGGCAGCTCGTCGAACTTCGACGCGACGTACCGATCACGCTCGATCTCGCCTCCGCGGCACAGTCCTCCTTCCGCTTGGATTCGCTCATGCCGCTGCTGCGGGAGCTTGGATTCAATCGGTATCAGGATGAACTCCGCTCGCTCCTGGGTTCGAGCACATCATCGGGCTCGGTGTCGTCCGCCGCGGGCCTCGAAAGCGTTCAACAAGCGACCTCGCCGAACTCCGCGCCAAGAAGCATCCCATCGGCGGTCGCGGCACGCGCTCGGCCCGCCGCGAGCGACTCGCCGGCGGGGACGCTCTTCGCCTCGCTCGATGATTCAAGCGGTGCGCAAGACGGCATGAGCCATATCTCGAGCCGGGCCGCGGGCGCAGCGACGCGCGGGACGTACCGCTGCGCCAGGAGCGAAGCGGATTACGCCGAACTGGCCGCGGAACTCGCCGGCGCGAAGGTGATCTCGCTGGACACCGAAACGACGGGCTTGTCGCCCATGCGGAGCGAACTGGTTGGAGTTTCGATCAGCACGCGAC
>ERZ1066130.618-NODE-618-length-10875-cov-8.317190_pt1 | contig 10875 bp, 10 predicted proteins | sample MGYA00382777_ERZ1066130 | MGnify/ENA primary metagenome ERZ1066130 (study PRJEB33369, sample SAMEA5778360) | biofilm metagenome | biome: Industrial cooling water; feature: Water cooling tower basin; material: Biofilm | place: United Arab Emirates | collected...
ATCTGCGCGTGCACCAGATCCTGGAAGGCACCAACCAGATCATGCGCATGATCACCGCGCGTGAACTGGTGCGCTTGTCGAACTGATGGCTTTTCAAGTGGCCTTCGCCGCGCCAGTCTTCGCCGCATGAGTGACGCTGCCCCTCCCGCCCGCCCGCGCTGGCTGCCGGCCTTTGCCTGCCTCAATGCGGTGATCGCGCTGGCCTTTGGCACCTTTGCCGCCCACGGCATCAAGGATCCCCAGGCGCGCGACTGGATCATGACCGGCGTGATGTTCCAGTTGCCGCATGTCGCCGCCGTGTTCGGCCTGCTGGGCTGGCGCAATTCGCCGTTCGTGCATTCGGGCGCCTGGGCGGTGCTGGGCGGCGCCTTCGTGTTTGCGATGGATCTGAACCTGCTGGCGCTGGGCGCGCCCAAGTGGGTGGCGGCGCTGGCCCCGGCCGGCGGCACCGCCATGATGTTCGGCTGGCTGTGGCTGGCGGTGATCGCCTTTGCCGGGGATGCGCTGAAGCGGTTTGAAGGTTAATCCCGGAAGCTTGGATCGATCCGGTCCAGCTTCCGCAGCAGCGCCGGCCAGGCCAGCATGTTGCCCACCATCTTGAGGCCGGTGCGGCCCTGGTTGGCGGCCTTTTCCGGGGTGCCCTGCGGCGGGTGGTTGATCAGCGCGGTGCCGCCGGCCAGCGCGTGGATCTGGGCCTCGCAGGCGCGTTCGAGGAAATACATCTTGATGAAGGCCTCGGCCACGGTGGCGCCCACGGTGAGCGTGCCATGGTTGCGCAAGATCATCGCCGTCTTGGTGGGCCCCAGATCCTCCACCAGCCGCTCGCGCTCATCAAGGTCGGTCGCGACGCCTTCATAGTGATGGTAGGTCAGCTCGTCGCGGATCAGCATCGCCGTCTGGGTGATCGGCATCAGACCCTCGCTGTGGGCCGAAACCGCCTGGCCATAGGGCGTGTGCAGGTGGATGACGGCATGGGCATCCTCGCGCGCCATGTGGATGGCCGAATGGATGGTGAAGCCGGCCGGGTTGGTGAGATAGGGCGTTTCCATCACCGGATTGCCGTTGACATCAATCTTGACGAGCGACGACGCGGTGATCTCGTCGAACATCAGGTTATAGGGGTTGATCAGGAAATGATGCTCCGGCCCCGGCACGCGGACGCTGAGGTGGGTGAAGATCAGATCGTCCCAGCCATAATGCGCCACCAGCCGATAGGCGGCGGCCAGATCGACGCGCAGTGCCCATTCCTCGGCCGAAACCTGGTCCTTCACGGATGGCGTCTTCAGTTGCGTGGCCATGATGAGTCCCTCCCCGTCGTTTCCGTCATTCTGTCGTGCCGGCGCGCGCCCGTCCATAGGCGCCACTGCGGCAGGCGTCGGAACAGTATCGCACATTTTCCCAGTCGCGCGCCCATTTCTTCCGCCAGCTGAACGGGCGGCCGCAGGCGGCGCAGTCCTTTGCTGGCAGATCAGCCTTCTTATGCATTTTCGGCATGGCAAGGATGCACCTTCAAACTGTCACGAATCCGGGTTTAATGGCGGCATCGAATAAAGGGGAATCAGCCATGCGTCCTGCCGTCGATCGTCGCGCCTTCCTTGCGGCCACTGCTGCTGGCCTGTTGCTGCCGGTGCGGCCGGCGCTGGCGCGGCTGTGGCCGGCCCGTGGCTTCACCCACGGCGTCGCCTCCAGCTATGGCACCGGCGATGCCGTGGTACTGTGGACACGCCACGCCAGCGCCACCGGCGCTGCGACCACGCTGAAGCTGGAGGTGGCGGAAGACGAAGGCTTTGGCCGCATCATCGCCCGCGCCGAAGCGCTGGCCGGGCCCGAAACCTGGGGCACGGCACAGGTGGCGGTGCCCGGCCTGCCGGCCGGCAAGTGGCTGTGGTATCGCTTCACCGCGCCCGATGGCAGCCTTTCGCCCGTGGGCCGCACCAAGGCATTGCCGCAGGGCCGGCTCGATGCGCTGAAGCTGGCGGTGTTCTCCTGCTCCAACCGGCCGTTCGGGCATTTCAACGCCTATGCCCATGCCGCGGCCCGCGATGATATCGATGCGGTGATCCACCTTGGCGACTATATCTATGAATATCCGGCAGGCCTTTATCCGGAGGTGGTGATGCCGGGCCGCGAGATCCTGCCGGCCGATGAAATCACCATGATCGATGATTATCGCCAGCGCTATGCCAGCTATCGCGCCGATCCGGCGCTGCAGGCCATCCACGCGCGGTTCCCGATGATTGCCATCTGGGACGATCATGAATTCGCCAACGACACCTGGAAGGGCGGGGCCGAGAATCACCAGCCTGATGAAGGCCCGTGGGGGATGCGCCGCGATGCCGCCCGGAAGGCACACCGCGAATGGCTGATGACGCCGGACCGCCTGTGGAACCGCTATAATTTCGGCAACCTCGTGTCGGTGATGACGCTCGATACACGCCTGTCTGGCCGCGATCGCCAGCTCGATCTGGGCGCGGCACTGCGCAATGGGCCCGATGGACTGAAAGCCTTTGCCAGCGGCGAATGGCAGAATCCGGCGCGCACGCTGCTGGGTCCGGAACAGGAAGCCTGGTTTGCCGCTGAAGTGGCAGCCAGCGTGAAGGCAGGCCAGCGCTGGCAGCTGATCGCCCAGCAGGTGGTGATGGGCGATCTGTTCACCCCCCGCGATGCCGCGGGCTGGTTGGCACCCAATGCCGATCGCCGTGCCGTGGCGGCAGTGAAGGGCGGCATCGCCGCTGCCCAGCTGGGGGTGACCGCGCAGCAGGACATGTGGTCCGGCTATCCGCAGGCGCGGCGGCGCCTGCTGAAGGCGATGGCCGATGCCGGCGCCGATCCGATCGTGATTGCGGGGGACAGCCACAATGCCTGGGCCTTCAATCATGCCCTTGATGGCAAGCCGGTGGCCACCGAGTTTGCGGTGCAGTCCGTCACCTCGCCAGGGTACGAATCGCAATTGTCTGCCGATCCGGCGGTGATCCGCGCCGGGCTGCTGCAAAGCTCGCCGGGCCTCGCCTGGTGCGACACCAGCCGGCGCGGCTATCTCACCCTGTCATTCGGCGCGAACGAAACCCGCTGCGATTTCGTGTTCATGGACACGATCGCGCAGGTTTCGACGGCCACCAGCGCACCGATGGCCGCCGTGGTGAAACGCGGCAAGCGGAAGATGACGCTGGCCTGACCAGCGGTTAGGGTGGGCGGGTGAAATGGCCCGCCCTTCTGTTCGCGCTGTTGCTGGCCGCCCCGGTTGTGGCGGCGCCGGCCGCGCACTGCGACGCGCTCTGGCGTGACGGCCCGCGTGGCCGCGATCTGCCGGTGCGCATCACCCTGCCCGCTGGCCGGGCCAGGGTGCCGGCGGTGCTGTGGTCGCCGGGGCTGGGCGGCACCCGCGGCAATGCCGCGCGCTGGGTGGCGGCCTGGGCAGCGGCTGGCATCGCCACCATCCGGCTGGAACATCCCGGCAGCGATGCCAGCGTCTATGCCGGCACCGCCACCCCGCAGGAACGCGAGGCGCGGGTGCGCGCCGCCATCACGCCCGAGCAGCTGCTCGCCCGCATCGCCGATGTCGGCTTTGTGGCCGACGAACTGGCCCGCCGGCCCCGGGAAGGCGCCTGCGACCTTTCCCGCATCGACACCGATCGGCTGGCGCTGGCCGGGCACAGCATGGGCGGCTGGGTGGTGCAGGCCATGGCCGGCCAGCGCCCTGATGGCGACCATGCGCCGATGATCGATCGCCGCTTCCGCGCCTTCATCGCGATGAGCAGCAGCGGACCGCCGGACGCCACGGCGGCAAGGGCCCAGTTTGACGGGATTGGCCGGCCGCTGCTGGTGATCACCGGCAGTCTTGATGGCGTTGCCGCCAATGCATCGGCCGAACTGGTGACCGACAGCCTGGCCCGGCGCACCAGCCTGTTCACCGGCGCGCCCGCCGATGGCCGCAAGGCGCTGCTGGTGATCGACGGCGCCGGCCACATGATCTTTGCCGGTGACACCCGCAAGCCGGCGACGGAAACCGCGATGCAGCAGCGGGTTGCGAAGGTGTCGACCCTGTGGTGGCGGCGCTGGCTGAAGGGCGATGCCGGCGCCGAGGCGGCACTGGCAAGGCCGGCGCTGGCCAGGGGCGATCAGTGGACGCGCAAGTAGCGGCTCACCCCGCCAGCTGATCGGCAAGAAAGGCCTCGACCTCGGCCAGTTCGACAGCGCGGGAAACAAAGCTCTGGCCGATGCCGCGCGCCAGGATGAAGGCGAGGCGGCCACCGCTCATCTTCTTGTCATGCGTCATATGGTCAACCAGCCGGGCGGCGCTGCAGCTGAGGCCCAATGCGGCCGGCTCGATCACAAAGCCCAGGCCAGCAAGGTGGGCGGCGACACGCTCCGCATCCGCAGCGGGGCACAGGCCGAGCCGGGCCGAGAGGCGGAAGGCCTGCACCATCCCCAGCGCCACCGCCTCGCCGTGCAGCAGGCGGCTGGAGAAGCCGGTTTCAGCCTCGAACGCATGCCCGAACGTATGGCCGAGATTGAGCAGCGCGCGGATGTCGTCGGTCTCGCGTTCGTCGGCGGCGACGATGGCGGCCTTGGCACGGCAACTGTGGGCGATGGCGTGGACCTGCGCCTCTGCCTCGCCGGCCAGCAGGGCGGCGCCATTGGCCTCGCACCAGGCAAAGAAGGCCGCATCGTTGATCAGGCCATATTTCACCACCTCGGCATAACCGGCCATCACTTCGCGGCGCGGCAGCGTTGCCAGCACGGCGGGATCGATCAGCACCGCCACCGGCTGGTGGAATGCACCAACGAGATTCTTGCCGGCCTTCGCGTTGATCGCGGTCTTGCCGCCAACGCTGCTGTCAACCTGGCTGAGCAAGGTTGTCGGCACCTGCACGAAGCGGCAACCGCGCTTCAGCATCGAACAGGCAAAGCCGACCAGATCGCCAATCACGCCGCCGCCCAGCGCCACCACGGCATCACTGCGTTCGACGCCGAGTTCCAGCAATCGTTCGACCACCAGTTGCAGATGCGCCCAATCCTTGGTGGCCTCGCCGGGCGGCAGCACGATCGGTTCCAGCCGGATGCCGGGCAGGCCGGCGGCCAGCCTGGGCAGGTGGAGCGCCGCAACATGTTCATCCGTTACCACCACCAGCCGCCCGCCGCGCGCAAGCGGCGCCAGCACTTCGGCGGCCGCGCCCAGCAGGCCGGGCGCGATGTGGATCGGATAGGACCGGCTGCCCAGTGCGACATCGACGATCATGGCGCGGCCTCTTCGGCATTGGCGGCGGCCAGGGCGTTGACGATCGCCATCACGGTTTCGTGGTGGGGTCCGGGCTTGCTGGCAATGCGGATGCGGGCCTGCGCGTAAACGGGATTGCGCACCGCTGCGAGCTGGGCGAGCACCGTGCCGGGATCCTTGCCCTTCAGCAGTGGCCTGGTGCCGCGCCGGCGCACGCGATCAACCAGGGTGGGGATATCGGCGTCCAGCCACACCGACAGGGTGCGATCGCGGATCAATGCCCGCGTCTCGTCGTTCATGAAGGCGCCGCCGCCGGTGGCGATCACCTTGGGCGTGCCGTCGATCAGCCGGGCGATCACCCGGCGTTCGCCATCGCGGAAATGCGCCTCGCCAAAGCGTTCGAACATTTCGCTGATCGTCATGCCGGCCGCCACCTCGATCTCGGTATCGGCATCGACGAAGGGCAGGTCCAGCCGCGCCGCCAGCCGCTTGCCGATGCTGGATTTTCCCGAACCCATCAATCCGACAAGCGTCACCGGCCGGCGGGCGGCCAGCGCCAGCGTTTCCGCCAGCGGTTCGTCGGGGATTTTCGGGTCGCCGTCCATCGCAGTGATGGCTATACACCGGCACATGGGATCGGCAAGCAGACGTGCATTCTTCGCGGGCGTGGCGGGCGTGGGCCTGGCGGCTGGCCTGCCGGCGCTGGGCCAGGATGCGCCGCGATCCCTGCTGCCGCCCGGATTTGAAACGCCGGCGCCCGCGCCCGCGGCCAAACCGGCGCCACTGCTGCCGGGGGCCGCGCCGGCCGAGGCGCCGCCCGAAACCGCCGCCCCGGCCGAAGCGCCCTTGCTGCCCGCCCAGACAGCGGCAACGCCGCCGCCCTTTCTGCAGGCCAAGGCACCGCCACCGCCGCCACCCGGAGCGCCCATCGGCATCATATCGCCGGCCACCAGCGGCGTGGGGGCAGAGGCCTTTGCCGGCAGCAATGGCCGCTTCCTCGCCGGGCTGGCCAACCGGATCAGCAATCCCATTGCCTCGCGCTGGGTGGCGATCACGCTGGGCCGGGCGCTGGCTGCCACGGTGCCCGGGCCGGCGGGCATCGGTGATGGCGATTGGCTGGCGGCGCGGGCCGGCCTGCTGCTGCGGCTGGGCGCCGTGGATCCGGCGCGCCGGCTGGTCGATGCGCTGCCGCTGGAACGCTACACGCCGGCCACCTATGCCGTGGCCGGGCAGGTGTCGCTGGTCGCCGCCGATCTGGCCGGCCTGTGCCCGATTGCCGCCACCGGCCGTGCGCTTTCCGACGATGTGATGTGGGATCTGGCCTGGGGCATGTGCGCCGCGATGGACGGCGACGACATCACCGCCGCCGGGGTGATCGACGCCGTGCGCAGCCGGAAAGGTGCAGTGGCCGGTTTCGATCTGCGCCTGGCCAGCCGCGTGGTGGTGCTGGCTGGCGGGGCGGGCCGCGCCGATGGCATCAACTGGGCGGAAGAAGAGGGGCTGACCCCCTATCGTTATGGCGTGGCCAGTGCGGCGGGGGTGACGGTTCCGGCCGATCGGCTGGCGGCGCTGGGCCCGGCGCATCCCGGCTGGGTGGTGCGCAACGCCGGGGTGCCGGCGGCGACCCGGCTGGCGTTGCTGCGCCAGGCCGCCGTGCTGGGCACGTTGTCGGCCGAGGAATTGGCGAGCGGGGTGGCAGCGCTGAGCCCGGCTGATGCCAGTGGCGGATTTGCTGCCGACAGCCGCGCCGGCCGCCTGCGCGATGCCTTTACCGGCAGCCCGGCCGACCGGGCCGAGGCGATTGCCGCCATTGCCGGCGATGGGGATTATGGCGGCTTGCTGGAAGCCGCGACGGCGGCCGCCGCGCTGAAACCGGCGGCGGCGCTGGCCGGGCAGTCCGACGTGATCATCGCGGCGCTGCTGGCGGCCGGCAACACGCGCGCCGCCCGGGCGTGGTGGCCGGTGGCGAGCCAGGCCGATAGCGACGTGACGGCGCGGGCGCGCGCCTTGCTGGCGCTGGGCACCGGCCTGCCGATGACGGCCAGCGATGTGCGCGACTGGCGTGAAGCGACCAAGGCCAGCCCGCGCCGCCAGGCGATGCTGGTGGCGGCGCTGTCGGGCCTGGGCCAGGGCCGCGGTCTTGATCGTGATGGCATCAAGCCGGTCGGCAACCGCTGGACGGCGGCGCTGGCAGCAGCGACGAAGCGCCGGGCGGCGGGTGAGGTGGCCTTGCTGGCGGCCACCGGCCTGCAGGGCGGCTGGGCCGATGTGCCGCCGGCGCATGTCGAAGCCATCGTGGCGGCGCTGGTCGCCTGCGGGCGGGTGACGGAGGCGCGGCTGCTGGCCGCCGAAGCGGTGACCCGCACGGCATGATATCCGACCGGCAGGCCATCGCGCTGTTTCTCGACAGCCTGGCCAGCGAACGCGGCGCGGCGAAGAACACGCTGCTGGCCTATGGCCGTGATCTGGAGCAGGCCAGCGACTGGCTTGGTGGCGGGTTGGCGGCGGCGGACGCGGCGGCGCTGGCGAAACTGGCGCGGCACTGGGCGGCGCTCGCCCGCGCCAGTGCCGCGCGCAAGGCCAGCGCGGTGCGGCAGTTCCTGGCCTTCCTGATGGCCGAAGGGTTGCGCAGCGACGATCCGGGGCGCGACCTGGCGCTGCCGCAGACAGCGCGTCCGCTGCCGAAAACGCTGGCGGCGGGCGACGTCGAACGCTTGTTCCAGGCGCTGGCCGAGAAACGGGCGGCCCGGCCCGATGATGCCCTCACGCTGCGCACCGCGGCGCTGGTGGAGTTGCTTTATGGCTCCGGCCTGCGGGCCAGCGAACTGGTGGCGCTGCCCCGCCATGCCTGCAAGGCCGGGCGCGGCCACATGGTGGTGCTGGGCAAGGGCGCCAAGGAACGGCTGGTGCCGATCAGCCGCCGTGCCGAAGCCGCCGTGCTGGCCTGGGAAGCCCATGTGCCGAAGGACAGCAAATATCTGTTCCCGGCCGGCCGCGGGAAGCCGACGCATCTATCCCGCCTGCGGTTGTGGCAGATCATCAAGGCGATGGCCGCGGACGCCGGTATCCCACCCGACCGCATCTCGCCGCACGTGCTGCGCCATGCCTTTGCCACCCATTTGCTGGAAGGCGGCGCGGACCTGCGCATCGTGCAGACCTTGTTGGGCCATGCCGATATTGCGACAACGCAGATTTACACGCACGTGGCGTCCGCCGCGTTAGTGGAGCTGGTCAATTCGCGTCACCCGCTGGCTGATGGGTCAGATTGACAGGTGGCGCCGCCGCCACGCCCCGGCTAGGCAGGGCGCATGAGCATCAATCCCCTCTTCCGCCCCTTCCCCTTGAAGGGCCTCACCCTGCCCAATCGCATCGTCATGGCGCCGATGACGCGCAGCTTCTCGCCGGCCGGGCAGCCAGGCGCGAATGTTGCCGAATATTATCGCAAGCGCGCCGCCGGCGGCGTGGGGCTGATCATCACCGAAGGCACGGCGGTGGAACGCACCGGCGCGGCCAATGATCCCAACGTGCCGCATTTCTTCGGTTCGGCGCTCGACGGCTGGGGCCAGGTGGTCAAGGCCGTGCATGGCGAAAGCGGTCTTATCGCGCCGCAGCTCTGGCACGTTGGCGCTTTGCCCAACCGCCGCAATCCCAAGGGCGAGGAAGCCGAAAGCCCGGCTGGGCTCTACATGCCCGGCAAGACCAATGGCCATGCCATGAGTGATGAAGACGTGGCCGATGCCATCGCCGCCTTCGCCCGCGCCGCTGGCGACGCCAAGCGCCTGGGCTTCGACGCCGTCGAGCTGCACGGCGCGCACGGCTATCTGATCGATCAATTCTTCTGGGGCGCCACCAACACGCGCGAGGATCGCTGGGGCGGTGACACGCTGCCGCTCCGCGCGCGCTTCGCCGTCGAACTGCTGAAGGCGGTGCGCGCGGCCGTTGGCCCCGATTTCCCGGTGATCATCCGCCTGTCGCAGTGGAAGCAGCAGGATTTCACTTTCCGCCTGGCGCCGACGCCGGACGAGATGGCGGCGTGGCTGGGACCGCTCGCCGATGCCGGGGCCGATGTGTTCCACTGCTCGCAGCGCCGCTTCTGGGAACCGGAATATCCTGAACTCGATGGTCCCGAAGGATTGAACTTCGCAGGCTGGGCCAAGAAGCTTACGGCCAAGCCGACCATCACCGTGGGCAGCGTTGGCCTCACCGGTGAATTTGTCGCCGGCATGGGCGGCGAATCGTCGAAGCCGGCCAGCCTTGATGGCCTGCTGGCCCGGTTGGAGCGCGACGAGTTCGATCTGGTTGGCGTGGGCCGCGCGCTGATCGTCGATCCGGATTGGGCGCTGAAGGTGCGCGATGGCCGCCACGGCGAACTGACCGATTACACGACGGAATCGCTGATGACCTTGGTGTGAGGCCACGGCTTGTGGCAGGAGAGGCCACATGCAGGTTGATGAAGACAATGTCCCGATCCTGAAGGGCCGCTCGCTGCGGCCCAAGGATGCTGCCACCGTGCTGGTGATCCGCCGCGACGGACCATCTCCGCGCGTGCTGATGGGGCGGCGGGCGAAGGGCCATGTCTTCATGGCCAGCAAGTGGGTGTTTCCGGGCGGACGCTTGCATCCAGCCGATTTCCGGGTCGCCACCGCCACCGAACTGCACGACGAGACGGCGAGCCGTCTGCCCTTGCAGGCACCTCCACCGCGTGCGCGGGCGCTGGCCGCGGCCGCCGTGCGCGAATTGTTCGAGGAAACCGGCCTGGTGCTTGGCGCGCCGGGCAGCGGCCGGACGAAATCCCCGGAATGGCGCGATTTCCTCGCCACCGGCCACTTGCCGCACCTCGAACCGCTGCGCTTCGTCGGCCGCGCCATCACCCCGCCGGTGCGGCCGCGCCGCTTTGATGCGCGCTTCTTCACGGTGGAGGCGCATCACCTTGTCAGCCTTGATCCCGGCGCCGGCTGCGGCGAGCTGGACGAGATTGCCTGGTTCGATTGGGACGAGGCGGCAAGGCTTGATCTGCCCAGCATCACCCGCGCCATCCTCGCCGACGTGGCGGCGCGCCTGGATGATCCGGCGCGGCCCATCCCCTATCATCGTTTCGACAATGGCCGGCACCGGCTGCTGACGCTGTGACGGCGATCGCCCGCCTCAGCCTCACCGATTTTCGCAGCCACGCCCACGCCAGCCTCATCGCGGGGCGAGGGCTGGTGGTGATCACCGGCGACAATGGCGCGGGCAAGACCAACATCCTTGATGCCATTTCGCTGCTCGCGCCCGGACGCGGCCTGCGCGGGGCGGCGCTGTCGGAAGCGGCGCGCCAGGGCGGCCCCGGCGGCTGGAGCGTGGCGGCGACGCTGGTGTCGCCGCAGGGCGAGGTGCAGCTGGGCACCGGCACGGCGGCGGCCGCGCCCGAACGCCGCCTGGTGCGGGTGAACGGCGCGGCGGCCACCGCAGCCGCACTCGGCGACTGGCTGGCGCTGGTCTGGCTCACCCCGGCGATGGACCGGCTGTTCAGCGAGAGCGCCGGCAGCCGGCGGCGCTTTCTTGATCGGCTGGTGCTGGCGCTGCACCCCGGCCACGGCCAGCGCGTCAATCGCTATGAAGCGGCGATGCGCGAACGCACCCGTTTGCTCACCGCCGACACGCCGCCCGATCCGGTG
>ERZ1066130.620-NODE-620-length-10795-cov-10.135102_pt1 | contig 10795 bp, 6 predicted proteins | sample MGYA00382777_ERZ1066130 | MGnify/ENA primary metagenome ERZ1066130 (study PRJEB33369, sample SAMEA5778360) | biofilm metagenome | biome: Industrial cooling water; feature: Water cooling tower basin; material: Biofilm | place: United Arab Emirates | collected...
AAGTCGAGAACTCTCGGGTTTTCGATGCTCCGCCGGCGCGATGCTGGCGGCCCGAGTGGCGCGGACGCCAGCCCGAATCCGCTCCCGGTGCCAGCGGTGCACAGCGGCGGTAAGCGTGGCGATGACGATCTCACGCCGCTGGGCGGCGGAGTCCAGAGGGTCTTGCTGAGACACGAACGGCTCCTTCGCGGGTCAACAGCAACCCGCCAAAGAGCAACTAACCCGTCGGACGCCGGAATCCCGAGTGGTGACGTAGAATCCTTTGTTCGCTGGCGCACGGGCTCTGATGGCCCAATCCAGAGAGACTCACGTGAGCTCTCACCACGGCGGACCGGCAGCAAGTGCTGCCGCAGACAGGTGAATGCCATTCCGCCGAAAGGCCAGAAAGGCACGCATGGCCCGTCGCCCACTCGCAGAACCTCGTGACGACCGTCCCCTCTCCGAACTCGCGATGTCCACACTGGTGGACTCCGGGTGCCCAACAGCTGACGCTGCGTGGCTCTCCGCAGCGCTGATGGACCCCCGCGTCCTTCCGCCAGAGCATGCCACGACGCGCGACGGCGACCTTTCATTCGCTGCGCGATGCCGGCTTGAGCATTTCGGGCGTCAGTTCAAGACCTCGCCCGACCGTGATGTCGCGGTGCTGCTCGGCTTCGACAGACTGGGCGTGGCCGATCGGGATCTGGTCCGCTTACCAAACCAGGGTCCGTGGGTTTTCTTCGAGCCTGAAGCAAACGCGTTCCTCTCACTCTGTCGCAACAACGGGATCGACTTCACGCGAGCGCTTCTCGCGTCGGGTCACCAGTCCCGCTACCTGCCAAAACTCGTGGCGGAGTTGCTTCCCAGTGGCGGCATCGAAATCGCGCGGGCCATCAACTGGCCCAAGGTTCTGGATCTGAGCAAACAGCCTGGATGGTGGCCGACTTCGCACGGTTCGGCGCAGGCCGCGGACGAGGATCGCGATCCGAGCACCTTGGTGTTCTGGTTGGCAATGGCTGGCCCAACGGCGCTCGACGCTGTCATTCCTCGTGTTGAGCAAGCGCAACGCGAGGGGGCAGAGAGCCTCGTGTCCGCGGTGCGAGCGATTGGCTGGTCGATCGGTGCGTGGACCATGCGCCCACGCGAGGGTGGATCGATTCATCCAACGTGGTATCAGGACTTGGGTCCCGAATTCGCCCTGCAGGCGCGGCGGATCTTCGACATTCTGGACGACGTTGTCGGTACTACTCCCATCGAGCATGGCATCCCCCTGAGGGAGGTGTGGCTTCGATATGCCTGGATGAGTTTCGATCGGCAGGCCGACTCGATGCCTCAGGATCTGCGCGCCCGGCTCTACTCAGCGGCGGCGGATGAGATCGGTCGGCTCCGTCCGCTGTTTCGCAGGGCCGCAGATCCCGCCGCAGCCGCAGAGTTTCGGGGCATCTCGGACTTCTACAGCTCCTGCGTGCATCTGGTGCTCGATCTCGGGACACTTTGGCAAGGCCTCAAGCCCCTGCTTCTCGCGTTCTGCGCACTTCGAGCGCAGGCAGTGGCCACGGACCTGCGATTCTGGCACGACGCGGAGCGAGACGGGAAAGAGCCGCCGGCTTGGCTCGCCTGGTCGATCATCCCCACCAACATCGTCGCCGGCGTTCACAACTACGCGGGCCGTGAGCAGGACAAGGGCGATCGGGACCTTGAGGCCGCCAGGAACGAGTTCGCGGCATGGTGCCTCGAGCGACTGAAGACTCGGAAGCGCCGCCCAAAGGCAGGCGAACCACGTCCCGCCCCCGAGGGCTATGCCCCGGAACTGGTCGAACCAGACGCCAATTGGCGTGAGTGCCTTATCAGGGCTGCTCGGGAACTCCGTGTGAATCCCGGGGGAACAGGCCACCAGATCCTCCACCACGTCTGCCAGGATGATCCGGATGACCAAGTGAGAGAGGCTGCCCGCATTGCTTATGCAGAGATGCGAGCCGGTTGGGGATCTGTAAAGCGGATTTCACCCCGCACCCTGCTCCTCCGGGCGTTCGCGTGGGTCCGGCAGGGGCACCTCCTCAGCCTTGGCATTGACCCCGACCCCGTTGGCGTACAACGCACTCGCGACGAAGAACGCCGTCGGACCACGGAACCAGATCCGGAGATAGGTGTATAATGGTGTGACCCGCTGAACGAGCGCACTCTGCGCTTCATGCCGATCGTCGGCGACGCGGTTCCAAGGGTGGTCGTCCGTTGTGGATGACCCAATGCAATCCCCTCGGGAACCTGATCATGAAGCAACCAGTCTCACCGTCCCATTGCGCCATCGACACCCCGATGCCTGGCGATCCTGTCGCCATCGTCCGTCCCCATCTGCGCGGCTCTACCCTTCTCGTTGTCGGCGGCGACGAACGTGCAGGCCAGCTCGTCCGCCTTCGAGACGAACTCGGCCTGCGCGACGCGGTGTGGGCATCCACCCGTGACTCTGACCCCACGCCGCGCCGGTTCCGATGCCTGATTCGCAATCCCCGCCTGACTCTCGTCGTGCTCTTGGAAGGATTGATCCGCCACCAGCACGCCCGTGATGTCGCCTCGCTCTGCGAGCAGTCAGAGAAGCCACTCATCCGAATCTGGCGCAGCCCGAACCCTGTCGCCGTGTCGCACGCGATCCTGAGCCAGGCATCGCGCCGGCTCGTCCTTCCCATCATGAACTGAATCCGCCCCCCGCCGCGCAGTACGGACGCCTGATGCGTCCATCGCCCGTCAGGGCACCGCGGCTCCTGGTTGGCCACCACGTCGGTGGTCCTTGCCTCTAGGCCCCAAGGAGCAACACATGAACCCAGTCTCACAGTCTCTCCCTCCCTCGGTCAATTTTCATCTCTGGAAGCCCTGCAACTTTCACTGCACATTCTGCTTCGCCGTGTTTGACGACGACCCCTTGCTGAAACAGGTGCGCGGCGGCCTCGATGTCGGCCAATGCCGTGCTGTGCTGGACGCGCTGAAGATGGCCGGCGCCCAGAAGGTCAACTTTGTCGGCGGCGAACCGACGATCTGCCCGCACCTTCCTGAGGTTCTGCGGCACACGCGGGAGATCGGCTGCATCACCAGCATCGTGACGAACGGATCGCGGCTGGCGCGAGTCCTTTCTGCAGCGCCGCAATGCGTCGACTGGGTCGGCCTCTCCGTCGACTCAGCCGACGAGCACACACAGGCTGCACTGGGCAGGGGGCGAGGCAATCACGTCCAGCGATCACTCGACTTGTTCGATCTTCTGCACCGAAGCGGGATTCGCACGAAGCTGAATACGGTCGTCACCGCCCTGAACTGGAAGGAGGACATGTCGGCGTTTGTGCTTCGAGCGCGCCCCGAGCGATGGAAGATGTTCCAGGTCCTTCCCATCGCGGGCCAAAACGACGGCAAGGTCGAACCTTTGCTCATCACCGCCGAGATGTTCCAGGCCTTCGTCGCGCGGCACGACTGCCTCGCCGAACACGGCATTACGGTGGCCGCGGAAACGAACGAGGACATGACCGAGTCCTACGCGATGGTTGATCCTCTCGGCCGCTTTTTCAGCAACGCTGGCGGTCGTCTCCGCTACTCACAGCCCATCCTCGACGTTGGTGTCGTCGATGCGTTCCGCCAGATTTCGTTCGACGCTCTGCGATTCGAGTCCCGAGGTGGTCTGTACGAGTGGGGCAACGCGTCGGTCCCGCTCACCATTTCTTCTCGTTCCTGAACCCACACTCGGCCCGCGCACGGTGGCCCGTGTTGGACTGGCGGGCGCGGCCCCATTAAGGAGTTCGTGCATGTCGCAGTCTCAGAATCAGTCGAGCAGTTGTACGCCCATGAATGCGGAGGCAGCAGCCCGCATCCAGAGTGCGGGCGCGAAGGCCAATGGAGGCCAAACCTCCAAAGGCAGCTTCGCCGCACGTGCGCAGAGCGCTGCGGCGCACAACAGCGGCAAGGGAGGTTGTGGCTCGAAGAAGTAACCCCTGTGCCCCAGCGCCACCGCGCTGGGGCGCAGTTTGCAACCTAGCCGTCATGAATGCGCAGATCTTGACATCAGCCGCTGGCATGACTCGGCGGCGCCCACCACTGTCAGCCGGGACTTTGCACGGGAGATTCCCACGTACAGGATTTCCCGCTCATCCCGGCTCGGCAACGAGTCTGCGCCCCACAGGAACACCACGTCCGCCTCCAGTCCCTTGTAGCGGCGCACCGTTTCTAGTCGCACTCCCTTGTCCGCCGCAGCGCCTTCAACAACCCATCTCGATCCACGCGGCAGGGGCATTCGCTCGACAGCCTGGTAGTACGTCTCCTTGGGCTCCCCACAAACCACGACTGCGATCTGACTGGCATCGACCGACTCTCGATCAATCAGCGCCACAATAGCGGCATGAATCGCCGCGGCCTGGGCCTTCACAGAAGGCGCTGTCAGCGATGCTATCGGCGAACCTTCATTGCCCGTCGGGGCGTCGGTCGGTTCACCCTGAAAGAACCGATAGGCTGACTCGTGAATGTGACGCGTGTTTCTGCAGTTGAAGGTCAGCACGAACGGCGGGTCGGAAATCGGCAGCGACCGCGCCCTGGTATACAGAGCCTGATTCTGGTCGTAGAACACATAGAGACAGCTCTGATCGGGGTCCCGCATCAACCACTCGATGGGTAGCCAGTACTCCTCCTTGAAATCCTGGCCTTCATCGATCACGATGGCATCGAAGCGCAAGGGCGTGGCCTCGCATGACAGGGCAAGCGCATGCGGAAGCACGAGATCGAACTCATCCTGCGGTCGCGAGGGTGGGTATGCTGCCCGGGCATCTCGCAGGAGATCTCTGCCGGTCAGCCTACGGGCCTCGGCAACTCGCCATGAGCAAAGCTGGTGGTAGTTCATGGCGTACAACCGAGCCACCCCTTGGCATGCGGTCTTTAGGTAGTCAGCGAGGAGGTGGTTGTAGCACAGGAGCAGCGTTTCACCGGTCGTCTCCGCCAACTGGCGTGCCTTCTCCAAGGCGAGCAATGTCTTTCCCGTGCCCGCTCCGCCGCAGATTGCCGCCCGCTTGCGAGCACCAATGCCGCGAAGGATGCGGCTTTGCTGCTGGGTGAGTTGGATGCGAATCGCCTCTTCCGCGTGCAGCTGCGTCGAAATGAGCGGACGGACATCAATCCGCCCGTGCAGAACTTGCTCCGCCGCCTTCAGTCCGTCCGCTCGTAGGCCGTCCCATCCGACATCCCTACCGGCCCAGAACCGCAGCACGCCCTCAGCCCATGCTTGCAGTCGCTGCAGGTGTGCACGTCCACCGACGATCGCAGTTGGGCTTTCAGGGGTCGTCGCAGCCTCGGTATGGTCCAGATCGGCAAAGAACACTGCGTGTCCCGCGAGCAGGCGACCTGGGTGAGCACGACGCCATCGTTGATCGTTGAGCAAGATCTGGATCAACTGGTGCTTCTCTGCAGTCGCCTGCCGAAATGGGTCCTTGATGGCGTGGCGTTCGCCGCCGCGATCGACGGATTCCCATCGACCTGCGATCGGGTCATATGCGACGCCGCCACCTTTTACCTCGACGACCAACATGCCGAGGGTTGGGACCAAGAGCACGAAATCAGCCTCGCCATCGTACTTTCTGCCGGATGGCGTCGTCCCGACCCAGGGCGTTGAGAACAGAACAGTCCATTCGGGAGGCAACTGCGCCCGACAGGCCTCATAGAAACGACGCTCCGCGCTCGATTTGACGAGCGACAGTTCCCCGGGCGCGAGATCGGGCAGAAGGCGCGGCATTTCAGCTCGTTCCTTCGTCGAGCAACACTGTGATGCGAGTAGGTTGCCAGGGAACCCTGATCACTTCGTCTCCCTTGTCGAGCCGAACGTCTACCCCCTGGTTCTGACCAGCTCCGAAAACCCGCTTGACCGAGCCGGTGCGCCCATCAGGCAGGCGGACCTTCATGCCGATGACCGCCTCCGGCCACGGTGTCAGATTCGCGGACTCGGAAATGTCCTGCCATCCATCATCGAAGCCGAACCGCCAAACCCGACGTGCAAAGTCCTGGATGCGATGGATACGAGGCGCGTCGCTCAGTGCAAACTCGACCACGTACAGCCACGCCCGTTGACCCTGCGTCTCTGCGAAGTGAAACTGGGCCGGTGTAACCGCTACGCCTCGACGTCCCCACTCTCCCTTCACACCTTTGACCTCGATGTACCGTTCGACGTCTCCATTCGGCCCTCGGGAGGAGATGTCGTACCCCTCGTTCTGTGGATTGTCTGCATTCTCGTCGGTCGGATCGCGCTTCTGCTGACGTTCCCATGCGAGAACGTGCCGAATCGCCGCCGCTCCGATCTGGGCACGTTCTTCTTCTGCCGTGTGGTCGCCATCGTCTTCATCCGGTTCGCGATCCTTCGAGACGTAGCTCCGCATCCGCTCATTTGTGGATCCGGCACTGGGTCTCGGATTGCGAGAACGACCCGGGGCATCGGGGTTCGTTGGAGGCTTCCCCGCTCCGCCGTCTCGCCGGGCACGCGAATCGTCGTCGCCAGCGCGATGCGCACCCGGAGTACCACGTCCACCTTTGGAGTCCCCCGCAGCACGGGTATCGCGGCGAGTTCCCGCGCCCGCCCCGTGTGACGAAGTGTCGTCCGCGGGAGACTCGTTCTCGTAATCGTCGCCATGATCCTCCTCGGGCTGGTGCGGTCCCGGATGGATCTGCTGCTGCCCAGCTGACGCAGCCCGGCCATTCTCCGTCTCCGTACCGCCTGCTCCTGGCGCATTGTCAGGTGGCACACTCTGACCGGACGTAGTGTTTGTGGTACCACTGGCGGCGGGCTTGTTTGCCGCGGGGGGTTCGCTGGATTCCGCCACGGCTGATGATGTGGCGTCATCGCCCTGAGTGCCATCGAACGACTCTCCCTGCTCCTGGCTTTCATCGGTGCCCGGTCCAGCCTGCACATCGGGCACATCCGACGCTACCGGTGCAATGTCTTCGTCGGTCGTGGCTGCACCAGCCTGCGTGACATCGTCGTCGGGCGGCGTTTGAGACTCATCGTCATCCCCGCCAAACAACGCTTTTGCAACGTCCGGCGGCAGCTGGGCCACGCGTAGAGTTTCAAGGAAGCGCTCCGCGTCGGAAAGGGACCGCTTCTCCAACAGCGTGCCGATTGGGAGGCTCTCGGTGTCCGCGAGACCCAACAGTCTACCGAGCTCGATCCCCACAGACTGCCAGATGTTCTCGGCCGATGCGTCCACAAAGAGGCTGTGTCGTCCTTCGTCCTCGATCAACCTCGCCTCGAAAGGATGCCGGGCGTGCTCATTGTTCAGCGAGACTTCGAGTTCCAGCGGCGTACACCGATGCGCGTCCATTGTTGAAAGGGACCCAAACGCTCCAGATGCGACAGCGGAGTCAAGAACCCGTGGGTGCTTGTGGTGCAAGAACCGGGCAACCGCGTGCATTCGTTCAGTCAGCCGCTCCTTGAACTCCACCCACGCGCTCGAGGACACGTCGGCGGGCACGCTTGTCTTGATCGCGTCGCTAAGTGTTTGTATTCCGAGCAAGCGCAGGAGGTCCGCGTGGGATGTGAGTTCCTCTGGTGGCAGGTCAATGAACGCCACGCTGTCTGCTTGCTCAAAGAGAGTCTCGATACTTAGATCATCGGCTGCAAACACGTCATCGTCGTTACGCCACCAGGCATTGTCCTTCGTCCAGATCAGTAGCTCGCCGCGAAGCCGCTGCAACCACACCGCCGCGTCCGCAGTGTTCTCGTCAATCTCAGTAGCGGGATAGCGAAGCCGGCCGTAGATCGCCCTAGCCACGCGCGTCGTTTGTTCGGGGAGTAGCTCGGCCTCGGCGAGGGCGACGAGTGCATCGACAAGACTTTCGGGACTTGGCACATCGGCCACGCCGAGCTTCTCACAGAAGAACCCTTGCAGATCTCGCCACCACAGCGAGAGTCCGGCCACGGGACTGAACTGCCGCAGCTCTCGCGGCAACGTCCAACAGCAGTCCTCCGTCGTCGCCCATGTTCCGCCCTCAGTGCCGTCGGCAAGGATGAGTTGCTTGGTCTTGAACGCCGCCGCGACTTCCACTGCGTTCTGCTCAAAGCGAAGGTCTAGAAACTTGTAGAGCGGACCGACGATCGAACGCGCGATCGTGACGTCAGGGACGGTTTGTCGCACTTCATCGAGGCGTGCCAAGGCATGGCCGATTGTCGGGACCCGTGTGATGCCCAAGGCATCCGCAAAGCTATCCGAAAGCGTCACCGAGAGGTACGGCACCGTGTCGCCAAAGACTGCGCGAGTCTCTTCCGAAGACAAGTAGCCATCGCTGAGTGCGCGCGTGCCGACTGTTGTAGGCACTTCCATCGTTTGCAGCGCCAGCAGGAGTTTGCTGGGCCCCGCCGGAGCACCCTTGGGCCTTGCCTTCCATGTGACGTATCTCGAGTCCCAGTTCTTGTCGACGATTGCGAGGAACCGCTGCTTCGCGACAGTCTCCGCCGAGTGAATCACTGCTGTGGCTTCGGGAGACCATTCATAGTCTGTCTTGTCGCTGCTCCAGCAGACGCGAGGAAGTGTCTGGGCGCCCAGGGCGAGAAACAGTTCTCCCCACGCTTTCGTCGAAGCGTCAGGTCCTTCCGGGTGTCCTCGCGACAGGTATTCACGAGAAATCAGGAGATTGGAGATGGAGTCACCGAATAGGCCTTCGAGATCGTTAGGCTCCCGATACGCTCTTCCGAGGTAGAGCACTGGTGCTGATGCGTACCGTGCGTCTGCCTCGGCAGCGGACGTGAGCACGGTCAGCTTGGCAGCCAACTCGCGTTTTGCGGCCTCTCTCTTTTCGGGTGGTTTTGCGTTGAGATACGCGTGCCAATGGTCGCGGATGTAATGCGCGTGTCCAATGAGGACTTCGTCCGAGCAGTCTTCCCAGTCCGCACCGTCGTGCAGCGCGAGAATGTGCCGATCGATGACCGCAGTCGGCGTAGCGTCAGACACTCCAAGTCGCTGCAGAAGATCCTGAGCCCCCTTGTACTGATCCTTGTGAACCGACGAGAGCACATTGGGAGCGAGGAGTTCCAGATCGGATTCGAATCCGTAGCGAACCTCGCCGCCCAATGATCGAAACACAGTGGTTTCTGAGGGCGCGGTGGTCTCCCCGGTCTCAAGAAGGAGCACCGGTGCCCGACGGAGAGATTCAATCTGACCATCATTGAGTCGCGTCGCGCCGAGCCGGCCATAAAGAGCACCGAACCACTTCGGCGTACGTTCCCTTCGCCAGTGCTCGTTGCCGATGCATGTCAGCAAGGTCTCCAAGGTAAACCGCCCAACCCCCAAGCGGCCGAGCGCTTGGGCGATGCGGTCGACATCCGGGGCGACATACTTCTTTGACAGGAGGGACGCAGCATCGTCCTCGGGAACGAGTTGCCACAGGCCATCGCTGTCAGTGAGGATCGCGTCCCCGGGGCGGACCCAGGTCCCTCCAATGGTCGGGACGCACTCTTCGTCACCGAGCAACTTGATCGCACGCACCAAAACGCCCCGGAGGAAGGGATCGACTACAGCCTTCGGGTCCGTGAGCACGCGAAGCGCCGTCGCGCCCGGTGGGGATTTCGAACGGCATTCCAGGATTGCCTCTGTCAGGCAGTCGCCCAGCGCATCCCGGAGGCGGATGTTCCAGGGGAGGTCCTCACGAACCGCTTCGCGGCTGGTGGCCAAGACGAAGTCGGCGTGAGCCAAGAACCGGAATCCCGAGTCCTTGACGGGCAAAAATGCGAACAGATCTCGGGACCTTCCCTCATCGATCCCACCGTCGGCATCCAGCGCCAAGGCCACCGCCACGTCGGTAGCCGCGATGTTCAGGCGGCGTTCCTCTCGGATGTCGGCCATCGAGACGCGTTTCTGCTGCACGCGGAATCGATGTCGTTGCTCGCCGCACCGCTGTTTCTCTACATTATCGGTGACGGTCCGCACGACCTCGATGGTCGAGCCGTCATCGTTCCGCTGCAGAACAAGGGCTTGGCCGTAGTCATCATCACAGAACTCGATTCGCTTGAGCCGACGCAGGAATAGGAGCAACTCGGGCTGAAGGCTCTTCAGAAAGTCCGGGGGCAAGCGGTAATCCTTCCTGAGTGGAAGAACGATGCTCGTGCCCATAGCCTCGGCCGCGCCCGCGATCCACTCTGGGATGACGGTGCCAAACGCGCCGTGTTTGCTCTTGTCAAAGCGGAAGTGGTACCCGTTGGAGTGAATCTCGGGGCGGTCGGAAACCTGGAACACCGCCTTGAAGCCGATCCCCTTCTCGCCGGTGGCTCCGTCCTTGCGGTCTTTCTTGGTGCTCTTCGCAGCGTTGCACAACGCACGAACATGCTTCTCTTCGAAGCCGCTCTCGTTGTTGACGAGAACGATGGCGTCCGGCCGTGCAAACACTTTCAGCGTGGGCACCACTCCCGCCGGGTAGGAGTTGTCGTCAGCATTCTGCAGTAGCTCTGTGAAAAAGTGCGTGCGAGACTCGTAGAGCTCGTCCGTCACGAGCGGCAGAAGGCCGCCCGCCATCTCGCGATAGGGATCGTCGTCGCCTGGCGGGCCATCCACGCGGTAGCGCCGGCGAATGTCCTCGATGACTTCACGCGGTGAAGGCAAGACCCAGCCTCCTGCGGTGATCCGCACCAGCTTTCGCCGCCAAACGACTGCCCATGGTTCTTGGTGGTCGGGACTGAATCGGCAACCAAATCGTTCCAGCGAGATTCCTGTGACCGACCGACGCCTGTGCCATGCGCGAATGGTATCGGTGATGAGCGTGCGACTGGCCTGTTAACCGCTGCCGCGGTCAACCCGAGACTCCGAGAGTTTGAGAG
>ERZ1066130.623-NODE-623-length-10768-cov-7.768599_pt1 | contig 10768 bp, 7 predicted proteins | sample MGYA00382777_ERZ1066130 | MGnify/ENA primary metagenome ERZ1066130 (study PRJEB33369, sample SAMEA5778360) | biofilm metagenome | biome: Industrial cooling water; feature: Water cooling tower basin; material: Biofilm | place: United Arab Emirates | collected...
GAGACAGGCGTCAGATGTGTATAAGAGACAGCCTCGACACCATGGAAGAGGCCGGCGAAGGCGCGCTGCGCCGGGCCTTCGAACAGCTCAAGGCGAAGCTGCAGGCCGAGGGCCTGTTCGACCAGGCACGCAAGCGTGCCCTGCCCGCCCACATCCGCCGGCTCGGCGTGCTGACCTCGCCCTCCGGCGCGGCCGTGCGCGACGTGCTGAGCGTGCTCCGCCGCCGCTTCCCGCTGCTGGAGGTCGACATCCTGCCGGTCCCGGTGCAGGGCGACACCGCCGCGCCGCAGATCGTGCGCATGCTGCAGGCCGCCGGCCGCTGCGGGCGCTACGACGCCCTGCTGCTCACCCGCGGTGGCGGCTCGCTCGAAGACCTGTGGGCCTTCAACGACGAAGCGCTCGCCCGCGCCATCGCCGCATCGCCGGTGCCGGTGGTGTCGGCGGTCGGCCACGAAGTCGATGTCACCCTCGCCGACTTCGCGGCGGACCTGCGCGCACCGACGCCGTCGGTCGCGGCGGAACTGCTGGTGCCCGATCGCAGCGACCTCGCCTCGCGCCTGCGCGCGCAGGCGCGGCGGCTACAGGCCAACTGGGATCGCCACCAGCGCCACGCCGCGCAGCGCGCCGATCGCGCCGCCCTGCGGCTGCAGGCGCAGCGCCCGCTGGCCCGCCTCGATGCCCTGCGCCAGCGCCAGGAGGCTTCGCTGCGCCGGCTGCAGGCCGCGTGGCAGCGCCAACAGGCCGCGCGCACGGCGCAGCTGCGGCATCACGCCGCCGTGCTGCGCGCGGCACGCCCGGAGCGAAGACTCGCGCAATTGCGCGAACGCCTGCGCGCACTGTCGGACCGACCGCGCGCAGCGACCGTACGCCTGCTGCAGGCGAAGACCATGCAACTGCACGGGCTCGCGCGTTCGCTGGAAGCGGTCAGTCCGCTGGCGACGGTCGCGCGCGGTTACGCGATCCTGCAGCGCGAGGACGGGCACATCGTGCGCAGCACGCGCGACGTGCAGGCCGGCGAGCGACTCGATGCGCGTCTCGCGGACGGCGTGCTGCGAGTCCGCGTCGAGAACGGTCTGGATCCGGACGCATCGCCCTGGACCAAGGCCTGAAGGCCCTCTGGAAAGCGAGCATTTCTCAGGCAAACCACATTGCAGAGCGCAGCAAGCTCTGCTCCACGGTTTCTATCGAGAGGAACCGCGACGCCGCGCCCGCATCCCCCGCACGATCCCGTACACGCTGATCGCGATCCACGTGCATTGCAGCAGGGCGACGGCGACATTGAAGCCGCCGGCCAGCGAGACGAGGATGCAGCCGGAACCGGCGATGTTGAGCCACTGGTAGGTCCGGCTGGTGCCGGACAGCCGTCCGCTCTGCAGCATGAAATAGCTGCCCACGACGATCACCGTGCCGAGCAGGCCGACGAGGTCGTACCAATGCAGGTTCATGGCAACGGCGCTGCGGTCACTGCCGCTGGCGCACCGCCTCGAACAGCGCCACGCCGCTGGCGACGGAGACGTTGAGGCTCTCGACTCCCGGGGAATGCGCGAGGCCCGGCATCGGAATGGTGACGAGCTGGTCGCAGTGCTCGCGGGTCAGGCGGCGCAGGCCGTCGGCCTCGCCGCCCAGGGCCAGCGCGACGTTGCCGCGCAGGTCGATCGAATAGAGCGATGCGGTGGCTTCGCCGGCCAGGCCGTAGATCCACACGCCCATCTGCTGCAGGTCGCGCATCGCCCGCGCGAGGTTGGTCACGCGCACCACAGGGATGCTGTCGGCGGCGCCGGCCGAGGTCTTGCGCACGGTCGCATTGACCTGCACAGCCTTGTCCTTGGGAATGACCACGGCGGTGACGCCCGCTGCGGCCGCGCTGCGCAGGCAGGCGCCGAGGTTGTGCGGGTCCTGCACGCCGTCCAGCACCAGCAGCAGGGCCTTGCCGGCGGCGGCCTCGACCAGCTCGGCCAGGTCGTCTTCGTTGTAGGTCTTCGAGGCCGCGTAACGTGCGACCACGCCCTGGTGGCGCAGGCCGCCGGCGACGCCGTCGAGGGCATTGGTGGCGACCCGGCGCACGTCGATGTCCTTGCGACGGGCGTTCTCTTCGATCTCGGTCAGGCGCGGGTTCTTGGCGCCGGCTTCGATCAGGACCTCGCGGACGTGGTCCGCATCGTGTTCGACCGCCGCGGCAACCGCATTGATGCCGGCGATCCATTGGGATGATTTGCTCATGGCGCTATTGTGCCCGGACCACCGGGGATTTGCCCTATGATCCGCGCCCGCGCCGCCCTCCCGACCCGCCGATGACCGCCACCGCCCTCGAGACCACCCGCGTCGCCATCATCGGCGGCGGCCCCGCCGGGCTGATGGCGGCCGAGGTGGCGAACGCGGCCGGGCTGCAGGTCGATCTGTTCGAAGCCAAGGGCTCGGTCGGCCGCAAGTTCCTGATCGCCGGCAAGGGCGGGCTCAACCTGACCCACGGCGAGCCACGGCCGGCCTTCGACACCCGCTACGGCGAGCGTGCCGCCGAGCTCGCGCGCTGGCTCGACACCTTCGACGGCGAGGCCCTGCGCGGCTGGGCGCGCGGTCTTGGCGTCGAGACCTACGTCGGCAGCTCCGGCCGCGTCTTTCCGAACGACCGCAAGGCCGCGCCGCTGCTGCGCGGCTGGGTACGGCGCCTGCGCGAGGCCGGCGTGCGCTTCCATGTCCAGCACCGCTGGCAGGGCTGGACCGACGCGGGCGCGCTGCGCTTCGCCACGCCCGACGGCGAGCGGACCGTGCGCGCGGACGCGACCGTGCTCGCGCTCGGCGGCGCCAGCTGGCCGGAGCTGGGCTCGGACGGCACGTGGGTCGACCTGCTCGCCGCGCGGGGCATCGACATCGCCCCGCTGCGCGCCTCCAACTGCGGCTTCGACATCGGCTGGAGCGCTGTGCTCGCCGGCAAGCATGCCGGCGCGCCACTGAAACCCGTGGTCGCGCACTGGACCGACGACGCTGGCACGCCGCAAGCGCTGCAGGGTGAATGCGTGCTCACCGCGACCGGCGTCGAAGGCAGCCTGATCTATGCGCTCTCGGCGATGCTGCGCGAACGCATCGCCCGCGACGGCGAGACGACGCTGTGGCTGGACCTCGCGCCGGGCCGCGACGAAGCCCGCCTGGTCCGCGACCTGCAGGCGCCGCGCGGCAAGCGCAGCATCGGCGATCACCTCAAGCGTCAGACCGGTCTGGATGCAGCGAAGGCCGCCCTCGTGTTCGAGATGCTGCCGCGCGACGCGATGGCCGATCCCGCCCGCATCGCCGCCACGATCAAGCGCTGTCCGCTGCGCCTGCGCGCCACGCGCCCGGTGGCCGAGGCGATCAGCACGGCAGGCGGCGTGCGCCTGGAAGCGCTCGACGATTCGCTGCAATTGAAATCGATGCCCGGCGTGTTCTGCGCCGGGGAAATGCTCGACTGGGAAGCCCCCACCGGCGGCTACCTGCTCACCGCCTGCTTCGCCAGCGGGCTGATCGCGGGGCGGGGCGCGGTCCAGCGGCTCACGCTGCCCTTGTAGAGCGGAGCGAAGCTCCGCTGCCCCCTTTCCGGCGCGAGGATGTCGGGTTTTCCCGACACGAAACGCATCCATCCCCTGATCGAATGCCGGACGGCCTGTCGGCAGGCTATCCCGCATGGCCAGCCCACGTCTCAGCAAAGGCCGACATTCCCGGGTCGGTCATGTCTACTCGATCACCACCGTCGCCTGCGGTCGACGTCGACTGTTCACGGACCACGAAGCGCCACGGATCATCCTGTCGGAGATCGAAACGACTGACAGGCTTGGGCTGACAGCCTCGTTGGCATGGGTATTGATGCCCGATCACCTGCATTGGCTGTTCCAGCTCAAATCCGGTTCCTTGAGCGCGGTGATGCAGCAGTTCAAGGCACGCACGGCGCAATCGATCAATCAGGCACGGCAAAGGCGCGGAAGCGTCTGGCAGGCGGGGTTCCACGACCATTGCGTGCGCGACGAGCGATCACTGGGAAAGATCGCTCGGTACCTTCTGGACAATCCGATCCGCGCGGGGCTCGTGTCGGATCTCGCGGACTACCCGTACCGGTGGTGCGCGTGGCAGGTCGAAGGCGACCTGCAAGCGGCTGCGGACGTGGTACGGGCTCCGGACAGGGGGTAGCGGAGCTTCGCTCCGCTCTACAAGAACGATCCGGGCTCTGTGTGGGCGACTCAGTACTTCTAGGCGCCGGACACGGGGTAGCGGAGCTTCGCTCCGCTCTACAAAAACCATCCGGGATCAGGGGCGGCGATTCAATACTTCTGCTTTTGCCGCTTCGCCGGTTGCCCGCGCGGGGGCGGCGGCTTGATGCCACGCTCCTCGGCGAGACGGAAGTCGATCTTGCGCTCCTCCAGGCTGGCCTTGAGCACGACGATGCGAACGCGGTCGCCGAGGCGGAACACGCGGCCGACGCGTTCGCCGCTGAGGGTCTTGCGGATCGGATCGAAGTGGTAGAAGTCGTGCGGCAGCTGGGTCACATGGACCAGGCCATTGACCTTCGAGGCGTCCAGCTCGACGAACAGGCCGAAGCTGGTCACGCCGCTGATGACGCCGTCGAACTCGCCGCCGATGTGCTTTTCCATCCACGCGGCGCGGTAGCGCTCGTCGACCTCGCGCTCGGCCTCGTCGGCACGGCGCTCGCGCTCGGAGCACTGCAGGGTCAGCGCGCCCATCGCGGACTGCGAATACGCGAAATCGGCGGCTTTTCCACCGCGCAGCGCATGCTTGATCGCGCGATGCAGCAAGAGATCGGGATAACGGCGGATCGGCGAGGTGAAATGCCCGTACGCCTCCAGCGCGAGGCCGAAGTGGCCGACGTTATCCGGCGAATACACCGCCAGCGACTGCGTGCGCAGCAGCACCGACTCCAGCAGCGCGGCATCGGCGCGGCCTCGGATCTTGGTCAGCAATGCGGTGAAGTCGCGCGGTTCGACCTTCGCCCACGCGGGCATGCGCAGCTTGAATTCCTTGAGGAACTCCAGCAGGTCGGCGTACTTGCTCTCCGGCGGCTTCTCGTGGATGCGGTACGGCGCCGGGATCTTCTTCTTCAGCAGGTAGCGCGCGGCTTCCACGTTGGCCGCGATCATGCATTCCTCGATCAGCTTGTGCGCGTCGTTGCGCTGGAGCATGCCGGCCTGCACGACCTCGCCCTGCGGGCCAAGGACGAAACGCACTTCACCCGATTCGAATTCGATGGCGCCGCGCGCCTTGCGCGCCTTCGACAGCACCTGGTAGAGCTGGTGCAGGCGCTCGACCTGCGGCATCAGCGAGCCGATCTTCGCGATCGCCTCTTCGTCGCCCTCGCCTACCGCGTTCCAGACCTGGGTGTAGGTCAGGCGCGCGTGCGAGTGCATCACCGCTTCGTAGAACTTCGACTTCGTGACTTCGCCGTCGAAGTCCACCTGCATGTCGCAGACGAAGCACAGGCGGTCGACCTTCGGGTTCAGCGAGCAGATGCCGTTCGACAGCGTCTCCGGCAGCATCGGCACGACGAAGCCCGGGAAATACACCGACGTCGCGCGCAGCTGCGCCTCGTCGTCGAGCGGCGCGCCGGGGCGGACGTAGTGCGACACGTCGGCGATGGCGACGATCAGCCGGAAGCCGTTGCGGTTCGGCTCGCAGTACACCGCGTCGTCGAAGTCCTTGGCGTCCTCGCCGTCGATGGTGACCAGCGGCAGCTTGCGCAGGTCGACGCGGCCTTCGATGTCGGCGGCGGTCACGTCCAGCGGCACCGCCATGGCCTCGGCGATCACCTGCGGCGGGAATTCGTGCGGCAGGTCGTGGCCGTGGATCGCGGCCTCGACCACCAGCGAAGGCGTCAGCTTGTCGCCGAGCACGGTCAGCACGCGACCGATCGGCGGACGGTAGGCGTCAGGGGCATGGACGATCTCGCAGACGACCAGCTGGCCGTTGCGCGCCTCCATGCGGGCGTCGGCGGGAATCTGCACGTTGCGGTGGATGCGGGCATCGTCCGGGACCACGTAGCTGATGCCGGCTTCCAGCGTGAAGCGGCCGATCAGGCGGGTCAGCCGGCGCTCAAGCACTTCGACGATGGCGGCTTCGCGGCGGCCGCGCCGGTCCATGCCGGTGACGCTGACCATCACGCGATCGCCGTGCATGACCTTGCGCATCTCCATCGGCGGCAGGAACAGGTCATCGCCGCTCGTGCCCTCGGGGCGCAGGAAACCGAAGCCGTCTCGATTGGCGATCACCGTGCCGGGGATCAGGTCCAGGCGCTCGGCCGGGGCGTAACCGCCGCGGCGGTTCTGCAGCAGCTGGCCGTCGCGGACCATGGCGCCGAGGCGCTTGCCGAGGGCCTCGCGACGTTCGAAGGTGTCGAGGCCGAGGGCGTCGGCGACCGCCTCGGCCAGCATCGGGCCGTCGGCCTCGGCCAGCAGCTTGAGGATGGCCTCGCGGCTGGGGATCGGATCGGCATAGCGCTGGGCCTCGCGGGCGGCGTGCGGATCCTGGAAGCGGAGCGGTGCGGCGTCGGCGGCGCGCGGCGGGCGGGACGGCGGCGCGGCGGCCGGTCGGGAGGCGCCGCGACCGGCCGGCTTGGCCGGCGGCAGGTCGGGCATCCAGGGCGCAGCCTTCTTCGGCTTGCCGCGCGACGCGGGCTTGGCCGGTTCGGCTGCGGCTCGTGCGGGCTTGGCCGACTTGGCCTTCGTGCCGGGACGCGCGGGTGCCGCTGCCTGGGGTTTGGAAGATGCGCCGCGAGCGGCGCGCGTGGCGCGAGGGCCGGTGTTCTTATTGGTTTTCTTGGACATTGGCGCCGAGTATACGTGCCCGGACCGGGATCGGAACCGCTGCACCCGACCATCCGGCGGAAGATCGCGGTCGACGGGCGTGAAATTTTTTCGAAATCAACCGTTGACATCAGGTGCGCCGCGACGCAACATACGCGCCCCGATGCCCAGGTGGCGGAATTGGTAGACGCACTAGTTTCAGGTACTAGCGGGTAAAACCGTGGAGGTTCGAGTCCTCTCCTGGGCACCAAGATCGGAAAGAAAACCCCGCGAAAGCGGGGTTTTTTGTTTGTCCTCATCGTGCCGCCGCCCGCGCCCGAGCGGGATCCGGGCCTCCTCATTCCAGCACCTGCCGCACCGTGACGGGCTGCTTCGGACGCAGCGCCGGATCAGCCGCACAAGGCACTCTCGCCACCGGCGAGCGGACGCGTGCTGCGGGTAGAATCGGGCTTCACGCTTCCCCGGGTTCCACGATGTCCGACACGCTCCGCCCTGCCTTCCACGGGTTCGAACAGATCCCCCTGCGCGAATACGCCGAACGCGCCTATCTCGACTACTCGATGTACGTGGTCCTGGACCGCGCCCTGCCCTTCCTGGGCGATGGCCTGAAGCCGGTGCAGCGCCGGATCATCTATGCGATGAGCGAGCTCGGCCTGAACGCCGCGGCCAAGCCCAAGAAGTCCGCGCGCACCGTCGGCGACGTGATCGGCAAGTACCACCCGCACGGCGACAGCGCCTGCTACGAAGCCCTGGTGCTGATGGCGCAGCCGTTCTCCTACCGCTATCCGCTGATCGACGGCCAGGGCAACTTCGGTTCGAGCGACGACCCGAAGTCCTTCGCGGCGATGCGCTACACCGAATCCAAGCTGACCCCGATCGCCGAAGTGCTGCTGGGCGAGATCGGCCACGGCACGGTGGACTGGGTGCCGAACTTCGACGGCACGCTGGACGAGCCGACCTGGCTGCCGGCGCGCCTGCCGCACCTGCTGCTCAACGGCACCACCGGCATCGCGGTCGGCATGGCCACCGATGTGCCGCCGCACAACCTCAACGAGATCGTCAGCGCCTGCGTGCGCCTGCTCGACGATCCCGACGCGACCGTGCGCGACCTGTGCGAACACGTGCGCGGCCCGGACTACCCGACCACCGCCGAAATCATCACCCCGACCACCGACCTGCTGTCGCTGTACGAGACCGGCCACGGCAGCGTGCGCGCCCGTGCCACGTACACGCGCGAGCAGGCAAACATCGTGGTCACCGCGCTGCCCTACCAGGTCAGCCCGAGCAAGGTCATCGAGCAGATCGCGCAGCAGATGCGCGCCAAGAAGCTGCCGTGGCTGGAGGACATCCGCGACGAGTCCGACCACGCCAACCCGACGCGCATCGTGCTGATCCCGCGCAGCAACCGCGTCGACGCCGAACAGCTGATGGGCCACCTCTTCGCCACCACCGACCTGGAGAAGAGCTACCGCGTCAACATGAACGTGATCGGGCTCGACGGCCGCCCGCAGGTCAAGAACCTGAAGATGCTGCTGTCGGAATGGCTGGCTTTCCGCGCCGACACCGTCACCCGCCGGCTCAAGCACCGGCTGGAGAAGGTCGACCGCCGCCTGCACCTGCTGGCCGGCCTGCTGGTCGCCTTCCTCAACCTCGACGAAGTCATCCGCATCATCCGCACCGAGGACGAGCCGAAGGACGTGCTGATGGCGCGCTTCGCGCTGAGCGAGGAACAGGCCGACTACATCCTCGACACCAAGCTCAAGCAGCTCGCCCGCCTGGAGGAGATGAAGATCCGCGGCGAGCAGGCGGAGCTGGAGAAGGAGCGCGAGAAGCTGTCGGGCATCCTGGACAGCAAGGCCAAGCTGCGGAAACTCATCAAGGACGAACTGCTGGCCGATGCGAAGAAGTTCGGCGACGCGCGCATGTCGCCGCTGGTCGCGCGCGAGGCCGCGCAGGCGATCGACGAGACCGAGCTGGTCGCCAGCGAACCGATGACGATCGTCCTCAGCGAAAAGGGCTGGATCCGTGCGGCCAAGGGCCACGAGGTCGATGCCGCGGCGCTGAGCTATCGCGACGGCGATGGCCTGCTGTGCGCGGTGCGCGGGCGCAGCACGCTGCAGGTCGCGTTCTTCGACGCCACCGGCCGCAGCTATTCGGCGCTGACGCACACCCTGCCCAGCGCGCGCGGCAACGGTGAACCATTGACCGGGCGCTTCTCGCCGCCGGCCGGTGCCGGGTTCCAGACGATGGCCACCGGCGGCAACGACGACCGCTTCGTGCTCGCCTCGTCGCACGGCTACGGCTTCGTCACGAAGTTCGAGAACCTCACCGGGCGCAACAAGGCCGGCAAGGCGATGCTCTCGCTCAGCGAAGGCGCGACCGTGCTGACCCCGGTGCCCACCACCAACCCCGACGCCGATCGCATCGTCGCCGTCACCAGCGCCGGCCACCTGCTCGCCTTCCCGCTGAACGAACTGCCGGAACTCGACAAAGGCAAGGGCAACAAGATCATCGAGATCCCGAAGGCCAAGCGCGGCACCGAGAAGGTCGTCGCCATCGCCGTGGTCCCGCCCGGCGGCACGCTCACCGTGAAATCCGGCGCGCGCACGATGTCGCTGAGCTTCAAGGAACTCGACCCGTACATCGGCCCGCGCGGCAGTCGCGGCGGCCTGCTGCCGCGTGGCTGGCAGAAGGTCGAGGCGCTGGGGGTGGAGTGAAAGCCGAAGCATCGCTTGAAGCATTCCTCGAATTGCTCGACATGCCAGACGACATGGCATGGGGACTATTCGGGGTCGATGAAGCTCAGGCGATGTATCTCGAACTGAGTGACACTGATCTCCGACGCATGCAGGAAGAATGGCGGCAATGGACAGTCAATCGCATCGACCACCTAGCTTGTGTCATGGGAGCGAGAGCCAGCGAAATCGAGCTGGCGCTGGCGCTCGACCTCTCGACTTCCATACATCCAACTGTGGCAAGCAAGGCCAGAGATGCGATCGATGAAATCGAAGCCGATATCCGCATGAAAGCCAGTGAAATTCAATGAACCCCGACTTCTGGCACCAGCGCTGGCACGACAACCGCATCGGCTTCCACCAGGCCGAGGTCACGCCGCTGCTGCAGGCGCACTGGGAGGCGATCGACGCGCCCGCAGGCAGCACGGTGTTCGTGCCGCTCGCGGGCAAGTCGCTGGACATGGTCTGGCTGGCATCGCGCGGGCATCGGGTGCTCGGCGTGGAGCTGTCGCCGCTCGCCGTCGAACAGTTCTTCACCGAACACGGTCTCGAAGCCGAGGTGTTCGAGACCCGCTACGGACGCCACCATCGGGCCGGTGGCATCGAGCTGATCTGCGGCGACGCCTTCGCACTGGATGCCGAGGCGCTGGCCGGCTGCGCCGCCGTGTTCGACCGCGCGGCGATGATCGCCCTGCCGGAAGACCTGCGCGCCCGCTACGTCGATGACCTCTACGGCCACCTGCCCGCGCACTGTCGGGGTCTGCTGGTCACGCTGGAATATCCCGCCGAAGAGAAGGAAGGCCCGCCCTTCCCGGTGACAGAAGCCGAGGTGCGCACGCGCTTCGCGCCGCGCTGGCACGTCGACCTGCTGCAACGCCAGGACATCCTCGCCGACCAGCCGGGCTTCCAGGCCGAAGGCGTGACCGCGCTGGAGACCTGCGCGTATCGTCTGGTCCGCACGCCGGCCTGACCGCAACCTAACCCTCCACAGGATGTCGTCGATGAAGAAGTGGCTCAAGCGAATCGCACTCGGACTCCTGATGCTGCTGCTTCTCGCCATCGGCACCGGCTGGTGGCTGATGCGCGGCAGCCTGCCCGAACTGGACGGCGAACTCGCGCTGGCAGGCCTGTCCGCGCCGGTGACCGTGCAGCGCGACGCCAACGGCACCGTGACCATCGATGCCGCGAACGAGTCCGACGCCCTGCGCGCGCTCGGCTACGTGCATGCGCAGGAACGCTACTTCGAGATGGACC
>ERZ1066130.625-NODE-625-length-10751-cov-11.108171_pt1 | contig 10751 bp, 5 predicted proteins | sample MGYA00382777_ERZ1066130 | MGnify/ENA primary metagenome ERZ1066130 (study PRJEB33369, sample SAMEA5778360) | biofilm metagenome | biome: Industrial cooling water; feature: Water cooling tower basin; material: Biofilm | place: United Arab Emirates | collected...
GACCTGCATCGCTCATCGCCCAGTGAAGCCACGCACGCGCGAACATCCACAGCCGATTGACGGTCCGATCTGACACTCCGAGTGCCTGCGCCGTCTGCTCCACACTCAGCCCCGCGAAGAATCGAAGCTGAACAACGCGTGCAGCCTCGGCGGACTCGATCTCCAAGCGACGAACGGCTTCATCGAACGACACGATTTCTTCAGAATCCGCGGAGGCCACCAACTCGGCGATTGAAGCAAACTCGACCCGGCGGCGAGGCACTCCTCCCTGCCCCCCCCGCTTCTCCCGCCCTCGCGCCTTGGCGTGGTCGAGCAGGATCCGCCGCATCGCCTCCGCCGCGGCGACGTAGAAATGGCCTCGTCCTGCCCACGGAACCTCGCGGGGGCCGACCAGCTTCAGATAAGCCTCGTGCACAAGTGCAGTTGCCGAAAGCGTGTGACCTGCTCGCTCGCTCTGCAGTTCGCGCTGGGCTGCCTGACGAAGCTGGCTGTACACCATGGGGAGAAGTCGATCCGCAGCATCGCGATCTCCGTGAGCGGCCGCTTGAAGAAGCATGGTGGCATCCGCGCCTGCCGAGGGGTCCGTGGTCATGCCGCGGATGGTATGGGGCGGGCAGTGCAACCGAGGCCGATCCCGAACAGTTTGGGCCGGTGGCACGATTGCCTGCGTGTCGCCTGACTGCCCAGGCTTCATGCTCAACACCAACGCCGGATGGAGCCAGGTCGTGGGCGCCCCGACCTGCCGCTTCGGCCGGTCGGAGATCGGCGCCGGACGCGCCTGGCGTCCACGAGGCCGCCAAAGGCATCACCCAGGGTTGCCCGCGCCACCGTACCATCTCGCTTCCCGCACGAAGTTCGCCGGCCGGTAGAGAAGCGCGCTCATCCCCGGTATCCTGCGGCCTGATTCACCGGTTCCGGCGGGGTTCGCGCGGCCAAAGTCATGTTGACCAGTCATTCTCGGGCCTCCACGCTCGGAAACGCTCGCGAGCGCGTTCGAAACGGGTGTGGATAGGGAGATCTGAGAAAGGCCTCGTAGAGTGGCCTTTTCTCGTTATCCGCCTGGGCCTTTCGCCCACCGGGCGTATCTCTCGGGAGTCGTGGCACTTCCTGAAGGTCCGCGATTTGCCGGGCGCTCTCGAATCCGAGGCATCGCATCGACGTTTCGCTCGCCACACCGGGGTTCGGGGCCGAAAGTCACTCCTCGCTCTCGAACGCCCGGGCGGATCTGGTTAACGAGCCGTCGGGGTGAACGAGGGGTGTGATTCGGACCCTGCGCCGCTCCCCGACCGTTTCGCGAATTCAGAGGCAGGCGGCGCGAGATGCAACATCACGGTCATCCAACGACATTGGCCGTCGAGAATCACGTAGTCGCCTGGCTGCGTGCGCACGCCGAACTGATCGTGCTCTTCCACGGTGCGGCCCACCTCGAGTCGCCTTGGACTCCGGAGAAGTCGCTGGCACGACGCGCGGTTGCACGACCCCCGCCAACGCAGCGTTGTCCTCCGACCCGGCCGCTCTCGACCTCGCCGACGTCGTCGGACGGGCGCGGGGCGGGTGTTGCCCTTCGTGCGGCATCGAGGACGTCGCTGGCGTTGGGTGGGGTGCGTTGCCGTGGTTCCACGTTCCCGCGGCCGGGCACGGCAATAATCCAGGGCCTAGGCGAGCGCCGTGCGTGATCGGCTGTCGCTCGAACGCCCGGGCGGTCGCGTCGCGATCGTCCGCACGTGTCCCGATCGCCCGCTTCGCCGCTCCGCAGGTACTTCATGCCCGACCCCGACCCGCCAATCCTCACGATCCTCCTCAATGAGAGCGAGAGCGAGGCCCGGCGAGTCGAGCGGCTGCTCCCGCTGGTGTACGACCAACTGCGTCGGGCCGCGGAGAACTGCCTCTCGTCGGAACGCGGCGACCACTCGCTGCAGGCGACGGCTCTCGTGCACGAGGCGTATCTGAGGCTGGTCGGCCCGCGTGAGATCCCGTGGCAGAACCGTGCGCACTTTTATGCCGCCGCCGCCGAGGCGATGCGGCGTGTGCTCATTGACCATGCGCGGGCTCGGACCGCGGAGGTCCGGGGCGGTGGCCGGCCCCGGGAGGCGGAGTCCGCGAGGCAGTCCGCGCTCGGCCTCGCGAGCCTTCCCGACCTTGCATCGGAGGCCGAGTCCGCCGGATTCCTGATCCTCGAAGCCGGCATCGCCCGCTTGGAGTCGGCGTACCCGGATGCCGCGGCTGTGGTCCGTCTGCGCTACTTCGCGGGGTTGACGATCGAGCAGACGGCGGCGGCTCTGGGCGTGTCGGCCCCAACGGTGAAGCGGGCGTGGGCCTTCGCGCGGGGGTGGCTGAGAGAGGCGATCGAGTCGGGTCGGGTCTGACGGGAGTTCATGATGTCCGATCGGGAGTACGAGAACCTCAGACGGATCTTCGAAGTCGCGTTCGACGTCCCGCCGGAGGAGCGGGAGGCGATCCTGTCGCGAGAGTGCGGGGGCGACGCGGCGCTCCGACGGCGAGTCGAGCGGATGCTCGCCGGTGTGGACGATGAGCTCTTCCTGAAGAGGCCGACGGGGCACGGGATCAGCCCGACCGCGGCGGGCGTGCCGGGTGTGCCCGACGTCACACCCTTGCCTGAGAGCGCGGGGACGATGATCGGGCCGTACCGAGTCGTCCGCCTCATCGGTGAGGGCGGGTTCGGCGCGGTCTACCTCGCGCAGCAGCGCGAGCCCATCGTCCGGGAAGTGGCGATCAAGATCATCAAGCTTGGGATGGACACGAAGCAGGTGATCGCGCGTTTCGAGCAGGAGCGGCAGGCGCTCGCGATGATGGACCACCCCAGCATCGCACGCGTGATCGACGCCGGGGCGACGGACGCGGGGCGCCCGTTTGTCGTGATGGACTTTGTCGACGGGACGCCGATCGCGCAGTTCTGCGACGAGCACAGCCTGAGCGTGCCCGAGCGGATCGACCTGTTCATCCAGGTCTGCAACGCTGTCCAGCACGCCCACACCAAGGGCATCATCCACCGGGATCTGAAGTCCTCGAACGTTCTTGTGAGCCTTCAGGACGGGAAGCCTGTGGCGCGGGTCATCGACTTCGGCATCGCCAAGGCGATCGGCGGCGTTGCCGGCGAGAAGGCGTTCTTCACCGAGCACCGGCAGTTCATCGGCACACCGGAGTACATGAGCCCGGAGCAAGCACAGGGCTCGCCCGACATCGACACCCGCGCGGACGTGTACTCGCTCGGGGTGCTCCTCTATGAGCTGCTTACAGGCACCACGCCCTTCCCAAGCCGTGAGCTTCGGGTGGCGGCGTTCGACGAGGTGCAGCGGCTGATCCGCGAGGTCGATCCGCCGAACCCGTCGACGCGTCTGTCGCGGCTCGAGGCCGAGCTTCCCGCGGTCGCCTCGCGTCGCCGCACGGAGCCGCGCCGGCTCGGCACGCTGATCCGGGGTGAGCTCGACTGGATCGTCATGAAGGCGATCGAGAAGGACCGCGGGCGGCGATACGAGAGCGCGAGCCTGCTCGCCTCCGATCTTCTGCGGCATCTCGCGGGCCAACCCGTGACCGCCGCCCCCCCGAGCGCCGCCTACCAGCTCAGCAAGTTCGTGCGCCGGCACCGCACGCTCGTCGCGGCAGCGACGGTGGCGGCGGCCGGTCTGCTCGCCGGCGCGGCCGGGTTCGCGTGGCAGGCTGCGGTGGCGATGCGAGAGCGCGATCTGGCCAAGCTCGACCGCGATCGCGCAGTCATCGCGGAAGAGGAGAGCAAGAGGCGAGCCGACGAGCTCGAGAAGGTCTCGGCGTTCCAGTCGAAGATGTTCGTACAGGTCGATCCGTCCCGGGCCGGCGTGTTGCTGAGCGATGACGTCCGGGCGAGGCTCGAACGAGCGTTGGAACAGGCCGGCGTTCCGAAACCGGAGCGGGACGCACAGGTCGCGACGTTCGCGAGGCTGTGGAGCAACGTCAACGCCACGGACGCGGCACGGTCGCTGATCGACAGCACCATCCTTTCGCCGGCGGTCAAGGCTATCGACGAGCAGTTCAAGGACCAGCCCGCGATCGACGCCGCGATGTGTCACGCGCTCGCGGACGTGTACGACACCATCGGGATGCGTGACGCGGCGATGCCGCTCGCGGTGCGCGCACTCGAGATCCGCAGGCGCGTGCTCGGCGATGACGCCCCGGCGACGCTCAACTCCATCAACAACCTCGCGTACCTGCTGCAGGTCCAGGGAAGGCTCAAGGAAGCTTCCCCGCTGATCCGCGAGGTGCTGGAGCGCAAGCGCCGTGTGCTTGGCGAGGAGCACATCGAGACCATCGTGTCCATCAGCAACATGGGCTCGCAGATGTGGTACGAGGGGGACCTCGAGCAAGCCGAGAAGTACTACCGCGAGACGCTCGACAAGGCCCGCCGCACGCTGGGCGAGGGGCACGGGATCACGATCCAGTCCGTCCAGACCGTCGCCATGGTGCTGCGTGAACGTCGGCAGCTGGGGCAGGCCGAGGAGTTGCTCCGCGATTCCATGGAACGGAGCAGGAAGTCGCTCGGTGCGGACCATCAGACCACGCTCAAGGCGATGCTCCACCTCGCCTCGACCGTGCGCGATGCGGGCCGGCTGCCCGAGGCGGAGCAGTTGCTGCGTGACGCCTCCGAGCGGGCGACGCGAGCCTTCGGCGAGACGCATCCGATCTCGATCGAGGCCCGAGGGAATCTTGGCGCGAACCTCAGCGATCAGGGCAAGCACGCCGAGGCCGAGCCGATTCTCCGCGAGATGTACGCCACGAGCCAGCGTGCCCTCGGCGAGGATGATCTCAACACGTTCCTTCTGGGGATCGATGTCGCCGACCTGCTCGCAGATCAGAGTCGGTATGCGGAGGCCGAGCCTATCGTGCGCGATGTGCTCGAGCGCCGCCGGCGCGTGATCGGGCCCGCGAATCCGGTGACGCTGATCACGTCCACCAAGCTGGCGCGGATCCTGAACGAACTCGCCCGGCACGCCGACGCCGAGGTGCTCCTCGTGGCCGACGAGGCTGCCGCCCGAACGGCGTTGGCGGACAACAGCGCAGTTCACCTAGGGCCTTTCCTCGTGGAACTGGGTCGAGCGAGGGCGGGGATCGCGAAGTTTCCCGAGGCCGAAGCGACGCTCCTCGGTGCGCACCAGGCGACGGCGGCGGCGCGTCCGGCGGGCCATCGCGATCTCAAGCGGGCTGCCGAGTCGCTGGCCGAGATGTACGCCGCGTGGGATCGGGCCGACCCTGGCAAAGGGCACGAGACGAAGGCCTCGGAGTGGAGCGGGCGGGCTCGGGAGACGAAGCCTCCCAGGTGAACGGGAGCATTTCGATTCGTTGGACCTCCGCGAGCGGCGTCGCTGCGGCGTGGGTGGCGCATTCCGGCGATCGGGACGTCGGCTCGCTCGGGTGGCGTTCGTAGGCAGGCGAAATCAGTCATCGAGATTCGTGATCCTCCGTTCATGCCGAATCCGCTTGGGGGGTGCGGCCACGGATTCTCACGGCAGAGTGACCGGGGACATGTGGTCTGGACACGGGTCGGCAACTGGCCGTTCAGCCCGTTTCAAAGATCGGAGTGATCATGTCTCGAAGCAAGCCTCCAGTTCAGTCTCCTCCGAGTGCGGGTCCCGTCGGCGGTGGAGTGGTTGCGGCGCTCTCACTGCTCACCGGCCTTGCGGTCGGCGCGGCGACCGTGCGGGCGCAGTGCAACGAATCGAACCACAGCCAATGCCAGCACGGAACGGGCCAACTGCTGGCTCCGACGTTCGGGGCCGGCTTCGGCGTCGGCGTGCACGACGCGGCCGAACCCGGGTGGAGCCTCCGGCCCGGCGCGATCACGAGCCGATCCGACGCGTCGCAGCCGCTGTACTGCTTCGCCCCCGGCACCGAACTCACGCCGGAGCTGATGGCCCGGTACAACATGCAGCGCGGGTTCGCGGACGGGTTCGGTGAACGGTTCCAGCTTCTCGGGGGCAGCTGGGGCTGGGACTTCAACAGCGGCGCCGATGTGACGTGGAGCCTCGTTCCCGACGGCACGGAGCTCAACGACGGCTACCGCAGTTCCTTGTTCGCGGTGATGGACTCGAAATTCGGTGGCAATCGTGATCTGTGGGTCGGCTATATCCGGTCGAGCTTCGAGGCGATCTCGCGGGTGAGCGGTGCGAGGTTCCAGGAAGTCGCCGATGACGGCGCCCCGTGGCCGGCCAGCGACGGGAGCGCGTCCCGCGGCGACATCCGGATCTCGGCCGGTCCGATCGATGGGCGGAACCGCACTCTTGCGTACGCCTACGGCCCCGGGCTGGGCGACGTCCGGTTTGATCCGGCGGAACAGTGGGAGTCCTTCGCGGATGCGTTCCGGTTCTTCCGGAACGTGTTCACGCACGAGCTGTGTCACTCGATGGGCCTCGACCACTCATGCCCTAGAAACAACACGAAACTGATGGAGCCCATCCTCAGTCTGAACTTCGACATTCTGCAGCATGACGACGTCCTCGGGTTGCAGGCGCTGTACGGCGATCCTCAGGAGCCGGACAACTTCGCGGCTCTCGCGACGGTGATCCCGTCCGCACAGGACACCTCGCTTGAGTTCTTCAGTTATGGACAGGTCGCGAACACCGCGACGGCCTCGGTCGTTCCGGGTGATCAGGACTGGACGAAATCCAATCTTGTCGCCAGCATGCCCGTGACCTTCTCGGCGAGGCCCGTGGGGAGGTCGTATGACACAAGCCCGCAGGACCAGTTCAGCGGGCAGTGCACCTCCGGGAACTTCGTGAACTCCCTCATGCAGACCGGGCTTCGGGTCGAGATCCGGGATTCCGCCGGCAATGTCATCGCCGCATCGCAGGGGGCGCCCGGCCAGTGGGTCACGGTCACCGCGCAGGTCCCGCAGGGCGACTACTACTCGGTCGTCAAGCCGGTGTCCGAGTCGTTCGCCATTCCGCAGATGTACACGCTCACGCGGACGATCGGCGCGCCCCGGCCGCCGCTGAACGATCCGTGGTACGAGGGGATTCTGCTGGGCCAGTTGCCCTACGGCATGACCATCGGCGGGACGACGCTCGGCGCAACGACCGACGGGCGTGCGAGCATCGAGCCCGGCGGTGACATCGGCACCCGCGACGTCTATTACAACTTCACCCCGTGGGACGGCCCGGGGCGCATCCGCGTGACCGTGACGGGCGGGAATCATGTCGTGTCCGTCCACCGGCTGCTCGGCGGCGCTCCGACGCCCCAGACGCAGTGGATGCCGATCAACGCCAACGGCGGCGCCGGCGGGGTGGTCGACGTCAACGTCACGAACTTCGACCCGTGCCTCATCCGCGTCGCCGTCGCCCCCGGCGGCACGCCCGGCCCGCACACCGTTTCCGTCCGCTACATCGACGGGCCGCCTAACGACAGCTGCCTGACGCCTGTGGACATCACCACGGGGACGTACAACGGGACGACGATCTTCGCCCGGCCGGAGCCCTCGCCTTACCCGGCGTCGTGCACGACCGACATCTTCACGCTGCCCTGGGGAGCGTGGTATCGGTTCACGGCACCGTCCGAGGGCACGCTCGATCTCAGCGTGTGCAACGCACAGAACACCATCATGGGCGTGTACGACGGTTGCCCCGAAGCCGGCGGGCAGTTGATCGCCTGCAACGACAACGCCCCGTCGTGCGGCAACGGGGGCTCGGCTCTGTCGATCCCCGTCGTCGGGGGGCGGCAGTACCTCGTCCGTGTGTCGCACTTCCAGAACCTCTCGGGCAACTTCCAGCTCAACGTCGCCTTCACCCGGCGGGGCGATTCCTGCGAGGACGCCATGCCGATCAGCGCGGGAGAGACACAGTTCTCGAACGCGGGCTTCATGACCGACGACACTTCGTGCAGCAGCGGCTCGCAGCGCTGGTACCGCTACACCGCGACCGGCTATTCGACGGTGACCGTGACGACCTGCGGGGCCGCGAACTACGACACCACGCTCGCCGCGTGGAGCGATTGTCAGAACGCCGGCGGATCACTCATCACCTGCAACGACGACGCCTGCGGCCTGCAGTCGAGAATCTCCTTCCAGAGCGTTCCAGGGCAGCAGTTCCTGATCGCTGTCGGCGGGTACCTCGGACGATCCGGCTCGGGCACGCTGACGATCTCCGAGACTCCGATCCCAGGTGAACTCTGCTCAACCCCGATCGTGGTCACTGCGGGCTCGATCTCCTTCAGTACGGTCGGCCGCTACACCAACGGCCCCGCCGAGCCGAACTGCAACTTCTGCTGCAGCGACCAACAGATCCACGGCGACCTGTGGTACGCCTACCTCGCGACCGGCACCGGCACCCTCACCGTCTCCACGTGCGACGCCGACTACGACTCCAAGATGGTTGCCTACGACTCCTGCCCGCTCGGGGACGGGACGGCGATCGCGTGTGCCGACGATGACTGCGGGCTGCAGGCCCGGATGTCCTTCCCCGTTGTCGAAGGCGAGAACTACCTCATCCGCGTCGGCGGCTATGGCGGCTGGACCGGCTCCGGCACCCTGACGATCTCCCTCACGCCACAGTGCCCGGTCGACTTCAACGGCGACGGCTTCCTCGACTTCTTCGACTTCGACGACTTCATCATGTGCTTCGAGAGCGAGCAGTGCCCGGCCGGCCGCAGCGGCGACTTCAACGGCGACGGCTTCGCGGACTTCTTCGACTTCGACGATTTCATCAGCGCCTTCGAGGTCGGTTGCTGAAGAAGACCGGTGCACGCGGGTCCGGGATCGGACCACGCAGTCCGACGGATGTCGGGCGGTGTCCGACGAGTGTGCCCGAGGCCCCGTAGGGCCGGCTCGGAGTGCGGACGTGAGCGCCGGATGCCGGAGGGGTGAGCGATCGCCCCTCCGGCCCGCCCTTCGGGTCAAGTTCCCGACGCCCTCGCGGAAACGCGGGGGCGTTTGTTTATGCGGATCGGGCGATTCAGCAGCCCCGCGTCGTGGCGGGAGGTCGCATGGAACAGGCTGTTCAGGCGGGGCTTTGCGGCGCTCGAGCGGTAACCCGGGCCGAGCGCAGCGACCTCCGCTTTGAAGTCGAATCGCGGAGTCTGAAGGCAAGCACGATGGTTGCTCAAGCACCCCCCCACCGTCGACAGCACTCTCGGACTCTTGATCTCTCTGATTTCCGGTGGGCTGGGCTCAACGGCAGGGTTGCTCTTGGGGGGCGAGGCGAACGATCACTCGCCCGGAACGACGAGCACCGCGTCACGGGCTTGAGATCGTTCGGCTCTGGACATGAACGATGTGAGCGCATCACGCCTCGGCCAGCCCCTCGCGGATGGCCAGCCGCATGAGATCGGAGCGTGTGTCGACGTTGAGTTTGCGCATGATGCGCTTCTGGTGTCCGTCGATGGTCTTGACTTCGCGTGAGAGTTCCGAGGCGATCTGGTTGCGTGTCAGGCCCTTGCCGATGAGGCGGAGCACCTCGATCTCTCGCATTGAGAGCGTGCTCAGCGGCGTGACGGGCCTTGCATCGGTCGTGCCCCCGGGTGTTGGGCGTGGCGGACGCGACGGGCGGACACTTGTGGCGGTCGGTGCGATGGGTCGGCACCGCTCTTTCACCTTCGGCCCGAGGACGAATGCTCCCTTTCGGCCGCACGCCACTTCGCGGATGCCGGAGATGATGGCGGAAAGTTCGTCGGCCTTGGCGAAGTATCCCCAGGCTCCGCACTTGAACGCCGCGTCGATGTAGCCGTCGCGGATGTGGGCGCTCAGAATGACGACACGCGTGCGGGGGTGCAACTGGCGGAGCCTGTCGGCGGCCTCGAAGGCGTCGGGTCCGGGCATCTCGATGTCGAGCAGGACGATGTCCGGCTTCAGTCGGCCGACCTCTTCGATCAGACGCTCGGCCGACGGCAAGGACGCGATGCACCGAATGGAAGGATCGAGCGAGAACTGGGCCTTGAGACCCTCGATCAGGACAGCGTGGTCGTCGACGCAGAGCACGCGGATGCCGGATCCGTCGTCGGTGGGCGGAGCGGGTGTTCCCGAGATCGTGGTTGGGCGTCGCTTGGCGGGCATGGGGCGTGCTACTTGTGGTCGGTCTCGGGCAAGGATGCGAGTGCTTTGGCGACCAGATCGCGGATGGTCTTGAAGTCGTCGGCGGGAGAGATCGTAAGGTGTCTTGGGCTGAGGCGGCGGCGGGCAGACTTTCGCTCGGGTCGAGTCCGCTTCGCGGAGACCGGCTTGTCGGACACGCAGAGTGTCGCTCGGTCGAGGGGGCGCGAAGCGTCGACGATCTGGACACCCGCGGCCTCGAGCACGTGCCGGACCAGCGAGGCCAGTCGCAAGTCAGACACCGCGATGACCGCGCGATGTCGGGGCTGAGCATCCGCGGGCGCGTGAGCCTCGGGCAGCCACATCGTGACGGTGGTGCCCTTGCCGAGCACGGTATCGATCTCGACACGCCCGCCGACGCGTGCGGCCACCTTGTGGACCAGCGGGAGCCCAAGCCCGGTTCCCCTGCCGCGGGACTTGGTCGTGAAGAAGAGCTCGAACGCTCGGCGTTTGACCTCGGCGGTCATCCCGGTGCCATTGTCGGAGACGGAAAGAGCGATCCACCGGACTGCAGACTCATCGCCCTCGGATCGTGCGGTGATCCTGACTCGCCCCTGCCGGCGTTTGCGGGAGGGGTCTTGATCGAGGGTGGGGATGGCCTCGCCCGCGTTGATGACCAAGTTCAGAACCGCCTGCGTCAAACGATGAGGTGCGACAGTCACGGACAGGTGCGGCGGGATCGAGG
>ERZ1066130.627-NODE-627-length-10730-cov-9.375082_pt1 | contig 10730 bp, 11 predicted proteins | sample MGYA00382777_ERZ1066130 | MGnify/ENA primary metagenome ERZ1066130 (study PRJEB33369, sample SAMEA5778360) | biofilm metagenome | biome: Industrial cooling water; feature: Water cooling tower basin; material: Biofilm | place: United Arab Emirates | collected...
CGGCATGGATGAGCTTGGCCCACACGGTATTCCACTGGTTCACCGGCAGCGAAGATCCCGTGGTCATCCGCATGGCGGACTACTCCTCGCATCCGGTGTTCGATGCCGTGGGCAACGTCATCGGTATCGCATCGCTAGTGCTTTTCCTCGTCTCCTTCTTCGTCGCGTCCATCTCCGTTTCCACGTCCGGCGCTGTCCGGCCATTGCCACTTTTCATGGCCCGAACGACAAACCGATTTTCGACAGGCGCCTTGTGGATTCTGGCGGCCGCATGGACCGCAGTCTCGTGTGTCGGCATGTTCGCTTATCGCTACGTTGCAACGACCGGATATCATCCGGAAATCGAGATCCCATCGGCGATCGTCGCGCTGTCCGGACTTGCATGCGCTGTCTTGCTCATGGCCATCGCGATTCATCGCCGCGTCATTCAATCGCGGCCTGATTGATCGTTCCCAACAATCGTCTCGACTGCAGCGCAACGGAATCGCGTTCAACGGTTCCTCCCTACGATCTGCTGCCGATCGCCAGCCGCTCCGGTGTCGCCGGTCTCGCCCATCCTGATGATTTCTCGACATACGAAGCCGTATGTTGTGATGGGCATCAATGAAGCGGTCGTATCCCCTTTTATAGCCTCAGTGCGGGCTTTCGGGCCTTTTCCGCGTTCGCGGTTGTCCCCCCCCGGGCGAGAACGCTACACACACTCCGCTTGAGGAATACCACCATGAACCGCCGACCCACTGCCCCGCGCCATGGCGTGCGGGCACGCATGCTGCTTGCGACCGCCCTGTTCTGCGCCATGCCGCTGCTCGCCTCGGCCGCGCCGCCGATCGCCAAGCCGCTCCTGCCCAGCATGGGCGAGCAGCGCAGTTTCAACCTGCGCATCGGGCCTGCCTCGCTCGGCCGCACCTTCGTCATCCGTTCCGCCGATGCCAGTTTCGTGAAGGTGCATTTCGATCATGTCTCGCTGCCGGACGGCGTGACCCTGGAAGTCTCCAATCCCGCCGGCACCGAGGTCTACCGGTACAGCAACCAGAAGCGCGATGGCTATACCTACGATGTTTCGCTCGGCCATGACGGCCGCAGCAGTTTCTCGGCGATGTCGATCCACGGGCCGGTGGCACTTGTCCGTCTGGTCGGCACGCCGCGCGGCGCATGGCGCGCGACCGATGGCGTGCGCGTGAGCCGCTTCATGCGGGGCCATTCGGAACGGAAGATGCAGGAGCTGCGCAGCGCGTCCCAGCGAGGCCTGCTGCCGGCATCGATCTGGGTGTACGGCACGGCGGAGCAGCGCCCGGTGGCCTGCTACCAGACCAGCGACCCCGTGGCCTTCGAGCGCACGCGTCCCGTCGCGCACCTGATGCCGATCGGATGCACGGCTTGGCGCGTCGGCCCGGGCAACCACATGTTCACCAACAACCACTGCATCAGTACTGCTGCGGACACGGCTGCGTCAGAACTGTGGTTCAACAACCAGGCCAGCACCTGCACGGGCACGACGGCCACGCCGACCAAGGTGCCGGCGGACCAGATGCTGAAGACCGACAGGACGCTGGACTACACCCTGTTCACCCTGAAGAATCCCAGCGCGGCAGCTTCGTTCGGCTACCTCGGCCTGGAAACGCGCGCGCCCACGCTGAACGAGGAGATCTTCATCGCCGGTCACCCGAACTGGCGACTGAAGGAACTGAGCGTGGTCAGCGACCAGGACGGCGGCGGTCGGTGCAGGATCAACAACGCCAGCACCAACGGCTACGGCACCAATACCGACATCGGTTACTACTGCGACACCGAAGGCGGAAACTCCGGTTCGCCCGTCGTCGCTCGCGCCAGCAACAAGGTGATCGCACTGCATCACCTGGGGGGCAGCATCAACAAGGGCGTGAAGATCTCGCAGATCTGGCCGCAGGTCTCCAGCTTCTTCGGCGGCGTGGTACCGAACGGCGACAACGGCACCATCACCCCGCCGCCGCCGGGCGACACGGTCGTGCACAACGTCAACCTGCCATCGGTCTCGACCGGCAACTGGTCGTCGATCTACACCGTGGCCATCCCGGCCGGCACCACCAAGCTGGTGGTGAACATTTCCGGCGGCACCGGTGATGCGGACCTCTATGTTCGCGCAGGGGCTGCGCCGACCACCACCCTGCACAACTGTCGTCCGTACCTCCCCGGCAACACCGAGACCTGCACGATCAACAACCCGGTCGCCGGCACCACGTACTACATCGGTGTCCGTGCGTACAGCAGCTTCTCGGGCGTGAACATGAAGGCGACGCGCTCGCCCTGACGGCTGCACGCTGTCCTGCGAGGCGCGCTTCGATACAGCTTCGCCACACGCCAGTCCGGACCTTCCCGGACTGGCGTTCCGGGCATCACGTCAGCGCACGCCCAGGCGCTGGGCGAAGAACGCCAGGATCTCGTCGCGCGCAGCGGCCGTCGGCTGCCCCGCTTCGTCGATCAGGTGCACGGTGACCACGCTGTGCGGTCCACCGACGACGTCGCGGAAGAACGGCGGCAGGTCCGTGCGGTTGGCGGCATCGTCGGGCAGCACGCGTTCGACGAAGCGCTCGCCGAGGGCGCGGCGGTAGGCGTCGAAGCGTTTGGCGCGGCAGAAGCGGTCGCCGTCGAAGCGATAGGCCAGCACGGTGAGGTCTTCGCGTTCGAGGCGCTCGCGCACTGCCGCGAGTTCTTCGGGCGGGCTTTCCAGCGCGGCGGGGTCGTCCATCGGCAGGGTCGGCTGCGACAGCACCGGGGCCAGCATCGCCGGTTCCAGCATCATGCTCAGCGCGAAATTGCCGGTGAAGCACATGCCGATCGCGCCGACGCCCGGGCCACCGCATTCGGCATGCGCATGGCGGGCCAGCGCACGCAGCCATTGGGTGACCGGGCTGGCGCCCTGGCCGGCGAAGGCGCGGAATTCGGCGCTGACGCAGGCGCGCCTGAAGATACGCGTGCCTTCCTCGGCATCCGGCACCGCGCCATCGCGGCCAAACAGCGAGGGCATCCACACCGTGAAGCCGGCGTCGCGCACCCAGCGCGCGAACCGCGCCACGTGCGGGCTGATCCCGGGCATCTCGGTCATCACGATCACCGCCGGGCCTGGGCCGGCGACATGGACGCGTTTGCCGATGTCGTCCAGCACGAGGTCACGGGGATCGAAGTCGTCCAGCGGGTCGAAACGGGGATCGAAGGCGGGCAGTACGGTCATGGCGGCGGCTCGTCGGGCGGGAGCGGACATTGCAGCGGGGTCGCCGCTACACTCCCAGCGTCCGATTCGACATGTTGAAGGCGGTTTCGGCCATGCCCGACGCGCTTCCCGAACTCCAGCTCATCGTCCTGCCCGGCGCGCATGCAGGCGGTGTGGCGGTCAGCCTCGACATCCTGCGCGCGGCGGCGACCCTGGCACCGGGCCTGACCCTGCCCGCACCGCGTTGGCGCGTCCTGTCGCCCGAGGGTGGCGACATCGAACTGGCCGGTGGGCTGCGCTGCCCCACCCAGGCGCTGGCCGGGGCGGACGCGCCCGGCATCCGCGTCGTTCCCGGTCTGGCCACCGAATCGCCGGAGGTCCTCGAACACCGCCTCGCCCAGACCGATGCCCGGCGCGTCGCCGATGACCTGGCCCGTCGCCTCGCCGACGGACAGCCGGTCGCGGCAACCTGCAGCGCGGTGTTCCTGCTGCGCGACACCGGCGCGCTGGCCGGCCGCTGCGTCACCACGACCTGGTGGCTGGCGCAGCACCTGCGCCGCACCGCGCCGGACTGCCGGGTCGATGCGGACCGCATCGTCTGCGTGGACGGCGCGCTGGTCACCGCCGGTGCGGCGATGGCGCAGGTCGACCTGATGCTGCACCTGCTGCGCAGCCATGGCGCCGCGCTGGCCGACGCCGTGGCCCGCGTGCTGCTGCTGGATGCGCGCACCGCGCAATCGGCCTACACCCTGCCGGCGCTGCTCGCCAATGGCGATGCCCTCGTGCGTCGGCTCGTGCAGAGGATCGAGGAAACGCTGCCACGCCCCCCGGCCGTGGCCGCGCTGGCCGACGCCTTCGCGATGTCGACGCGCACCCTGTCGCGACGGGTGCGCGATGCCACCGGGCAGGGGCCGTCGGCGCTGATCCAGACCGTGCGCCTGGCGCGGGCGCGACGGCTGATCGAAACCACGCGGATGTCGATCGACCAGGTGGCCGCGGCGGTCGGCTACGAGGATGCGACCGCACTGCGCCGGCTCATGCGCAGGCGCACCGGGGCCACGCCGACGCGCTTCCGCGCGCATGCGGAGCCGCGCTGAGCACGACAGGCGCTGCTCAGAACAGCTCGCCCTGCGGCGAAGGGATGCGCGGCGGTTCCGGCGGCACGAAGCGCGAGGTGTCCAGCGGCGGCAGGCGGCCGAACCCGATGCGCTTGTACGCCTTCGCGAAGCGCATCGCGATCAGATCCGCGAACGGGCCTTCGCCACGCATGCGCGTGCCGAAGCGGCTGTCGTAGTCCTTGCCGCCGCGCATCTGCTGCACCAGGCTCATCACGTGCGCGGCGCGATCGGGGTAATGCAGCGACAACCATTCGCGCCACACCTCTTTCAGCTCATGCGGCAGGCGCAGCAGCACGTAGCCGGCCGCCCGCGCGCCGTGCGCGTATGCGGCTTCGAGGATGTGTTCGAGCTCGCGGTCGCTGATCATCGGGATCACCGGCGCCACCATCACGCCGACCGGCACGCCCGCCTCGTGCAGCGCCTGCAATGTCTTCAGCCGTGTGTGCGGCGCGGCAGCGCGGGGTTCGAGGATCGCGGACAGGCGGTTGTCGAGCGAGGTGATCGACACGTACACATGCACCAGACCCTGTCGTGCCATCGGCGCCAGCAGGTCCAGGTCGCGGCGGATCAGGCCGCTCTTGGTGATCAGGCCGACCGGATGCCGGCACTCGGCCAGCACTTCGAGCACCTGCCGGGTGATGCGGTGGCGCTTTTCGATCGGCTGGTAGGCATCGGTGTTGATGCCCAGCGAAATCGAGGAACAGCGATAGCCGCGCTTGCCCAGCTCCGCGCGCAGCAGTTCCGCGGCGTTGGTCTTGGCGTACAGCTTCGTCTCGAAATCCAGGCCCGGCGAGAGATCGAGGTAGGCGTGCGACGGCCGCGCGAAGCAGTACACGCAACCGTGCTCGCAGCCGCGATAGGGATTCACCGACTGGCTGAACGGGATGTCCGGCGACTGGTTGCGGCTGATGATGCTGCGCGCGCGCTCCTCGGTGACCTGGGTGCGGATCGGCGGCGGGCGCCAGTCCGCGCCGACCTCGTCGCCCGCGTAGACCGAGCCCCAGCCGTCGTCCTCGGCCTCCGTCACCGTCTTCTCGAAACGCCCGCGCACGAACGAGGCCGCGCCGCGCCCCTTGATCGGACCCTCGTGCAGCAGGTCGTGCGTTGCCGGATCGGTTTTGCCGCCCATCGCCATGCGGGTAGGCTACGCCCTTCGGGTCGCAGCCGTTGCGACGGAGATCCTCACGATGTTCGGCATGCTCGATTGGTTCTGGGACTGGCTGCATGCGATTCCGGTCGTCGGGCCCTACATCGAACCGGTCCTGATCGGCGGCTGGCTGCTTCACCTGCTCCTGCTCGGCGGCTGGATCGTGCTGCAGAAGCGAGAGCCGGTGGCCACGCTCAGCTGGATCCTCGGCCTGGCGCTGCTGCCGTACATCGGCATCGTGATCTACCACCTGTTCGGGCCGCAGAAGATCCACCGGCAACGCCTGCGTCGCGCGCACAGCAGGATCGTCGGCGACGCACTGGCATCACCGGCGTTCGCGCCCGGCGAAGCGCCCGACGCACTGGAACTGGCGCGGCTGGCGGAAGCCTCCACCGGGCTGGCGCCGATGCGCGCTTCCGACGTGCGCCTGCTCGTCGATGGCGCGGCCAAGTACGACGCCCTGATCGCCGATCTGGCGAAGGCGCGCGCTCACGTCCACCTCGAGTACTACATCTTCATGCCCGACCGCAGCGGCGCCGCGCTGCGCGATGCGCTGATCGAATGCGCGAAGCGCGGCGTGAAGGTCCGGCTGCTGCTCGATGCGATCGGCGCGGGCAAGTGCAAGGCGGCGTTCTTCGCCCCCCTGGTCGCGGCCGGCGGCGAACTGGCCTGGTTCCATCCCACGCGCTTCTGGCGGTTCTGGTCGCGTCCCTGGCTGAACCTGCGCACCCATCGCAAGATCGTGGTCATCGACGGTCGCGTCGCGTTCACCGGCGGCATCAACATCACCGACGAGCAGGACGAGCGACTCCGTGGGGATGCCTATCGCGACCTGCACCTGCGCATCGAAGGCGATGTGGTCCGCGCGCTGCAGCGCGTGTTCGTCGAGGACTGGATCTACGCCACCGACCAGCGCGACTTCCTGTCCGCGCTGGCGCGCGAGACACCGTCAGCGGCCTCGGGCAGCAGGCCCGGGACGATCTCCGCTCAGGTACTGACCTCCGGGCCAGACTCGTCGTGGGAGGCGATCCATCGCATGCACGTCGCGCTGATCCACGCCGCGCGCAGTCGCGTCTGGCTGGTGACGCCGTACTTCGTGCCCGGCGAGGCGGCGATGATGGCGCTGACCTCCGCCGCGCTGGGCGGCCTGGACGTGCGCCTGCTCGTGCCGCGCATGAGCGACTCGAAACTGGTCACCCTGGCCGCGCGTTCCTACTACGACGATCTGATCGCTGCCGGCGTGAAGATCTACGAATACGGGCCGCGCATGCTGCACACCAAGGCGCTGCTCGTCGACGACACCACCTGCCTCGTCGGCAGTGCCAATTTCGACCACCGCAGCTTCCGCCTCAACTTCGAGGTCTCCATCCTGTTCCAGGACGGCGACCTGGCCGCGCAGCTGGCCCGGCACGTCGAAGGCGAGTTCGCCTCCGCCCCGCGCGTGCGTCCCGAGCGCGACCGCCCGTTGTTCCGCAGCCGCCTGCCCGAAGCCCTGGCGCGACTGATGTCGCCCCTGTTGTAGGTGGCCGTGCCTCGGCTCTCCCCTCGGTGGTGGCGACGGACGGCAGGTGCCCCCCGGCCGGCGGCCTGTCGTGACGGGCATCCACCGGAGTAGACTGGCGCCCGCCCCTCTTCTGTCCCCCGGGAAGGACGCGCCGTATGCCCTGGCTTTTCTTCGCGATCGCCGCCGCCCTCCTCGCGGTGGCCCTGACCTCCACCTCCATGGCGATCATGGTGGTGTGCATGCTCGTTTCGCTCGGCCTGACCGTATTCGCGGTGATGATCCTCATCGCCGATCGCGTCGGAAGCGCCTCGCGCAGCGAGACCCTGCTGATCGATCCGCTGGAGCTGCGCCGCATGCGCGAGCAGGCGGAAGCCCGCCGCAACGGCGCCGCCACCGACGCACCTGGCGCGCCGGCGGTCGCCCAGCCCGAATCGCCACAGGCCTGAGGCAGCACCCGTTTGACTGTCCTCAGCGTCAACGTCAACAAGATCGCGGTGCTGCGCAATTCCCGGGGCGGTCGTGATCCGGATGTCGTCACCGCCGCACGGGCCTGCCTGGATGCGGGCGCGCACGGGATCACCGTGCATCCGCGTCCGGACGCACGCCACATCCGCGCCGATGACGTGTATGCGCTGGCCGAGCTGACCCGCGCCTACGGCGTCGAGTTCAACATCGAAGGCAATCCGTTCGCGCCGCCGCGCGAGGCTTATCCCGGTTTCCACGCACTCTGTGCGGAGACACGGCCTGCGCAGGCCACCCTGGTGCCCGACGGCGATGGCCAGCTGACCTCGGACCATGGCTTCGATTTCGCCCGCGACCTCATCGGACTTCGCGAACATGTCAGCGCGCTCAAGGCCATTGGCTGTCGCGTCAGTGTGTTTGCCGATGCCGGTGCCGACATGGACGCGGCCGCGGCCAGCGGCGCCGATCGCATCGAGCTGTACACCGGGCCCTATGCCGAAGCGTTCGCGGCAGGGCATCCCGAGCAACAACTGCCGGCCTTCGCCGACACCGCCAGAGCCGCCCAGGCCCGTGGCATGGGCGTCAACGCCGGCCACGATCTGAGCCAGGCGAACCTCGGTGCCTTCATCGCCGGCGTGCCCGACGTGCTCGAAGTGTCGATCGGTCACGCCCTCATCGGCGAAGCGCTGTACGACGGCCTCGCGTTCACCGTGAAACGTTATCTCGCGATCCTCGAAGGTTGCTGATACCCCCAACTTCTCGCGCTTCAACGCACACGGGCGGCCTTGGGCCGCCCGTGCTGTTTCTGATGATGTGTCTGCCCGCGTGGCGTCAACGCATGCGGATGTTCGACATGCCTGCGTTCTGCGCGGTCGCGAGCACCTTGGCCACCACCTCATAGTCGACGTCGTAACTCGCTTCCACGCTCAGGATCACCTTCTGTCCCGCCAGTCGCTCGCGTTCAGTGCGCAGCACCGAAGCCAGTTCGGAGAGGGCCACCGGCGCGCCCGCGACGGTCACCTCACCGACGGCATCGATGCGCAGCTCGATCGGGGGCGGAGGAGCGACGACAGGCTTGGGGTTCGGATCTGTTTGAGGCAGCGTCAGCGGGATGTCCCTGGTCAGCACCGGCGCCGCGATCATGAAGATCACCAGCAACACCAGCATCACGTCGATCAGCGGGGTGATGTTGATTTCGGCAAGGGTCCGGTCACGCGTCTGGGATTGTGCGAAAGCCATGGCGTCGCTCCTCTGCTTGGGGTGACGCTTCCAACGTTACGCCTGCCGGAACGGGGTCGACAAGCGTTTGCACGCGAAAATCCCGGCGATCGAGCATAAAAAACGCCGCCCCGGAGGGCGGCGTCGAATTGGTTCAAGTCGTTCTGGGCGGGCGGCAGGCTGCAGGTCCGGCGCCGGCCTTTTCTTGCGATTGTTTCAGGATCAGGGTTTCTTCACGAAACCGATCTTCTTCATGTCTGCGTCCTTGGCCTGGGCCAAGACCTTCGCCAGCGTTTCGTACTGCGCTTCCTCGTTGACATCGATCTCGAGGGTCGGCTGGTTGGTCGGATCGCGCTCGACCTCGGCCTTCATCATGCTCATCAACGCAGACACGGGGGTCGGACTGTCGTTCCAGTAGACCGTACCGGCCTGGTCGATGCGCAGCTTGATCGGCGGCGGCGGTTCCTTCGGGTTTTCCGGAGGATTGCTCGTACGCTGGGGCAGGTCGATGTCGATCGGATAGGACAGGATCGGCGCGGTCACCATGAAGATGATCAGGAGCACCAGCATCACGTCCACGAGGGGCGTGACGTTGATGTCGGCCATCGGGCCGCCGCCGGAGTTGGATGCGAATGCCATGCGTCTGTCTCCGAATCAGTTGCGTTCGCGGGTGGCGACGAAGCCGACCTGACGCATGCCCTGGGCCTGGGCGATGTTGACCACTTCGTTGATGAAGCGGTAACGCACGGTCTTGTCGCCACGGATGTTGACCGAGGGCTGAGGGACCTTCTGCGCTTCCACGGACAAGCGGCTTTCCAGAAGCTCGCGGGTCACCGGCTCGTCATTGAAGAAGAAACGACCTTCCTCGGTGACGGCGATGGTGATCGGCGGTACCGGCGGGGTCTTTTCCGTGTCGCGCGTGAGGTAGTTCGCCTCTGGCAGCTCGACCTTCGTCTTGTGCGACATCAGTGGTGCCGTGATCATGAAGATGATGAGCAGCACCAACATCACGTCCACGAGGGGCGTGACGTTGATTTCGGACATCGGCGTGCCGCTGTCGTTGCCGGTACTGAAGGCCATGACTGTGCTCCGTCAGGTGGTTCGATCGTCGCTACGTACGGATCAGCGCTTGTTGGCCGCTTCGCCGACGCGCGAGCCGGTGGCGAAGAAGTCGTGCAGGTCGTGCGCGAACGTGTCGAACTGGCTGTTGGTGATGCGGTTGGCGCGCATGAAGAAGTTGTACGCGAGCACCGCCGGGATGGCGACGAACAGACCGACGGCGGTCATGATCAGCGCTTCACCCACCGGGCCGGCGACGGCGTCGATGGAGGCCTGGCCGGTCGCACCGATCTTGATCAGCGCGCCGTAGATGCCCCACACGGTGCCGAGCAGACCGATGAACGGCGCGGTCGAACCGACGGTGGCGAGCACGGTCATGCCGCTTTCGAGGTTCATCGATTCGCGGGTCACGGCCTGGCGCAGGGCGCGGTCGACGAACTCCGAGCGGTTCAGCGACTCGACCAGGCGCGAGCCTTCGTGGCGCTGGTGATGCGCGGCGGCCTGGGCGGCGTCGAGGGCGATCTTCGAGAAGGGCTCGCTCTTGGGCTGCTCTTCCATGAAGCGGATCGCGTCCTGCGCGTTCGGGGTTTCCCAGAAGGTGCTCGTGACCGAGTCGCCGCGGCGACGCAGGGCACTGTTCTTGATGAAGTTGACCACGATCCAGTACCAGGACATGGCCGACTGGATGATGAGGGTCAGGGCCACGGCGATCTGCACCGGGTATTCGCCGGGCTTCGTCGTGAATTCGGTGATCAGATGGTCGACGCCCATCTGCTTCAGCGCGGAGGCAGCATTACCGCCCCCGGCGGCGCCGGCGGATGCGATGGTGAGGATTTCCTGCAGCATGACGCTTACCTTTTCTTGTTTAGTGGAAAGGAACGGGGTTGGATCTGTGTGATACGGATCTGTTTGAAGCTGATCGGGTCTGGTGATGCCCTGACTGGACCGGAATCCGGATCAGTCGAGGTCGAACGAGAACGGCAGGCGGCCCGAACCGGCGGCGGGACGACGTCCGTCGTCCCGCCGCCGCGCCGT
>ERZ1066130.628-NODE-628-length-10721-cov-10.034221_pt1 | contig 10721 bp, 13 predicted proteins | sample MGYA00382777_ERZ1066130 | MGnify/ENA primary metagenome ERZ1066130 (study PRJEB33369, sample SAMEA5778360) | biofilm metagenome | biome: Industrial cooling water; feature: Water cooling tower basin; material: Biofilm | place: United Arab Emirates | collected...
ACGGGGAACCCCTCCGGGCACCGACCGGACGCCATGCCAACCCATTCCCCGCGACGACTCGGCCGTTCGTTCACCATACCATCGATCGATGCCCGCGGATCCAGCCTCCCTCTCGCTCCAGATCTATCCCAAGGACGTCCTGCGTCGCAAGGCAAAGCCCATCGACCCGACGTCCCCCGAGGTCCGAGAGGTTGCCCTGCGGATGATCGACATGATGTACGACGAGGAGGGGATCGGGCTGGCCGCCCCGCAGGTGGGGCTCGCGTGGCGGCTTTTCGTCGCCGATGTCCCGGAGAACGAGGAACGCTCCGCCTCGGACGCCCCCCCTTCGGCCACCACCGATGCCGTCGTGTACTGCAACCCCGTGCTGTCGGCCCCGGTCGGCGACCCGGTGGCTGCGGAGGAAGGTTGCCTGAGCCTCCCCGACATCCGGGGCGATGTCCTCCGCCCGCCGACGATCACTATTACCTATCAGGATCTGCGGGGCAACACCATCACCGAGACCGGCACCGGGCTGCTCGCCCGTTGCTGGCAGCATGAGATCGACCACCTCGACGGCGTGCTCATCATCGACAAGATGACCTGGGCCAGCCGCCTGAAGACCAAGACGCTGGTGCGCGCTCTGGAACGCGGCGGCTGATCCGCCCGCCCCGGGTACCATCCGGCTTATGCGGATCGCGTACCTCGGCTCCGGCGAGTTCGGCCTGCCCACCCTCCGTGCGCTGGCCGATCGTCACACCATCGCCTGCGTGGTCTCGCAGCCCGATCGCCCGGCGGGGCGCGGGGGGAAGCTGACGCCCACACCCATCGCGGCCTTCGCCGCCGAACACCTCACCGGGGTCCCGCTGATCAAGCCCGAGGATGTCAATGCGAGCGAGGTCGTCGCGGCGATCCACGGGACCAAGCCCGACGCGATGGTCGTGATCGCCTTCGGGCAGAAGCTCTCTCCCCAACTCGTCGAGCCTGGCACCCCGAACTTCCGCGGCGCGATCAATCTGCACGCCTCGCTGCTTCCCCGCCACCGCGGGGCCGCCCCGATCAACTGGGCGATTCTCAGCGGCGACTCCGTCACGGGAAACAGCGTCATCTCCATCGCCCAACGGATGGATGCCGGTCTGATTTTCGGGCAATCTCGCCGACCCATCGAACCAGCGCAGACCGCGGGCGAACTGCACGATCTGCTGTCGCAGGACGGGCCCGCGTTGGTGATTCGCGTTCTGGATGACCTCGCCGCCGGCCGCGCACAGGGGTTGACCCAAGACGAGTCTCTCAAGACCCGGGCAGGCAAGCTCTCCCGAGAGATGGCCGGGCTCGACCTGCGCGACACCGCGGAAGCCTGCCGAAGGCGGATCAACGGCCTGTCGCCCTGGCCAGGGGTCACGGTCCAGTTCCGGGGGCAGCCGCTCAAACTGCTCAAGGCGCTCGCCCACCCGTCACATCGAACGCACGACGCCCCCGCGGGCCGAATCCTGGATCCGCGGGCTGGGCTTATCGGTACCGGGGAGGGAGCCCTGCAGCTGCTGGAGGTTCAGCCGGCGGGCAAGCGATCGATGTCATGGGGTGATTTCGCGAACGGCGCCCAGATCAATCCCGAAGAATCGCTGACGGGAGAGACGCCTTGCTGACGTTGTGGGACATGCTCAGGCCGATCGCCGAAGCGCTGCGCCCCAAGCCCGCACCGGCGGCACGACCGCCGAAGGCGCCGCCCCGTGCCCCGCGGATCCCCACGCGTGAGCGGGCGAAGGAAGGGACGCCGCCCGCGGGCGAGGGAGGGATGCAGGCCCGCTACGACGCGATGGTGCGGGAGATGCAGGCCCGCTACGGGTTCAAGGTACGCAAGTGGCGGACCAACTCATCGGGGATCGCGAGGCTGACGCAGTACGCCGACGGGACGGTCGTGCGCACGCTCGAGTCTCCGCGGCCGGCAGGGCCCATGTCCGCCGCGATCTTCCTGCACGAGGTCGGGCACCACGCGATCGGCTTTGGGACCTACTCCCCGCGCTGCCTCGAGGAGTACCACGCCTGGGCGTTCGCGCTGCGCGAGATGGAACGCCTTGAACTGAACATCACCGAGGCGGTGCGCACGCGCATGCACCGCTCGCTCAAGTACGCCATCGACAAAGCCCGGCGCCGGGGCCTCCGCGAATTGCCGCCGGAGCTCGCCCCGTTCGACTCCCCGCCGCCGCCGCGACGCCGGCGCCGGGCGCGGTAGGCTGCCGCGATGAACTTCATCCGAGTCCTGGTGTGGGCCCTGCTCCCGTTCATGCTCGCGGCTCGCGCGAACGCCGAACCGATCACCCTTGAATCGCTGCTGTCGGAGATGACGGACCGGTCCGCCGTCGCTCGCTTTCCGTCGCCCGCCTACACGACGCGCCAAACTTCGAGCTACGACAGAGCCTCAACCTCCAAGGACAAGCCCGACACCTGGTTCGCCAACAACGACTTCAACCACTTTCTTCGCAAGGAACGCCGGCAAGGCCGCGACGAGTGGGTCATGCTGGACGCCAAGGGCCCCGGCGCCGTCGTCCGCCTGTGGAGCCCGAACCCCAAGGGGACGCTCCGCATCTACCTCGACGGCTCGGAATCTCCCACCTTCGAAGCGCCCATGGCCGATCTGCTCGCGGGCAAGGCAACCCTCGCCGGGGTCCCCATCACCGAACCCCTCGCCGCCACTCGCTCGCAGGGCTGGAACCTCTACCTTCCCATCCCCTACGCCGGCTCCTGTGTGATCACGAGCGATCAGGACGGCTTCTACTACCACGTGAACTACCGAACCTACGCGGAGGGAACGGCCGTCGCCACGCTCGATGCTGCGGCGCTCGCCGCCGCCCGGCCCGCGATCGCCGCCGCCAACGCCCAACTCCGCACCCCGGACCGCCCGCGGCTCATGCCGGGGATGCCCACCCTGCTCGACCCGGGCCAAACGCAAACGCTCGAACTCGGCTCGCCCGGCGGCCCGAGCCAGGCGGTCTCCTCGCTCGCCGTCATCCTCGATGCCCCTGACCTCGAATCGGCCCTCCGCTCCACGATCCTCGAGATCGCCTTCGACGGCACGCTCACCGTCTGGTGCCCGTTGGGCGATTTCTTCGGTTGCGGCGTCGGGCTCAACTCCTTCTCCGACCATTACCGCGAGGTCACGCCCGAGGGAATCCTCCGCGCGTACTTCGTCATGCCCTTCCGCTCCACAGCCGCCGTCACGCTGCGGAACCTCGGCTCGGCCCCCGTCAACGCGTCCCTCGCCGCCACCGCCGACCCCCACCGCTGGACCTCGCGATCGATGTCCTTCCACGCCGGTTGGACCGCCCGTTACCCCATCCGCACCAACGCCGGCAAGGGCACCATCGACTTCAACTACGCCGCCATCACCGGGAAAGGCGTCTATCTCGGCGACACCCTCGCCGTCATGAACCCCGTTCCTCAATGGTGGGGAGAGGGCGACGAGAAAATCTCCGTCGATCGCGAGGAGTTTCCTTCCCACTTTGGCACAGGCACCGAGGACTACTACGGCTACGGGTGGTGCAACCCCAACACCTTCAACATGCCCTTCATCTCCCAGCCACGATGCGACGGCCGTGGGCGCGACAACTTCGGGCACACCACGGTGACGCGCGTGCGTGCGCTCGATGCGATTCCCTTCACCTCGCACCTCAACGTCGACATGGAAGTCTGGCACTGGGCCCAGGCCGACGTCGCCTACGCCGCCACCACCTACTGGTACGCACTCCCGGGAGCCACCTCCAACCGCGGTCCCGCCCCCGAGCTCGCCGCGGCGCCGCTCCCCAGGCCGCCCGAACGGCCCAGGCCCTTCGCCATTCCCAACGCGATCGAGCTGGAATCCGCGACGATCGCCGAGAAGTCTGCCGGCATGGCCGCCGAGTTCCAGGCGATGGAGGGATTCGCACGCAACACCTGGAGCAACGACGCCCACCTCTGGTGCAAGGGGTCCGCCGTAGGCGATTTCGTCGAACTGGCGATCCCCGCGTCCAAGCGTTCCCGCGTCACGCTCTACGCCACGCGCAGTTGGGACTACGCCGCCGTCACCTTCTCCGCGTGGGGGCGTGATCTGGGCAAGCCCATCGACCTCGCCTCGGGCGATCAGGGCAAGGTCATCGCCTCCGGGCCCATCGACCTGGGGCTCATCTCCCCGGTCGACGGCGTCATCCGTCTCCGTGCCACGATCACCGGCAAGGGTCCCGCCTCACTCCCGCCGGGAACCTACTTCGGGCTCGATGCCGTCGTCCTCTCCGAACCCTGACTCGCTACAGGTCGTCGCCCCGTTGCACCAGGCGGACCATCCCCACCGCCCACACCACGATCCACCCGAACATCATGAGCAGCGAAAGCCACGTCGGCCGCTCGCTGCTCGACACGGAACTGCCGCCCACCTGGTTGTGCGCCTTCGACACCAGCACGAACCGCTTGCCCTCCGCCGCCGCGTCGAGGATCCCCGCCAATTCCTCGGCGGCCTCCTTCGTTGCGGGCGACGAGACATCCACACCTCCTCGCCTCAGAAGCCCCGTCATGAGTTCACGACGCGCCGCCGCGGATCCGGGAACCTCCGATCGCGCGGAGAACGAGCCCGCCGACGTGCTCAACGTCACTTCCGCCGGGTCCGCGGCGCCCCCGGCGTCCACACGCCAAACGAGGCGAACCTCGCGGTATCCGGCCGACTTGGGGGTCAGCGTGACGGTCACGTCGGTGTATTCGCGCGGCGGGAGCGCGAAGTTCAAGGTCGCCACCGTCGTGACCCCGAGCAGAGCCGCCGCGATCGTCCACACCCATGCGCGACGCAGCGTGCCCCATGTCCCGGGACGCCCACGGATGATCCCCACCTCGCCCAGCAGCGAGCCGCACTCGGGACAGCGGGCTTCGGGCTCGGGCGACTCCGCCGCCGGATACTCGCACTTGGCGCACCTGGGCCCCGAATCGCCGCGGTCCCGGAAGAACGCCGCCCACCACAGAATGAGCCCGGCCGCCAGCAGAGGTCCCACGATGATCCAGAGCAGCCACATCACGGCGAGTCTCCGTTCGCCTCCGCGCGACCCTCATCCCCACCACCGCTCCCCACCGCTCCCCCACCGCCAACCCAGCCCCGCATTGCTCATGTCACTCGCGACATGATCGCGTGTCCGTGCGACGCCCCGCGTCAGTGCGGCACTTCCTTCACCGCGTTGCGATTCCACGCCGGCACCCGCATCACGATCGGCCCATCACCCCGGATCTCGCACTGGCAACTCAGGCGGCTGTTGCGTTGAAGACCCGGGGCTTCTTCGACCCGGTCCTCTTCCGCCTCCGTCGATTCGCTCAGGTGCTCCATCCCCTTCTCGACATACACATGGCACGTCGAGCACGCGCACACGCCCCCGCACGCGTGCTCGATGTTGATCCCATGCTCCATCGCCGCCTCGAGCAGCGTCTGGGTCTTGCTCGCCTTGATCTCAACCTCCCCCGAGGACGCGCCCAGACCCTCCGGGTCGTCGCAGATCACGCGAACACTGACCACCGCGGGATGAACGCTCCGATCGACCGGCTTGATGTGCATCGCCCTGGGCCTCCACTGCTGTCTCGCCAACGATAGTCCCCCTCGCCCCCTGCCGACCCCATCCCGACCCTACCATCCGATTCATGCCCGAGCCTCTCGATGCCTCCCTTGATCTCTCCGTGGTCGCCCCCGCCCACAACGAGGCGGAGAACGTTCACGAGCTCGTCCGTCAGGTGCACGCCGCCCTCGCGCCCCTCCCCATCCGCTGGGAGTTCGTGATCGTGGACGACGGCTCGACCGACCGCACCGCCGAACTCGTCGCGAGCCTTCTCCCCTCCAGCCCCTTCCTCCGCCTCATCTCCATGCGCGACACGCCCCCCGGGAAGGGCAACGGGCAGTCCGCCGCGTTCCACGCCGGGTTCCGAGCCGCCCGGGGAAACCTGATCGCCGTGCTCGACGCCGACCTGCAGAACGACCCCGCCGACATCCCCGCGATGCTCGACCTGCTCGCACGCTCCCATGCCGACATGGTTCAAGGCGACCGCTCGCACGCCCGGAAGGACTCGCCGATCCGTCGCATCGGCTCCATCGTGGGCCGCCTCGCACGGCGCTGGCTTCTGGGCGACACCATCCGCGACACCGGTTGCTCGCTCCGCGTTTTCAAGCGCTCTTTCGCGCTCCGGCTTCCGCTGGAGTTCCGCGGGATGCACCGCTTCATCCCCGTCTCCGTCGCCCACATGGGCGGCAAGGTCGTCGAGATGCCCGTCCATCACCGCCCCCGTCTGGCGGGCACGACCAAATACGGCTTCGGTCTCGGCCGGGCGATCCCGGGGCTCATTGATCTCCTCGCCGTTCGCTACATGCGCAACCGCCGCCGACCCACCGCCTCCGTGGAAGTCTCCCGCTCGCACCGGCACGAGCAACCACTCCGCGAGCCCGTCGCATGACCAAGCGCCGCAAGTGGGAGCCCGTCGCCGCCCTCGTTCTCGTCCTGCTGATCGGGCTCTGGCTTGCCCTGGGGCCCGATTCGCTCCGCAAACTCCCCGCACGGGAGAACGCGACGCTTCAATCGCTCCGCATCGCCGACACGCGAGGGGCGCTCGAGGCAACCCGATTGCCCGATGGAACCCTCCGTTTCCGCGTGCTCACGCGGGACGGGCACGCCTCGCCCGATCTTTCGGACACCCAGATCCGCGATCTCTTCGGGCAGACGGTTCTCGATCAGGCGACCGCACCGTCGCCCAACCGGATCTTCAAACTGCTCAACATCACCACGTGGACGAGTCTGGTGTGGATCGGGATCGGGCTCGCCGGGCAGCTCGCCTTCTCGTGCCGGTTCCTGGTTCAGTGGCTCGTCTCCGAGAAACAGCGCCGTACGGTCGTGCCCGAGTCCTTCTGGTGGATGAGCCTGATCGGCGGGATTGCCCTGTTCGCCTACTTCGTGTGGCGGCAGGACCCCATCGGGGTGCTGGGGCAGTCCTCCGGTCTGGTGATCTACTCGCGGAACCTCCGGCTGATCTACAAAGCCCGTCGCCGTGCCGCCCGAATCCCGCTCGCGGATTGACCCGCGATTGGGAGTTGCCTCGCCCCCCCCGCCCGGAGACACTAGCGACATGCGCGTAACCCTCGACGGCACCCTCGTCCCCATCGACCGCCCCACTCTGAAGGCGGCTCTCGACGCCGCCGCCTCGATCGCCGCCGGGAAGGGGCGCGTCCTGATCGCCGCCGAAGCGGACGGATCCCCGCTGCCCGATGCCGCGCTGGAGTCCCCCTCGGACGAGTTCTCGTCGATCCTTGAGCTGAAGACAACGTCGGCACACCCGCGCGACCTGGTGACCCAGATGCTCAACTCCGCCGCCGATGCGCTCGAGGGGCTCCGTGTCTCGCAGCGCGACGCGGGCGGCAAGATCCGCTCGGCCTCGCTCGAATCCGCGAATCAGGACCTGCACGCGATCCTCGCCGTGTGGCAGGCTGTCACGTCCGCGTTGAGCCACTCAGCGCAGATTCTGCACGCCGACCTGAGCCGCATGGAGGTTTCCACCCCCTTCGGATCCATCGTCCCCAACCAGGCGGTCGACCAGCTCCTCTCGACGTTGCGTCGGCTCCAGCAGTGCCTGCCGAAGCAGGACTTCTCGGCGTTGTCGGACATTCTGATCCACGATCTGGACGAACACGCCCAGCGCTGGAGCGCGATGCTCCGAGCATTCACCGAGGCCGTCGCCACCGCCAACCGATGAACCCCGCCCAGGCCGCTTCCAACCTCGACCGCCTCATGGACCAGGCCAGCCAGGCCCTGGTCCAGACCGACTATTTCGCCGCCGAGAAACTCTGCGTCCGTGCGCTGCGGCAGGCGCACAAGGCCGGTGACTTCGAACGCCTCGCGAGAATCTGCCTCCCGCTGCAGGAAGCACGCCGCCAGCGGCGGATGCTCGCCCTCGACGCGGGGCTTCGGGTCACGCTCTCGGCGCTGCCCAATCCCAAGGACCTGCTCCCGGGCTTGTACCTGGTGCAGCCTCCTCTGATCGGTCTTGACGCGCGGCATCTGCGCGAATCACTCTTCGCCGCGGGCACACCCGCCCTGGTCCTCGCCCGCGAACCGATGACCCGCGCCGGGCTCTGGCCCGTGGTCGCGGTCGGGTCCGGCGGGCTCACCGACACACTGACCGTGCGCGTGCGCGTGGCTCCCCCGCCGGGCGTGACCCCGCGTGAAACCGGCATCACGCGCGACCACGCCGAGGAGCCGCCCCCGGCCGAGTGGTTCATCGCGGCGGGCGAAGCGTTGGGCGACGCCGCGATCGCCCAGATCCCCGCCGATCTGCACCCGGCGTGGCGCGTGGACGACCTGGTTCGTGCGCTCGACGCCCACCCGGACCACGAGAAGCTGCACCAGCGTCTGGCCGACGCGTGCCGTGCGGCCGCGGTGTCCGCCCCGCCGACGGGCACGCGACGCCGCACGGTCCACGATCACCCCTTTTCGTTCTAGGACCTACTTACGCGCCCATTCCGATCCAAGCCGCGCACGCGGGCTGGTCCACGGTGGAATCGCCTGAACACGCTCCATGTGCTGGCATCACGCGTACGGCGTGGCACCTTTCCGGTGTGGGGCAGATGCCCCCCGGCCCAGGATGGGCCCGGCAACTCAAGACCGGAAGGACCCGATCATGCAGAAGCTACTCGCGTTCCTCGTTGCGGCAGGTGCCGCCAGTTCGGCGGCCCGCGCGGAGTTCATCTTCGGAACGCCGCTGACCATCGCCCAGAACGCGACCCAGGTGACGGCGACGTTCGTGACCGCCAAAGCGGACTGGACCGGGATCCTGTTCCTTGGAAGCAGCCAGACCACGGGCGCGATGGGGACGATCCTGTTCAACAACCACGCCGCCCGGGCGGGCGACACGCGCCTGCTGGGGACGTTCAACAGCGGGGATCAGCTGTTCTTCAATTACCGGGTCATGACAGGCTTGCGGAACGACTGGCGGATGTCCAAGCCCAGCGACGCGCTGCAGTTCGCGTTGGATTACGTGACGGACACGCGTGTGGTGGTTCGGATCGAGGACATGCCGATGTCGATCTCGGACCGTGACTACGACGACTGCGTGGTGGTGCTTTCGTTCTCCAGGCCGCTGGGCGGCGGGACGACCACGACCGAGAACACCCTGCCTACGCCGGGCGCCATCGCGGTTTTGGCGTCGGCGGGGCTGTTGGCGGGCCGTCGGCGCCGGTGATTGTGCACGAAGTTGCCCGATTCCGGGAGAAAGTGATGATGGGGTTGAATCCCCTCCGTCGGCGCGCCGATCCACGGTGCATCCGGAGGTCCCGTCATGACCCACAGCACGCCCCCCCCATCGACGCCCACGCCGCTGCTCAGCGAGTTCGCGAACGACCCCGAAATGGCGGAGTTGATCGAGTCGTTCACGTCCGAGTTGCCGGAGCGCGTTCAGGCGATTCTGGCGGCGGCCGGGGAAGGGCGCGTGTCAGATCTGAAGCGTCTGAGTCATCAGTTGAAGGGCGCGGCGGGCGGGTATGGATTCCCGACTCTCGGCGAAGCGGCGGGGCGCGTGGAGGACGGCTTGCGTGCGGCGAGTGATCCGACGGCGGCGCTGAACGCGATCGCTGCGGACGTGCGCGCGCTGGTCGAACTCTGCACCCGTGCATCAACCGGCAAGCACTGATCGCCCGCGTTGGAAAGCGGTTCGGCACTCTCTCACGGAAAGTCACCCCGGATGGATCCCACGACGACTCAACTCGAAGATGCACGCCCAACGGTGCTCGTCATCGACGACTCGGCGGATGTGCACCGGCTGCTCAAGGCCCGTCTGAAACAGGAAGAAGTCGAGCTCGTCTCGGTGACGGATCCTCGCGAAGGGCTGTCGATCGCGGCGAGCCAGACGCCCGCGCTGGTGCTGCTCGATCTGGACATGCCGGGGATGGACGGCTTTGAGGTTCTTCGTCAGCTCAAGGACACGCCCGGGACGCACCACATCCCGGTGATCGTCGTGTCCGGGATGACCTCGATGCAGGACAAGGTGACGGCGTTCGAACTGGGCGCGGTGGACTTTGTGTGCAAGCCGTTCGAGTTCACGGAACTTCGGGTCCGCCTGCGATCGGCGTTGCGAGTTCATCGCCTGCTGCAGATGCTCTCGACCCGTGCCCAGCTCGACGGGCTGACGGGGCTTTGGAACCGTGCGTATTTCGACCAGCGTCTGAGCGAGGAAGTCTCGCGGTGCGCCCGCGCGGGCCGTCCGATGGCGGTCGCGATCGCCGACTGCGACCACTTCAAGTCGATCAACGACACCTTCGGACATCCGGCGGGGGACGCGGTGCTTCAGGGGCTTGCCAAGATCCTGCGGCGCGAGTGCCGGAACTCGGACGCGGTCTGTCGTTACGGGGGAGAAGAGTTCGTCATCCTCATGCCCGATACGAAGCCCAGCGATGCCGCCGCCGTGTGCGAGCGCATCCGGGAGGCGATCGAAGCGGCGGTGTGGCCGCGGCATCCTGAGCGGAAGGTCACGGCGTCGTTCGGCGTCGCGGGGACGTCGCAGGCGACGCCCAACAATCCCGCCGCGTTCGTCGATGCGGCGGACAAGAACCTCTACGTCAGCAAGAAATCGGGACGCAACCGCGTCACGATGACCGAGCTGTCTCCGTCGCTGGCGGGCGCGCCGGCGGCGGCGGCCTGAACGCTCAGAACGGGAAGACCACGCCCAGGTGGAACATCGGAAGATCCCGCGAGGGGTTGTTG
>ERZ1066130.631-NODE-631-length-10672-cov-8.243195_pt1 | contig 10672 bp, 8 predicted proteins | sample MGYA00382777_ERZ1066130 | MGnify/ENA primary metagenome ERZ1066130 (study PRJEB33369, sample SAMEA5778360) | biofilm metagenome | biome: Industrial cooling water; feature: Water cooling tower basin; material: Biofilm | place: United Arab Emirates | collected...
CGACTATGCCTGCGTGATCGCGCTTCTGACTCCGATTCTTGCCATCGTTGGGGCTTTTGATATGCCGTCTGCCCAGAGTTACATGGCAATGATGGCAATTCTCGTTGGCCAATTTCTTCTTTCTTCTCAGGCAGCTCGCAACAATGCTCGCCGGCTTGTAACGACGGTGATCGCAAATGCCGCGGCCGCCTCTGAAAAATCAACGAAGATCGAACAGAACCAGTAAGTTCGGCCGGACTTCGCTCGCTATTCTATGCACCACTTGGAATTTCAGTGCTAATGAAAGTCTCGACTTCGAGTGTCAAGCTCCCCCAACCACTGACTCATGTCCCGCAGCCGGTCAGCGATGAGGTTCCCCACCCCGTCCACGCAGTCCCATCTCCCGTCGACAACCATCAAGCGCGAGCCGACCAGTTCCTTCCGTTGCCGCTCGCCCAGAGCCGGCCACACGATGATCTGCACGTTGCCCTTCTCGTCCTCGAGCGTGACGAAGGTGGTGCCCTTCGCCGTTGCCGGCCGCTGACGCAGCACGACCAAGCCGGCCACCCGCACCCGGGCGCCGCTTCGCTTTCGCGCCACCTCCTCGCTGTCCAGACAACGCTCTTTCCTCAGCCGTTCGCGCAGCAGCGAGACGGGGTGGACGCCTAGAGTTAGCCCGGTCGAGGCGTAGTCGGCCCGCAGGTCTTCCGCAATGCTCGGCGCAGGCAGCGCTACCTCTTCTTCGTCCGGACTCTCGGCAAACAAGGGCCGTTGCACCTCGATGCCCGCCACCTCCCATCGTGCATCGTTGCGGTGACCCGCCAAGTGCTTTAGGGCTCCAGCCTCCACCAGCAGGGTCTGCTCACGCTTCGTCAACGCTGCCCGCTTGCACAGGTCCGCCACGTCTCGAAACGCGCGATCTGTGCGCGCAGCGACGATGCGCTCCCCTGCGTCGTCCGACAACCCTCGGATTTCGCGCAGTCCGAGCCGAATGGCCGGCTGCTTATTGGCATCTGGCCATGCTTCCAGCGAACTGTCCCAACCGCTAACCGTGGCATCGATAGGCCGGATCTCGATGCCGTGTCGGCGCGCGTCCTGGGTGAGCTGGCTGGTGGAGTAGAAGCCCAGTGGCTGGGAGTTGAGCAAGGCGCAGGTGAACGCGGCGTGCTCATGGCACTTGAGCCAGCAACTGGCGTATGTGAGCAGCGCGAATGAGGCTGCGTGGCTTTCGGGGAATCCATAACCTGAAAAGCCTACGATCTGGTCCCAACACTGGATCGCGAAGGCCTCGGTGTAGCCGTTGCGCAGCATGCCCTCGATGATCTTCGCGCGATGCACCTCCATGTTCCCAGCACGCTTCCATGCCGCCATGCTGCGGCGAAGCTGGTCCGCCTCGCCGGCGTCGTAGCCTGCGGCCACGATGGCCACACGCATGACTTGCTCCTGAAAGAGCGGCACGCCCAACGTGCGCCCGAAGATTGCGCGCATGGCGTCGTTCTCGTAGGTGACGGGTTCATTGCCCTGCCGCCGTTGCAAGAACGGGTGGATCATGCCGCCCTGGATGGGACCGGGCCGGATGATGGCCACCTCAATGACCAAGTCGTAGAAGCACTTAGGTTTCATGCGAGGCAGGAACGACTGCTGCGCGCGGCTCTCGATCTGGAACACGCCGATGGTGTCCGCGCGTCCAATCATCTCGTAGGTGGCCGGGTCCTCGGCTGGAATGGTTGCCGGCGACAGGTCCCGTCCTCTGTGGCGCTTCACCAGATCCAGCGCCTTGCGGATGCACGTCAGCATGCCCAGCGCCAAGCAATCGACCTTCAGCAGGCCGAGGCTGTCCAGATCGTCCTTGTCCCACTGGATGATGGTGCGGTCGGCCATGGCTGCGTTCTCCACCGGCACCAGCGTCCACAGCGGTGCGTCCGAGACCACGAACCCGCCCACGTGCTGCGACAGGTGCCGAGGATGATCGATGAGCTCGCGGGCCAGCCCGACCACGCGGCGGATGATGGGCGCCTCGGGGTCGAACCCCGCCTCACGCAACCGATCCTCAATCGGGCTGTTGCCGGCCCACCACCCGACACAGCTCGCCAAGGCGTTCACCTGGTCGGGCGGCAGCCCTAGCGCCTTCGCCACGTCGCGCACCGCGCTTTTCCCGCGGTAGCAGATGACCGTGGCCGCCAGCGCCGCACGCTCCCGCCCGTAGCGCTGGTAGACATACTGGAGGACCTCTTCCCGCCGCTCGTGCTCGAAGTCGATGTCGATGTCCGGCGGCTCGTTGCGCTCCTTGCTGATGAAGCGCTCCATGAGCATCTCCATGCGCGTCGGATCGACCTCCGTGACGCCCAGCGCGAAGCACACGGCGCTGTTCGCGGCGGAGCCACGCCCCTGGCACAGGATGCCGCGCGAGCGCGCAAAGCGAACAATATCGTGGACCGTCAGGAAGTAGGCTTCGTAATCGAGCTCGCGGATGAGGCGCAGCTCGTGCTCGATCTGCATGCGCACCCGCTCAAGGACGCCACCGGGCCATCGCCACCGGATGCCCTCCTCCGTCAGCGTGCGCAGCCAAGACGCAGGGGTGTATCCCTCCGGCACGATTTCGGCCGGGTAGCGGTAGCGCAGTTCGTCGAGGCCAAAGGTGCAGCGTTCCGCCACGCGCACCGCCTCGGCCATCCATGCGATCGGGTAAATGCGCGCAAGAGCATCCCGAGAGCGTAGGTGCCGTTCGCCGTTGGAGAACAGGTGCGCGCCTGCCTCTGCGATGGTCGTGGTGTGGCGGATGGCCGTGAGGGTGTCTTGCAAGGCGCGGCGGCGGCGGATGTCCATGTGGACGTCACCGGCGGCCACGATCGGCAGCCCCAGCGCTCGCGCGGTCGCTTCCAGTTCTGCTGCGCGGCGCACGTCGTCGCGGTCCCGATGGAGTTCGGCCGCGATCCACAGCCGTTCCCCGAACACCTCGCGGGCCCAGGCGCCCTGCGTCAGGCTGATGGGGTCGTCCGGCACCCACAAGGCGAGGGTGCCGGGAAGCCCGTCGTTCAAGTCATCCCGGGTGATTCGATACTCGCCTTTCTCCGACCGCCGTCGAGCGCCGGTGATGAGCCGGCACAAACGCTCATAGCCGGCTTTGGTTTCGACCAGCAGCACGAACTTCGGCCCATCCTCGATACGGATCTCGTTGCCGACGACGAGTCGAAGGCCGGCGCGCTTCGCCGCTTCGTGCGCGCGGACGATGCCCGCCATCGAGCACTCGTCCGTGATAGCCAACGCGGTGTAGCCACAGACGGCTGCGCGCTCGAACAATTGCAGCGCGCTGGCCGCGCCTCGGTGGAAACTGAAATCGCTGAGGCAATGGAGCTCTGCGTAAGCGGGCGGCTCGGTCATGCGAACCACCCGTGCAGCATCCACGGACCTTGCTCGCCGACGGCACAAAACGCCCAGGCTCGTTGGCCTTGTGCGGTTTCGAGGATGTAGTAGTCGCGGCGGGCGTCCTCTCCATCCCACCATCCGGTCTCCAATCGCTCAGGCCCTGCGAGCAAGCGGACCCGCGTGTCGCGCAAGGGCACCGGACGCGGCAGCAGCCACGTCGGGCGTGTCGGGCGACGCGGCGCGTCTGGAATGAGGTTTGTTGCGCGCTGCCACGCGCGCTCGGGCCGAGGATCCACCGTGGGCGCAAGCTCATAGACGGCCTCGTTCCCCAACCGGGCGCGCAATCGCTCGCGCAGGTGATCCCACGGCACCGCGTGCTCGGGGCGCTCGTCAAACAGGTCACGGCCACTCGGAACGAACGGAGGCAGGTCGCGTGCGATCAGACGCAGACCAACGACGGGCTTCGGAATTTGCGCCCGCTCCAACCGACCGCGCGTGAGGTCGAACAGCATCGCCGGATCGCGCTCGGCGGACAGCAACCCCACCTCCACGTCAGTCGCTGCGATGCCCTCGTGCTCGAGCTTCAGCACGAACTGCTGCACGCCCCCGTCGCGCCCCGCGAGGTAAGCGGCCAGATCCGCCGTCATGCGCCGCACTGGGAACAGGAGCGCCTGGTGGTTCTCGACTTCGTAGGAGAGCTCGATGCGCAGATCGAAGACATCCGGCGGGCGGTAGCACTCCAGCAGTTCCGGTGCCTCGCCCAGCATCGCGTCCAGCGCTTGCAAGACCTCCACACCGAAGCGTCGGCGCAGCGCGTCGCGCGGCAACTCGAACACCTGCCGCAGGTGGCGGATGCCCATGCCGTGCATACGGGGTCCCGCCTCGTTCGGCAGACACGCCCGGCGGACAGGCACGCGGGCCAGGGTCGTGCGCAACTGATCGGGGGTGAGCACCGCGATCCCGTCTTCCACCCCGGCCAGCACGCGCGCACCAGCGGCGGTGGGCGCCAGCGCGATGCGGTGACGGAACCCGAGGGCGGCCAAGTCATCGCGCAGACGTGCCTGGAAGGTCGGCCACTGGCCAATGAGGGAGAAGCTGCCCTGCACCTCCAGCGCGATGGCGTTGGGCCAGCCGGCCCAGACCTGAGAGCTGAAGCGGTAGGCCCATGCGGCGAGGAACCGTTGCCACTGCGCCTCGTGTGCCGGCACGTGCTCCACCGCGGCGAACCCCGGGGCGATCGCCTGGGCAGCGGCCAACCGCATGCCCGGCCGCAAGCCGACATCGGCCGCGGCGCGGTTCACGGCGACCAGCTCTCGCCGCTGGAACGGGCCGCCGATCAGCGCGAGCGGTTCGTCCGGTGCCGGGTGGCGTCGAAGGACGCTATCGATCCCCAAGTGCGGGAGCAGGATGCAGGCCCAGAGCATGGCAGGCGCATCAATGCAGTGAGGCGATGGCGAAGGCAGGCGCTGGCGCTGGGCCACCGCGGCACTTCCGGACCCGCACGTGCCGGTCACGGTCCAGTTCCAGCCGCAGCGCAGCTGGCGAGGCTTCTTCGGCGTGCTTGCGATCGCGAAGGACGAAGCCCAAGGCGTGGCCAGCGTCCGCCGCCACCTGGAGGCGACGCAGCCCGTGGTGATCGACCTTGCTCGGCCAGCCCAGCACCGCGGCGCACGCGCCCGATCGGAGCGCCTGTTCGAAGGCCCACAGGGCCTGCTTCGGGTCAGCGTCGATGACGTGAAGCCGTCTAAGGTCCACGCCGCGCGCCTGCCACGCCGGGGCGTAAGGCACGTAAGGCGGCGCCACCAGCACGACGTCCGCGCCAGCATTGGTCAGCCGGGCCAGCGTGGGCAGCAGCAGGTCCAGCTCTCCCACCCCGTCGGCAGGCAGCAGCAGCTCGGTGAGCGCGTGCTCGGGCCAGCCCCCGGTCGGCAGAGCCGCATCCAGGGCCGCGTGGCCCGTGGGCTGCGCGCTAGGCGCAGGGTTGACGGGACGGCCGCGCCAGACCCGGCGCTCATCCAGGAGGGCATCGAGTGCAACAACTTGGCCCATCACTCCCCCCGAATCAGGCCGCAGTAGATGCCCTCAATGGCGAAGTCGGCGTCCTTGGGCACCTCGATAGGCGCGAAATCCGGGTTCCGTGGCAGCAGCAAGAGCTTCCGTGCGGTGCGCTTTAGGCGCTTGATGGTGATCTCCTCCCCCAGCCGGGCCACCACCGTGGCACCGGTTTCGGCGGTGTCCGCCCGCTGCACGGCCACCAGGTCCCCGTCGAAGATGCCGTCGTCCAGCATGGACTGGCCCTTCACCCGCAGCAGGTAATTCGGCGTGCGCTTGAACAGCCGAGCATCGACCAGCAAGCCCTCCCCGAGCTCCCCGGCCGCTCCAATCGGAGCGCCGGCGGCCACCCGGCCCAGGATCGGCAACACCATCCCGCCGGCCTGCGGGTTCGGCCCCAGCAGGCGGATGCCGCGGGCCCGGCCCGGCTCCAGTGCGATAAAACCTTTATCTGCCAAGGCCTTAAGATGCTTGACCACCCCATTGGGGCTGGCCAGACCGAACGCCTCGGCGATCTCCCACAGCGTCGGCGGCCGACCATGCGTAGCCATGTGCTGGCGCAGGTGGTCGAGAACGGCTTGCTGGCGGTCGGTGAGGCTCATGGTGCAAATCCTTACACCTCGCAAGGGTGCCGTTCAAGAGAAGTGAACAGTGACCTGATCTCAAAAGAAGAGACTGTAAGAACTATCAGGGTGTTGGGCGTTTTAGTTCATGGTCTTCTAGATGAATTCAGGCGCGCAGTTGGGGAGCGACAGCGCGAAATGAAGTAAGCGGCAGTTTGCTAACCAACTGCGCAAGCATTTGACAAACTATTCCTTCAATGTAATATTCCATCAACGGAATGCCATGGGCGCATCCAAAGGTGAGCGTTTTAACGAATTTTTGAAGCGACTATCAACCGCACCGCCTGCAGCATCAGCGGAAGAAGCGCTCGCTTTAGTTTCGGAGACGCTGAACAACGTGGAAGATGAATTCACTTCCATTCCATACAACCCAGAACTATGGATGGACGATGGGCGTATGTATCCCCCGCAAACGGACAGCTGTCGGGAAGATCCGGCAGCAGGCGTTGTTCGCTATCGCAGCCGACGGCATTACACACGTATCCATGTGAGTGGTGCGATCCGCATTGAGGAGGTCAATGGTTTATGCCTATTAGACAAGCCCAGCAGAAGCGGGCAATCCATCCCACCGTAAGGGCAATGCCTGGTCCGATTACAGAGCTCATTGCTGCAGTTTCGGCTGCGCTCCCAGGCATCGTTTCATCCGTAGATGCACCTCGCGACCCAGCTGGTGAATGGTTCATTGATCTAGCCATAGGCGACTTCCAGACCAATGTCGCGTGGCGCCCATCATTTGGCTTTGGATTGTTTACTTCTGAAGAAGGTTATGGCGATTATCCGAACGAAGTTTTTCGTAAGGCAGAGCTTGCTGCTTCACGCATTCAGCAATTGCATCTTCAATGGACAAGTTCAAGGCGGCTGTCTCCCGTCTGGCTACCTCAGTTACGTCAATTGATAGGAATTCAACAAGCTGAAATTGCTGCTGCTATGGCTCTCAATCAGCCGGCAATCTCGCGCTTCGAGAACCGCGATGACGTCAAAATCAGCACCCTGAATAATTACGTGACCGCAATCGGTGGCCGACTAGAAATGCGGGTGCACCTACCTGGCTTAGATGTCTCCATTGATCTGCCATCCACCATCGCCCAGCCTACCTGACAGCCCATGAGCGCACTAAACTTGCTTGTATTGCGCGCAGAAAACCCAGACCAACTGGCCGCTTTCTATGCCCATCTAGGCCTCTCTTTCCAGCGAGAACAACATGGGCGTGGTCTACCACACCACGCTAGCCGAACAGGCGGATCCGTTTTTGAGATCTATCCGTGTGTCAATCCAAGTGAGGCCACAACCAATACACGAATCGGCTTTCAGGTAGCGTCCATTGATGCTGTCATCAGCGCGTGCGCAGCTCCTGTATTGAGCAAACCTAAGGTAACTCCTTGGGGAAAGCGAGCTGTCATACAAGACCCAGAAGGTCACAAGGTTGAACTCGTTGAAATTGTCGACTGAACTGCATCTAGATATCTTGCGCTACGACAACGCCTCGTTAATCAGGACTTTGTGATGGAAAAATCTCCATCAGAGCCTTCGCGTTTCTCACGCCCTGATCCTCATAGTTGTTGTTGAAGATTACATGCACCTCGCCCGCTGCCTGAGCAATCTCCTCGATCTCCTTGGCTAGCCCATCGAGCTCCTCGCTGGTGTAGTCGTAGTTGAAGCGGTCATAGGCCGCCTTCGCATCCTTGATGTCCCAGGTCTCCTCGTTCCGGCCATGCAGGCGCACGATGGCCAAGTCGGAACGGGTGGTAGCCCAAACTTGGGGCACTGACTTCTCCGGAATATTTTGTGGTTCGTCGACGATGACGTGGACAGCGCCGAGCTCGCTCAGCCAATCCAGCGTCTGCTCGTCACGCTGCCCGTCGAACCAACCCGCTGAGCGGAACTCGACCGCAATGCGGTAGTCCGCAAGCCTTCGAACGCACTCCTCCACGTGGGCCACAGTGCCCTTGGCCGGGCGCACCCAGTGGGGGAACTGAAAGTGGATAGCGCCGAGCTTGCCAGCTTCCTTGAGCGGTCGGATCCCAAGCTCATAGCGCCGCCACATCTCGTCCCGGATCTCGGCCGGCGTGTCCTTGTAGTAGAGGTTCTTCTTCTCGACGAAGTGCAAGGCCAGCTCGCCCTGGATGTCCTTGGGCAGCGAAGCCCGCGGCGTCTGGTGCCCGGTCAACAGACGGAACGCCTTGATGTTGAAAACGAAGCCGTCGGGCGTGCGTTCGGCCCACTTTTCGGCGTTGCCAGCGGAAGGCATCGCATAGTAGCTGCTGTCGACCTCGACGATAGGGAACTGAGACGCGTAGTAGCGCAGGCGCTCCTCGGGGCTCTTCGCCTCCGCGGGATAGAAGAGCTTGGACTTGATGAGGCTCGCGTCTGTCCAACTGGCCGTTCCCACCAAAATTCTGCCCATGCACACCTACCGAACGATCGGGTTGGATGTCTGGCTTCTGCGTCCTCATCGAGCAGGCGCACGGCCGATTGTCTCGTCTAAATGCCAGTCCTCTGTTGCAAGTCTGGACGACCCGATGGTCCTGAAATGCGACGATGGGAGCATACACGCCAGCTGTTCAGCGCACGGACCGTGCGGTTGAAAGTAGCGCCAAAGATCGGAGGGGGCCAGCCGGTCGCCCTCCCATGACTTGGCGTGCGAGCTGCCAATCGACACCACGCCATACTCTAGAAAATCGATCAGGTCCTGTGCCGCTCGCACCGGGTGCTCCCCAATGGAGGCGCCATGGAACAGCGGATGGGAAAGAATGATGCCGGTCTGCACCCTGCGCGGGAAAGGATCCGACCAGCCGAGCGTAGCCCAGACCAACCTTTGGGCATCAGGCGACTCAAACCATTGCTTCCGAATTTCAAGCTGTTCAGCGGCCTTCAACAGATGGTCGTAGGTATTACGCAGCTCATGCGAATTCGACGGCACAAAGCTGTTCTTGAACTCCAGGACATAGAGCGTATCGCCGAATAGCGCAAGGATATCGGTATCGCGCAGATCTCCACGGATGCGGAATTCTCGGTCTTTCTCAACGCGCAATCCGGCATGCCGCATACGATCAAACACTCGCTCAACCGAAGGGTCTCCGTTGGAAAGTCTTAACGAACGGCCGCGGGCGCCACTCTCGAAATTGCCAGGGTGAATTGAGACTGATGCGACCGAAAGCGAAAAATAAACCCAATTCATCACCTGGACGAACGGTCGATACTGAAGATCGATCCGGCCGTCCTCAGTCGGCGACAACAGCGACGAAACAATCTTCTCGGCCTTGGAGCGGCCTACCACCGATGAAAAAAGCGTGATCAGCTCAACAGTTCGCATGCAACACAGTTTTTGTGAAGCAATGGTTTCGTCGTCAGAGAAATGCTCTTCTTTCTCCCGATCGTAATAGACATCGCGCAGGACACTTAGCAGTCTGGCAACCCTCATCAGATCGATGCTCGACAGTTCGCTTCCAACATCGAACGCGTCCAAGCTTGCCGCCTCGCACCGGTATCGTCGCATTTGGACTTGAGTGAACAATTCTTCAATGAACAGATTCTCGCCTCGAAGATTCGACAGCAGGATTGCATCCTCCGGCGGAAGCAAAGCAACGCACGGAAAGCCAAATGGGGTTGGCGAGACTGCAATCACGTTCGATAGAAGGTAGTGAAACTTCATCGCGAGCAACAGAAGCGACTTTCCTCCGGACACGACTGCCACTTCTTCAATCGCCTCGAACTGCTGCACGATCTCTTCCTCCATTCTGGCGTAGCCGAACCGAATGGATGCATCCAACGGTGGTGGCCGCTTCACGAGGACGCCTCCCGGGATCCTTCGAGCCACGGCCGCGCTTCCATCCATCGAAACTTCGGACTCCATCAACTCATAGATCGCAAGGCCGTGCTCGACCATCATCGCGTAGGGCCCGTCGAGAGGAGCGCATTGCTCGCTGTCGATGCCACACCATTCGTCTTCCGATCCAAGCTCCTTCCGGTAGATTGTCATCAAGGTAGAGACAACGCCGCAAAGAAGTTCGCACGTTCGCTCCTTGATTCCGCGCGGGCCGTGCGATCTCAGTCCGACCCGATCGCTCTCATAGGCATGATCTGCGATCAGCATCAGAGTCGCGAGCACGCGACCTCGTCGCTCACGCATCGCACTGACGACCTCCTCGTAGATAGCCGCTGCGTCGTCAGAAATGGTGTAGAACGCCAACAGCGAGTCAAGGTATGCCCGACTCGCGGTACCAAGAAACAACGGGCCGGCCAAACGCCGAAGACATTGAACGAGTTCGAAAAGGTTGGCTGTTCGAAACCGGTATCTTGATGCGCGAAAGACCCCCGATTGGCGGGCCAATGAGATGAAGTCGTCCTGATGCTCGTATGCAAGCGAAAGTGAGAAAGCAGCGGCCTCAGAGAGCTTGCCATTGGTGAGAAGCGCTTCGATAGGAGACACAAGATTGCGGGAGAGTCGTGCGGTGGCGCGCCTGCCCGTCCATGAGCGCACGACACCTTCCATCGTATCGACATCGCTGCAACGCAGAAGCGTCTCCTTCAACTCGCCGCAATCCATCGCGCGTCCCTCTTCGTCCCAATCGGCCTCAGCATGCTAGCCGCAAAAGGCGACTGCCCCACATGGGGGGGGGGCAGTCGGGCCGTCGGCGCTTGATGAGCCATTG
>ERZ1066130.632-NODE-632-length-10645-cov-7.312087_pt1 | contig 10645 bp, 7 predicted proteins | sample MGYA00382777_ERZ1066130 | MGnify/ENA primary metagenome ERZ1066130 (study PRJEB33369, sample SAMEA5778360) | biofilm metagenome | biome: Industrial cooling water; feature: Water cooling tower basin; material: Biofilm | place: United Arab Emirates | collected...
CTCCTGCTGCTGGCCGATGACCCAGCTGTTGGCCTTCAGGTCCGGCAGGCCGACATCGCCGTTTCCACCGCACAAGCGCCAGTTCTGCACCTGCCAGACGTCGTTGTAGTCGGCGATGCAGCGCTGCTCGCCGAAATCCAGCGCGCTCAGGAAGTTCGACGACAGCGTGCCGAACAGGCGAATGCCGTTGTAGTAGGTCGGATTGCCGGCATAAAGGTTGAGGATGCGCGTCCCCGGGTAGTTGAGGTCGGGACGCTGCGCCGATTCGTTCGCCATGTGGTTCATCAGCACGTCGGCATAGACATCGATGTTGCGCGCGCGCAGCGCCGAGACCATGCGCTTGAACGATGCGGTGTCGCCGAGCGGGTGATGGATCACCCGGTAGTCCTGCGGCTGGTAGCGCGCCCACCAGGCACTGCCTTCCGACTTGTACGCCGGAGCGACCAGCACGGCGCGATAGCCGGCGGACTGGATCTGCGCGGCGCGCGCTTCGACATCGGCATAGCGCCAGTTGAAGGCATGCAGCACGGCATCGGCGCGCGCGGTCCCGGACAGCAGGGACGCGCCGGCGAAGGCGCACAGCAGCAAGGCGGGTGACGCAATGGATCTCGACGGCTTGCGATCGAACGACATCTGGCTTCTCCTGATGCATTGGCGTCCCGAAACGGGACGAAGGTTCCCTGGGCGCGACGCGGAAGCGCCGCACGATGGCGACAGACGATGGGTCGACCGGCCCCTGCTCCGGACGTTGGTCATCGCGACACGCACGACATGCGCGGCGCGTGAGCATGCTAGGAGCGCATCGCGGTGCAGCATGGATGGCTGCATACGTATTCAGATCGAGGCTCGTCGACAGCCGTCACGCCCGCACTGATTCGAACGGATTCCGCATACACGCATGCGATTCCGGCGCGCTTCGCGGAAGCAGTTCAAGCGGTAGCGCGGCGCCTCAGCGCGATGGCGCGGCGCGACCTCGCGGCGTGCCCTTGCGGCACGCATCGGAGCAGTACTTCACGTTGTCCCAGTCGCGCGCCCACTTCCTGCGCCATGCGAAGGGACGTCCGCACACGGGGCAGGTCTTGGTCGGCAGGTCGCGCTTGTCGGGCATGCGGGCGAGCGTGTGCGGCGGGACGTACGGAGGCGCTCAGGCCTTGCGCAGGAAGCAGGTCTTCAGCACCAGTCCCTTGATCTTGTCCGAGTGGCCTTCGATGTGCTCGGCATCGCCATCGACCAGGCGGATGTGCTTGATCACCGTGCCCTGCTTGAGGGGGATCGACGAGCCCTTGACCTTGAGATCCTTGATGACGACCACCGTATCGCCGTCCACGAGCCGATTGCCGTTGCTGTCGCGAACGACCAGGTCATCGCCGGCAGGCACTTCGCCCGAGGCCGGCCACTCGAAACCGCAGTCGGCGCAGACGAACTGCTCGCCGTCGCGGTAGGTGTTGGCCAGGGTGCATTGCGGACAGGCGGGAACGGCGCTCATCGGGATTCCGGGGGTTCGACAGTGGGGTATTGTCCCGCAGCGGCGACGCGGGCCACAAGCGCATGACCTTCGGGACTGGCCGCCCGCAACGGGGCGCGGCACGCTGCGCGCACCGTCAACGCAGGGATCGCCATGCGCGCCATCGTACTGATCCTGCTGCTGGCATGCGCCGCGCCGACGACGCAGGCGCAGGACGCCTTCGAGCGGATCACGCCGGAACAGGCCGGCTATTCCCCCGAAGGGCTCGAACGGCTGCGCCAGGCCCTGCGCGACGCCGGCTCGGACAGCCTGCTCCTGCTGCACGACGGCAAGGTGTTCTTCGAATACGGCGACATCCATCGCAAGCTGCTGCTGCATTCGATGCGCAAGCCGCTGCTCAACGCCCTGTACGGCATCCATGCAGCGCGCGGCGAGATCGACCTCGATGCCAGCCTGGCGCAGTTGGGTATCGACGACCTCCCGCCCGCGCTCACGGACGAGGAACGACGGGCACGACTCGAAGACGTCCTGAAATCCCGCTCCGGCGTCTACCACCCGGCCGCCGCCGAATCCGAGGGCATGGCTGCCTCGCGTCCGCCGCGCGGCGCGCATCCACCGGGCACGCACTACTACTACAACAACTGGGATTTCAACGTCGCCGGCCGCATCCTGGAGCGCGCGACGGGCGAACGCCTGTACGACAGCTTCGACCGCGAGATCGCGCGACCGCTGGGCATGCGCGACTACCGCAACCGCATCGTCATCGCGGCGAACGACGGCAAGCTTGTGGATCCCGACGCCGATGGCTATTACCAGTACGAACGCGACCGGTCGCGGTATCCCGCGTGGCATTTCCGGATGAGCGCGCACGACCTGGCCCTGTTCGGCCAGTTGTACCTGCAGCGCGGACAGTGGCGCGGACGACAGCTCGTGCCCGCCGACTGGATCGCGCGCAGCACGCAGCCCTATTCCATCGAGGATGCCGAATACGGCCTGGCCTACGGCATGCTGTGGAACGTGCTGGTGCCCGCGACACCGGAGGAAGCGCCGTCGTTCTACCACACCGGCGTCGGCGTCCACATGCTCGGCGTGTACCCGAAGCACCGGCTGGTGATGGTGCATCGCGTCGACACCGAGCGCGCCTACCGGTTCAACGACGGCGACCTTTATCGCATCATCCGCCTCATGCACGCCGCCCGCCTGCCGCCTCCGCAGGCGGCTCAGTCCAGCTCGGGCCAGCCGGAAGGATCCAGCGTCTCGCGATAGGCGTGCCACGCGGCATAGGCCAGCCAGGGCATCAGCAGGCCCAGCCCGAGCAGGCCCGTGGCGAATCCGACCGCGGTCAGCACGATGATGATGGCGGCCCACAGCGCCATCACCGCCCTGTTGCGCAGCACCGCGTTCACGCTGGAAATCCCCGCGGTGACCATGTCGACATCGCGGTCGGCGATCATCGGCAGCGAGAACGCCGCCATCGCGAAGGTCAGCGCCGCGAACACCGAGCCGACCAGCGAGCCGATCGCCAGGAATTCCCACAGCGCATTCGCATTGCTTTCGTCGACCGGGAAGAAGGCGCCGACCATCATCCCCGCGCGCGACCACAGCAGCACGACCACGCCCTGCACGATCGCGAACACGCCGGCCTGGCCGATGACGCGCCGCGCCAGCACGAAGGAATCGGCCAGGGTCGGTCGCCGCCCCTGCTGCAGCGCGCGGCTGACGCAATACAGGCCGACGCAGATCAGCGGCGCGACGAACACGAAGCCCGACAGCAGCGTGGCCAGCAGCGCGAAGCGGCCGAGCTTCCACGCCAGCAGCGAAATGGCCGCGCTGACCAGCACGATGACCACGCCGAACAGCAGCGACAGCCCCGGCGCCGCGCGCAGGTCGCGCCAGCCGGCGCGCAGCCAGCGCCACGGCGCACCCATGTCGAGCGTGGCGCAGGGCACGACGAAGGGGCGTGCGTCCTCGGGACGCTGTTCGGTCGGGGTCACGGCATCGTTCCTCTGGCGCTGCGGACCATCACAGCATAGCCAAGGCCGTGGGTGGCCGGCGCACCACCGGCGCGGCGATGCTGCAGCGCAGCTTGCCCCAACGGCCAATGTCGAGCCGGGCACGGGTATGGCCCACTGCGCGCACCATCCGCAGGAGGCCCCCGCCCATGTCCGTCATGTCGCGCGCCACGCACGTCCACCAGCTCGCATTCGCCCTGCTCTGCGCGCTCGCCGCGCCTGCTGCCTGGGCGCAGGTCGAAGTCACCGGCTTCGGCAGCAATCCCGGGAACCTGCGCATGTTCAAGCATGTGCCCAGCGGGCTGCCCTCCGGCGCACCGCTTGTCGTCGCGCTGCACGGCTGCGCGCAGTCGGCGTCGAGCTACGACAACGAAAGCGGCTGGCAGCTGTTCGCCGACCGTTTCCGCTTCGCCCTGCTGCTGCCGCAGCAGCAGTCGGCGAACAACAGCAGCAGCTGCTTCAACTGGTTCGAGAACGGCGACACCGCGCGCGGCCAGGGCGAAGCCCTGTCGATCAAGCAGATGGTCGATCGCATGATCGCAGACCACGGCAGCGCGCCATCGCGCGTGTACATCACCGGGTTGTCGGCCGGCGGCGCGATGACTGCGGTGATGCTCGCGGCCTATCCCGATGTCTTCGCCGGTGGCGCGATCATCGCCGGCCTGCCCTACCGCTGCGCGACGACGCAGAGCGCCGCGTTCTCGTGCATGAACCCGGGCAGCGACCTCTCGCCGGCGCAGTGGGGCGACAAGGTACGCGCAGCCTCGTCAGGGACCGGGCCATGGCCGATCGTGTCGATCTGGCATGGCGACGCCGACTACACCGTGCGTCCGATGAACCTGACCGAAAGTCTTGAACAGTGGACGAACGTGCACGGCATCGACCAGGTCGCGGACGTCAACGAGACCATCGGCGGCTATCCGCATCGCGTCTATCGCGATGCCGCCGGCGTCGCACGCGTCGAGACCTGGACGATCACCGGCATGGGCCACGGCACACCCGTCGACCCGGGCTCCGGCGAAACGCAGTGCGGCACGGCCGGCGCCTACCTGCTCGACGTGAACCTGTGTTCGAGTTACCGCATCGCGCGCTTCTTCGGCCTGGACAACCTCGACGGGGTGCCGCCGACCGCGACGATCACCGCACCTGCCAATGGCGCGAGCGTGAGCGGCACCGTGAACATCACCGCCAATGCCAGCGACGACATCGGCGTCGAACGCGTCGAATTCCTGCTCGACGGCGACCTGATCGGCAGCGACGCCAGCGCGCCCTACGCCTTCGCCTGGAACAGCGCGACCGCGAGCAATGGCGCGCACGCACTGGTGGCCCGCGCGATCGACCTCGCCGGCAACACCGGCGTCTCGCCGCAGGTCAACGTGACCGTCAGCGGCGGCAGCAGCGGTGGATCGACCACCGTCGGCTTCGCGAACGAGGATGCCAACGACGGCTACGTGAAGGCCACCGCGAGCGGCGGCTCGCCGGCCATCGGCACGCTGGAATCCAGCCTCGGCCTGGCGATCGGTCGCGGCACCGACGGCAAGTTCAATCGCGCGGTGCTGTCGTTCGACACCTCGTTGCTGCCGGACACCGCGACGATCCTTTCTGCCACGCTGACCGTGACCTACCGCAGCGCCTCCGGCGACCCGTGGAACAACCCGGCCGGCAACAGCCTCGTGATCGATGCGAACGGCGGCTGTTACGGCGCCTGCACGATCGAGACCGGCGACTGGAGCGCAACATCGACCGCCACCGCGGTCGCGCAAGTGCTGCCCTTCTCCGGCGGCACGCAGACCAGCACACCGTTCTCGACCCCGGGACTCGCCGCGATCAACCGCAGCGGCCGCACCCAGCTGAAGCTGCGGTTCGCGAACCCGCAGACCGCCACCCACTACCTGTGGATCGGCAACGGCGCCACGGCGACGCTCAGGGTGACGTACCAGCCCTGAGGCCTGTCCCGCGTCGCATCGGCTATGCTCCCCGGACCTGTACGTGCCGGGGGGACCGGGATGGGATCTGCAACGCTGCGCTGGACGGCGATCGCGGCCACGATCGTGCTCGCCCTGCCTGGCTGCAACCGCGATGGCCCGCCGGACAGCGGCGACGTGGATCGCGCGCTGCGCAAGGCGTTCGAACACCAGAACGACCGCGGCGGCATCCGCATCCACATGGGCTCGGCGGGCGCCTTCAAGGACATCCGCTTCGATGTCCGCCTGCACAGCACCATCGTGCATGCGTGCACCGGCAAGGAGCGGGTGTACGTGTGCGACATCACCTACCGCGCAAGCTTCCCGCCGGTGAAGGACGAACCCGAGCGCATCCGCACGAAGGCCACCTTCTTCGACGGCCCCGGCGGCTGGCGATTGATCGAGTGACGCCGTCCCTGCCTCTCCTTTCCACCACGAAGACCGAACGATGATCCTTCGCGCCGCGCGTCTCCTGCTCGCCCTCGTCCTGCTGCCCGCCGCGTCCGCGGCGCAGGCGCAATCGAACGCCCTGCCCATGCCGCTGGAAAGCGAGGATCCGGAGAAACCGCTGGAGATCATCGCCGACCAGACCTGGACCGGTCCGGAGATCCAGATCCAGTCGAAGGACATGCGCGGGCTGGGCACCCTGGAATTCAAGCACGATGCCAGCAAGGGCCCGGTGACGCTGGTGATCGACTACGCTGCCACGCGCCCGGACCCGGAGGCCGACAGCGAGGCGCTGATCGACATCGGCATCGAATGCTACGAGGCGCCGCAGCCCTGCAAGATCCCGGTCAACCTCGGCGTGGTCAGCATCCGCTCCGCCTACATGGGCGAAAGCGTGGTGAACGTCGGACCGGCGCCGGAAGCGGTGTGGGTCGGGCGCGAAGGCCACAGCTACACCTTCGCGGATGGCACCCTGGTCTCGGTCAGCCTCGACCTGCAGGACAGGAAGAACCTCGAACCGAAGGCGATCCGCGCACGGCTCTACTACGGCAATCGCGACGACGAGCCGCTGCCCGGCCAGACCACGCGCTTCGGCATCCTGACGAAGATCGCGTTGGCGGTCGGCCTGCTGTTCGCGCTGTTCCTGTGGTGGATGCGCCGGGGCTGAGCACGGCTGGAACCGGGCACGACCTGGGCGGAAGCGATGCCCGGCATTTCGCCGGGCATCGCCTTGTCGCATCAGGCCGCCATCACGGCCCGACGCCGCAGCACAGCGTCTGCGATTGCACGAACGAACGCGTCGGCAGCGGCTCCTGCAACGCACTGCGCGCGATCACCGTGACCCCATAGGTCGCGCTGGCCAGCGCCAGGGTGACCGACGGGGGCTGCCAGTCGACCGCACAGTTCGTCTTCAGCGCATTGACCGAGGCGCGCGCGGTGAGCGCGTGCTGCGGATCGCCGTTCGCCAGCCAGTTGGTGGTCGACAGGCCGGCGAAGTACGCGCCGTTGTTCGCGGCCGAGAGCGTGAACGCCTTTTCGGCCAGCGCGCCCTGGGTGCCGTAGCGCTTGCCGAGCCCGCCGGCCAGCGGCAGCAGCGTCTGCGGGTTGGCCAGGTGCAGGAACGCATCCTGGCTGAAGACGCCATTGTAGGTGCCGTTCACCTCGCCGCCGAACAGCAGCACGCCCGCGCCGACGCCGCCGACCGTGGTCGCCGTGGTGAGATCGCCGGCCCAGCCGATCTCGCGGTCCGCCGTCGCGCCCCAGTGCGTATGCACGCGCAGCAGGCAGTTGGGCACGAAGCGGGAGAGGTAGACCTGCGAGGCCGCGCCGGCCGCGCTGGTTTCGCCGACCGCAAGGAATTCCGGCGTGCCCGCCGTGGTCTTCACCGGCACCACGTCGTGGTACTGCGCCGTGCCCAGGCCGCGCATGCGCGCCGTGCAGACCACCGCGCCGGTGTTGCCGTTGACCTGCAGCACCGCCGCCTCGCCGGCGATGCGGCCGACGGCGACCAGGTCGCCGGTGGTGCTGGGCGCCACGGGCACGAGCTCGGCGATCGCGTGCAGTTCGAAGTCGCCCGCGATCGAGGCCTGGTAGTCGCGCACCCAGATCGGCGTGCCGTTGACGCGGGTGCGGGCGATGCGCGCGCGATACACCGCCGGCGTGGCGGCCGTGGCCGGCCTGTAATAGCGCCCGAGCGCGACCAGATCACCGGCCGCCGTGCCCGAAGCGGCCGTGCCCGAGCCCGCCTGCAGGATGTCCCAGCCGGTGTTGATCTCGGTGGTATCGCCGTAGGAGAACCGCCACAGCGGCTGGCCGTTGCAGTCCACCTTGGTCACGATGAAGCGCGACTGCGGTGCTGCGACGTTGAGCGGGTCGAGGCTGCCGACCACCGCGAAGCCGGTGCCGTCGCGGAATTCGGTCACCTGCGCCGCCTGTTCGGGCTGCTGGCCGGTGTCGTACTGGAAGCGGAAGACCAGCCCTGCGCCGGCGGTCAGGCGCTCGATCAGCATGTTGGTGTTCGGATTCACGCCTCCGGGCGTGGTGGTGCCCACGCTGAGCACACCGCCGGGATTGAGGCAGTTGCGGATTTCCTTGGTGCCGCGATGCACATCGCGCTGGGCCGGCAGCCCGGAGGCCATCTCCCAGCTCTGCGCGTGCGCGGCGCCCGGGGCGAGCGTCGCCAGCGAGGACAAGGCCAGCGACAGCGGCGCCAGGGCCGTCCACGTACGTCTGTATGCGTTCATGCGTCTTTTCCTTCGACTCGTGATCCATGAAAGCGATCCATGGCCGGCGTCCCGCCCCGCGCGTCCCGATCGGCGCCGCATGCGCGACGCCCGTGCCGGCGCGGCAGCGCCCGTTCCCTGCACCGCTGGCGATCGGCGATCGCCACTGCCGTCAACGCGCCGCGCACGTCTCGCCGGCCAGCCCGATGGCGACTTCAGTCGCGAAACGTGATGGCAGGCAGCGCTTCGCCGACCGGCGGCATCATTCGCTGCGCGGCGCCGATGCGGCCTCCTGCGCGGTCGGCAGAGGCGAGGCCGCGACCTGGGCGCCGGGCCCGAGGTGTCGACGCAGGAAACCCGCCACGCCGGTCCAGACCGCTTCGACATCGTCCAGCGTCTCGAAGGCGTGGCCCGCGTCGCGCACCGTCAGCAGGGTCGGCCTGGTCCCGGCGATGTTGAGCATGCGCACGAGGCGACGGGTGTGCTCGAAATCCACGCGCAGGTCGTCGTCGCCATGCACCAGCATCAGCGGCACGCCCAGTTCGCGGAAACGGTAGGCCGGCGAACGATGCCGCAGGGCGTCGGCCTCGGTGTCCGGATCACCGAACGCGCGGACCAGCGCGTCCCGTCCGCTCGCCGTGCTGCCGCTGTCGCTGGCGGTGAAGAACAGCAGCATGTCGGTCAGCCCGGACATCGAGACCACGCAGCGGAACCGCCCGGGCCAGCGCATCGCGGACACCATCGACGAGTAGCCGCCGTAGCTGGCGCCGACCGCGCAGACGCGCGCGCGATCGATGCCGGGATCGTCGAGCACGGTCGCGAGCGCCGCGTCGATGTCGTCCTCGATCAGCGTGCCCTGCGCGCGCAGCGCGGCGCTGCGGAACGCGGTGCCGAACCCATCGGAGCCGCGGAAGTTCACCTGCAGCACCGCATAGCCCAGCGAGGCCAGGAACTGCACCTCACGATCGAAGCCACGCGCATCGCGCACGCCGACCGGGCCGCCGTGCAGCAGCAGCACCAGCGGATGCAGGCCGGCGCCCAGCGGGCGCGTCAGGTAGGCCTCGATCGGCGTGCCGTCGCGCGCGACCGCACGCAGCAGCGTCGACGGCGCGAAGGCGCGACCCTCCAGCCACGGCGCTTCGGCTTCGATGCGCGTGGCGCGCGGCGCACCGGCATCGCCATCCAGATCGACGTGGAACAAACCGCCCGGGTCGTCCGCCGCCTCCACCCACGCGAGCAGGTCGCCGTTGGCGGCGCGGTCGGATGCGACGACGCTGCGCCCGGGGAACATCGACTGCAGCAGCGCATTGGTCGCCGGCGCGGCGGCATCGAAGTATTCGCTGACAAGATGGCCGTCCTGGTGATACATCGCGCCGACCGGCTCCCGCGCACCGTCGAGGATCGGCGCGACCACATCGACGCCCGGCCTGCTGAACCGCGTGGACAGGCGACCGGTCGCGGTGTCGAACACCAGCAGGTCGCGCTGCCCGCCATGCTCGCCGACGTGCTCGCCGAGACCGTAGATGCGTGCGCCGTCGAACGACAGGCTGACCGGCGTGAAGGCGTCGGCGGCGTGGCGCAGCACTTCGACGTAATCGCCATCGGCGCCGTGCAGCAGCCGTCGCAGGCCGCGTGCACCGTTCACGCCGTCGTCCTTGCCCTCGACCTCATCGTCCTTCCCATCGTCTTCGTCGACGGCGGCGACGGCCACGCGCAGGCGGCCGCGGCCGTCGGCGAACCAGGCCAGGTCACCGACGACGCCCCGGTTGAGCTTCGTCGAAGGATCGAAGGCTTCGCGGGTCATCGCATGGGTGTTGTCGATGCGCAGGCGATGCACCATCAGTCGACCGTGCCGGTCGCGCGAGGAGACGAGCACGATATCGTCGCGCTCGGGCAGGATCTCGATCGCCTGCGCGTTCACCCAGCGCTCCAGCATGTCGAAGGCCGGCTCGCCTTCGCCCGGCGTGCGGAAGCGGAACACGCGCAGGTGGGCGATGCTGGTGCCGGGCGCGCGGGTCGCGACCACGAAGACATCGCTGCCCGCCCAACCCATCGCATCGACCGGGCAGCACATGCGCATCAGCGGCGTCGCCTGCCCGCCGGGCAGCGATACCAGTTCCAGGTGGTCGCCCTGCGCGTCGTGCAGCAGCTTCACCAGCCGATCACCGCGCGGATTGAGGTCGGCGCGACTGATGCGTTCGCGGCGCCACAGTTCGCGCACCGGGAGCGGCAACGCACCCGTTGCCGGCGGGCGGCGCACGTCGCTGAGCGCGGTATGCGGCAGGCCGACCCGCGTCTGCTCGGCACGATAGAAAGCGGGAAAGGGATCGGGATAGCGTCCGGTGTAGCGCAGCGGAAAGCGCTCGCCCAGTCCGGGGTGGGCTTCGTCCAGCCAGTCGATCGCCTGCAGCGCGCGATTCGACATCTGCACGCGCGGCAGGTCCGAGATCACGTCGCGGACGACCAGGTCGCCGGGATAGCTCAGCACGCCGGCCTCGACCCGGAAGCGATGCTCGGGCCGGTCATGCAGCAGGT
>ERZ1066130.635-NODE-635-length-10595-cov-8.232543_pt1 | contig 10595 bp, 7 predicted proteins | sample MGYA00382777_ERZ1066130 | MGnify/ENA primary metagenome ERZ1066130 (study PRJEB33369, sample SAMEA5778360) | biofilm metagenome | biome: Industrial cooling water; feature: Water cooling tower basin; material: Biofilm | place: United Arab Emirates | collected...
GTGCAGAACCGCGTGGCGCAGGCCCTGGCGCGCCTGCCGGAGGACGTGCGCCGGCAGGGCGTGACCACGCAGAAGCAGTCGCCGGTGTTCCTGATGGTGGTGCACCTGGTGTCGAAGGACGGCAAGTACGACTCGCTGTACCTGCGCAACTACATGCGCCTGCACGTGAAGGACCAGCTGGCGCGCATCCCCGGCGTCGGCGACGCGCAGCCGTTCGGCGGCGGCGACTACGCGATGCGCCTGTGGCTGGACCCGGACAGGATCGCCGCGCGCGGCATGACCGCGGGCGACGTGCTGCGCGCGGTGCGCGAGCAGAACGTGCAGGTCTCGGCCGGCCAGCTCGGTGCGGAACCGATGCCCAACGGCAGCGACTTCCTGCTGCCGATCAACGCCAAGGGCCGACTGCAGGACGAAGCCGAGTTCGGCGAGATCGTGCTCAAGAGCGGCGCCGACGGCGAGATCGTCCGCCTGCGCGACGTGGCACGGATCGAACTGGCCGCCGGCGACTACACGCTGCGCGCGCGCCTGGACGGCATGAACGCATCGGCGATCGGCATCTTCCAGGCACCGGGTGCGAACGCACTGGAGATCCGCGACGCGGTCATCGACAGGATGGCCGAGATCCGCAAGACCCTGCCGCCGGGCGTGGAGATCGTGTCGATCTACGACACCACGATCTTCGTGCGCGATTCGATCAAGTCGGTCATCACCACCCTGCTTGAAGCGACCCTGCTGGTGGTGCTGGTGGTGATCCTGTTCCTGCAGACCTGGCGCGCCTCGGTGATCCCGCTGCTGGCCGTGCCGGTGTCGGTGGTCGGCACGTTCGCCGTGCTCTACCTGCTCGGCTATTCGATCAACACGCTCACCCTGTTCGGACTGGTGCTGGCGATCGGCATCGTGGTCGACGACGCCATTGTGGTAGTCGAGAACGTGGAACGCCACATCGAACACGGCGCCACGCCGCTCGAAGCGGCGCACCTGGCGATGAAGGAAGTCTCGGGCCCGATCATCGCGATCGCCCTGGTGCTGTGCGCGGTGTTCGTGCCGATGGCCTTCCTCACCGGCGTAACGGGCCAGTTCTACAAGCAGTTCGCGGTGACCATCGCGATCTCGACCGTGATTTCGGCGATCAATTCGTTGACCCTGTCGCCGGCGCTGGCCGCGAAGCTGCTGAAGCCGCACGACGTTGCGAAAGATGCACCCTCGCGGCTGATCGACCGTCTGTTCGGCTGGCTGTTCCGTCCATTCAACCGCTTCTTCAACCGAAGTTCGAAGCGTTACGAAAGCGCGGTGTCGCGCACGCTCGGCCGTCGCGGCGCGGTATTCGCGGTGTACGCGGCGCTGCTGGTCGGCGCGGGCGTGATGTTCCAGGCGGTGCCGGCGGGCTTCATCCCGGTGCAGGACAAGCTCTATCTGATCGCCGGCGTGAAGATGCCCGAAGGCGCCTCCATCGAACGCACCGACGCGGCGTTGAAGAAGATGGCCGCGCTGGCGAAACAGGTCGACGGCATCGAAAGCGAGATCGCGTTCCCCGGCCTGAATCCGCTGCAGTTCACCAACACGCCGAACAACGGCGTGGTGTTCTTCACCCTCAAGCCCTTCTCCGAACGCAAGCGCAGCGCCGCCGAGATCACCGCCGAACTGAACCAGAAGCTCTCGACGATCCAGGAGGGCTTCACCTTCGCCTTCATGCCGCCGCCGATCCAGGGGCTGGGCAACGGTTCGGGCTGGTCGCTGTTCGTCGAGGACCGCACGCGTCTGGGCTATGGCGAATTGCAGAACGCGGTGCAGGCCTTCCAGGACGCGGCGTCGCAGACACCCGGCCTCGGTTTCCCGATCACCAGCTACCAGGCGAACGTGCCGCAGCTCGACGCCGAAGTGGATCGCGTGAAGGCCAAGGCGCAGGGCGTGCCGCTGACCGAACTCTTCGACACGCTGCAGACCTACCTCGGTTCGGCCTACGTCAACGACTTCAACATGTTCGGCCGCACCTGGCAGGTGATCGCACAGGCCGACGCGCCGTTCCGCGACCAGGTCGAGGACATCGCCAAACTGCGCACGCGCAACGTCGATGGCGAGATGGTGCCGATCGGCTCGATGGTGACGATCAAGCAGACCTACGGACCCGACCCGGTGATCCGCTTCAACGGCTATCCGGCCGCCGACCTCCTCGGTGAAGCCGATCCGCGCGTGCTGTCCTCGGGCGAGGCGATGGCCAAGGTCGCCGAACTCGCGCAGAAGACGCTGCCGCAGGGCATGGGCATCGACTGGAGCGACCTGAGCTACCAGCAGGCCACGCAGGGCAAGGCCGCGCTGGTGGTGTTCCCGCTGGCGGTGCTGCTCGCCTTCCTCGTGCTTGCGGCGCTGTACGAAAGCTGGACGCTGCCGCTGGCGGTGATCCTGATCGTGCCGATGACCCTGCTGTCCGCGCTGTTCGGCGTCTGGCTCACCGGCGGCGACAACAACGTGTTCGTGCAGGTCGGCCTGGTCGTGCTGATGGGCCTGGCGTGCAAGAACGCGATCCTGATCGTCGAGTTCGCGCGCGAACTGGAACTGCAGGGCAAGGGGATCGTCGAGGCCGCGCTCGAAGCCTGCCGCCTGCGCCTGCGTCCGATCGTGATGACCTCCGTGGCCTTCATCGCCGGCACCGTGCCGCTGGTGCTGGCCAGCGGCGCTGGCGCGGAAGTGCGCTCGGTCACCGGCGTCACCGTCTTCGCGGGGATGCTCGGCGTCACCGCCTTCGGCCTGTTCCTCACGCCGGTGTTCTACGTCGCGCTGCGCAAGCTCGCAAACCGTCCGCTGGTCTCCCACGCGCCGAAGCAACCCGCGACTCCGCACTCCCATGACGGCGTCGCCGTCTGACCCCTCCCCCACTGCAATGCAAGGAATCCGCTCCATGAGCACCTCCCAGAAGATCGCCCTCGTCACCGGCGCCACCCGCGGCATCGGCCGCGAAACCGTCCGCCAACTCGCAGCCTCCGGCATCCACACCCTGCTCGCCGGTCGCGACAAGGACAAGGCCGTCGAAGCCGCGCTGTCCCTGCAGGCCGAAGGCCTGCCGGTCGAGGCCATCGCACTCGACGTCACCGACGATGCCAGCATCACCGCCGCCGCCGAACAGATCGCCGCGCGTCACGGGCGCCTCGACATCCTCGTCAACAACGCCGGCATCTTCATCGACGATTTCCAGCGCAAGCCCTCGGAACAGTCGCTCGAGACCTGGCGCAACACCTTCGACACCAACCTGTTCGGGGTGATCGCGATCACCCAGGCCTTCCTGCCGCTGCTGCGCAAGTCCGAAGCCGGACGCATCGTCAATGTCTCGAGCCTGCTCGGCTCGATCGCGGAGCACACCGATCCGCAGTCGCCGATCTTCGAGTTCAAGATGCCGGCCTACAACGTGTCGAAGAGTGCGTTGAACGCGTGGACGGTGCATCTGGCACACGAACTGCGCGGCATCGGCATCAAGGTCAATGCAATCCACCCGGGCTCGGTGAAGACGGACATGAACGCGAATGGCGACATCGGCATCGAGTTGGGCGCGAAGAGCAGCGTCGCGATGTCGCTGATCGGCGCGGTCGGCCCGACCGGAGGCTTCACCCATCTGGGCCAGTCGCTGCGCTGGTGAAGTCGCATCTCGCATCGGCACGCCCGATCGTGCCGATGCATCCACCTTCCGTCGCGATGCCGCGCGCATCGCGATGCCCACGGAGAGTTTCGTCATGCCTGCCTCCCACCGCTCACTGCCATCGCTGCTGACGATCGCCGCGCTGTCTCTGGCGATCAGCGCCTGCACCGTTGGCCCCGACCATGTCCGTCCCGACCTGCCGGTCGCGCAGCGCTTCGCGCGCGATGCCGGCAGCGGCGACGCGGCCATGGCACCTGCCGCAGACGCTGCGTTCTGGCGCGCTTTCGGCGATGCCCGGCTCGACGCGCTGGTCGAGGCCGCACTCGCTGCGAACCACGACCTGCGCATCGCGTTGGCGCAGTACGACCGCGCCAATGCACTGCTGCGTGGCGCGAAGTTCGATGCCCTGCCGACGATCACAGCGAATGCCGATGCTCGGGACACGCGGGCCAGCGCCGACCAGATGCCCGGCGTCGGCCGCGATGCGCGCGATGTCGAGTCGTACAGCATCGGCGCCAGCGTCGCGTGGGAGCTGGACCTGTTCGGCCGCATCCGCCGCAACGTCGAGGCTGGCCGGGCCGAAGCGCAGGCCAGCGCTTCGGATCTTGCCGCAGCGCAGGTCGCCATCGTGGGCGAAGTCGCGCGCACCTATTTCGAACTGCGCGGCCTGCAGGAACGCCTGCGCGTCGCCCGCGAGAACGCGGACAACCAGGCCGAAACCCTGCGCCTGGTACAGGCGAGGTTCGATGCCGGTCGCGACAGCGAGTTCGATCTGTCGCGTGCCCGCGCGCAGCAGGCTGCGACCTCGTCGCGCATTCCCGCACTGGAAGCGCAGACCGCCACCGCAATGCATCGACTTGCGGTACTGACCGGCCGCACGCCCGACGCACTCATTGCAGAGCTGTCCGCGCCCGCGCCATTGCCCGCCCTGCCCGCGCGCATCGATCCGGGTACGCCGGGCGACCTGCTGCGTCGTCGTCCCGATGTCGCCGCTGCGGAAGCGCGCCTTCACGCCGCGACCGCGCGCATCGGCGTCGCCACCGCCGACCTGTTCCCGCGCTTCACGCTGGGCGGACTGATCGGCAGCCAGGCCATCGACACCAGCGCCCTGTTCGAACGCGGCAGCGAAACGCGACTCGTCGCGCTCGGCATCGACTGGTCCTTCCTCGACATCGGCCGCGTGCGCGCACGCATCGCCGCTGCAGATGCCGACGCAGCCGGCACACTCGCCGCCTACGAGCGCAGCGTGCTGCTCGCCCTCGAAGACACCGAGAACGCGCTGGTCCGCCACGCCCGTGCCCGCGAAGAGGACGCATTGCTCGAACGCGCGGCAAGCGACAGCGCCCGGGCCGCGACACTGGCGCGCACCCGCTTCGAAGCCGGCGCCACCGGCCTGCTCGACGTCCTCGACGCCGAACGCACGCGCTTGCAGGCCGAAGACGCCTTCGCCGACGCCCGCACGCGCAGCGCCACCAGCGCCGTCGGCCTGTTCAAGGCCCTGGCAGGCGGCTGGCCGCAGTCGCTGCCGGCGCGGGTGGAGGTGGGGCAGCGCTGATCGAGCGCTGTCATCCGTTTGATCGAGGCTTTCCGCAGGGCGGTCGCGACTTGCGTCGCTCCTACAAGAGAACAATGCGTTTTGCAGGAGCGGCGCTAGTCGCGATCAACGTCTGCGGTAATGTCTGCAGTACAAAAACGACGTCATCCTCGCGCAAGCGAGGACCCAGGCTTGATCATTGCGGATCGTTGGGTCCTCGCTTGCGCGAGGATGACGTGCGTTTGGCTGGCTCTTGAGCGGTTGCAGCTGAAACTCACCTCACCCGCCGCTTCAACTCCCCGATCAATTCCGACACTTCCGATGGCGCGAGCTTGGCGAAGCGTTCCGGCAGCAGGCTGCGGCGCGAGGATTCCTGGACGGCGAGCAGCTCCATCAGCTGGATGGTGTCGGTGTGCTGCGGCGGGATGAAGTCGGCGATGGCCTGCTCCAGGTGCGTGGCGGCGAGCGCGACGCCGTCGTTGCGGGCGATGTCGAGCGCGAGCAGGGCGATGGCTTCGAGGTCGGCATTGGAATAGCCGTCGAGGCCGGCGAACGCGTTGCCGAGCGCGGCGACGCTGTCGTCGGCGAGGTCGACGCCGTTGCGCCTGAGGATCGCGCGGACGATGCGCAGGCGGTCTTCGCCGGTGTCGACATAGAAAAAGGGGATCTTGCGATCGAGGCGACCGGGACGCTTGATGTCGACGTCGAGCTTGTCCGGGCGGTTCGTCATCAGGATCGTCAGCACGTGGCCGCGATTGGCGGTGTCGGACATGAAGTCCTTGATCCGCGCGATCACCCGCGAGGAGGTGCCGCCGTCGCTGTCGCCGCCTTCGCCGTTGCCGAAGCTGCGATCGCCTTCGTCGATGACCAGTGCGATCGGGCTCATTGCGCGGATGATCTTGAGCACGCGTTCGAGGTTGGACTCGGTCGAGCCGACCCACTTCGAGCGGAAGTTCTTCAGCACCACGCCGGGCAGGCCGGCTTCCTTGAGGAAGGCCTTGATGACGAAGGTCTTGCCCACGCCCATCGGGCCGACCGCGAGCAGGCCCATCGGCGCGAGCTTGCGGTCGCCGGTCCTGAGGGTCGCGGCGATCTTCATCAGCTCGGCCTTGATCTGGTCGTAGCCGCCGACCGCGTCGAGTCCATACGAGGGATCGAGGAATTCGATCAGGTCGCCGCAGGAGCGCTGGATGATCTCGCGCTTTCTTTCGCCGATGATCGCGAGCATCGCGTCGAGCGGATCCTCGTTCGAGGCCGGCGCGGCATGGCCGAGGATCATGAACGCGATTTCCTCGCGGGTCTTGCCGGCGGTCACACCGGCATACATCTCGGCGCGCTGCTGCGCATCGGGCGCGTCGCCGAGCAACTGCAGCGCCAGTGCCTTGCGTTCCGCTTCGGGCAGGCCGGCAGCAGGACGTTCCGCCACGATGCTGTCGATCTCCAGCAGGCGCAGGCCGGCGGTGTGCTTGGCGACCAGCGCCTGCTGTTCCGGTGCCATGTGCGGCGCGGACTGCGCGACGAGCTGCAGGCGCGCGGCTTCGTCGGGATACGCGACCTCGATCGCGCAGATGCGCGGATTGGTGTTCAGCGAGGGATGGATTTCCGACAGCGAAGCGCAGAGCAGCACGACGATGTGGTTGCGCTGCAGCAGCAGGCCGCTGAGCGACCAGTCGTGGAAGATCTCCAGCAGGCCGCGCTCGTCGGTGCTGAGGAAGGTGGTCTCGGCGTTGGGCACCAGGTCGCCGGCATGCGGCAGCACCAGGGCGATGCCGTCGCCGGTGCGCATGCGCAGTTCGAGGTTGGCCATGCCTTCGAGCAGGGAGTCGCCGCCATCGATCGGCTTGGTGCCCTCGCCGCGCCGCTTCAGCCCGGCATGGCGCAGCGCCAGTTCGTAGCGCTGCGGCTTCGCCGCGAGTACCACGTCGTGCACGTAATCCGAGAAGGGCTGCAGCTTGCCTTCGTGCGGTACGCCGTCGTGGACGTTGCCGTGCAGGATGAACAGCCCGGCCTCGCCGGCGAGGTAGCGACGCTTGAGTTCGTCGGCCCAGTGCGGAAGCGGATTCCCCGCGGAGGGCGTGCCGTTGAGGGTGGTCATGGTGGCGGGTTCCGTGAGACGACAGAGGGCGCGGGCCGTGCTTCTCCCTCCCCTTGAAGGGGAGGGCTTCAAAACGCTTGCGATCAGATCGTCCGGTTCGCGTCCGATGCCGCAGCGCGATCCTTCTTCATCGCTTCCAGCTTGGCGCGCGCGGTGGCCTTGCTGCTGCTGGCCTTGAGTGCGTTCAGGCGGGTGTCGAGATCCGACTCGCGCAGCTCGTCGCCGAGCTTGGCCTTGGCGATGGTGTCCTTGATGCCGGTGCGGACATTCTCCAGCGCGCGCAGTTCGGCATCGACCGACAGGCCTTCGAGCTGGTCGTTGATGCGGGTGCGCGCCTGCGCGCTCTGCATCTTCGCGAGCATGCGGTCCTTCTCGGCCTTGAGCTTGCCGATCTCGCCCTTCACTTCGGTCAGCGCGTTCTTGGCGGTGTCGACGTCCTTCTCGGCGCCTTCCAGTTCGGCCTGCATCGAGGTGATTTCGGCCTCGACGGCATCCTTGCGCTCGATCAGTTCGACCGCGAGGTCGTCCTGGCCCGTGGCCATCGCCTGTTCGAGCATCGCGGCCAGCTCCTTCTGCTGCGCCTGCGCCTTCTGCAGGCGGTCGGCGGCGTCCTCGCGCAGGCGGATCAGGCCGGCGGTGGCGCTCTTGAGCTTGTTGTACTTCTCGATCATGGTGTTGATCGCGTTCTCGTACGCGATCTCGGGATGCTGCTGTTCCAGCCCGGTGACGAAGAGCGAGAGGAAGCCGCGCACGAGGTTGGCCAGTCGGCTGAAGATGTTCATGGATGTCTCCTGGTTGCAGCTTGGTGTGTTCGGAAGGGGAGGCGGGAACGGAAGAGGTGCGGGGTCGATGGCAGCGAAGGCGCAGGGAGATCAGTCATGCGATGACGCCCTCCTGCTGCGGACCTGGCGCCCGATGGCCGTGCCTGCCAGGCAGGCGGACGCCGGCACGGCATATTCGAGTAGATCGAGGACGACATGGGTATTGCCATGATCGAACAGCGCGCCTGCGATGAACGTGGCAAACAACAATCCGATTGCGGTCGACGCTGCGATCGCGATCGCGAGCACGAGCCCTGCATGCAGCAAAGGACGATGCGCCTGCCGAAAGGCCAGATGCGCGAAGACGAGGGTGCAGGCCACGAGCGTGAGCAACGTGGTGCCGCCCGTCCATGCCGCCGCGAGGCCCATGTCGGGGTCGGACCCGCGCGGTTCGAAAAAGCCCGAACCAAGGCCGACGATGCCTTGCACGAGGAGCAGGACGAAGGCATGGGCGAAGATGCGACGCCAATGCAGGATCGCCGGACGCGCAGCCACGGCGCTCATTTCGCCACCCTCGCCGCCTGGCGCGCGGCCATCGACTTGGCGCCGGCCGCACCGGTCTTGAAGTAGTCGCTGTCGAGATCGTTCTGCGACAGCTCCAGCTCGATGTCTTCCTCCAACTGCAGGCGCGACAGCGATTCGCCGAGCTTGGAGCCGAGCGTGCTGGAGTACGGGCTGGCGACGACGAGTTGGTAGACCTCTTCGACCTGGTCGGGCAGCGAGACCAGCGCGGCGTCGATCGACATGCGCCGCGCGGCCAGCTTGTCGTGACGCAGCTTGATGGCGGCGTAGTCGTCGCGCGCCATCTTCAGGTGCCGGTAACGCGGGTCCTGCGCGTCGACCTGCGACAGCGCCTGCTCGGCATCGCGCAGGCGACGGTCGATCGTGGCTTCCTCTCCGCTGCGCAGGCGTTCCTTGATGGTCTGCTGCGCCAGCCACAGCGCGAGGAAGTCGACCGAGGCCTTGTCCACCCGCTCGGCGTCGTCGTAGGACAGCTGGCTCTGCGCCTCGCCGGCGATGCGGTACAGCACGTCGGACCGCTCGACGATGGCCAGGTATTTCTGCCACATGCCCATGCCGACCACGCGCTCCATGCCGCCATGCAGGGCGAACAGTTCCTGCTGCAGCTGCGCGCGGCGCTGGTCGATGGCGCCGCGGCGCGCACTTCTGTCCACCTTGCTGCGGAACTTCGGCAGGTCGGGGATGACCAGGGCGAGCAGGGTCTGCACCGCGCCGAGCACGACCAGCGCACCGAGCGCGCCGGCACCGCCAGCCGGGATGGATGCGATCGCCATCGCCAGACCGCCGCCGAGCAGGGTCATGACGTTGGCCTGGCTGGTGAGCCAGGCGCGGAGGTAGCTGACGGGCTTGGGCTGCGAACTCATTCGATCACACGCTCACCCGCACGTTGCCCTTGCCGGTGGCCTGGTGCAGGCGGCTGAGGATGCGCTGCTCCAGCGCGGCGGCTTCGGGCATGCGCAGCCAGCCGCTGTCGCGCGGCTTGGGCGTGGCGATGGCGAAGTCGTCGGCGATGCGCGCCGGCTGCGTCGACAGCACGACCACGCGATCGCCGAGCAGCAGCGCCTCGGTCACGTCGTGGGTGACGAACACGATCAGGCAGGGATGCTCCTGGTAGAGCTTCACGAGCAGCTGCTGCATGTCCTCGCGGGTCTGCGCGTCGAGCGCGCCGAAGGGCTCGTCCATCAGCAGGATGCGCGGCTTGAGCACCAGCGCGCGCGCGAGGGCGATGCGCTGGTTCTGGCCGCCGGACAGCTGGCTGGGATGGAGCTTGGCCTTGTCGGCCAGGCCCACCGCTTCGAGCATGTGCATCACCCGCTCGCGACGCTCGGCGGCGGGGACGCGGTCGCGCCACAGGCCGAGGCGGAACGGGAACGCGACGTTGTCGTGGACGCTGAGGTCCGGGCGGTTGGCGTAGCGCTGGAACACCATCACCGCATCGTCGTGCGCATCGGTGCAGGGTTCGCCGTCGATGGTCACGCTGCCGCTGGTGGGCACGGCGACGTTCATCGGGCGCACGCCGCCCATCATGTACAGCAGCGTGCTCTTGCCGCAGCCGGACGGGCCGAGGAGCATGTTGATGCTCGGGCCTTCGAAGCGCAGGGTGAGGTCGTCGACGACGCGGTTCACGGCGCCTTCGGGACGCGGGTATTCCTGGACGATGTGTTCGAGCGAGACGACAGCCGCGCCCTTGTTCTGCGCGGTGCTCATGCCTGCGTCTCCCACGGATAGAAGCGGCGCTTGACCAGGCGCATCAGCTGGTAGGTCAGCAGGGCGAGGGCCATGATCACGATGATCCCGGCGAACACCTGGTCCATCGCGCTGAAGCGCTTGGAGTTCTGGATCAGCTGGCCGAGGCCGGACTGCGCGTTCACGTATTCGGCGACGGTGATGTAGGTCCACATCACCGAGACGCTGACGATGATGGCATCGGCGATGCGCGGCATCGCGATCGGCACCACCGCGTGGCGGATGCATTCCCAGGGCGTGGCGCCGAGG
>ERZ1066130.637-NODE-637-length-10575-cov-11.592966_pt1 | contig 10575 bp, 3 predicted proteins | sample MGYA00382777_ERZ1066130 | MGnify/ENA primary metagenome ERZ1066130 (study PRJEB33369, sample SAMEA5778360) | biofilm metagenome | biome: Industrial cooling water; feature: Water cooling tower basin; material: Biofilm | place: United Arab Emirates | collected...
CCCAGGCGGAGGGGGGGCGTCGACGATTGTGCCGGGGAGGCCAGGAACTGATCGGCGAATGCGGGCGAGATGGTCCAGGTGGCGTTCCACGGGTTTCGCAGGACCAGACGATCCGCCGAGATGCTCAGGCGGAGAGGGTCGGCGGTGATCGTGGGGGACGAGATCGAGATCGATGCGTCGATGGGCGCTTTGCTTAGGTCGGCTGGGGACGGTGCGGTGCCGGTGAGGCGCAGGGTGGATTGCGGACCGAGCGCGCCGGTTGCCAGCCCGGGCTTGCCGGAGAGGTCGTCGAGCCATGCGCTGGAGAGCTGGTCGATGGTTGTTTCGAAGTCGACGGACTCCGGGGCGCGGTTGCTCAGGCGTGTGGTGGCGGCGAACCTGATCGTGCCGGCGGGGCTCATGGACTGCGGCGAGGCTCCGCCGAGCGCCGAGGCTTGCAGGGAGAGCGTGGCTTGCCCCTTGGCGCCGGAGAGGATCGCGGGCACCGGCGACTCGGCGATGAGCCGCAGATCGGCGAGGCCGACGATGGACGAAGGGGCGGCGCCGGACGTCGGCGTGCGGGCAAGGAGGGGGCGGTCGGTCGTGATGTCAAAGGCGAAGGTGCCCTCGGCGGCGTCGCGGTCCGGGATCAGGCCTGGTCCGAGCGGAATCGTGATCGGACGGGCCGAAAGCCGGATCGTGCTGGGCGAAACAAGCCTGGGAAGGGATTGTGGATCGGCAACGAGTTTCGGAAGGACACGGTCGGCGAGTTCGGGCGAGAGGTTCGCGTCTGCGGTGAGGGTTGCGAGCGAGAACTGCTGCGGGGTGAGCGACCCGGCGAGTTCGGCGGAGAGGCCGGCGGATCGGAGCGAGCCCGTGATCCGAGACTCCTTGCCGCCGGCGACGGGGGTGCTGTCGAGTTGGACATCGATGTTCGTTCCGAGCACGTCGGCGACGAGGGAGGCGGTGTCGACCGAGCCCGGTTCGGAGGGCTTGAGGAGCAACGACGCAAGCGACGAGGGGAGCGACCGGGCGGCGAGGGAGAACGCCGATTCGGCGAGCCGATCCGTGTTGACCCGGCGGGCGGGATCGTCGCTCAGCACGCCGGGCAGCGAGGTCTTTGCGTCGACGGTGGAACGCTGTCCCTGGTGCGAGAGCTGCGAGGTCGAAACCAGCGAAATCGTTCCGCCCGCGCTCAGGCCAAGCGTTGCGTTGAGCGACTCGAGCAGGACCGGTGCGGCGTCCTTGGCCTCGCGGGCGGCAAAGGCGAAGCCCGAGGCGTCGATGGTGATCTCGGCGGAGGACGAGGCAAGCACAGGGGTTCGGGCTGAAGAAAGCGGCACGGAGAATCGCTCGACGACGACTCTCGCGCCGCCCTTGGGCGAAAGGGCCCACGGCGACTTGTCGCCGGCGAGGGCTGCCGCCAGCACTCCCGCAGATCGGGCATCGATGCTGATGGGCTTCGTCGATCGAATCTCGCTCGTCGACGCGAACAAGTCTCCGGAGATCTTCAGCTCGCGTGATTCGACCGTCAGGGAAAGATCAGACGACGTGCCGTCCGCGCCGGCCTTGGCCACGAGGGAGGCGTCGAGCGTGGGCCCGATCTGCGCGGGCAGATCGAGGCCCAACCCCTGAACGAACGGCTGGGCGATGGCCGAGGCGATGTTGCGGATGGTGGCCCGGCCTGTCAAGCCCGGGGGAACGCCCTTGACCAACTCTCCCGAGTTGGTCGTCAGTCCGCCGGTGGCGACGTCGATATCGATCGTCCCTGCGGGGGTATTGTCGAGCGTGGCCGAGGTCGATGCCTTGAGCGAGATCGCGTTCGCCAGGTCCCGAGCGTCGAGAGTGGCGGCGATCGGCGAGATCGAGAAGGCGCGTGTCCCTTCGCCCGCCTGAAGAGAGCCAGAGAGGGTAGAGGTTTGGATCCGGGCGGCCAGGCCGATTCCGCGCCAGTCGAAGGCCGATCCCTCGGGGAGCTTTGCCTTGAGTGAGTCGACGGTGATCGTGACGTTCGGGTAGGTGGTGATTCTCGCGGGCGGGTTCTCGCCCTTGAGGGCCGGCACGTACGTCTGGGCGAGCAAGGAGATCGCGTCCCCGCGAACCTCCACGCTCGTTGCGGAAGTCGAAGTCACGACAGAATCGCGCAGGGCGAGATCGGCGGACGCCTTGAGATTCGGGGCGTCGCACTGCAGCCGCATCGAGGCGTCGCTGGCCTTGCCCGCAAGAGAGACCGAAGCGCTGAGCGAAGCCCCAAGCGTGGCCGCGAGGTCGGTCCGACCGAGGATGAAGTCGCCCATCACCACGGGCACGTCCGTCGCCACGATCGTGGCGTTGATCGAGGCGTTTGAGTTTGGTCCGGCGTCAACCACCCGGGCTGCGTCGTGCCACTGGCTGATCTCGGCGCGACCTGTGAGCGAACCCGTTCGGCCGCCGGCCTCGGTGGTGGCCTTGAACTCGGCAACGATCGGCTGGCCGATGGCCAGGGAGATCTTGGCGGCGACATCCTTGAAGGTGGCTTCGCTCGGCACGGCAGCCCCCCCGCGGGGTGCCTCATCGCGGAAGCGGATTCGGGCGGCCGAGAGGTCGATTGTCGCCGAAGTTCCTTTGCGCAAGGGTGTGCGGGCAGCGGCCGCGGTCTGCGCGGGCGCCGCGGGGGCGGGTGATCGAGGGGCGAGGGCTCGTTCCAGGTTGGTCGTGCCGTCGGCCGAGCGGACGATGTCCACGTCTCCCGAGACACGCACCGCGCCGAGATTGCCCGACAGGATCTCCAGCAGGCCCTCACCGATCGAGAGGTCGAGCGTGGCGATGGGGGCGCCTTGCGGATCGGCGAGGCGGAGCCCCCCCAGTCGCTGCTCCCCGAACCAGGAGAACGAAGCCGACTCGAGCCGGACCGAGCCCTGGAACTGCACGAATCGCGGGACCAGCGACGGGGCGATGAAACCGACGAGCGTTGGGGCGAGCGCGACGGTGGCCCCGGCGACGGTGACCAAACCGATCGCGATCCACAGACCTCTGCGGCGCTTCGGGGTGGCGGGGGGGGTGGCCGGGTTTGGCTGGACGGAAGGTTGGGCGACGGGTGTGCTCATGGTGTGCCGGGGGTTGCCCGCGATCCTCGCGGAGATGGAGAACGGTATGGAAAGCGCACCCTCCCGGGTGACACGGCCCCCCGCGGACCGCAGGGCGACACGGAACAGCGAGCGATGACAAGTCGTACCTGAACCAACCGGGGCGCCGGCGCGCTGCACATGGGTCGGGTGGTTCGGCGGGAAGTACACCGGATTGCTCGCGGGCGATGGTTCGTGTAGCATCCGGCCCCTCGCGGCCGCCCTGTCGGGCGGCGTTCGCCCGTGCGCGGCGGACGATGTTTGGGGAGTGGTGGGGACGGGTGGTGGGGGAACGGCCCTGTGTGGGCCGCTTGAATGGAGCGCCCAGGCCTATCGGGGCGGGAAGTGGAGCATCATGCCGTCTTCCAACGTGTGCTGGGGCATCGAGATCGGTGCCGGGGCCATCAAGGCGATCAAGCTCGAGGCGGACGGCCAGCGCGTCAACGTGCTGGACTACGCGTACATCGAGCATCCGAAAGTGCTGTCCACGCCAGGAGTTGATGCGAACGACGTGCTGCGCGTGTCGCTGGGTCGGTTCGTGAACGAAGCCGATCTGACGGGCGCGGCGATCGCGGTGAGCGTGCCCGGACATTCGGCGTTTGCTCGGTTCGCGAAGCTACCCCCGGTGGAACCTAAAAAGGTCCCGGACATCGTGAAGTTTGAGGCGATGCAGCAGATCCCGTTCCCACTCGAACAAGTGGAATGGGATTATCAGACGTTCCAGTCACCCGACTCCCCTGAAGTGGAGGTTGGGATTTTCGCGATCACGCGCGAGCGGATCAACGAGCGTCTGCAGTTGCTGACGGACTTGGGGATCACGCCGAACTTTGTGACGCTGAGCCCTCTGGCGGCGTTCAACTCGCTGGCGTACGACGAGCAGTTCACGGAGAAGACGCCGGGCACGATCATCGTGGATGTCGGGACGACCTCGACGGATCTGATCATCTGCGAGGCCGGGCGGGTGTGGATCCGCACGTTCGGGATCGGCGGGCACAACTTCACGGACGCGCTGGTAAACACGTTCAAGATCGGGTATCCGGCCGCGGAGAAGTTGAAGCGTGAGGCGGAGGAAAGCAAGCACGCTCGGCAGGTGTTCCAAGCGATGAGGCCGGTCTTTACGGACCTGGCGCAGGACATCACGCGGTCGATCGGGTATTACACGAACCTTCACCGGGACGCGAAGCTGGAGCGGATCATCGCGGTGGGCTCGACGTTCCATCTGCCCGGGATCCGCAAGTTCCTGCAGCAGCAGGTCGGGCTGACGGTGTACCGGGTGGAGCAGTTCAAGCGGGCGAATCTGGACTCGCTGAAGGACGAGGAGCGTCAGAAGAAGCTCGCCGAGATGCCGATGGTGATGGCGACGGCGTACGGGCTGGCGTTGCAGGGTCTTGGCATGGCGACGATCGGGGCGAACCTGATGCCGGTGCCCATGATCCGCGAGACGATGTGGCGAGAGAAGGTGAAGTGGTTTGGTCTGGCGGCGGGCCTTGCGGTGGCGACCGGTGCGGCGATGTTCGTGAGGCCGACGCTGGACTATCTGCAGGCGGGCGGCAATCCGGCGCCAGCGTCCGTGGGGCAGGCGATGAGCCGGTTTCAGGAAGTGATGTCGGACGCAACGCAGCGTGGGCTCGATCAGGCGATGCCGCCGGACTATCGAGCGGCGAACATGGTGGCGTTGCTGGAAGCCCGCGGGGTGTATTCGCATCTGGTTGACGATCTTGGACAGATGTTCGCGGATGCGGAGCGCAAGGCGGCCACGTGGCGCACGGCGGAGGGTCGTGAGTGGCGTCCGCCCGAGGGGATGCCCGCGATGCAGTTGAAGGACTTCTCGGCGCGGTACCTTGGGCTGTATGTGGAGACGGATCCGTCGGCGGATCCGTCGCTGCCTCCGCCGGAAGCGTCGAACCCGAAGATCAGGCTCACGCTCGAGGTGACGACGAGCCGGCCGAGCGAGGCGGATGCCAACAGCTTCATGATCAAGACGGTGGACGAGTGGCTGACGAAGAACGCGAGCCGCGCGGGCGTGCCGTACAAGATTCTCCCGCCGGCGGGGCGGAACTACTGGCGTCGATCGGGCGTGGCGACGCCCGCGCCGGAGATGGCGGAAGAAGCGCCGACACAGCTCGCGGGCGGGGACAACGCCGGGGGCGGCGAGCCTGAGGAGCGCGGCGGAGGCAAGGGTCGCCCGGGGGTGCGGAATCCCAGTGACCCGGCGAACCAGATCATGCGGGTCGGCGGCGGCGGGTCGGGCGGGGGCAGCGACGCCCCGATGAACGCGGAGGCGTTGGCTCTCGCGCCGTTGAGCAAGGTCGTGACGCTGCCGAAGCCGAATGCTCCCACGTACACGATGACAGTTACCTGGACGGTCGAGATCCTCCCCCCCGCGGGTGAGAAGACCGAGGAGAAGGGGTCATGAAAAAGGTCCTGGCCTGGGTCAAGTCCAACTTCCTGATTGTGCTGTTCTCGGCGATCATCGTGATCACGCTTCCCGCGGCGTACGTGGGCAGTTCGATGTTCGGCAAGAGCGTGCGCACCAAGCGCGAGACGGAAGCCTCCGAGCTTCTCAAGAAGGTCGAGAACGCCAAGCTCGGCTACCAGTTGCCCTCGCTGATGCCCGGCGGGGAGGAACTGAAGGAATCGCGTGTTCCGAACAAGGTGGTCAGCGAGTTCTACGAGGCGCAGCGCAAGAGTGTGTCGGCGGCCTCGAAGAAGGTGATCGACGCGACGCAGCAGTTCAACCAGGGCAAGGGCCCGATGGCCGCCGCGGTGGGTCGCGAAGAGCACAAGCCGCTGGTCGAGGGTCTTTTCCCGAAGCCGGCGGACGCTTCGTCTGCGTCGCTGCTCACCAACCGGTTCGTCGACCTGCTCGTGGATCGTCGTGACAAGCGGTCGGTCTACGCGAGGATGTTGCGTGAGGTCCTCAACGCCGGGGATCCGGTGGATCTTCGCACGCTGGCGGCGCGGCTCGAATCGACGAACACGAGCGAGCGTCAGAAGGCTTCCGGCGGAGACGCGCAGGCGAAGCTGAGCGACGACATCGTCCGAACGATCGAGAACAAGCTGATCACACTGCGCCGCGACGCCTACCTGCAGAAGGCGCAGGAGATTTCCGTGTACGCCGGGATGGAGATTTTCCCGACGGCCAGCGGTGCGCCGGGCGGAGCGCCCGAGGCGACGATCCCGAAGGAGATTCCGTCCACCCCGCCGAGCGTGTCGCAGACGTTCCGGTGGCAGATGGACTACTGGCTCATCCGCGACCTGCTGACCGCGGTGCGCGTGGCGAACACGACGACCGGCGGCTCTCCCGCCCGCCTGAACGAGTCGGTGGTGAAGCGGATCGAGAAGATCACGATCCGTGAGCCGTTCGGGTACGCGATGCGGGCGGTGGATTCGGCGACGGGCACCGAGGCGCCGGCGCAGCCCGCGATGACGCTCGATCAACTGGCGGGCTTGGTGCCGACGGACAAGCACGTCTCGGTGACGGGGCGGATGAGCTCGCCGCAGAACCCGCTCTATGACGTTCGGACAGCGCGTCTCGAGGTGATCGTGAGCGCGACCCGCGTGAAGCAGCTGATCGATGCGCTGAGCCGGACGAACCTGATGACGGTGATCGGGGTTAATCTCTCGGCGGTGGACGTGATGGCGGACTTGGAGCGCGGGTACTACTACGGGGACGAGAACGTCGTCCGCGCGGAGATCACGGTGGAGACGATCTGGCTCCGCAGCTGGACTGAGCCTCTGTTCCCCTCCGGTATCCGTCAGAATCTGGGGCTGTCGCTGCCCGAGGGCGAGAAGCCCGACGAGGCCCCGGCGGCTCTGGACGGCATGGGCGTCGGCGACCCGGCGGGCAGCCCGGGATTCAACCCGGGCCCGTCGCCGGAAGAACGCAGCGTCAAGGGTGGCAACCGCGGCGGGTGATCGGATCCGACAGCAGAGAACACGCCCCGCGTCGGCGGGGTGGAAAGGCAGCAGCGATGAAACTCAAGGGCATCAAGCCGATCGAGCAGCATCTGGAGAAGGCCGTCGTTGGTGCGGTCGGGTTGGGTTTGCTGGGAGTTCTGGCCTGGCAGTTCCTCTCGCCGACGAAGATCAAGGTTGGTCGGACCGAGCAGTCCATCGCGGGCTCGTTCGGCCCGGCCGAGCAGGCAGCCCGCGCGCTGGAAGGCCAGCTCGACGACGCGACACCCGAACTGCCGAAGATCCCTGAGCAGTCGGGTCTGAGCGGGTTTGAGTCGATGCTGACGGCTCCGGTGGGTCCGACCGGCAAGATCGCGCCGCTGGGCATGGTGGCGAGCCTGGGTGCGTCGGCCGGAGCGCTCCCCATGGGCGAGGTCACGTTTGCCGCGTTGCCCATTCCCGCGCCCGATGCTCAGGCAGCCGCGGGCTTCCGCGGGACGATCGATCCGCGCGAGATCCTCTCCCACCCCGAGTTACGTTCAAAGAACCTCGTTCCGGCGGAACAGCCTTTTGATAAGGCCGCCGTGAGCGTTCAGGCGAGTTTCAACGGCAAGGCGCTCCGGTCCGCGCTGGAAACGGACCCCGACGGAGCCGGCCCCGCTGCGGCATTCCCGACAGACTGGTGGTTGGGTCGCCTGGAGATCGTCGGTGTCGAGGTGCAGCGTGAAGAGCGGGATGCCTCGGGCAACTGGGTCAACCCGACGGTGATCGATCCGATCCCGGGGCAGTATGCGTCGCTGGCCGAGTGGAACAAGAACGTGAAGAGCGCGACGGACGTGGTGGCCCAGATCGACCGCGTCCGCCGGAACGCCCAGTCGATCCAACGCCACCCGTTCTACCAGATGATGGTCGGCCAGTGGGCGATGCCCACGGTGCTTCTGGCTCGCGAGGCCGCGAACTTCGACCCGCAACGGTACGAAACGCTGAGTCTCGACCTGTCGACCAAGCAGAACCGGTTGCAGGAAGTCGAGAATGAGCTGGCGCAGTTGCCGACCAATGACGGGCGAAGCCCGAGCCCCGAGCCCGCGCCCCGTCGTCGGGACGAGGGCGGCGGTGGCGGCGGCGGCGGAGGCAAGGGTGTCCAGGGCCCCGGCAGCGGCCCGAACCGCAATCCGAACCCCAATCCGGAGCCCCAGCGAGAAGAGACCCCCCAGCAGAAGCGCGGGCGCCTTCAGGGCGAACAGCGTCGTCTGACGGGCGAGATCGATGTGCTGCGCCGCGAGCTGGGCCAGATGGGCGGCGCGCCGCTTCCCGAGCCCGCCACGAACTCCGGGCAGCCTGCGGCGACGCCCCCGATGATGCTCGACAATGAGTCGATCCAGCTTCTGGCGCACGACATGACCGCGGTGCCCGGGAACGCGTATCGCTATCGCCTTCGGGTCGTCGTGAACAACCCGGTCTACGGCAAAGAGGGCATTCTCAAGGAAAACGACGCCGCCCAGCAGGAACTCGCCAAGACGAGCCTCCTCCGCGGAGCCTGGTCTGAATGGACCAACACGGTTGAAGTCGACCGTGACGCGTACTGGTTCATCACGAGCGCGACGGCCAATCAGACCCGCAGCGGCCTGAACACGGCCAAGGCCGAGCTGTACCAGTTCTACTACGGGTACTACCGGCGGGCGGAAGTGTCGCTCGAGCCGGGCGACGCGCTGGTCGGCCGCGTGAAACTGCCGAAGTTGTTCCTCGTCGACGAGGCAACCCTGGCGGCGAACCCCCAGACGCCACAGCCCGCTCCGGAAGAAGATCGCGGGGGCAAGGGCGCCCGCCCCGAGCGCATGCCGCAGCAGGGCAGCCCGACACCGGGCCAGCCCGAGGGGCAGGGTGTTCCCACGCAGGGTCCGCCGGCGAAGGAAGAACTGGTCTTCCAAGACACAGCCTCGGTGCTGCTGCTCGACGTCCGGCCTGTTCCTGGCGAACTGAACCGGCTCCAGACCGTTCTGCGCGGGCTGGATGGCCGGATGGTGGTTCGGACGCCGGAGGGCGACCGAGCGGTGCCTGCGTACGAACGGGTGCGTCGATCCGCCGAAATGGGTGTCCGTCAGAGCCAGCCGAAGCCCACACCCCGCCAGGCGCCGGTGCAGAGAGAGCCTGAGCCGGAAGAAACACCCACGAACCGGGGAGGCGGCGGTGGTGGTGGCGGCGGGTAAAGAGCGCAAATGGCGGGGAGTTCGTTGGTTGTGAAAAAGACGACGACGAACGGCTTGACGGGGGAGGGGTGGCGGCTAAAGTTCCCTCCCACCTTGTGAGAGGCGGGACGCGAGAAATCGCGGGCCGACGAGGCGAAGGCCGAGTTGGCACGATCTTTGACAACCGGATAGTGACGATGACGACGTCTGCTCGCTCGAAGTGGATCCGAGTGATCGGATGCCATTTCAGGGAGCAGACACAACAGAAGTGTTGTTGAAGGCAAAGCAATACACCGAAAGAGCAGCCAAAAGGCAATGGTTTGCCGGTGCCGAATGTGCGCCTAGCACAGTCGGAGGCCGGTTCGCAGCGGCGCCCTTACGCCGCGCGGGATCAAGGCCGGGAACGTGCAACGAGGTCGAAAGACCGAGGGGCTCGGCTTCCGGTTGGTGTGATCAGACAATAAGGGCACACGGTGGATGTCTTGGCATCGAGAGGCGATGAAGGACGCGTGAACCTGCGATAAGCCCAAGGGAGCTGGTAACAGAGCTGTGATCTTGGGATTTCCGAATGGGGCAACCCACCCGCAAGGGTACCTGACTCTGAATGCATAGGGGTCAGGAGCGAACCTAGGGAAGTGAAACATCTCAGTACCTAGAGGAAAAGAAAGCAAAAGCGATTCCGTGAGTAGCGGCGAGCGAAAGCGGATAAAGCGATCTCGCGGAGGAAGGTGTTGGAATGCACCGCCTCAGAAGGTGAAAGCCCTGTACCCGCGATCGTGGAGCCCACGAGTAAACTCGGGCTCGTGAAACCCGGGTTGAACATGGGGGGTCCATCCTCCAAGGCTAAATACTACTCGATGACCGATAGTGAACCAGTAAGGCGACTGAACGATAAAAAGAACCGCGACGAGCGGAGTGAAAGAGATCTGAAACCGTGTGCTTACAAGCGGTCGGAGCTCGTAAGAGTGACGGCGTGCTTTTTGCATAATGAGCCGACGAGTTGGTCTATGCGGCGAGCCTAAGGCCCAACGGGCCGGAGGCGGAGCGAAAGCGAGTCCGAAACGGGCGACAAGTCGCATGGGCCAGACGCGAAACCTTGTGATCTACCGTTGGTCAGACTGAAGGGCGGGTAAAACCGCCTGGAGGGTCGAACGCGTGACCGTTGAAAAGGTCTGCGATGAACTGACGGGAGGCGGTCAAAGTCCAATCAAACTGGGAGATAGCTCGTTCTCTCCGAAATAACTTTAGGGTTAGCCTCCGGGAGCAAACTGTGGAGGTAGAGCTACTGGATGATTGCAGGGGTCTACCCGACTACCTCGATCAACCAAACTCCGAATGCCACAGTCCAAGCCCGGGGAGATAGACGGCGAGTGACAATATCCGTCGTCAAAAGGAGAAAAATCCAGACC
>ERZ1066130.638-NODE-638-length-10560-cov-6.737078_pt1 | contig 10560 bp, 5 predicted proteins | sample MGYA00382777_ERZ1066130 | MGnify/ENA primary metagenome ERZ1066130 (study PRJEB33369, sample SAMEA5778360) | biofilm metagenome | biome: Industrial cooling water; feature: Water cooling tower basin; material: Biofilm | place: United Arab Emirates | collected...
TATGAATACAGTGTAAACTTGAATCTTGGTTATGGCAACTTTGATATCAATATTTTTGGACAGGGTGTTGGTATGCGCGATAACTTCTTAAGTGGAACTGGTGCTATACCGTTTGCAAGTAATGATTTTGCAGCATCGCTTTTAGAACAGCACAAAAATCATTGGCGTCCTGATAACCAGAATGCACTTTTCCCGCGTTTGCTTCCTTCTGGTTTTGGCGGTAATAACTATTTATTGAGTAATTGGTGGATTCGTAGTGCTGCTTATTTCCGTATTAAGAACATTAATCTCGGATACACACTTCCAGCACAAACATTGCAAAAGATGAAGATTACCAATTTAAGGGTTTTTGTGAGTGGACAGAATTTGTTTACACTAACATCGGCATGGAGAGGATTTGATCCAGAAATTAATAATGCTAATGCTGAATTCTATCCAATTCAACGCACGTTCACGGCGGGTGTGAATGTAACCTTCTAATGAAACATCAAATGAAAATGAGTATGAAAAAGATATATATGATGTCGCTTTTGTTGGCTTTAATAGGACTAGGCGGCTGTCAAAAATTCTTAGATAGGAAGCCATTAGATGCATCCTCTGCAACAAACTTTTTATCTAACCAAACTGAAATGGAGGAAGGACTCACTGGGGTTTATGGCGCAGCTATGTGGGTGTTTCCAAATAACACTCCATTAATGTTTGCTGTTGAAGCTTCTACCGACCTTGCTATTAAGCGTGGTGGTAATGCTGAAGATTTAGTTGCTATGGGACAAAATGGTCCGTTCCTTTTGAACAACGATTTAGTTAATCGCTGTTGGAACCAAGCTTATCGTTTAATTCAAAGAGCTAATCAGCAATTAGCTGGAATGCCTAATGGTAGAGCCAATGTTCCAAACCAGGCTTATAGTAGAATTATGGCGGAAGCCTTAACCTTGAGAGCATGGGGTTACTTCCATTTGTTGTATATGTTTGGTGATGTACCTTTCTATACAACTCCTCCTACAGTAACAGAAGTATTGAATGCTACTCGTACACCTGTTCGTACAATAGTTGAAGCATTATATAGAGATATGGATAGCGCTGCGGCTCGCTTTGATGCTGCGAATGCTCAACCTATTCTTGCAAATGGACGAGTTAATAAAGCAGTAGCACTTGGTATTAAAGCTAAATTAGCTCTGCTTATTAAGGATTATCGTACTGCAGCTGTAGCAACTAAAGCAATCATGGATGGCAATCAGTATGGATTGAATCCTAGTTATCCTGCTTTGTTCATGTTATCTGGTCAAACTGCAAATGTGAACAGAGAAATTTTATTTAATCAGACTTATGCAACAGATCAATTGAATCCTCAGAATTGGTTAGTTGTACTTTCAATTCCTCGTCAGGTTACAAACTCACAAAGTAGCCATTTCCCTTCTCAGGTTTTGGTTGATTTGTTTGAAGGAAGAGATGGTCAGCGTATTGATCAGTCAACTGTATATGATCCTGCTGCTCCTCGTGAAAATAGAGATCGTCGCTTGCGTTGGACAGTTATTATGCAGGGAGATACAGTTAACTGGAGAAATAATACCAATATTCTTCCTTATGTAAATCCAAATGAAAGAACCATATACAATATCTATTCTAATGTGCGTCGTCGTTTTAACTGGGGAACTGGTCAATTTGATAACGTAACAGGTAATAATGATTGGATTGGAGCACAAGCCGCTGGAATTCAATGGCAGGTTAGTGCTACAGGAAATATTGGTGGCGTTGGCTATGCTTGGAGAAAGTATTTGGATAGCACACAGTACGTATGGGAAACTAAAACTGGTTATATCCAAATGCGCTACGCAGATATTTTATTGATGTATGCTGAAGCTAAAATGGAATTAAATGAAATTGATGGAACAGTTTTAGGTGCATTAAATGCTGTAAGAATTCGAGCAGGACAACCAGCTGTAACAACCACCAACCAAGCTGCATTAAGGACAATTATTCGTCGTGAGAGAGCAGTTGAATTTGCAGGAGAAGGTCTACGATTGTTCGACCTGCGTAGATGGGATATTTACGGTAAAGCCAATAGCTTCCCAGTTGTAGGTGCTGCATTCGATCCAGCTGTACCTCCAGCAATTCCAACATTTGATGCTGATAATGTTCCTAACTACACTTCTAGTATCAACCAGCGTATTCGTTTCCGTAATCAAACAAGAAACAACGCGGATGATCGCTTTAAGTTATGGCCATTGCCAACATTTGAGGTTGATGTAAATCCAAATGGGATGAAGCAAAACCCTGGATGGTAATTCATGAGCAGTCATTTTCATATTTCAAACAAGGGCGGCGTTTCTACGCTGCCCTATTTTTTATAAATTGTGAAGTATGCAACATAGAAATGAAAGCTTAGATGCTTTAAGGGGATTTGCTATTTTATCTATGGTTTTGAGTGGTGCTATTGCCTTTGGCGGTGTGTTGCCTGCTTGGATGTATCATGCACAAGTACCTCCACCATTGCATAAGTTTGATGCATCTATACCTGGAATTACTTGGGTTGATTTGGTATTTCCGTTTTTTATCTTTAGCATGGGTGCAGCGATTCCGCTTGCTCTGAAAAAGTATATTGACCAAGGGAAAGGATTTATTACTGTTGCACAATTAGCAATAAAGAGATTTCTTCTTTTAGCTTTTTTTGCATTGTTTTCTCAACATATGAAGGCTTGGGTCATTAGTCCTTCACCTGATTACCAGGATCAGTTGCTATCTATACTTGGGTTCATCTTGTTATTTTTTCAATTTTATGAATACAAAGGTGATAAGTTTAAAATTGTATTCATTGCACTGAAAGTATTTGCTTTCATTATAGGTTGTTTACTTTTATCAAGGTTGCCTTTTTGGAATGGAACTGGTTTCGAAAAATATAAAAGTGATATCATTATTCTTGTGCTAGCTAATATGGCATTTTTTGGTACTGTAATTTATTTTCTTACTAGAAATCAACCTTTGCTTAGAATTGGAATTCTTCCTATCATAATGGCAGTTTTTCTGTCATCAAAAGATCCTGCAAGTAGTTGGACAAAGCTTGTATTTGAATGGAGTTCTGTAGGAGAAATTAAAATTGATTGGTTGTATAAGTTTTATTTTTTGAAATACTTATTTATTCTCTTACCAGGAACCATCGCAGGTGAATGGTTGCTTGAATCATTTAAGAATGAGGCAAAATCTCAAGTATTAAGTTATCAAAAATATATTATCATAAGCCTCTTGATATTAATTTTAGTAGGTTTTAATCTGTACGCTCTTTTTGCGCGTGAACTCTTTCTGAATTTAGTTGTGTCGCTTGCAATCATAATTGCAATTCTGTTTTTAATCAAAGAACTTCCTCTTTCTCATTTATATCGGCGATTAGCAATGGCTGGATCGTATATATTAATTCTAGGGTTATTTTTTGAAGCGTATGAAGGCGGAATAAAAAAAGATCCATCTACTTATAGCTACTACTTTGTAACAACAAGCCTTGCATTTTTGTGTATCATTCTTTTTGAAATATTAAGTCGATTTACGTTCAGTAGTAAAATCACATTTTTCTTGGCTTTGAATGGAAAGAACCCAATGGTCGCTTATGTTGCTGGAAGTTTGTTTGTATTACCTGTTTTAAGCATTACTGGACTTGATGAGGTTTTTAATAGTATGACACAAAATGCTTGGATGGGTTTTTTAAAAGGTATCTTATTTACAGGCCTTGTTTCTCTTATAACAATACTTTTTGTAAAAAAAGGCTGGTTTTGGAAAACATAGTTTATTCAAACATAATTAATTCTTCTATTTTAAAGCCAGCGCCTTTGTGCAATAATTCTATCTGAATATGGTTGATAAGTAGGTTTTTATTAAAAAAGTGGAACAATGTTTTCTTGTCCTTTCCTGGAATAGCAGCAAAGATTGCTCTTTCATCTTTTTCATTTCTTAATTCAACTCCATACCTTAATACTTTTTCAGTAAGAATCTGATTGTCTTGTAAAAAAATAATACGCGCAACTGCAGATCCTTCTTGAATGATATTGTCAGTAGATGATTTTAAAGAAAATCCCGTGATCATTTTTTCTTCAAATTTGTATGATGCATTAGCAGGAGCATTAGTCAAATTTGTTTGAGTTATATTTTTTAGAGCAACAGAGGATGCTATTTTCCATCCTGTTTTATTTTTGATTGGTTTTGACTGGCCATAGAATCTATTGTTCCATTCTTTGATAGCATTGTAGGGTAGTTTTTCAGGCAACTCTTTTCTTCCACTCCAAGCATAGTCCATTGCTAAAATGTAGGCGCCAAATTGTTCGATGTTCAGCAGCATATTTTTCTCACTACTTTCAAAATCGGCCCAAGTAGTTTGTAATACACCAGCTTGCTCTTGTTGAGCTGCTAATACAAATCCACGTACATTATTAGGATGTAACCAAGGTGAGGCAATGGGACGTAAATTATTTTGTTTCCAAATCTTGAGATTTGTGATATAAATAGATGGATCATCATTATTGATATAGTGCCAGTCGGCAATAAAGCTGTTTTTTGGAATACTGTTTCTGATTGTTTCAGCCCTTTCTTTACTCATTCCATTAAGCGCATCGGGTCCTTCGCCAGGGCCTAAACCCATATCGCCCCATAGCATAAGCGATGCTTTTCTTTTTTTTGCAAACCTATTGAGATCGTTTATTTGAATTTTCCAAAAGTCAATTTCTTTTTCTCTGGGTAAATGAAATCCAATCATGCCAATTTCGTCAAAACCAACATGCATTACCGAAGGCTCCAATAACTTAAATGCCTCTTTCCAAATGTTTCGGACTAATTTTCTAGCTGCAGGAATTTCTGGATTGAGTGTATAGGGATAAGCGGGATTAACTGCGTATTTTCTAAGGTTGGTGGGTTTGAAAAACCATTCCATGTGACCCAAACTTTGAATTAGTGGAATAGGTTCAACATGTTTGCTGCGAAGCCATTCGAACTCCGATTTTAAATCTTTCAATGGAATTGAAATTCTCGAGTGTATTTCTGGTAATGTTTCCCATTCTGCCTGTTCACATTGAATAACAGCTTTATTCATCTTTAAGGGCAACAAAACTCGCTCATACATTTTTTGGTGAAATGCCCAGGATTGAGCACCTGTAAACATGTGAATTCCTCTCCATGAAATGGATGGACTATCTATGATAATACCAGTTGGGATATGTAGTTCACCCCCTTTATTGTAAACGAGTTGCGCAATGGTGTGTAATGCATGTTGAATACCAACTTCTGTATGATGTTGAATATTAATTCGATTTTTAGTGATGTTTATTTCGTATCCTTCTTTTGGTAGCGATAATTTCTTTTCTAAGAAGATATTCGGTGTGCAAGTTTTTTCAATTTGCCAATTTAATTGAATGATATCTCGAAGTTGTTCTGCTTCTTTAGTTTTTACTGATGAAGATGATTCACAAAGATTGTAGCTATCATTTTCTAGATTGATAAATGAAGGCCTGGGAATTACTTCCATTTTTAGAACTCCTGAAGTCCAAGCATTTGTTTGTTTTAATAGAGTGATATTAATATTTGTATCTACTTTTATAATATCACTTGACAATTGAATTAGTTCAATTTTAAAATTTCTCTTAAAATCTGAATTCGGTTGTATTAGAATATCTGACTCAAAAAGTTGTATGAATTGTGAACGAATTGTGTAATCGCTTTCTTTGGGACTTAGGTTTGCATCTATTTTAATGTTAAATGGCTGGTCTGAACGAAACTTATAGTGGCCGAAGTTTGTAATAACTTCTAGTTCTTTATCGTGAAACTTTTTTAAGTCTTCAAGGCTTATTTCCTTTTGTTGATACATCCATCTGGCTTCTTTAAAAAAGGGAAACCAAAGCCGTGTATGTATAATATCTACAAGTCCACTATCCGCTCTATTCCACTTGCAATTAATATTGACATCTATAATGTTACCTTTTTGCTGTCTTGAATATTTGCCTGCTACCGCTGTATTATGGCTGCCAATTTCAAGTATATCTGTATCAGGCCGACTGCTATCGGCGTCTTGCTCCCACCATGTAAAAAAATAATGATGATGCTTTTTATCAGATGTAAAAAAATTTATTTCAGAGCCAACGCTCCATTGCAAATCATTGGATGAAATAAATAATCCTTTCTTTGGGATTAGCCTGCTGTTTAATTGTGCATACGATGAACAACAATAAACAATCGTCAGTAAGCTAAAAACTAAACGCATAATAAGTAATTGTTGTTTCAATAGTTTTTTTAGAATGCGTAATAGAACTTCAAGACCCTAGCAAGAATTCTTTTAAATGAAACGACTCTATGTTCCTGCCAATTCAAAACTGAGTGTTCCTCCTTCAAGAATTTGTTTGTGTTGTATGGAACTTATTGGAATCTCTTTTCCATTTAGTTTAACCTTTGATATGTAGCCATTCTTCACTTTTTTGTTTTTCACTTCAATTTTCAGTTCTTTTCCATTTGGTAATTGTATTCTTGCAGATTCAATAAGCGGATAACCAAATATATATTCGCTCGAAGCAGGATTCATGGGATACATACCCAATGAAGTCCATATATACCAAGCACTCATTTGACCGCAATCGTCATTTCCAATTAAACCATCTGGTCCAGTTTTATACATGCTATCAGCAACAACTCTTAACCACTGAGCCGCTTTTTTAGGATAGCCTAAAGCGGTATACATGTAAATAATATGATGACTAGGCTCATTTCCATGAGCATACTGTCCAATAAGTCCAGTTACATCTGCGGATACATTTTCACCTTTTAACACAGAGGGTGCAGAAAAAAGTTCATCTAATTTATTTACTAGCTTCTCTTTTCCACCATGCAGTTTTGCAAAACCTTCTAAGTCATGCGGAACAAAAAAACTGTGTTGCCAGGCAGTTCCTTCTATATATTGTCCTTCAAATCCATGCTCACTGTGCAACGGATCAAATGGTTCAATAAAGTTACCATTTGAATTTTTTCCTCTAAAAAAACCTGAGTTTGAATCAAACAGTAATTGATATCCGGCAGCCCTACGCATAAATGCAGCATAATCTTCCTCTTTGCCCAACATCTTCGCTACTTGTGCAATGCACCAATCGTCATACGCATATTCTAAAGTCATTGTAACACTCCAGCCATGTTTGTCCTGAGGTACATAACCATATTGAATATACTCTTGTGTACCTCTTTGGTTCTGACTGGCACTTTTTTTCATTGCATCAAACGCCTTATTATAATCAAATCCCTGTATTCCTTTCAACATAGCATCTGCTAAAATGGGTATAGTATGATAGCCCGTCATTGTATTTGCTTCCCAAGTACTAATGTCCCAAACAGGTAAGAGACCATTATCGTCGTAAAATTGTAACATGCTATTAAGCATATCTGGCAAACGATTTGTTTGTGTTATTGTGAAAAGCGGATGTAGTGCCCTAAAAACATCCCACTGACTAAAGATGGTGTACTTATCTTTTCCGAGATTGAAAGATTTAATTTGGTTGTTGTGTGTCTGGTATTGTTGATCTCTATCGCTGCTTATAACGGGTGCAAGACATGTTCTATAAAGAGCTGTGTAAAACAGGGTATCTCTATATGCTTCGGTGTGATAGACATCTATTTTTTGCAATTCTTTTTCCCAAAGTTCATCTGCTTCAGTACGAACCATTTCAAAGTTTCTACCAATTTCAGTATTCAATTCTTCAAGTGCTTTCTTTGTGCTAACTGTACTTAAGCTCACACGCATTTCTACAACTGAGTTGGTATTGAAGTGTAAAACAGCTTTTACTTCTTTGCCAATTGCTTTACTATTAGTGCGAATAGAATCCTGAATAAATTGTATTTGCTGAATCGATTGATTGGTTCTTGCAGCAAAGAATACTTTTTGTCCTTTCGCCCATCCAGTACTAAATCGATAGCCAACAATGGTTGAATCATCTAACTGTTCTAGCATTCCGTCAGTAGGCGTATCCCAATTTATTCTAAAGCCCATATCAAATCTTAACCATCCTTCCTTGCTGGGAAATTGATAGCGGTGATATCCTGTTCTTTTTGATGCTGTTAATTCTGCTGTTACACCATTGTCTAGTTTTACACTATAATAACCAGGTTGAGCAGATTCATTTTGGTGTGAGAATGGAATTTTTATTTTTTCTTCTCTTATCTGATTGGTATCTGATAAAGGAAGGACTGAAATATCGCACCAGTCGCCAATACCTGTTCCACTTAAATGCATATGGCTAAATCCTGCAATGGTTTTACTACTGTAGTGATAGCCGCTGCACCAATCCCATCCTTCATCACCGTTATCTGGACTCAATTGTACCATTCCAAAGGGAACAGTGGCACCAGGGTATACATGTCCATGTCCACCTGTTCCCAAAAATGGGTCAACTAAACCTGTGAGTTTCCTTTTTTTTTCTTGGCAGGCGGTCAGCAGAAAAAGACTCATCCCAATATTCAAAATTGTTTGTATACGCATGAAGAATGAATTGCAAAATTTGAAACAAAGAAATTAGTGAGAATGAAATTACAATTTATCGTATGAAGGGGTATTGTCCTTGGAACCAACTACTTCTAGTTGGAAGTCCTTCATAGAAAAAGTAAACTTCACCTTTAAATCCAGCACGACGATTTTCAGTGATCATTTGACTCAAAAATCCTTCAGTTGCTATATATGTTCCAGATCTCAGCAATACACCTGGATATAATGGAATATTGCTGTTTCTGTGAAACGACTTTTGTTGGTTTATAGTTGCACTATAAGCACCAATATCATACCTGTAGCACTGAGGAATGATAGCATCAACCCATGCGCTATCTACCCATGTTGGCCAGTCCTGCAGATATTCGTTTAATCCCCATGGAAAAGGACTTGGACTGATAGTAAACATGACATTTGGCTTAATGCTTTTTACTTCGTTGCGTAAGCGTTTACAAAACGCATTAAGTTTTCTTGCTCTCCATTGCAGCCATCCTGCATCTGTAATATTACCAGGCGGGTCCGCACCACCATTTTCTGCTCTGTACAATCCAAGTGTGTAGTTATCATATCCTGCACTTGAAGGAAGCGCAGGTAATCTATCATCACCCTGCACTCCGTCTATATTATATCTAGTAGTTACTTCTTTAAACAAGTCAATCATGAATTGCTGTACTTCTGGATGGAAAGCATTCAGCCAGTCAAAACCATTTTTAATAGTGAGGTTACCTCCAGCGTCGCGCGCAGCCCAATGAGGTTTTGCGGCAATAATAGGTCCGCCGTTGGCAGAAAATGAAGATGCAAATCCGTATTCAAACCAGGCATGTACTTTAATTCCAGCTGCATGCCCTTCTTCTATCATTTCTCTCAATGGGTCTCTTCCTGCAAATCTTTCCAAAATTGATACACCAATTAAGTTGCGCATGACATCACTTGGATACATGGTTCTTGCATTATTATAAACCACAACGAAAATATGGTTGATATTTGCGGTCTTACATGCTTGTACTGCTGTACGAATATTATCGCGACTATCCAATACTGTACTTGCAGTGGTTGTAATCCAAATTCCCCTCATGGCGTTTACATCCCAAACAGGTGTTGGCGTTGTGGGAGGTGTTGGATTGGTTGTAGGAGGCTCAGATGTTTTTTTTGAGCAAGCGCATAATAAAAGGGAGGTAATAATACAAGATGCGAAGATGGCAATACGCATGGCAAGAATGTTTAAAACAAACTTACTTAAAAAATATCTTGATTTTCGAAAGTTTTTAAAATATTTAATTAACTTCCCTCCACAAAACACAAACGATTGCAAAAAGATTCAATTTATCAAAAACGTATATCCCCTTTGTTTTGGATTCCGAGTACTTGGTTTGCTATGGGTCTGCCTAACTTGGTACTCGGAGGAACAGTTTTGGCATTACTTTATAAGAGCCAAGGATTGAGTGACGCACAGGTGGCATTTTGGACAGGCATTCTTATCCTTCCCTGGAGTTTTAAACCCATTTGGGGGCCATTTATGGAGCTGTATCGGTCTAAAAGGTTTTTCATTTATATTTCTCAAATAAGTTGTGGGCTATTATTTTTCATGGCTGTGCTATCACTCTACAGCTCTTCCTTTTTTAATGTGTCTGTAGTTTTATTTTTTCTGATTGCTTTTTTTGGCGCTACGCAAGATATAGCTGCCGACGGCATGTATTTACAGCAGTTAAATCCTAAGCAACAAGCTGCATTTGTGGGTTGGCAAGGCACATTTTATAACCTCGCTAAGCTTTTCTCAAATGGTGGTATGGTATTTTTAGCTGGTGCACTCATTCCCATTTGGGGCGATCAAAAAGCATGGGCAGTGGTACTGGCTGTATATGGATTGGTTATGCTTTTGGTAGGTATTTATAGTTATAAAATATTGCCCAAAGATCCAGGGCAAGTAACCCAACAATCGGCTACAGAAGTTTGGGCAACTTTGAAAGATGTGTTGTTGAGTTTCTTTCAGAAAAAACATATTTGGGCGGGTATTCTTTTTATCATCTTGTATCGTTTTGCAGAAGGTCAGGCAATCAAGATTATGC
>ERZ1066130.642-NODE-642-length-10514-cov-8.107563_pt1 | contig 10514 bp, 15 predicted proteins | sample MGYA00382777_ERZ1066130 | MGnify/ENA primary metagenome ERZ1066130 (study PRJEB33369, sample SAMEA5778360) | biofilm metagenome | biome: Industrial cooling water; feature: Water cooling tower basin; material: Biofilm | place: United Arab Emirates | collected...
CTACCCCGAGCACTTCAAGGCCTTCTACATGCGCCTGAACGACGACGGCAAGACCGTCGCCGCGATGGACGTGCTGGCCCCGGGCATCGGCGAGATCATCGGCGGTTCGCAGCGCGAGGAGCGCCTGGACGTGCTCGACGCGCGCATCGCGCAGTTCGGCCTCGACCCGGCGCACTACCAGTGGTATCGCGACTTCCGCCGTTACGGCACGGTGCCGCACGCCGGCTTCGGCCTCGGCTTCGAGCGCCTGGTGGTCTACGTCTGCGGCCTGGCCAACATCCGCGACGCCATCCCCTTCCCGCGCGCGCCGGGTTCGGCGGAGTTCTGACGGAACGGCGCTTTTGTAGGAGCGACGCGAGTCGCGACCGCTTTCGGCAGACAGTTCGACAATCCATACAGGTCGCGACTTGCGTCGCTCCTACACGAGACACTCACCAAGCCCATGATCCTGTTCTTCGCCCTCGTCTCCCTCGCGCTGGCCATCGCCGGTTTCTGCGCGCTGGTGATCTTCTGGCCGCTGACCCTGGTCCACCTGCGCGACCGTCATCCCGACCTGCACGCGGGGCTGGGCGACTTCGCGTTCGCGAATCCGTCCGCGCTGTGGTGGCTGCTGGTCGGCGGCTATCGCCAGACCGGCGACCGCAACCTCAGCGGCCTGGCGACGCCGGCGCGCGTGGCGCTGAGCGTGATCCTGCTGGGCCTGTTCTCGGCAGGCATCCTCTGGCTGTGGGCGGAGGTCTCGCCGTGAGCGCCCCGATGTCCGACCAGATGCCCGGCGACCCCATGCTCGACGACACCCGCACCGAATGGTGGCTAGCCAGCCTCGGCCGCACCCTCGTCTGGGCTCGCCTGCGCGTGCTTGAAGCCGGCACGGCCGAGGTCTTCGACAGCGACGGCAACACCCTGGCCTACGACAGCGAGGACAGTGCCCGCGCCGCGCTGATGGACGCCGAATTCGTGTCCTGGGATGGCCTGGACGAGGACGACGCGCTGGAGCGCGGCTTCTCGCTCGGCGAAATCGCGCCGCCGCAGGGCGATGACGACGCGGCGCTGCGCGCACGCATGGTCCTCTCGCTCGGCGCGCGGGCCTGATCGACGCTCGGCTCGATCCGCAGACCGCCCGGCAGGACAGACAGGCATCGACCATGTACCAGCCGCGCGCCTTCGTCGAAACCGATCTCGCCGCGCTGGATGCGCTGATCGACGCGAATCCCTTCGTCACTCTGGTCAGCACCGGTGACGACGGCGCACCCTTCGTGAGCCACCTGCCGGTGCTGTATCACCGGAACGGCGACGCGGTCCTGGTCGAAGGGCATTGGGCGCGGCCCAATCCGCAGGCCGCGCATGCGGGACGCATGCTGATGATCGTGCACGGGCCGCACGCCTACGTGTCGCCCGGCTGGTATCCCGACAAGGAGACGGCCGCGCGCGTGCCGACCTGGAACTACGCGGTCGCGCACCTGCACGGCAACGTCGAGACCTTCGAGGACGAAGCTTCGCTCGCCGATCTGGTCGATCGCCTGAGCCGCCGCTTCGAACCCACGGTCGGCAAGGACTGGCGGTTCGAGCCCGAACGCGCGGACCACCGCAGCCAGCTGCGCGGCATCGTCGGCTTCCGCTTCCGCCCGGTCCGCATCGACCTGAAATTCAAGCTCAGCCAGAACCATCCGCCCGCCAACCGGCGCGCGGTCATCGACGCCATGGCCGCGCGCGACGACCGCGATGCCCGGGCGATCGCCCACCTCATGCGCGCCCGCGAACCGGGCGACACCGACTGACGGACATGCACTGATGGAGCACGCACCATGGACCTGAATCTCTCCGGCAAGCACGCGCTGGTCTGCGGCGCCTCCGAAGGCATCGGCCGCGCCACGGCGCACGAACTGGCCCTGCTCGGCGCGGACGTGACCGTGCTCTCGCGCAATGCCGACAAGCTGCAGGCGGTGGTCGACGCCCTGCCCCGCAGCGGCGCGCAGCGCCATGGCCTGCTCGCCGCCGATGTCGCCAACACCGACGGCCTCCGCGCAGCCGTGCAGGCGCTGGCGAACGAACGCCCGGTGCATGTGCTGGTCAACAACACCGCCGGCCCGCCCGGTGGTTCAGCGCATGCAGCAGCGGAAGACGCCTTCGTCGACACCTTCCGCAAGCACCTGCTCGCCAACCACGCGCTGGTGCAGTCGCTGCTGCCAGGCATGCGCGCCGCCGGCTGGGGCCGCATCGTCAACGTGATCTCGACCTCGGTGTACGAACCGATCCCGAACCTGGGCGTGTCGAATACCATCCGCGGCGCGGTGGCGAGCTGGGCCAAGACCCTGTCGCGCGAACTCGGCGGCGACGGCATCACCGTCAACAACGTGCTGCCGGGCTACACCCTCACCGGTCGCCTCGACCAGATCCTGCACGACCGCGCCGCCGCCAGCGGCAAGACCCAGGACGACGTCGCCGCCGGCATGCGCCAGACCGTGCCCGCCGGCCGCTTCGCCCAGCCGGAGGAAATCGCCGCCGCGATCGCCTTCCTCGCCTCGCCCGCCGCCGGCTACATCAACGGCGTCAGCCTGGCGGTGGACGGCGGGCGGATGCAGTCGATCTGATGGCCTTCGCCTTCCTCCGCCAGCGGGGGAAGGCCGGGATGGGGCGAAGGTCCAGGACAGGCACCCCATCAGCCTCAGTCGATGGCAGCGTTGCGCTCGCAACGTCGCTGCGGCAACGTATGCGGCTTCCCCGACCTCCGGAACGCCCCATGGAACAGGTGCTGACCAGGGACCGCCGCGAAAGCCCGCGCGTGCCCTACCCGATGAAGGTGCTGGTCCAGTACAGCGACATGGCTTGGGTCGCGGACGTGCTGGATCTGTCGACCGGCGGCTGCGGCATCTATCGCCCGGCCGGCTGCCTGCTCAATCCGGGCAACGTGGCGCAGCTGTTCTTCTTTGAAGGCTGCGGCCCGGCGGTGCGCGTCTCGGCGTGCATCGCGCGGATCACCGAACGCCACATCGGCTTCGAATACCACGAGCCGCAGCACATTCCGCCGACACCGGGCTGAGGCGCGCATCCGCGCCCGCCCCGGGCCCGTAAGGCGTGGCATCCCGAACGACGAGTCCGCCCGATGCCCGAAGGCCCCGAAATCCGCCGCGCCGCCGACGCCCTCGCCGCTGCCGTCGTCGGCCGGCCGCTGGCGCGTGCCTGGTTCTTGACGCCCGAGTTGCAGCGACATGCGAAGGGGCTGGTCGGGCGCAGCATCGAAGCGATCACGCCGCACGGCAAGGCCCTGCTCACCCGCTTCGACCACGGCTGGACGCTCTACAGCCACAACCAGCTGTACGGCGTGTGGAAGGTGGCGGCGCCAGGCGAGCGCCCGGACACCACGCGCAGCCTGCGTGTCGCCCTGGAGACGGCGGACCGGGCGATCCTGCTGTATTCAGCCTCCGATGTCGCGATGTGGCGCAGCGACGAGGTGCACCAGCATCCCTTCCTCGCCAGGCTCGGCCCGGACGTGCTCGATCCCGCCCTCGACGCCGCGACGGTGGCCGCGCGCCTGCGCGACCCGCGCTTCCGGGGGCGCGCGCTGGCGGCGCTGCTGCTCGACCAGGGCTTCCTCGCCGGCATGGGCAACTACCTGCGCTCGGAAGTGCTCTTCCAGGCGAAGCTGGCCCCGGGCCAGAGACCCGCGGACCTGGGCGCCACGCAGATCCGCGCCCTGGCAAAGGCCCTGCTCGACATCCCGCGCCGCAGCTACGCCACGCGCGGCATCGCGCCGGCCTCCGGGATGCGCGACGACTACCTGACCGACACACCCGACGGCTTCCGCTTCAAGGTCTTCGATCGCGAGGGCCAGCCCTGCGAACGCTGCCGCACGACCATCGTCCGCGAGGAGCACGGCACCCGCCGCCTCTACCTCTGTCCGCGCTGCCAGCTCCCTACGCCTGCGAATTGACGCGAACTGCGGCGAATGTGCATGGCGCTGGCACGCGCCACGGGACAGGAACGACCGCGACCGGTAAGCTTGCGGGCATGGACACCTACCTGCACGTGATCGGTGGCGCCCCCCGCGCGTCGCGCAGCGGCCGCACGCTCGATGTCTTCGATCCGGCCCATGGTCGCGCCTATGCCCGCGTCGCTGCGGGCGACGGCGACGAGGCCGCCGACGCCATCGCCGCCGCGCAAGCGGCCTTCCCGGCCTGGTCCGCGCTGCCGCCAACCGAACGCGCACGCTGGCTCGAACGCCTGGCCGACGCGATCGAAGCCCGTCTGGCGGACTTCGCCCATGCCGAGGCCCGCGACGGCGGCAAACCCTACGCCCTCGCCCGCGATGCCGAGATCCCGCGCGCGATCTCCAACCTGCGCTTCTTCGCCCACGCCGCGACCCAGTTCGCCAGCGAATCCCACCACGGCCAGGCCGGCCTGAACTACACCCTGCGCCAGCCGCTGGGCGTGGTCGCGACGATCTCGCCGTGGAACCTGCCGCTGTACCTGTTCACCTGGAAAATCGCCCCGGCGCTGGCCGCAGGCAACACGGTGGTCGCCAAGCCCTCCGAAGTGACACCGGCCACCGCGAGCATGCTCGGCCAGCTCGCCTGCGAGATCGGGTTTCCGGCGGGCGTCCTCAACATCGTCCACGGCCTCGGCCCCGACATCGGCGAGCCGCTGATCGCCGATCCGGCGGTGAAGGCGGTGTCGTTCACCGGCAGCACCGCCGTCGGCCGGCGCATCGCCGTGCTCTGCGCCGAACGCCTGAAGAAGGTGTCGCTGGAACTGGGCGGCAAGAACCCGACCCTGGTCTTTGCCGACAGCGACTGGCGCGCCCATCTCGACACGATCGTGCGCTCGGCCTTCCAGAACAGCGGCCAGATCTGCCTGTGCGGTTCGCGGATCCTGGTCGAGCAGTCCATCTACGCCGAATTCCGCGACGCCCTGGTCGAGCGCGCGCTGGCGCTGCGCGTCGGCGACCCGATGGACAGCGACGCGCGCATGGGCCCGCTGGTGTCGCAGGCGCATTTCGACAAGGTCGTGCGCGCGCTGGAACGCGCGAAGGCCGAAGGCGGCCGGGTGCTCTGCGGCGGCCATGCCCTGGACCGCCCGGGCTGGTTCGTCGCGCCGACGGTGATCGAAGGCCTGGGCCCGGATTGCGACACCAACCGCGAGGAAATCTTCGGCCCTGTCGTCACCCTGCAATCCTTCGCGAGCGACGATGAAGCGCTCGCGCTGGCCAACGCCTCCGACTACGGCCTCGCCGCCTCGGTCTGGACCTCGCAGCTGCAGCGCGCGCACCGCTTCGCCGCGCAGCTGCGCGTCGGGATGGTGTGGATCAATACCTGGCTGATGCGCGACCTGCGCACGCCATTCGGTGGCATGGGTCAGTCCGGCCTGGGCCGCGAAGGCGGCCTCGAAGCCATGCGCTTCTTCACCGAGCCCCGCAACATCGGCATCGCACTCTGAGAGTTCCGAAGGACCGCCCCCCGTGCCCCAATCCCTGAAACCCCTGCTCGACAACAACCGCGACTGGTCCGAGCGCATGCGCCTGGAGGACCCCGGGTTCTTCCAGCGCCTGTCCCAGCAGCAGGCGCCCAAGTACCTGTGGATCGGCTGTTCCGATTCGCGCGTGCCGGCCAACCAGATCATCGGCCTGTCGCCGGGCGAGGTCTTCGTCCATCGCAACATCGCCAACGTGGTGGTGCACACCGACCTCAACTGCCTGTCGGTGATGCAGTTCGCCATCGACCTGCTGAAGGTCGAGCACATCCTGATCGTCGGCCACTACGGCTGCAGCGGCGTGCATGCCGCGCTCACCGGCACGCGCGTCGGCCTGGCCGACAACTGGCTGCGCCATGTCGCCGATGTCGGCGCCAAGCATGCCGCCCTGCTCGATCGCGCTGGCGACGAGGCCTCGCGACACACGCGGCTGTGCGAACTGAACGTGATCGAACAGGTCGCGAACGTCTGCCAGGCCACCGTGGTGCAGGATGCCTGGGCGCGCGGCCAGGCGCTGCGCGTGCACGGCCTGATCTACGGCCTGCACGACGGCGTGGTGCGGCGGCTCGGACTGCACGTCAGCAATGCGGAGGAACTGGCAGCGCAGTATCCCGGTGCGGTCGCGGCCCTGGAGGCCGAGTCGTCGCATCGCCCCTGCAGCGAGCCGCACGCCCACGATTCGCATACGCACGACCCGCATACGCACGACCCCGCACAGGACGCCTCCGCATGAACGACGTCATCCACGCCAGCGCCGCGCCCAGGGCCGTCGGCCGCTATCCCCACGCCCGCCGCGTCGGCGACCTGCTGTTCCTCTCGGGCATCGGCCCGCGCGACCCGGCCAGCAACGGCATCCCCGGCAACGTGCTCGATGCCGAGGGCTGGCTGATCGCCTACGACATCGCCGCGCAGACCCGTGCGGTGTTCGCCAACGTGCGCGCGGTGCTCGACGCCAGCGGCGCGCGCTGGGAAGACCTGGTCGATGTGACCGTGTATCTCACTGACATGGCCCGCGACTTCCCGACCTACAACGCGATCTGGGCCGAATACTTCCCCGACGCGGACACCGCTCCGTGCCGCACCACCCTGGGCATCACCGCGCTGCCGACGCCGATCGCGATCGAACTCAAGTGCATCGCCGCGCTGCCCGCCAACGGATCCTGAGATGGAATTGCTGCTGACCAACCTCACGTCGGCGGTCGTGCTGGCCTTCGTGCTGGGCATCGTCGCGCGCGCCGTGCGCAGCGACCTGGTGATTCCCGACCAGATCCAGACCTATCTTTCGATCTTCCTGCTGCTGGCCATCGGCCTGAAGGGCGGCGTAGCCCTGCGTGGCCAGGACCCCGGCTCGCTGGCGCTGCTGCTGGTCGTGACCCTGGCCGCGGGCGCCTTCACCGCCTTCAGCGCCTACGCCGTGGCCCGGTTCTTCCTCGGCGACGTGCGTCGCGAAGCGGCCGCCATGGCCGCGCACTACGGCTCGGTGTCCGCGGTGACCTTCATCGCCGCCAGCCAGTTCGCCGAGCGCAGCGGGCAGGCGCCCGATGGCGTGCTCGTGGCGCTGCTGGTGGTGCTCGAAGTGCCGGCGCTGCTCATCGGCCTGGCGCTGGGGCGCAGCACGCAGAGCGATGCCGCCAGCCACCACACGCTGAAGGAAGTGTTCACCGGCAAGACCGCGATCCTGCTGCTCGGTGGCCTGGCGATCGGCGCGATCTCCGGACCCGACGGCATCAAGAAGGTCGACGCGATGTATTTCGCGCTGTTCCAGGGCGTGCTGATGCTGTTCATGCTCGACATGGGCATGACCGCCGCCGGCCGCCTGGCCGAACTGCGCAAAGGCTGGTGGAAGCTGGCGGTGTTCTCGACCACGCTGCCGCTGGTGCACGGCGTGATCGGCGTGTTCATCGCCGACGCCTGCGGCCTGTCCGTCGGCGGCGCGACGGTGTTCGGCGCGATGCTCTCCAGCGCGTCCTACATCGCGGCACCGGCGGCGGTGCGCGCCGGCCTGCCCGAAGCCGACGTCGGCCGCTGCATCACCGCCGCGCTCGGCCTCACCTTCCCGTTCAACCTCGCCATCGGCATCCCGCTGTACGCCAGCCTCGCCCAGCGCATCGCCGGCTGACCGCCTCCCGCAGAACCGGAGACTTCCCATGCTGCCCAATCCCATCAACCTGCAGGCGTGGATCGACGAGCACCGCCATCTGCTCAAGCCGCCGGTGGGCAACAAGTGCATCCACAACGAGGACTTCATCGTGATGGTGGTCGGCGGGCCGAACCAGCGCACCGACTACCACTGGGACGAAGGCCCGGAGTGGTTCATGCAGCTGGAAGGCGAGATGGTCCTGCGCATCCAGGAAGACGGGAAGGTGCGCGACATCCCGATCAAGGCCGGCGAGAGTTTCTACCTGCCGCCGCGCGTGCCGCACTCGCCGCAGCGCATGGTCGGCGGCATCGGCCTGGTGATCGAACGCAAGCGCCTGCCGCACGAACGCGACGGCCTGCTCTGGTACTGCGAGCGCTGCAACACGAAGCTGTTCGAGGAATTCTTCACCCTGCGCGACGTCGAGCAGGATTTCCCGCCGATCTTCGACCGCTTCTACCGCTCGCACGACCACCGTACCTGCAAGACCTGCGGCCACCTCAACCCGGCGCCGGCGAAGTACGACACAGGCAGCTGAGCGGGCTCTCGGAACGGGGATCGCTGCCCCCGTTCTGGACCGTGACACCGCCCGCCCCCGGCGTTATCCTCGCTTGGCAATTTTTGCCATCGCCGCCGTGACGACCTGGGAGACCGCATGCCCGCCACGATGAACGTCTCGCTGACCGACCCCCTGCGTCGGTTCGTCGAGGAAGAGGTCCGCGAGGGCGGCTTCGCCAGCACCTCGGACTATGTGCGCGAACTGATCCGGGAGCGCCAGCGCCGCAAGGCCGAGGAAAGCCTCCGCGCGATGATCGCCAGCGGCCTCGGCTCCGGCCCCGCCGAGCCGGTGACCGACGCCTTCTTCGCCCAGCAGCGCGAACGCCTCAAGCCATGAGTCCGCGCGCCCTGCGCCTGCGCCCGCAGGCCGCCGCCGACATCGCCAGCCTCGCCGACGCCTGCGCGGCTGCGGCACCGGGCGATGGCGTGCGCTTCATCGATGCCGTCGACGCCGCCTGCGCGCGCCTGGCGGCATCGCCCGACATCGGCATCGACCGCCATCGCCATGTCGTTCCGGAACTGCCGGTCGCCCTGCGCACGCTGCCGGTCGCGGGCTTCGCGCACGTCCTGCTGTGCCACATGGCGCTGCCCGATGCCGTTGAAGTGATCCGCGTGATCGACACCACGCGCGGCATGGAGCCGCTCGCCGAGGAGATCGCCGCATGAGCCCGGGCCCGGCGCGTCGCCTGCTCGCTGCGGTGCTGGCGCTCTGCGCCTTCGCCGCCGTCGCACAATCGAACCCACCGTCGGCGGCCACCGCACAGCCCGCACCACCGGCCACCGTCATCCACGCCGGCACGCTGCTGGCCACCCCCGGCGAGGCGCCGCTGACGACGCGCACCGTTGTCGTGCGCGGCGAGCGCATCGTCGCGGTGGAGGAAGGCTTCCGGCCCGCGTCGCAGTACGGCGCCGACGCGCGACTGATCGACCTGTCCGATCGCTTCGTCATGCCCGGCCTGATCGACCTGCACATGCACCTGGGGATCTCGATGAACGTCGATCCCGAAGTGAGCACGTCCCCGGCGCGGCTCGCGCTGTCCGGCGCGGGCTACGCGAAGCGCCTGCTCGATGCCGGCGTGACCACGGTCCGCGATGTCGGCGACAACGGCGGGACCGTGTACGCGCTGCGCGACGCGATCGCCGCCTGCGACGTGCCCGGCCCGCGCATCTTCGCGGCGGGTCGCGTGATCTCGCGCACCGGCGGCCATGGCGCGAAACATCCGGGACCGACCGAACTGCATTTCGAACCCGCCGGCTGCGATGGTGTGGAGTCGTGCCGCCGCGCGGTGCGCGAGAACATCGATGCCGGCGCGGACTGGGTCAAGCTCACCGTGTCCGGCTCGGGCCGCGAAGCCGGTGGCCGTGCCGACGCGCAACCGATCATGCTCGACGACGAGATCGCCGCCGCCAGCGAAGCCGCGCGCCGCGCCTACCGGCCGATCGCCGCGCATGCGCACAGCACCGCCGCGATCAATGCCGCGCTGTCCAACGGCGCGACCACGATCGAACACGGCACCTATTTCGATGCGGCGTCCGTCCGCCTGTTCAAGCAGAAACGCGCCTGGCTCGTGCCCACGGCCTCGGTCGCGGCCTTCGTCCGCTCGCAGTTGTCGATGTTCGCCGGCAGCGGCGACGTGAAGGGCAGCGAGGAACTGAAGGCCTGGGCCGATGCCGCCGTGGCCAATCCCGGTCGCGCCTGGCGCGCGGGCGTTCCGCTGGCGCTGGGCACCGACGGCGGCCCGAGCTTCGATGCGGACACCACCGCGAAGGAAGTCGGCCTGTACGTCGCGGCCGGCGTGCCCGCCTCCGCCGCGCTGGCCGCCGCGACACGCAACGGCGCGGAGGCGCTGGGCCTGGGCGATCGCCTCGGGCGCGTGCAGGCCGGCTACATCGCCGACCTGATCGCCGTGGACGGCGATCCGCTGGCCGATGTCGAACGCCTGCGCACCGTCGTCTTCGTGATGAAGGACGGCGCGCTCCACAGACCACCGGGAGATGCGCCGTGATCGCGCCTCCCTTCCCTCACGCAAGGGCCTGACGCCGCCATGCTGAAGATCGACACCCACGCCCATTACCTGCCGCGTCACTGGCCGGACCTCGCCGCGAAATACGGCGACATCCGCTTCCCGGTGATCCACCACGGCGACGACGGTCGTTCGCGCATCTACAAGGACGGCAAGTTCTTCCGCGAGATCTGGCCCAAGACCTGGGACCCGAAGCTGCGCATCGAGGAATTCGCCGGCTTCGGCGTGCAGGTGCAGGTGATCAGCCTGTCTCTTATACACATCTGACGCCGATTGGAACCGGCGCATCGCCACGGCACCGCCATCCCGCGCGTAGATCCGCACGGTGC
>ERZ1066130.645-NODE-645-length-10487-cov-18.596626_pt1 | contig 10487 bp, 7 predicted proteins | sample MGYA00382777_ERZ1066130 | MGnify/ENA primary metagenome ERZ1066130 (study PRJEB33369, sample SAMEA5778360) | biofilm metagenome | biome: Industrial cooling water; feature: Water cooling tower basin; material: Biofilm | place: United Arab Emirates | collected...
CTCTACGCCGCCATCATCCGGGAGATCGCCGCCAAGGGAACGGCCGCCCGCTTCAAGAAGCACGAACGCGGCGTCTTCGTCGCGGGGAAGGGAGGCTGAGCCATGAATGCGACGCCCGCCCCCAACCGCGAAGCGCAACTGGAGGCAGTTCTTCAGGCCGCGCTCTACATGCTCGGCGCACGCCAGGACCACATGCTCACCATCGAAGAGTGGACGGACCTCGCGCGGGCTGTCGCCGCCTGCCAAGAGCGCAAGACGGGCGAGTACCTGACCGAGCATGACCTCGAGGACATCGCCGAGCGATACGCCCTGGAGTGGGACGAAGCCACCGACGGCCCGCTGCCCAGCCTCGACGAGTGAGGCGTTCATCACGCCCCGCTCCCAGCCGCGACGCTCGTCGCGGCTTTCTCTTCGGCCAGTGGCCATCGTTGACCGACGCTGCTGAAGCCGATCACTTCAGTCGGGCACTGGCCTGCTCCATGATCTCGGCGGCCACCCTTTCGGGGTTGTAGCCGCCGGACAGCATGACGCACGGCTTGCCCGCCGCGGCGGCGTACTCCCTCGCTTCCTCGGAGTGCAGATGCCCGGTGAGCTTGATGATGACAATGACGACGGCCGTGTCCGGCCGGTAGATCGGCCCACGCATCGGAGTGCCAGGACCGTGCTCCGTCAACTCGACCCACTCCGCGTCCTTCAGCTCGAATGCCTGCGTCAGACGCTGAACCGCTTCGGCATTCCGCTCGCCACCGATGATCACCATGCGCTTCCCGCGCAGCAGTTCCCGCACGCCCAGCACCGACGGGCTCCACTCGCGTTCATCTCCGTTCGGACGCTTGGGGTCTGTCTTCCCGACCTCGCTTTTGAGTGTGAGCGCACGAGCGATCACGTCGGCCATGAAATCAGCACCAGCCGATGGCCCCGGCCACGCCGCCGCAGCGGCAGACCCGACCGCTTCCGCGACCCGGCGGTCGGTTGTGGAAACGCCCATGCCCTGCAAACGCTTGACGGCATCGGAGATCTTCGTCCAATGGGCCGGCGCTTCCTCCGGACGTCCCTTGGTGAGTTGCCCGGCGTGATACCTGATCTGACCCAATGCGTTCTTGACTTTCTTCGCCGCGGCCTCGCGCTCGTCCAGCCGCTTGCCCAGCGCCGTGATCCGCGTCCTCAGTTCCGCCGCGTTCGCCGGTTCTGCCGGATCATCGGCCGTCATGTGGCGTTCGATGAACACACGCCGCTCGGCGGTCTCGCGGCGCAGCCAGACGTGCGTTTCGGCTTGATCCCGATCGTCATCGCTGAGCCATGTGTCAGCGAGTGCGACCCGCAGGGCGGAGTTGGCCTCGGCCAACAGGTGGAACGCCGACTCCTCATCTTCGGCACGCCGCCCGTCCGCGACGGCGTCGACTCGCCGCAGTAGTGCGACCGCGTCCGCTTGGGCCTCGTAGCAATCGGCGATGCGAGCGAGAATCGCATCGTTAGGCTGCGCCTGGTTGCGCCAGAAGACCCACAGAAAGCAGCTCTCCATCGCCTTGGCCTTGGCGATCATGTCGTTGAGGCGGTCGAGAACCTCGCGCTCGGCGTCCGGATCGGTGACCGCAGCGCGCCGTTCAATGAACAGCCGACATGACGCGGCCTTCAGGCGGCATCGCTTCTCGACGAGGGCCAGGTCGATTTCCGACATGGCCCCGGCGTCATCGCCGCCCCATTCAGCATCTGTCGATACCTCCGATGCCGATGCACGGGCTCGTCCGAGTTCCTCGGTCGTCCCCGTGAGCGGGAGATGCACCACGGCATCCCCGATCTTCAGCGGCACGATCGCCGAGGACACGGGCAGCGCTCGAGGGAGCGTCGCCACTTGTACCTTCGGCTCAATGTTCGGAGGGGGCGCTGACGGAGCGGGTTCTGGCTCAGTGGTGCCACTAGAGGATTGGGCTATCGGTGTTTCTGTCGCGACTAGGTGTTCGACGGCGGCTGGCGCTGGGCCTGCGACGCGCTCGGCCTCTTCGCAGAGCCATTTCCCTATCAGCGCAACGGCCCGCCTGAGCGGTTCGGATCGTTCTATGTGCGGGCGGAGCACATCAGCGGCGGCGTCCGCCAGCTGACGCAGTTCGAGATCAGTCATCGCTGGTCCTTTCAACGATTATGAGGGAGTATGTGCGCAGCAACGCAGCCGCGGCAGTCGCGATCAAATGCCCGGTCGGGAGCCGGTGGCCCCCGCCGGGCGTCATGGTCTGTTGACGAGATTACTTCTTGTCGATCCACACCGAACCCACGGCACCAGCGAGTGACTTCGGGTCATCTCCCTGCGGCGCTTCCTCAATCTGCTCGAGGAACACCTTCATGTGCTGGCTCCACTCCTGCCGCTGGTCACCGTACCACTCGCGGGCGTCGTCGGAGGCGAGCGCTTCGCTGCGGGCAAGAGCCATCAGCATCAGATCGATGCAGGTCTTGCCGATGGGGGAGTCCTGCTCCATCCGCCGGTAGAGACGGTCGTAGAACGGGTGGCGGGTGTTGAGCAGCACCACCACGGAACGCCCGACCATCTTGGTCCGGTAGAAGGGTGCGCCAGGCAAGGCCTCGTACTCGATGACGACGGGATACTTCGTCAGGCGCTCTTCGAGTTCCGTCATCACCTCCGGCGTCGCGTCGGTGCTGATCCGGCGATCCTCGATGAACTCCTTGACCTCCTGCTGAACCTCGAATGCGGGCTTTTCCGCCAACTCGTCGATGGGCTTGAGCCGCGGGGCCAACTTTCCGACCGTCTCCTCCGCGCGGGCGGTCTTGGCGGTTGCGGCGTGGTGGGCTTTCGTGCCCCGCGCGATGATCATGTCCTTCAACGTGTTCACGTTGGCGATGATCGCCGTGCCGAGCCGTTCATAGATCGACGAGCCGGACGAGATCTTGGCGTGCTGCTTGGTGTGCGTCACACCGAAGACCTCATCCAACTCGGGCTCAAAGCGGATCTCCACCCGATACCACGCGTCGGTCCAGTGGCGGGCGTGGTACGGGCTCTTGATCAGGTCAATCTCGCGACGAGAGCGGACGATGCTGTACCCGGACGTGGCGTCGATCTGCCGCCGCTGCCGGTTCTCCTTGGCCGACTTGCCGTTGCCCATCGAGGTCTGCCACTCCTCGGGGAGGAGCGTCATCACGACCTCAACCGTGGAAGTCTGATCGGGCTTGCCGGGGATCGGGACATCGAACTTGAGGCTGTCCCCGTGCTGGGTGGCAAGCGGATCGCCTTCGAGCCGCGCCTGAGGCATGAGATAGAGAGGATCGACGGGGCCGACCGCCGTGCCGTTGATCGTCAGGTTGAAATCCGCGACGAGGAAGTGCCGGAAGATGCGTCCCAGCGCGGGCCGCAACGCGCGGACCAGCGTGTCCTGCTTGCCGTCGTGGTCCAGGCGATCGCAGTTCTTCCAGACCACGATGGTGCCCGAGGGTGACGTCGCAAGGGACGAGTACGGAGCGGGGATGACCGCTTCGCGGGGCTGAGGGACCTCGGACATCGAGCCGTCCGAAACCTCATTCACGTCGATGTACGTCATCAGCGGCTTGCTGCCGCGACGCCAGGTGTAGACCTCGACGCGCTCGCACTGGCTGACGCTCGCGTTGGGCAGACCCATGCCGAACCGCCCGAGTCCCGAGCGATCGTCGAACCGGGTGCTGTCGCCGAAGCGGAGCGCCCGGCGCAAGGTCTCGGCATCCATGCCGCGCCCGTTGTCCCCGATGGCCACCTGCACGATGCGGGGCTGCTTGGGACGGCCCGGGCCGTCCGGCTCCTGCTCGACCGCGATCATGTCGATCGAGACCTCGGTCGCGCCCGCCTGGATGGAGTTGTCGATCAACTCCGAGAGGGCGCTGTCCGTGCCCTTGTACCCGCTGTCGCGGGTGGCGCGAATGAAACGATCCTGCCGAACGATGCTGTAATCCGTCTTCATAAACCACGGTCCTTTCTGCCCGCCATATAGACGGGCTTGGAACACGACGCCAAGCGGAACGTCCGCGATGGCATTCACGGCCAAGGACCAACGGCGACCCTTGGACGAGAAGTCAGGATGTGGCGAGGGTGTGATCGAGTCGAGCAGGAAGGCTCAAGACCCGTCAGATACCGCAGAGTGCCGCCCGCTTTCGTCCCGCCATAAAGACGGAACGCGATCAGCCTCGCTATGAGTATTGTATCCGCCGCCGAGCCCATTTCTATCTCGGCATGAACATTTTGTTGACTTCCGAGTTGTTCAGGGGTCAGGGATGGCAGCCCCCGCCGGGTGCGATGGGCGTTCCATGCCGTCGAGCGCGAAGCCCCTCCCAGCACCCAAACCCGATACGATGGCCTCCTCCGGAGCCCTGCCTGCGCCCGCAACGCACCCTATGACCACGTCCGCGCCGCTCGTCGCGCCCGGGCAGCCAGCGGCAACCGGACCGGCATTGTGGAGCGTGCATGGCGAAGAACTCGGCGAAAACGCAGTCGAAGCAACAGCCACCGGCACCGAATGGACGACGTGCCGCTTCGGCAAAGTCTCCGTCCAGCCCCGCTGCAAAAGCCCCCGCGGCCGCGGCAGCGCCCGTGCAGTTGGCCGTCAAGCGCGACGAGGCCAAGGGCCTGATTTGGTCCCATGTCCGCGGTAAGTGGCTCGTGGAAACACCGGAGGAGACCATCCGGCAGACATACCTGCCGATCCTGGTGAATGAATACGGCTTCAAGATCGAACAGATCGCTGAGGAGGAATCCGTAGTTGGCCGCGGGTCCGCCGGCGCACGCGCCGACTTCCTGATCTGGCGCACCATCCAGGACCGCACTGACGACAAGCCAGCGTTCATCGTCATCGAGTGCAAGTCCGACAACGTGACCATCCGTCAGGAGGACTATTCGCAGGGCGAGAACTACGCCCGGCGCGAGGGCGCGGCGTTCTTCGTCACCCACAACAGCCGCGAGACCAAGTACTGGCGGGTCCGCACCGACAAGCGCCCGGGCTACCTCGAAGAGATCGAGAACATTCCGCACGCGGACGCTTCCGATGCCGAGATCGAAAAGCTGCTCAACCGGCTCAAGACCTTCAAGGAAGACGAGTTCGCCGACCTGTTGCACTCGTGCCACAACGTCATCCGCAACCGCGAGCATCTCGATCCCGCCGCGGCCTTCGACGAGATCGCCAAGGTCTTGTTCATGAAGGTCACCATCGAGCGCCGGCTCCGCGCCGGCCGCGTTCGCAGCAACCTGTTCACGGCCGACAGCCTCGATGAGGACCGCCGCCGGTTCTCAAATCCCGTCGAGAACCTCTTCGAAGAGACCAAGCGCGAGTACGCCGACGACAACATCTTCGACGGCGACGAGAAGATCAACCTGAAGTTCGACACCGTCCGCGAGATCGTCCGTCTCCTCGAGCGGTACAACCTCTCCGACACCAGCGAGGACGTGAAGGGCATCGCCTTCGAGCGATTCCTCGGGCGCACCTTCCGCGGTGAAATCGGCCAGTTCTTCACGCCGCGATCAATCGTCGAGTTCATGATCCGCATGGTGGACCCGCAGGAGGGTGAGATCATCTGCGACCCCGCCAGCGGCTCGGGCGGCTTCCTCATCCGCTTCTTCGAGATCGTGCGGGAAAAGGTCCTCCGGGATGTGGATCGCGAGTACGCTGAGTTCGTCGCGTCGCTTGAAGGAAAGAAGCTCTCGGAGGCCAAGCGTGCCGAACTGCTCCGCGAGAAGGACGAACAGCGCCGCGCCGCCATCGATCAGCACTCCGAGGATTCCCGTCTCTGGAAGCTGGCCAACCGCTGCATCTACGGGTGCGACGCGAACGACCGCATGGCCCGCACCAGCAAGATGAACATGATCATGCACGGCGACGGTCACGGCGGCGTGCATCACCACAACGGCTTCATCAACGTCAACGGCATCTTTGAGGGCAGGTTCGACATCATCCTGACCAATCCGCCCTTCGGGGCCAACGTCGAACCGACCGACCGCATCACCGAAGGCGATGTGCGCACCACAGACGAGCAGCGCCGGCGCTATTCGCGGGCCTACGGAAAGGCGTACACAGACGCACAGGAGCGCGTACTGAAGGCTCTGGAGGCCAAGGCGCCCATCGGCTCGCTCTTCGATCTTCCCCACAAGGGCGAGGACAACGAAGCCGAGCGTGCACGGCACAAGCCGGGCAAGATCAAGACGGAGACCCTTCCGTGCAGCGATCGCTGATGAAGCCCGTTCTGGTGGCTCGCAAGAGGATTGCCGCCCTTCGCGAGCAGGCCGCGCAGGCAGAGCGAGCCGCATTCGATCACGCAGAGATGTTGATCCTGGGTGACAAGCCCCAGGTGGTTGCCGACAGTGGTGCCGGCGAGGGTGTTCGGTTGTGACGTCCTGCCCCGTACATGTGGACCTGCTGGGTCGCGCGCAAACACGGGGTCGTCTCGCCGCGAGACGCGGCCGCCTACCCCAAGCGTGCAGCACGCGATGAGGTGGGGGCGATGATTCTCCGGGCCAAGCCCCTTCCGACGGCGCCGCGATGAAGTCCGAAGGCCGAACGGCCTGGACAATTCCGAGCCGCGCTGAACCGCACGACCGCAATAGCCAAGACCGGCTTCAATCTGGAGGACCTGCGGATCGCGTTCGCGGCGATTCCCAAGGCCGCGGCGGTTCATCCTAACCTGCCGCGCGCCAATCGAAGGCTATTCAACACGACCGAGACGCTGCTGAACGCCATCGCGGCGCTCGCGATGATCGGCGAGAGGAGCCAGCCGGTGAACGGGAACAGCACGCCCGCCGCGATCGGAATGCCGACGACGTTGTAGATGAACGCCCAGAAAAGATTCTGCCTGATGGTGCGCATGGTGGCGTGGGAAAGGGCGATGGCCTGGGGCACGGCCCGGAGGTCGCCCCGCATCAGCGTGATGTCCGCCGACTCCATCGCCACATCGGTTCCGGTCCCAACCGCGAGGCCCACATCCGCCTGCGCGAGGGCGGGGGCGTCGTTGATGCCGTCGCCGACCATGCCCACGACGTGCCCCTCAGCCTGGAGGGCCTTGACCTTGTCCGCCTTGTCCTTGGGCAGGACCTCCGCAAAGACGACATCGACGCCGACCTGCGAGGCAACCGCTTCGGCCGTTCGCTGGTTGTCGCCGGTCATCATGACCACACGCAGCCCGAGAGCGTGCATCGCGGCGATAGCCTCCTTCGATTCGGGCCGCACCGTGTCGGCGACGGCCACGATCCCGGCTTCGCGGCCGTCTACGGCGACGAACATTGGCGTGCGCCCCATCGCCGCCAGACCCGCGGCCTTCTCCGCCAGGGCGGACTGGATACTGCGCTGAGCCAGCAACGCCGCCTTGCCGACGAGCACAGCGCGGCCGTCCACATGGGCCTCGACGCCGTGCCCCACCACGGCCTGGAAGCCGATCGGCTCGGTGAGCGACAGTCCGCGTGCCGCGGCCTCGCGGACGATCGCCGCGGCGAGCGGGTGCTCGCTGTGCTGCTCTGCTGATGCGGCCAGCCGCAGCAACTCGCGTTCATCGAACGTCCCCCCCCCGCCCCCGGGTGCCGGGATGATGTCCGTCACGGCGGGCTTGCCGTGCGTGATGGTGCCCGTTTTGTCGAGCACGATGGCGGTGAGCTTGTGGGCGGTCTCCAGGGCTTCGCCGCCCTTGATGAGAATGCCCTTCTCCGCGCCACGGCCCGTGCCGACCATGATCGCCGTCGGTGTTGCCAGCCCCAGGGCGCACGGGCACGCGATAATGAGCACCGACACGGCCGTAACCAGCGCCATGCTGAGGCGAGAGTCCACCGGCGATGCGAACCACCAGACCACGAACGTCGCGAGTGCGATGGCGATCACGATGGGAACGAATACGCCGCTGATCTTGTCGGCCAGGCGGGCGATCGGGGCCTTGCTGCCCTGGGCCTCCTGCACAAGCCGCACGATCTGCTGGAGTGCCGAATCGGCCCCGACCTTGGTTGCGACCAGCCGCAGGGCGCCGGTGGTGTTCATCGTCGCGCCAAAGACGCTGTCGCCGGCCGCCTTCTCGACGGGCACGCTCTCGCCGGTGAGCATGGACTCGTCCACCGCGGACTGGCCGCTCTCGACGTTCCCGTCCACGGGGATCTTCTCGCCGGGCCTGACGAGCACCCGGTCGCCGACGACGACGGACTCGACGGGGACGTCGACCTCATGGCCGTTGCGCACGACCCGCGCGGTCTTGGGCTGCAATCCGATCAGACGCTTGATCGCCGCGCTGGTCCGTCCCGTGGCCCGGGCCTCGAAGTACTTGCCCAGCAGGATCAGGACGATGATGACCGCCGCTGCCTCGTAGTACACGGGGACCATGACCATGCCGCCCATCGTGCCGTCGGCGTGTGCGGCATGGACCGCGGCTCCGCTCACCCCAGCAAAGAACCCAGGCCAGATCGTCGCCGCGAGCGAGTAGAGGTACGCCGCGCCGGTGCCCATCGCCACGAGCGTGTCCATGTTGGCGCTGAAGTGCCGCAAGCCCTTCCAGGCGGAACGGAAGAACTGCCATCCGCACCAGAACATCACCGGCGTCGTGAGCGCGAGCTGGAGCCAGTTGATCCAGGGGACGTTGAAGGCGTCGATCTTGCCGTGCGACATCGCGATAACCAGCACCGGCAGCGACAGTACGGCCCCGACGGTCGTCTTGATCAGCAGCCGCCGGGCCTCCGCCTCGCCGACGTTCATGTGGGCCGAGTGGTCCTCGCTCGCCACACCACCGCTCATCGTGTGTCCGGCGTGCGGGCCGTGCCCCTGCGCCGCGAGCATCGCCGCATGGTCGTGCCCGGGCTGACCGTGGGCGGGGTTCATCGCCGGGTGCTTCGCCGAAGCCGCCGTGGAACGGGCCTCGGGCACGAACGCCCTGTACCCGATGTCGTCCACCGCCTTGGCGAGTCGCTCCGGCCCGGTCGCGGTCGCGTCGTACTTCACCGTCGCCACCTTCGTGGCGAAGTTCACGCTCGCGGATGTGACACCGGGCTGCTTGGCCAACCGCCGCTCGATGGTGTTCGCGCACGAAGCGCACGTCATGCCCTCGATCGGGAGATCGGCTCGCGCGATGGTCGTGGTGGTCGAGTCCGGCGTCGATGGAGCATGTCCACCGAGCTGGTGGTCGTGGGGGTGAAGCATTTCAGTCCTTTGGTCGTCGTCGTCAACTCAGGGCCGGGCCGCTGCGCTCGTCTGCTTGGCATCCTGGTCGTTCGCGTTCTTGCCCTTCTCGTGGCTCTTCAAGATGGCCCCGGCGATGAGCGCACCGACCACAGCCGCGGCCACGATCAATGGCACGAACTTCCGCCAGCCAGTCGCCGGGGTCGCGTTGTCAGGGCATCCGCAGTTGCAACTCATGGCTCACCTCGCGTTCGTTTGTGCTCATACCAGTATCCGGCTCACGGCTTCGACGGCCTTGAGGCCTGTGCCAAATCGCGCCATCGACTCGCGGTTCCGTTCGAGTTCGCCGTACGGCAAGAACCGCACCGACAGGTCGGCGACGCGCCGGAATGCGGGCCGGGCCAGTTGCTGCCGCACATCGTCCTCCCGGGCATCGGGCGCGACCAGGAAGAGCTTCACGCCCGCGTGGTCGGGCACGCCCAGCGCGAGGTCCAGCATCCGCACGATGCCCGAGTAGATACTTGTGGTGTGCTCGACTTCGAACGCGGCCATCACTCGTCCTTCAATCGAGCCGTTGCTTCCGGCTCGCTCAAGCCAGAGCACGTCGATCAGCCGAATCGCCTCCGCGCCCGTCGAGGCCTCCACAGTCGCAGGGAGGGCGTCGATGCACCCGTCGCACAAGCGGCCCTCCTGCACGGCCCGGTTGCGGTCGTTGGCCGCGACCCACACGTCAAACCCCAGCGACCGGCCCAGGTCGCGGAGCCAGCCCTGCACCTGCGCGTGGGAGCGGTCCTCCTGCTCGGCGATCTTCTGGGCCTTGACGGCGGCGGTCGACTCATCGCGGACTTTCTTCAGGTCCGCCTCCCACGCGGCGATCGCCCCGGCGTCGTCCTCGCGCGGCGGCGCGGTGTATCGACCGCTCCCGATGTCGAAGAGCAATCCCGCGATCGCCCCGAGGTCGTTGCTCAGTACCGCCCGGTGCTCGGCGTTGATGCGTAGCACGCCCTCACGCATGGCAAGATATTCCGCCCACGACCCGAGTTTCACTTTCGAGCCGGTGAGCGCGTTGTAGCCCTTGACAATCGCCGTGTTGAACGGCGGCACCAGCGTCGGGTGGAGGAAGTAAAGCATGTTCGCCGCGGCGGGTCCGAGACCCTTGATGCCACGCTCGGCGAGTTGGCGGATCGCCCGTACCACACCGTCTTCGGTGTCGCAGCACGAGCAGGCGTGCAGGAACCGCCCGAAGGCCCGCTGGTTGTCCGCGCTCTCATAGATGTCGGGAATGCGGAGCTTGGGTTTCCAGAGGAAGGCGTGATCGGCCCCCTTGAAAATCTGCCGCTGCTCGGCGATCGAGTGGACGACCGTCTCCAGCGATGAACC
>ERZ1066130.646-NODE-646-length-10486-cov-10.044195_pt1 | contig 10486 bp, 9 predicted proteins | sample MGYA00382777_ERZ1066130 | MGnify/ENA primary metagenome ERZ1066130 (study PRJEB33369, sample SAMEA5778360) | biofilm metagenome | biome: Industrial cooling water; feature: Water cooling tower basin; material: Biofilm | place: United Arab Emirates | collected...
AACGCGCCGGGGCCGGTGTCCCCCAGGCTCTGGAAGTACACCGACTTCGACACCCACTCGCCCGCTTCCTCGGGGCTTTCTCCGTGCTCGATCAGGCTCTTGCGGACGCTCGCGCGGAACTCCTCGTCGCTCAGCCCGGCCCTCGCCGCACCGAGCACCACCGCCCGACCCGCCGCGGGACCCGACCGATCCAGCTTGTACAGGCTGGGAAGGACCTTCCGGTGCGCCAGATCACCCGTCGCGCCGAACACCACCAGGACGTGCCGTTCCGGGATCACCATGCAAGCCTCGCTCACTTCTTCTGCATCGCGTGACCGCCGAAGGCGTTCCGCATCACCGCCAGCATCCGCTCACCGTAGCACTCGCTGTCGCGCGACCGAAGCCGCGTCATCAGGCTCTGCGTGATCACCGGCGCCGCCACGTCCAGATCGATCGCCTCGGCCACCGTCCACCGCCCCTCCCCGCTGTCGTTCACATAAGGCTTGATGTCCGCCAGCGTCTGATCCTGACGCAGCGCCTCCGCCGTCAGATCGAGCAGCCACGACCGCACCACCGATCCCACCTGCCAGATCGTCGCGATCTGCGCCATGTCCAGGCCGAACTCCGCCTTCTTGTGCATGATCGCGAATCCCTCCGCGAACGCCTGCATCATCCCGTACTCAATCCCGTTGTGCACCATCTTCACGAAGTGCCCGGAACCCGTCGGGCCCACGTGCCCCCAGCCCTCCGACTTCCCCGGCGCGAGCGTCTCGAAGATCGGCCTCATCCGCTCCACCGCCTCCTTCGGGCCCCCGATCATCATCGAGTACCCGTTCTTCAGGCCCCACACCCCGCCAGACGTCCCGCAGTCCACAAAGTGGATCCCACGCGCCGTCAGCTCCCGCCCTCGACGCTGCGAGTCCTTGTAGTTGCTGTTCCCACCGTCGATGATCGTGTCGCCGGGCGACAACGCCGGAAGAACCGCCGCGATCGCCTCGTCCACGGGCTTGCCCGCCGGGATCATCAGCCACACGTGCCTCGGACCCTTCAGCATCCCCGCCGCCTCTGCGATCGACGAAGCGTGCACACCACCCTTGGCCTTCAGACGCGCCGCCGCCTCCGCCGAGGGGTCCACACCGACGACCTTATGACCCCCCAAAAGAAGTCGCTCGGCCATGTTCCCGCCCATTTTGCCCAGACCAACAATCGCCAGTTCCATGCGCAGCCTCCGAATCCGAACTCGACCCCAACACGTCATCGGCATGCCCCCCGTTCCCCGTTGAGATCCCGCGCGATCTTTGCCGTCGAGACCGGGCGACTCGCGCCGAACCGAGATTCGATCCGAGGTAATCACCCATAAAGGTGTGTTCGCAGGCCGCGATAACTCTCCCGTGCTGGTGTCCCCAAGCGAGTTTGCGTCAGAATGTTGCACCCAAACCGGTCGAGTGGCAGAATCAAACAGTGCGGTGACGCGTTCGAGAGTGAGCAGGAGATTTGGTTCATGCGACGCAGGGTCTGTGGTGCTGCGGCTGGGATGATCCTCTTTACTGGGGGGGTTGCAGCGCAGACTCTCGACGCGTTTGAGCCGGTCACCGAGTTGCGACGGGTGATTCCTTCGCGTGTCATGACGCTCGATCGGGTGGATCGCCCGGTGGTGCTGAGACCTTCGGCGCGGCAAGCGATGATCTACCAGAACACGGGTCGGCCTTATTTCAGAGCCGGCCAGAATCCGCGGATCGCCTTGGATGATCGGTTACTGACGCCAGGTCCCGGATCCGGCGGGAGGGTGCCGGTCACCGCTCAGAATCCCGGGTGGATCGTGACGGATGACAATACGGGCACTCTGGTCAGCGGCGTGATCGTGGTGGAGTTCTTCAACACGCTCAATCCCAGCGCGGACCCGGTCTGCGACCTGGGCCCCAACAACTTCCTCGGCGGGTATGCCGTCACGGTGGAGGGGATGGAGCGGGGGTATGTCTATCAGTTCGACGGGATGCTGGACCTCGCCGCGGCGGGAATCCAGATCGTCCTGCCCGATGACGATTTCGCGGTGGTGCTCCGCTTCTTCGATGACGATTCGTTCACGAACTACAGCCCCGACATGACGGTGGCGTTCGCCGGCGGCGACAACGACAGCAACAACCAGGCGTCGACCGGTGACGGCGCGCTCGTGGGCTTCTCCGACGACGTCTACTGGCGCGACGCCAACGGGAACGGGCAGTTCAACGTCGGCGAGGCGAGGTACTTCAACGGGTATCCTCGGGGCGCGAACTTCCTCGATGAGATCGCGTCGAACATCGATGACACCTGCCGGGCCGACTTCAACGGCGACGGCTTCCTGGATTTCTTCGACTTTGACGAGTTCGTCAGCTGCTTCGAGGTCGAGATCTGCCCCCCCGGCAAGACGGCCGACTTCAACGGGGACGGCTTTGCCGACTTCTTTGACTTCGACGAGTTCATCGGCGCGTTCGACGCGGGCTGCTAGGTCGATCCTCCGGCGTATGCTCTGCTCCGCGTTGGAATCGACGCGACGGAGTCGAGCCGCTTGACCGCACGCAAGCCCGCGATCGGGTTCATCTTTCTGACGCTGCTCCTGGACGTGATGGGCATCGGCCTGATCATCCCGGTGGCGCCCAAACTCGTCGAGCAGTTGATGGGCGTGCCCGAGCAGGAGGCGGCGCCGTATGTCGGCGCCCTGAGCGCCACCTACGCCGCGATGCTCTTCCTCTTTGCCCCCGTGCTCGGTGCGCTCTCCGACCGCTTCGGCCGCCGACCCGTGATCCTGATCTCGCTCTTCGGCTCGGGGCTTGATTACTTCGCCGCGGCGATGGCCCCGACCATCTGGATCCTCTTCATCACCCGCGCCCTCAACGGCATTTCCGGCGCCAGCATGACGGCCGCGTCCGCGTACATCGCCGACATCACCCCGCCCGAGAAACGCGCCGCCGGCTTCGGCATGATCGGGGCGGCGTTCGGGCTGGGGTTCATCATCGGGCCCCTCTGCGGCGGGCTGCTCGGCAAGTACGACATCCACTACCCCTTCTACGCCGCAGGAACTCTCACCCTGCTCAACTGGTTTTACGGGTACATGGTGCTCCCCGAGTCCAACCCGCCCGAGCGACGCGTGCCGCTCTCCATCGGACGCATGAATCCCATCGGCGTGTTCGTTCACCTCTCCCGCTACCCCTTCGTGATGATCCTCGGCGGCGCCTTCTTCCTGCTCAACACCGCCCAGTTCGCTCTCCACGCCACCTGGGTCCTCTATACGTCGTACCGGTACAAGTGGGGGACGCTGGACACCGGGCTCTCGCTCGCGCTCGTCGGGCTGATGGCCGCGATCGTGCAGGGAGGGCTCGCCCGCAGGATCATCCCCGCGCTCGGCGAAAAGAAGTCACTGCTGCTGGGGCTGGCGATCGGCGTGGCGGCGTACGCGGGGTACGGGGCGGCGACGCAGGGATGGATGATCTATGTGATCCTCGTGCTGGCGTCCTTCGGCGGGATCGCCCAGCCGGCGGCCCAGTCGATGATCACCAAGGCCGTGCGCGCCGACGAGCAGGGACAAACCCAGGGCGCGCTGACCGGGCTTCAGAGCCTGGCCAACATCCTCGGGCCGATCATGGGCACCTACGCCTTCCACACCTTCGCCAACGCCGACGCACGGATCTACATCCCCGGTGCGTCGTTCTTCGCGTCGGCGCTGGTCGCGCTGCTGGGGCTGGTGGTGGCGGCCTGGGCGATGGGCAGGCCCGACGCCCCCTCCGCCCGGGGCGTCAAGGACGCCGCGTAGCGCCCCGAGCCGAGTTCATTCGAGCCAGTCTTTCGCTTTGAGCCGCTGCGGGACGTACTCCTCGGTGACGTAGGAGATGTCCTTGGTGATGAGCGATTCGACCTCCATCTTGAAGCCGTTCTTGAGCATGAGGTCGATCTCCTTCTGCCAACCCTTGTGCTCGGCGAACCAGGGGTAGGCGGCGATTTCCTTGGCGCGTTTGGTGTCGTTGTCGTTGAGGGCGATCTGTACGTCGTCGGTGAGGCCGCACTCCTTGTAGTCCTTGGATCGCACGCCGATGAACTTCGCCTCCGGGATGGCCAGGCGGTTGCTTTCAAAGGCGAGGGAGATCGAGCCCTGCTTGATGACGGAGAAGATGTAGTGCCCCCAGGGGTCGCAGTCGAGGAGGCAGTAGATGGGGAGGTTGAGTTCGGTGTTGAGGCGTTGGAGGAGTCGTCGCACGCCGCGGGAGGGCTGGCCGCCGCCCTCGGTGAGGATGCAGTTGTGCTTCTGCCAGAACTTGTCCTCGTTGAAGCGTCCCCAGACGGTGTCCTTTTCGACATGCAGGACGAACTTGGCGTCGCACTTCTTGAACTGGATGACGTCGGGCTCGACGATGCTGGGGATGGCGTAGCCGCCCGAGCCCATGCGTCGGCAGTCGATCTCGTCGCCGGTGTCGGTGATCGTGATGTTCCCGATCATCGTGCCCTTCTTCTTGGCGAAGATGTGGAGTTCTTCGCGCAGGGCGCCGAGCGAAACCTCGAGGTCCTCCAGGATCCCGTCGGATTCGTCCTGGTCGGCGAAGGTCTTCTCCTTGGTTCCCGCGACGGTGTGCAGCCCCTTGTAGAACATACCGCGGAGGCTCAGGGTCTTCTCGGCGGCGATCAGGTCCTTGATCGACGAGGCGTGCAGGCAGGTCTGCATGAACTGCTTGGCCTGGTTGAGGTTGAACAGCTCGCGTTCGCTCGTGGCGTCGCCCATCTGCAGCACGCGATGCTTCTTGTTCCAGATCGTGTTGCTCTTGGCGCGGATGGGGATCTCGATCTTGGGCTCGCGCATCGCGAGCGCCTTCTGCGCCACGCTGTCCGCGAGTTCCACGATGCTGTCACGCGTGCGGGCGTCTCGTTCCTTGATGCGGCTGGTGAGCGAGCCGCCCTTGGGGTCTGCGGGTTTCTTGGCCATGTCTGTCGGTCCTTCGCGTGCGGGCACGCGTGCTGTGATCTGTCAGAAGAGCCCGGGTTCCTCGACGGGGACGAGCTTGCCGCCTACGAGTCTCATTTTCGGCTTGGCGCCGCCCTTCTCGGGTTCGGCGTGCTTCACGGGTTCGGGCTTCGCGTTGCCCTTGGCTTTCGCCCGAGGAGCCTGTTTCACATCCAGCAGCGGCGGCTCGTCGTTCTGCATCGCCGCGACCTTGAGCCTTGCCGCCTCCGCCTTCGTCGGCGAGAATGGATCCGCCGCAGCGGAACCGCCCCCGGGCGTCGACGGTGCGTCGACGATGATGACGCCGTCCTGATCGGCCGGGTCCTCGTCCTTCACGCGTTTCCCGTCCTCGTCGAGCTGCAGGTCGGCGATCGCGGTGCGCTTCTTGGCCTGCGCAAGCAGGGCGTCGTAGAGCGCCTTGGCGTCCGTCCCGTTGATCGCGTTGATCGCCTTGCTGATCTCCCCGATGTACTTCTGGAAGACGTCGCGTCGCTCGGCCTCGCGCTTCATCTTCGCGCGCTTCTTGAGATAGGCGCCCAGCTTCCGTCCGCACTCCATCAGCGCCAGTTTCATCTCCTTGCGGATCTCGTCGTAGTCGGCGATGGCTTCCTTGGACTCGCTGGTGAAGGGGACCCAGACCGAGGCCATGTGGATCATGATCACCAGCGGGCCCACGGGCAGGCTCTCACGCGGCTGCTGCAGGTCGTAGTTGCGCCAGTTCGTCTCCGTGACGGACTTGAAGCTGGAGCACGCCGACTGCTGGAAGAGCAGCGGGACGCGGTTGGCAAAGCGGATCACGCGGGCGGATTCGTCCGCGGGCAGTTCGCCCCCGAAGGCGATCGCGGCCTCGATCTGGAAGGGTCGGCCGCGGTAGACCTCGGCCTCTCGGCTGCTGGCGGCGTAGAACTCGGCGCGGACGCCCTTGAGCATCCCGGCGAGCAGCTGCCTCACGCCGATGGGGGCGAGGCAGTCCGTCGGTGGGGGGGCCAGCTTGGCCTCCTGGAACGCCTTGTACAACGCCTCGGCCTGCGGGGGCTCGATGTCGGCGACCTTGGTGCGGCTGGTGGCCTTGATCGCGGAGCAGAACTCCGACGCCGTCGCCGCCGAGACGCGGCAGAACTTCTCCTGAAGGAAGTTGTAGAGGGTGCCGCCCTTCTCGGTTGCTTCGTAGTCCTTGAGCATCTGAAGGAGAATGCCCAGCTCGATCCCCTTGGGGTGAGGCTGGATCTCCTTGGTCTCCGGGGGCAATTCCTGCACCCCGCGCGGGAAGACGATCACGCCGCCGGTCTCGGTCGTGACGGCGGGGGCGGCCTGCTGATCGGTGGCGGCGCTGCCCGTGTCCGGCGTTGCCGCACCCTTGCCGGCCTTGCCCTTGAGCCCCGGGTCGTCGTCCTCGGCGGCGCTCTCGCGGCTCGGCGGGACGAGCGTGATGCGGGCGTGCGGATTGGCGATGGCTGTCAGTTCGAGGAACTCGTCGACCGAGCCGCGACCTTTCTGGTATCGGCCTTCGAGCTCGACGGTGACGCTCGTTCCCGTGGGGTAGTCCTTCGGGGACAGGTATTCGCCGCGAGAGGCGAGCTCGCGTGTCCCCGGGGTGAGATTGCGCAGGCGCTGAAGCGGGAAATCCTCCGTCTCCTCGTCCACCGTGACCTCGGCGCGGTTGGTCTTGGTGTTCATCGCCAGTTCGATGTGGTGCGCCGGCTGGTTGGCCTTGGGCCGCGTCTGGATGAGCATCGGCTTGCCGGTGGTGATGAGCCCGTACATGCCGGCAGCGGAAATCCCGATGCCCTGCTGCCCGCGGGACATCTTGAGCCGGTGGAACTTCGAGCCGAACAGCAATCGCCCGAAGACGTTCTCGACCTGCTTTCGGACGATCCCCGGGCCGTTGTCGACCACGGTGACGCGGTAGCGCGATTGCTTGACATCGCGGCCACGGTCGGGCTGGAGGTCCTCGATGACGACGGTGATGTCGGGGAGGATGCCGGCCTCTTCGCAGGCATCCAGGGAGTTGTCCACCGCTTCCTTCACGGTGGTGAGCAACGCCTTGCGGGGGTTGTCAAAGCCCAGCAGGTGCCGGTTCTTGGCAAAGAACTCGGAGACCGAGATATCCCGCTGCCGGGCGGCCATGGTCTCGGCCGTCACTTTGGGAGCCGTGTCCTTCTTGCTCATCACCCGGTGTCTCTCCGTGAAGGGCTCGCGCCGCCGCGGGCTTCCCTGCCCGACGCCGCGCGGGAGGATAGCAAACCGCGCCCCCTCCGTCCCCTCTACCCTGCACCCATGGCGGGCGTCGAAGCGTCCAGACTCTGTCTTTCCTGCGGGTATGACCTGGGCGCGGACGTGGAACGCTGCCCGGAGTGCGGCACGGCGTTCGGCCCGGCGCAGGCCGCCGCCCACGCCGCTCGCCGGGCCCTCGCACGCACCGCCCCGGGCGAGGCCGGCCGTGTGTGGATGGTCCTCTCCGCGGGCGTCTTCGTCCCCTTCGTCATGCTCGCCATCCTGGCCCGCGGGGAGGCGTTCGTCGCGGTCATGGGGCTTGTCTGCTTCGTCGTGGGGCTTCTCCCCATCCCCCTGGGGGTCGCCCTTGCCGGCGTGCTCCCCAAACCCCACGCGCGTGCCGCCGCGAGGCATCTCTACGTCCGGTACGCGGTCTACCCGGCCTCTCCCTTCCTCTGGGCGCTGGTCGCCTGCGCGGGGAACGCGATCCTCTTCCTCGCCGGTCTGGCGGTCGGAAGCCGGGGTGATTGGACGTTCGGGACCTCGATTCTCGTGGTGCTCGTTTGGTTCGCGGTCTGTCTGAGCAGTTTCGTCTCATGGGCCGAGCGGTTCGTCGAGCAGTGCTCGATCGTCGCGCTGCCCGATTCGACCCGCCGCCTGCTCTCGGCGATGGCGATGGTCACCTTCGTCACGTCGGGGCTGCTGGGTCTGGGAACGATCGCCGTCTTCGCCCTCGCCACCCGCGATGTTCTGGGATTCCACTAGGCCGTCCGCCTATGCTTCGGACCCAAAAAGCAGCCAAACCAGAGCAGTCCGATCCGAATCAGCACACACCAATCAAGGAGCATCGCATGGAAACCACCCTCATCATTCTCAAGCCCGACGCCGTTCAGCGCGGGCTCATCGGCCGCATCGTCGCCCGCTTCGAAGACAAGGGCCTGCAGGTCGTCGGCATGAAGCTCATGCAGATCAGCCAGCAGCTCGCCGCCACGCACTACGAGGCTCACAAAGAACGCCCGTTCTACCCCGGCCTGGTCAAGTTCATGACCTCAAGCCCCGTCGTCGTCATGGCTGTCCGCGGCAACGGCGCGATCACCATCGCCCGCAACATGATGGGCGCCACCTTCGGCTCCAAGGCCAACCCCGGCACCATCCGCGGTGACTTTGGCGTCTCCAACTCCTTCAACCTGATCCACGGCTCGGACAGCCCCGAGGCCGCCGAACGCGAACTCAAGCTCTTCTTCAACCCCGGCGAAGTGCTCAACTGGCCCCGCCACGGCGACCAGTGGATCTACGACATGGCCGGCGGGAAGCCCGAGTAATCACGGGCCGATCACGCGATCCGTTCAGACAAAGCACACGCCCGCGGAGACCTTGATCTCCGCGGGCGATGTTGTTTCCTGAGGATTGAGGAGCAGCGAGGATTCTCGCGTCAAGGAATGGGCCGCGAACGTCGACCGCCCTCTTCAGGCCTGTTCGGCCGAGGCCGCGGGCTTGATGGCACCGACGACTTCGGGCCCGGTCGTGGCGATCTGCTCGGCGATCTCACGCCGATGAATCTCCACGTCGCGGGGGAAGTCGAACGCGATGCGGACGCGCTCCCCCTTGATCGAGGCGATCCTCACAACCCCGATGGGGTTCCGAGGGTCACCGATAACGACCTCCTCGCCTTCGCGCCGAGTGATCACGAGCATGCTTGGGCTCCACCAACTTCGCCGTCCCGTTCCCTGGGACGGGCCACCAACGGTGGTATACCAGATCACGCGCCGAGTCGGAAGTCAATCGTCGAAATTCAAGTCCGTCGCAGATCAAAACTACGCGGTTGTCGAGTTCTCGGCCGACGCAATCCTCGTAAGCCGTTCCCTTTCGGATGCTTGCGGCGGGCCCGGAACGCGTCTCGCCCACCCGATCCTCGCTCGTGACAATCCACCGGCGGCAGACGTCTTTCGGGACAGAATGTGGGTAAAGACCCTAGTCGGGGTGGAAAAGCAAGAATTATGGGACCGCTTCGATCCGCTTGACCTGCGGCACGTGGCTCATCAGGTTCCGTTCGATGCCCATCTTGAGGGTCATGGTGCTCGACGGGCATCCGACGCAGGCGCCGTGGAGGCGGATCCGGACGGTGCCATCCGGCGTGAGTTCGACGAACTCGACATCCCCGCCATCGGACTGCACCGCAGGCCGGATCAGATTGATGACCTTGGCGATCTTCTGGTTGAGTTCGTTGTCCCCGGCGGTGCTCATGCGGGGAACTCTAGGGGTGCGGGGGACGACGCGCGGTCCGAACGAGGATCGGAGCACAGATCGATCGGGCGCGGACGCGGGTGGGACGCGGGTGGGCAGGGGGTGGGTGGGGGTGGGGGTGGGGGTGCCGGTTGGTCCATACACTCGCGCCGATGACCAACCACTTCCATCGCGCCCGAGTCTGCTCTCCCATGGTGCTGCTGGCGTTGATCGCGGGCTCCTGCGGGAGTTCACCCCGCCAGGGCGACGACCCCTTGAAGAACGTGCTCAACCCGAGCCAGTCCGTCAACACGCGAGTGGCGGCGGTGGGAGAGGCGTTCGATCGGGCGGTCGTCAAATCCGACCGGGTGGCGCTCCGTTCGGAGTTGTGGCCGCTGGTCTGGTCGCCCGAAACGCCCGGCCCGCTCAAGAAGGAGATCGTGACGAGGCTGCTCGCCGAGACCGACGAAGAGGTGTCGCAGGGCGTGCGGGAGGAGTTGCGGCTCAATCTGCCGCACCAGACTTCGCGCGAGGTGGTGGCGTTGGTGAGCGATGCGGCGGCGGAGCGTGGCTGGACCGAATACGTGCCCGCGCTGGTGCGTGCCTGGGCGAGGGGTGCGGAGGGCGAGACGGACGCCACCCGTCCCGAACGCCGCGCGATCGAGCGGCTGGCGCCGGGCAAGCCGATCGAGGAAGTCGTCTTCGGGGTCTTCACCGATCCCCCGCCGGACACTCCCGGCACGCGCCGGATGAAGCTCGAAGAAACCTACCGCCTCAGCGCGTGGGATCTTCTGGCTCGGCTGGACCGCGATGGGCAGCGTCGGCTGGCGATGCTGCAGGCGTTGACCTCTCGGGGCGAGACGAGGCCTTACGTCGACGAAGCGCTGGCGGCGCACCGCGAACTGCTCGTGCTGCCCTTTTCGAGCGAGGAATTGCGGTGGGTCTCTCGCCTGCGAGATCGTCGCAACGCCGCCAACGCCGCGTGGTGGGCGGAGGCTTCGGCGGCGGTGATGTCACTCACACCGGAGCAGCGCACGGGTTTGCAGCTGCGGCACGCCGAGTTCGTGCGATTCGCCAGGGCGCACCGGTCGGCGTGGATGACCA
>ERZ1066130.647-NODE-647-length-10467-cov-9.356512_pt1 | contig 10467 bp, 8 predicted proteins | sample MGYA00382777_ERZ1066130 | MGnify/ENA primary metagenome ERZ1066130 (study PRJEB33369, sample SAMEA5778360) | biofilm metagenome | biome: Industrial cooling water; feature: Water cooling tower basin; material: Biofilm | place: United Arab Emirates | collected...
CCCGCCCGTCCTCGCCGCCCGTCACCGCGGCGTAAATCCCCGTTATCGAACGACTTGAGCCCCCGCCGATTTCACCCCGCGGGCTCGCTCGATCGCGCCGATCACCTCCGAGGCTGTTGTTCCGAAGTAGAGCTTGATCGGCTGCGTCACGCCCGGTCCCTCGATCGCCCACACCGGGATGCTCACCTCGTTGAGCGAGGCCAGCTTCGCCTTCCCCGGGGCCGTGCTGCTGGTGATGTCCGCCTTGAAGGTCACCACGTCGGTCGCGGTCATCGCCCGCAGCACATTGGTCTGCGAGAGAAGCTGCGCTTCCATCGCCTTGCAGTTGATGCACCAGACCGCCGTGAAGTCGATCAGCACCACCTTGCCCTCGCCCAGCGCCTGCTTCTCCGCCTCGGGCGTGTACACAACCCACTTGTGCGCCGCGATCAGCTTCTGCACGTTCGTGAACCAGGACGCCGCCGCCACGGGCACCCCCGCCAGCAGCAGCGCCACCACCGTGAACAGCACGCGCCTCCCGGGCTTGGGCGTGATCTGGAACGTTCGGTACGCCAGCCACACGCCCGCAACCACGCAGAATGTCGCCACGGCCCACCAGTGCACTGTCTCCTTGAGATAAGGCATCTCCGCCACCAGCGACAGAATGCCCGAGCCCAGGAAGAACGCCGCCGTCGCCAGCAGCAGCAGTCCCATGACCTGCTTCACCAGTTCGCTCGCCGGCCCAGCGCTCGGAATGAACGACACCCACTCCGGCTTGAACGCCAGCACCAAGTACGGGATCGCCATGCCCACGCCGATCGCCACGAACGCCGACACCGCCACCAGCACCGGCTGCTGCGTCGCCCACGCCGCCGCCGCACCCGCGAAAGGCCCGAAGCAAGGCGTGCCCAGCACCGCCGTCATGATCCCGAACAGGAACGACCCGTGCAGCGTCTCGTGCGACGGGTTCACCGCATACACCGCCTGGGGCAAGTTGATCGTGAACGCCCCCATGATCCCAAGACCCATCACCCCGATGAACAACGCCACCGCAAGAAGGAAAATCGGGCTCCCGAACGCCTGATTCACCGAACTGATCGCCTTCAGGCTCACAATCAAAAGCCCGATCACCAGCCAGAACGCGATGATCCCCGCGCACAGCATCAGCCCGAGCGCCACCATCCGGCTCTTCCCATCGCCCGCGTGCTTCGCGCTCTGCTGTAGCCCGATGATCTTCAGCGGGATCACCGGCAAGACGCAAGGCGTGAGATTCAGAATGAACCCGCCCGCCATCGCCACCAGCATGATCAACGCCAGCCCCGTCGCCCCGCGCGGATCAACCGCGAACTTCAGACCGAACAGGTTGAACTCCACCGGTCCGCTCGGCCGAGCCGCCTCCGCTCCGCCCGAAGTCCCGTCCGAAGCGCCGCCCACCGCGTTCCCCGTCGAGACGCCGGCGTTCGTTCCCGTCGCGTTCGGCGAGCCCCCCGATCCTCCCGCGAAGTCCGCCTCGCCAAAGGTTCCGAACGCCGACGACGTGTCCTCCGGGCCCGACGGATCCACCTTGACCTTCACCGGAACAATCCGATCCTCGGGGAACTCGCAGATGCGGTCGTTGCACGCCTGCCAGCCCAGATCCATCTCGAGCGTCAGGTCGCCCGCCGCCGCGTCCTTCGACACCGTGATCGGCACGTACACCAGTGCGCCCGGCCCGTACACCTCCAACTGAATCGGCGTCCCCATCGGCGCCGCCGTCACGCTCTTCGGCGCCGGCCACCGCGTCGTCCCCGCCCGCACGCTCGGGTGGTCCTTTAATGCCACCCGCGTCGGAATCGGGACAATCCCCAACTTCGGGTCTTCCACCGCGTCGTGCAGGTATGTGTGCCACCCCGGGTCCATATCCAGGGTGACCCGCACCACCAGCCGCCCACCCGGCCGGACCACCGGGCCCGAAACCTCCACCTGCGGGCGCACACGCTCGCTCCCGGAAGGGGGCTGGGCCATGACGCCCGCCGCCGACGCGAACACACCCGCCACAACAGCCATCACCAAAGCCCAAGGCCGCATCAGCATCGCGATTGTCATGACAGCAGAATAGACGCCCCCCGATCGGTTGATGTTCGAGCCGCCTCGCCGACCCGGCCCTCCACAACACCGTGGTCGGCGGACAGTGTTCGTATGGTTCCCGGACCATTCCGCCAGAATCGGGTATGCCGGGGTTCAAGACAGGGGTCAGGCGGGCCCGATAGGAAGGGGGAGATCCGCACGGGTTGGCAGAGTCACCCCGTCGCGGTCCGTGTGTGGAGTCGTTGCCCCGATGTCTGACGTGCTGGATCAATCCGGGATCGATGCGCTGCTCTCGGCGGTGGATTCCGGCGAGGTCAAGGCGGCGCCCGAGGGCAAGGCCGTGATCTTCAGCCGGCGCGAAGACGCCGCCGAACTGGAGATCAAGCCCTACGACTTCAAACGTCCGGAGCGCGTGAGCAAGGACCAGATGCGCGCGCTGCAGACGCTGCACGAGGCCTTCGCTCGAAACTTCGGGGCCAGCCTCTCGGGATTCCTGCGCACCATCGTGGAGGTCAAGGTCGCCACGTGCGAGCAGATGACCTACTCCGAGTTCATCTCCGGGCTTCCCAACCCCACGAGCTTCAACCTCATCCAATCCGACGGCCTCGAAGGGCAGATCTGCCTCGAGATCAGCCCGCTCATCATTTACCCGATCATCGATCGTCTTCTGGGCGGGGATACGCAGGATCTGTTCATCCCACAGCGCCCGATGACCATCATCGAGAGCCGGCTCATCAGCAGCGTCACCACCCGCGGGCTCTCGGCGTTGTCCGAGGCGTGGAGCAGCATCCGCCGGCTCGAGTTCAAGATCGACGCGACCGAGAGCAACCCCCAGCTCGTCCAGATCGTGCCCCCCAACGAGGTCGTCATCGTCATCGGCTTCGAGCTCAAGATGAGCAACCGCGCCGGCACGATGAACCTCTGCATCCCCTACAACGTCATCGAGCCCCTCATGGAGGAGTTGTCCAGCCAGAGCTGGTTCAACACCGCCAAGAACCAGCGCCAACCCGAGGTCGAGACCCAGATCGGCGGCGTGCTCCACCGCGCCGGGCTCGAGGTCTCCGCACTCCTCGCCGAAACCACCATCTCCCTCCACGACATGCTCGTGATGAGGCCGGGCGACATCATCTCCACGGATCGCCCCAGCAACGCCCCGATGGTCGTTCAGGTCGAGGGCGAGCGCAAGTTCGTCGGCCAGCTCGGGCAGTTCCGCGGCGCCAAGGCCATCCGCATCGTCCGGGCGATCAACGCCGACGATCGGGTCTGAGACGCTCCGAGCGTACAGTCCGACCATGACACTCGCCGCGATTCTCGCGATGGCCTCCCACCTCGCGCCCGAGCCCGTCCGCTATCAGGTCGATCTTTCTCGCGTCCGCGAGCAGGTCCTCACCGTGCGGATGACGCTTCCTGCTGTCAACACTCCGTCGATCGACGTGCACCTGCCCGTCTGGCGCCCGGGGCTCTACCTCGTGCTCGATCAGGCCGGGACGGTCCGCAGCGTGCGGGCCAGCGGGAAGGACAACGCTCCGCTCGAGATCAACAAGATCGAGAAGTCCTCCTGGCGCGTCGTCTGCTCGGGAGAAGGCCCGGTGACTGTCGAGTACGAACTCTGGGCCGCCTCCCTCGACAACCGCACCCGCCACGCCGACGACACCCACGCCTTCCTCAACCCCGCCACCGTCTTCATGTACAACCACGAGCGCCGGGCCAGCCCCATCCTCGTCGACTTCGTCGGCGTGCCCGAGGGGCAAGGGCCCACCCAGTGGCGGATCGCTTCCGGGCTCCCCTCCGCCGGCCCCTTCAGCCTCTCTGCAATGGACTACGACCGACTCGCCGACTCGCCCATCGAGGTCGGGGTGCATCACAGGCTCGATTTCGACGTCGACGGCACGCCCCACGAGATCATCGTCTGGACCGGCGAGCCAACCCTCGAAAGCTCATGGATCCCCGGGCGAGCGAAGAAGTGGGGGAGTCTCGCCGCGGATTTTGCCGCCATCACCCGCGCGCAGCGCGACGTCTTCGGCCGCCTCCCCTACGAGCGCTACGTCTTCCTCATCCACTGCTACCCCGGCGGACGGGGCGGCACCGAGCACTACAACTCCACCATCATGCAGTGCCCGCCCGAGGCGCTCCACGACCCCGAGCGGTATCGCTCCTTCCTTTCGCTCACGTCGCACGAACTCTTCCACACCTGGAACGTCAAGCGGTTCCGCCCGGCCGAGATGACCCCGTACGACTATCAGCGCGAGAATCTCACCACGCTGCTCTGGGTTGCCGAGGGAACGACGACGTACTACGAGGATCTCATCCTTGTCCGCGCCGGGCTTTTGGACGCCGAGAAGTTCCTCGCCACCCTGGCCGAGTGGATCCAGGACGACATCGACCGCCCCGGCTCGGGCGTGCAAAGCGTCGCCTCGTCGAGCTACGACGCCTGGGTCAAGTTCAACAAGCGCACCGCCGACGCCCCCAACAGCACGGTTTCCTTCTACGACAAGGGCGCCCTGATCAGTCTCGCCCTCGACATGGAACTCCGCTCCCGCGGGTCCTCGCTCGATCGGGTGATGCGGCTTCTCTACGAGCGTTTCCCCGAGCCCGACCGCGGGTTCACCGAAAAGGACCTCATCGCCGCCGTCGCCGATGCCGCCGGAGACCCCGCCGACGCTCCATGGCTTCGCGACTTCTTCCGCGACCACGTGCACGGCACCGTCCGCCCCGACTTTGCCCGCCTACTCGGGGTGGTCGGTGTTCAGGTTCAGACACCCGATCCCGCCGGAGAACTCAAGCCTTGGGCCGGCCTTACCTTCGCCGACGAGGCGGGGCTGGCGCGGGTGACCGGCGTCTCCACGGGCGGTCCCGCCGCGCAGGCCGGGGTTGTCCCGGGGGATCTTGTCGTCGCGTTGAACGGCCGCCGCGTCCGTGCCGCCGATTGGCCAAAGGTCCTGGAATCGCGCGGCGTCGGGGAGCAGGTTGAGCTGGCCGTCTTCCGGCACGACGTCCTCCGGGCCGTCCGGCTTGAGTTGGGCGGGAAACCGGATGGCAAGGTGAAGTTATCGATCGACTCCAAAGCCGAGGGTGCCCCCTCCGAGCAGCGTTCGTCCTGGCTTGGATCGGCCGGCACAAAAAACCGTTGAACCATTTTGTGGTTCGCGGGTACACTGCACCGGTCGTGGCGGGGTTGCGGCGCCCCCTTCTGTTCGCCGCGTGTGTTCATTTCAGGAGTCTCAGCATGAAGACGTTTGTTGCGGTTCTTGCCGCGGGCCTGGCCTGCGGCGTGGCGGTGGCTTCGAACGACACCCTCGTTTCCGCGGGCCAGCTCAAGAAGGTCCCCTCGTCCAACCTGCTGTCTCCGACCTACCAGGGTCGCGCCGATCAGCCGATCTTCGACGTCGTGGATCAGGACGGCTTCGTCTTCACCAACACCGCGCTCCCGCGCCAGTTGCTCGAAGACGCCTCGGTCATCCCCGGCCCGGGCTCCAACGGCACCTTCCCCCTGACGGTCAACGCCATGGGCATCTCCTTCTCGACCGACGGCACGGTCACCGACTTTGACGTCGAAGTCACCTTCTGGGACGGCGTCAACGTCACCGCCCCGGCCGATTCGCCCGTCCACATCAACCCCCTCGGCGGGTTCATCGCGCAGGTTCGCGGCATCGGCGCCGGCGCCTGGATCACCGACCCGATCGACCTGACCGGCCTGAGCAGCCCCATCAACCTCCCCGACGCCGGCACGTTCGTGCTCGTCCGCTACCTCCAGCCCGACACGACCGACCTCGTCGCGGGCGGCGTCCAGATCGTCTACGACCAGAGCAACGATCCCAACACCTTCGCCAGCAACCTCGTCGGCGCCTCCGACATCAACACCTGGCGCGACGTCGATGCCGACGGCATCATCGAGGCCGCCGAGGCCCGCTCTTTCGGCTACCCCACGCGCGGCACCATGGTGATGACCATCATCGCCGACGTGCCCGCGGGCGGCAACCCCTGCCCCGCCGACTTCGACGGTGACGGCTTCGTCGACTTCTTCGACTTCGACGCCTTCGTCGGCGCCTTCGAACTCGGCTGCTGATCTTCCCCTCAGGGGATCAGCCTTTGGAGTTCACACCTTTCGCGGCCCGCGGGATTCAACCCCGCGGGCCGTTCTTGTTTCTTCCTTCTTCATCAGGAACAGATAGTTGAACCCGCGCAGGAAGAAGTTCCCGTCCTCCGCCGCCCGACGCCAGTTCCCCCGTTCGATCTTCTGGTTCTTCCTCACCACGCAGATGATGTCGATCGGACGGAATCGCCGGCACATCAGCCCGAACAGCTCGAACCCGATGGGCATGAACCGGTCCGCCGCCGGCCCCTTGCCCTTGCGGAAACTGTCGCTCACATACAGCGCCATGTACCGCCGGTCCTTCAGCACGCGGTGGATCTCCGCGATCACGCGGTCCATCGCCGCGAAGTACGCCTCCCCGTCGTCCTCCCCGCCCGCGTCGAGTTTCCCGATGCACGCCGGGTCGTCGCTGTAGTCGATGTGCGTGCTGTACGGCGGATCGATGAACACGAAGTCCGCCGACGCGTCCGGCATCGGGATCTTCCGTGCGTCCGCACGCCGAATCTCCGCGCGCTGCGGGTTCAGATCAAACCCCACACCGCGACGGTTCAGGTCCTCGCACACGTCAAGCGTCGTCCCGCTGCCGCACATCGGGTCCACGATCGTGTCACCCTCGCGCGTGTACCGCTGCAGCACCTGCCAGATCACCCACCCCGGCGTCGCGCCCACGTAGTCCTTGCTGCCCTGCATCTCAAAGCCCGGCCTGCGAGGCCTCGGGTTCGGGCACGCCGGCGAGGTGTTCGCGCTGTCATAGTGCTGGCTCGGATACTCCCAGAGCGTCGTCGGGAAGATCTTGAGCGTCGGTCGTGCGCCCGGCCTCATCGGCTCTTCTCCATCGCCCGAACCATCGGCGCCAGTTCCGCGAGGATCAGTCTCGCCGCCTCGTCGAGCGTCGCCTGCACACGCGCGCCCGCCGCGCGACGATGCCCGCCCCCTCCCAGAGCTCGGCAAGCCAGGTCCGCGTCGATCAGGTCCGTCTTCGTTCGCACGCTGACCTTTGTCAGCGGCGTGCCCGCCGGCATCGCGAACTCCGCCGGATCCGCCTCGATCAGGAATACCGACGCCTTCACGCTCGCGATGGTCTGCGCCAGGTCAACGAACCCGCCCGTGTCCGACGTGCTCGCGCCGGTCTCCGCAAGGTCCCGCCTCGTCACCCGCACGAGCCCGATCCGTCCATCCTCCTCGATCACCAGCGACGACAATGCACGGGACAGCAGCCGAAGCCGCGCCGGCGTGTCCTGCTGCTCGACCGCCTGATACAACGCGTTGGCGTCCACCCCCGTGTCGAGCAGGTCCCCCGCCAGACGCATCACGCCCGAGGTCACGTTGCTGTGCTTGAACCAACCCGTGTCCGTCGCGAGCCCCAGGTACAGAGGCACCGCCACCTCGTGGGGCAGGTGCTCGGGCATGCATCCCAGCAGCAGGCAGCACAACCCGGCCGCCATCTGGCACGCCGCCGCCGCCTCGACGTCGATCCACCGACCAGCCGCTACGCCCGTGTCTCCGCGGCGGTGGTGGTCCACGATGATCGCGCGCGATGCACGCGGCTCAAGATACGACCGAAACGCCTCCAGCTGGCTCCAGCTCCCCGTGTCGATCACCACGATCGCGTCCGGCTCTTCCGACGGGCCCCCGTCTCGCTCCCAGATCCGCGTGGGAGTCCCCGCACGCAGCGGATGAAGCCACGCCGGCATCGGCCCCGCGTACGCCGCCTCAGCCCGCTTGCCCGGCATCAGGTTGAGCGCCCGGACCAGCCCCAGCGACGATCCCGCCGCGTCCCCGTCGGGCTTCATGTGCGTCACCACCAGAATTCGCCCCGCCTCCCGCAGGCGGGCGGCGATCTGCGAGGGCGTCATCGTCGAGGTCCAGGCTTCCGTGCTCGTCATAGGGCTCAGGCTATCCCCGAACCCCGCGCAACCGCTTGTCACGCCCCCCCGCGAGGGCTATTCTGATTGCAACTGAGACGCAGTCTCAACAAATGGAGCCCCCTCATGAGCCATGCCACCGCCATGCCCCACGCCCCAGTTTCCCACGGGCACCCCGCCGCGCCCGATTCGCTCGCCCTGCTCCTCCGGGAGCGCACCGCGGAGGCCCACGCCCGCGCCGAGCGCCATCCGCAGCAGGGCCGGCTCGTCAAAGGCCTCTGCACCAAGCCCGACTACGCCGCGTGGCTCGGGCAGATGCTCCCGATCTGGCACGCGCTGGACGAAGGCCTGGGGTTGCTCGCCTCGCGCGATCCGCGCGTTCGCGCCATGCTCCGCGACTATCACGCGCACGCCGGGCGCATCCGCGACGACCTGCGTTATTTGGGCGAACAGGAGCCCGCCCCTCTGCCCGCGACGCGCCACTTCGAGTCGCTGGTTCGATCCCTTGCCGCCGGCCCCGGCATCGTCGGGGTCTGGTACGTGCTCGAAGGTTCGAGCAACGGCGGCCGATACATCGCCCGAGCCGTCTCGCGAGCCCTTCATCTGCCCGGCCCCGATGGGCTCCGCGGCCTTGATCCTCACGGCGAAGCGCAGCACGAGCGGTGGGGACGCTGGAAGGCGGACCTCGATTCGCAGCTCTGGTCGCACGCGGACCAGGACGCGATCGTGCGCGCGGCGGTCCAGACGTTCGATCACGTCTTCGACGTCCTCAGCGACATCGAAGCCGCCCGTCCCGTCTCAGCATCCTGAACGCACACGCTGCCGATCGCGTCCGAGTTGTTCGACCAGCGCGGGCACTCCGGGAAAGCGCACCTGATCGCGCAGCCAGCGTTCCACCCGGAGCACGATCGGCCACCCATACTCGGGCAAACCCGGCCAAGGCGACCACGCCGGGGCTTCTCGGATGAGGTGCGCCTCCACCCGCCGGTCCACGCCGGAAACCGTCGGCCTCGTGCCCACGTTCACCATCGCCTGCACCGACTCGCCGGTCGGCAACTCCGCCCGGCCCGCGTAGACCCCGTCCGCGGGCAGCAGTTGTTGACCGCCCCAGCGCACGTTCGCCGTGGGGAATCCGATACGGCGTCCCAATCTGTCTCCGGGAACCACCTCTCCCGCCATTTCGAACGCGCGTCCGAGCACCGCCGCCGCATCCGCCACGCGACCGTGCGAAACCAGCCAGCGCACCAGCGAGCTTGATGCGGTCACCACCATTCCATCCGGCAGCGTCGCCTCCACCGGGGGCGCCACGTCGACGACGAATCCCATCACGCGTCCGAACTCGGCGAGCACGCGCACGTTCCCCGCGCGGCGCTTGCCGAAGTGAAAGTCGGGCCCTTCGACAAACGCCGACGGGGCGTGCCTCGCGACCACCCCCCGCACGAAGTCCTCCGCCGAACACTCGAGCACGCCTCCCCGAGGGTCCATCGGTTCAACCTCATCGGCACCGCACGCCCGGAGCAGTTCGACCCGCCGGGAGAAGGGAACGATGCGCGGCGGGGCACCCTCCGGCCGAAGCACGGCGGCGGGGTGCGGCTCGAAGGTCATCGCCACCACCCGTCCCCCGGAGCCGGCCAGTTCTCGGGCGCGGCGGACCAGGCTGGCGTGCCCCCGGTGCACCCCATCAAAGTTCCCGATCGTGACCACCGTCCGCATGCCCCACGGTAGCCCCGCGCCGTGGATGGTCACGCCCGCCCGACCCTAGAGTGAGCCCCTATGGCGTCCATCCTCGACAAACTGTTCGGCCGCAAGCCCTCGGGCACGGGGGTGCCCGGCCCGCGACCTTCGCCCGCCTCCCCCGCAGCCCCCGCCACTCAGCCCGCAGACCCAGGCCGAGAAGCTCGCATCCTTGAACTGGGAACCGAGATGCTGACCCGAGCCCGCGCCCACAAGGCCGGGCTTTTGTCCGCGCAGTTCTACTCCGACGCCCTGATGGACTGGTCCATGAAGGACCCGAACTTCAAGGTTCAGATGTTCCGCTTCGTCGATTGCTTCCCCCAGCTCAAAACGCCCGAGCAGATCTTCGATCACCTCAACGACTACCTCTCCCAGCCCGGTGTCACCGTGCCCGGCGTCATCGCCACCGCACTCAAGGCCGGCGGCCTCATGAAAGGCCTCGCCGCCGGACAGATCGAAAAGCAGATCACCGGCATGGCTTCCCGCTTCATCGCCGGGACCGACGCCAAATCCGCCCTCCCAGGCCTCAAGAAGATGTGGGACGACGGCATCGCGTTCTCCGTCGATCTGCTCGGCGAGACTTGCGTCTCGGACATCGAAGCGGACCACTTCTGCACAAAGTACCTCGACCTGATCGAGAACCTCCCCGCCGCCGTCGCGCAGTGGAAGTCCCAGCCTCGGCTTGAGAGCGACCACCTGGGCGCGATCCCGCGTGTCAACGTCTCGATC
>ERZ1066130.648-NODE-648-length-10461-cov-8.562560_pt1 | contig 10461 bp, 9 predicted proteins | sample MGYA00382777_ERZ1066130 | MGnify/ENA primary metagenome ERZ1066130 (study PRJEB33369, sample SAMEA5778360) | biofilm metagenome | biome: Industrial cooling water; feature: Water cooling tower basin; material: Biofilm | place: United Arab Emirates | collected...
CGCTGGCGACGGTTCTGCACGAACACCTTCCACTCCTCGTTGCGCAGGCGCACGCGCACGCCGAGCGTGTCGCGCCACATCGCCGCCAGCGACAGCGCCATGCGCCGATGCGGGGTCGAGGTGTTGTAGCGCAGTTCGATGGTCAGCGGGTTGGCATCCGAATAGCCGGCGGCGCGATACAGCGCCTTCGCCCGCGCCTCGCGCCGCGCCTGCGTCCAGCCGGTCCAGTGCAGCTGCGCGGGCGTGTAGCCGGGGATGCCCGGCGGCACGATGCCGTAGGCCGGGGTCTCGCCGAAGCCGGTGATGTAGCGGGTGAGCTTGTCGCGATCCACCGCCAGCGACAGCGCCTCGCGCAGCCGTGGCGCATCCTTCAGCGGCGGCTGCGTGGTGTTCAGGCCCAGCCAGAACGCACCGAGGTAGGGCGACAGGCGCAGGCGCGTGCCGTGACGCGCGCGCAGCTTCGCCAGCGGCTGCGGCGGCACGGTTTCGGTCAGGTGCAGGTCGCCGGCAATGAAGCGTTGCAGCTCCGCAGCGGCATCTTCGGTCACGTGGAAACGCACGCGCGCGATGCGCACGCTGCTGGCCGCGTGGAAATGCGGATTCTTCTCGACGACCAGGTGCGCCTGCGGCATCCACGCGACCAGGCGATACGCGCCGTTGCCGACCAGTCGCCCCGGCCGCGTGTGCTGGTTGCCGTGTCGTTCGACCGCCGGCAGGTAGACCGGAAACGCGATCGGCAAGGTCAGCAGCGCCGGCAATGCGATCTGTCGCGTGGTGCGCACGCGCACCGTGCGCGCATCGGGCGCATCGATGCCCAAGCGCGCCGGCGGCAGGGTCCCCGCGCGCACCTCGGGCGCGTGCAGCACGGCATCGAACTGCTCGGCGAACGGCGCGGCGGTCTGCGGCGCGAACGCGCGACGGAAGCTCGCGACGATCTGCGGCGCGTCCAGTGGCTCGCCATTGCTCCAGCGCAGGCCCTCGCGCAGGTGGAAGGTCCACGTGCGGCCATCGGCCGACACCGACCAGCGCTCGGCCATGCCGGGGATCAGGCGCCCGCGGGCGTCCTCCGCCACCAGCCCCTCGTACAGGTCGCGCAGCACGTTGCCGCAGGCGACCTCCTGGCAGGCATGGGCATCCAGCGTCGACGGCTCCGGCCCGTTGCCGCGCTCCAGCGTGCGCGGCTGCGCCAGCGCCGGCGAGGCGCAGGTCGCCATGGAACACAGCGACAGCAGCAGGGCAACAATTCGAGTCATCGTCGGGGGCTATAGTGTCGGCCTTGCGATGTTAGGGGACACCCCCCATCTCGCCTACCCGCGCAACCGGACCGCCTCTGGCATCCTCCGGTTGCAGGACTCCCCCCGCAGACGGACCCCCCATGTCGAGCCCCAGCCACGTCGCCGACACGCCCATCACCCATCGCGACCAGCTGGTCGAGGTGCTCGCTTCCGGCGAAAAGCCCAAGGCCGACTGGCGGATCGGTACCGAACACGAAAAGTTCGGCTTCCGCCTCGACGATCTTCGCCCGCCGACCTTCGATGGCCCGCAGGGCATCGAAGCCCTGCTCACCGGGCTGACCCGCTTCGGCTGGACGCCCGTGCAGGAGCATGCGCGCACCATCGCGCTGCTGAAGGACAACGCATCGGTCACGCTGGAACCGGCCGGCCAGCTGGAACTGTCCGGCGCGCCGCTGGAGACCATCCACCAGACCTGCGTCGAGGTCGGCACGCACCTGAAGGAAGTGAAGACCGTCGCCGACGAACTCGGCCTGGGCTTCCTCGGCATGGGCTTCCAGCCGAAGTGGCGCCGCGACGAGATGCCGTGGATGCCGAAAGGCCGGTACAAGATCATGCGCGCCTACATGCCGAAGGTCGGCGACCTCGGCCTGGACATGATGACCCGCACGTGCACCGTGCAGGTCAACCTGGACTACAGCAGCGAAGCGGACATGGTGAAGAAGTTCCGCGTCTCGCTCGCGCTGCAGCCGATCGCCACCGCGCTGTTCGCCGACTCGCCCTTCACCGAAGGCAAGCCGAACGGCTACCTGTCGTATCGCTCGCACATCTGGACCGACACCGATCCCGACCGCACCGGCATGCTCGACTTCGTGTTCGACGACGGCTTCGGCTACGAGCGCTACGTCGACTACCTGCTCGATGTGCCGATGTACTTCTCGTATCGCGGCGGTGAGTACATCGACGCGAGCGGAAAATCGTTCCGCAAGTTCATGCAGGGCGAACTCGACGTGCTGCCCGGCGCGCTGCCGACGCTGCGCGACTGGTCCGACCACATGACCACCGCCTTCCCGGAAGTGCGGCTGAAGAAATACCTGGAAATGCGCGGCGCCGACGGCGGGCCGTGGAACCGCCTGTGTGCGCTGCCGGCCTTCTGGGTCGGACTGCTCTACGACCAGACCGCGCTCGATGCCGCCTGGGACCTGGTCAAGGATTTCAGCATGGTCGAGCGCAACGCGCTGCGCGACCACGTGCCGAAGCTGGGCCTGCACGTGCCGTTCCGAAACGGCACCCTGCGCGACCTCGCCCGCGAAGCGCTGAAGATCTCCGTCGAAGGCCTGCGCCGCCGCGCCGCGCTCAACAGCCAGGGCGTCGACGAAACCCGCTTCCTCGACCCGGTCATCGAAGTCGTCGAACGCGGCCAGACCGCCGCCGAACGGAAGCTCGAACTCTTCCACGGCGAATGGCAAGGCGACATCGACCGCGTGTTCCGCGAGTTCGCATATTGAGCCGGACACCGCAAGTCGCGAGCGCCGCTGCCTGACGCCGATGGCCTGACCTCTGCTGTCCCGTGGACATTCCGGGACAGGACGCGCGCGCAGGGCTTATGCACACGAATGCATAGCCGCGGCCACTTTTTTTTGTATACCCTTGGGAGACGCCCCCCACGCGTACCCCCATCATGCGATTGCGCGAACGTCTCGAATTTGCCGAGAGCGATACCCTGCTGCGCGACGATGTCCGTCGCCTCGGCGCCATGGTCGGCCAGATGCTGGCCGAGCAGGTCTCCCCCGAATTCCTCCAGCAGGTCGAAACCCTGCGCCGCGCCGCGATCGCGCGCCGCGAGCAGGGCGAAACCATCGACGAACTGGCCGCGCGCCTGGCCGACGTGCCATCGGGCGATGCCGATGCGCTGGTGCGCGCCTTCACCGCGTACTTCAACGTCGTCAACCTCGCCGAGCGCGTGCACCGCATCCGTCGACGGCGCGACTACCAGCGCAAGACCGATGCACCGCAGCCCGGCGGTTTCACCGCCGTGCTGCGCAGGCTGCGCGATGACGGCGTCACCCTCGACGACCTGCGCGCACTGCTGTCGCGCCTGCGCGTGGAACCGGTGTTCACCGCGCATCCCACCGAAGCGATCCGCCGCGCGCTGCTGCTGAAGGAACGCACGATCACCGAGCGCCTGATCGCCGACATCGACCGCCAGCGCACGCCGGCCGAACGCGGCGCCGATACCGCGCGGATCCGCCAGGCGCTGACCGCCGCATGGCAGACCGCCGACGCACCGGCGCAGCGACCGAAGGTCTCCGACGAGGTCGAGCACATCGGCTACTACCTCGGCAACGTGCTCTATCGCGTGCTGCCGGTGTATTACGAAGCCTTCGCCGAAGCCGTGCAGGCGGTGTACGGCGAATCGCTGGACCTGCCCACGCTGCTGCGCTTCGGCACCTGGGTCGGCGGCGACATGGACGGCAACCCGAACGTCGGTGCCGAGACCATCCGCGCCGCGCTGACCGCGCAGCGCGCGCAGGCACTCAACAGCTATCGCCACGACCTGCAGGCGCTCGCGGAAGTGCTCACCCAGAGCCGCGACCGCGTGCGCGCGGACGATGCGGTCGAACGGCTGATCGCCGAGTACACCGCGCTGCTGCCGGCCGATGCCGCGAAGCTGAGCCCGCGCCTGGTCGACATGCCCTATCGGCAGCTCATCAACCTGATGCGCGCGCGCCTGTCCGCGACGCTGGCCGGCGGCGCAGGCGCCTATGCCGATGCCGATGCGCTGCTCGCCGACCTGCGCACCATCGATGCCAGCCTGCTGCACAACCGCGGCGAGCACGCCGGACATTTCGCCCTGCAGCGCGTGCTGTGGCGCGTGAAGACCTTCGGCTTCCACCTCGCCACGCTCGACCTCCGCCAGGACTCCGGCACGCACGACGAGGCCGTGGCCGCGCTGCTCGGCGATGGCGAGTGGACCGCGCGGCCGGTCGCCGAACGCGTCGAACGCCTGCACGCGATGATCGACGGCGCCGCGCGCATCGACCGCGAGGCCGCCTCCGCGCGCAACACACTCGACGTATTCCGCACCGTGCACGAAGCGCGCGCCACCTTCGGCGCGCACGCCTTCGGCCCGTACATCATCAGCATGAGCCGCAGCGCCGCCGACGCGCTGGCCGTGCTCGCGCTGGCGCGCACCGCCGGCTGCGTCGAGGGCGACGACGTGCCGCTCGACGTGGCGCCGCTGTTCGAGACCATCGACGACCTGCGCGCTGCACCGGACATCATGCGCGCGCTGTTCGTGGACCCGGTCTACCGCCGCCACCTCGCCGCGCGCGGCGACCGGCAGATCGTCATGCTTGGCTATTCCGACAGCGCGAAGGACGGCGGCATCCTCGCCTCGCGCTGGTCGCTGCAGCGCACCCAGGTCGAACTGCTGGAGCTGTCGCAGCAGGCCGGCATCCGCATCGAGTTCTTCCATGGTCGCGGCGGTTCGGTCAGCCGCGGCGGCGGCAAGACCGAACGCGCGGTCATCGCCGCGCCGCGCGGCACCGTCGACGGCGTGCTGCGCGTGACCGAGCAGGGCGAAGTGATCCACCGCAAGTACGCGATCCGCGCGCTGGCGCTGCGCAATCTCGAACAGACGACGGGCGCGGTGCTGCGCGCCAGCCTGCGCCCGCGCCCGCCGGAGCCGCGCGAGATCCGCTGGCGCGACCTCGCCGCGATCCTGGCGCAGCGTTCGCGCGCGCACTATCGCGCGCTGGTCCACGAACACCCGCAGTTCCCCACCTACTTCCGCGCGGCGACGCCGATCGACGTGATCGAGCAACTGCGCCTGGGCTCGCGCCCATCCAAGCGTCGCGAAGGCGGCATCGAAGCGCTGCGCGCGATCCCCTGGGTGTTCGCGTGGTCGCAGAACCGCTCCGGCCTCACCGGCTGGTACGGCGTGGGCACCGCGCTGTCCGCCGCGATCGACGAGGTCGGCCACGACACCGTGGCCGACATGGCGCGCGACTGGCCGTTCTTCGCGGCGATGCTCGACGACATCGAGATGCTGCTGGCGAAGTCCGACATCGACATCTTCGAGCGCTACTCGCGCCTCGCCGGCCCGCTGCACGACACCTTCTTCCCCGGCATCGCCGAGGAGTTCGCGCGGACCTGCGACACGATCCTCGCCCTGCGCGACCGCGGCACGCTGCTGCAGGACGACTACCGCCTGCGCCTGTCGATCCGCCTGCGCAATCCCTACGTCGACCCGATCAGCCTGCTGCAGGTGGAACTGCTGCAGCGCTGGCGCGCCAGCGAACGCAGCGACGAGGCCCTGTTGCAGGCATTGGTGACTACGGTCAACGGCATCTCGGCGGGGATCCAGAACACGGGCTAGCGCTGCCAGGGGACGCGCGTCGTCGCTCGGTGCGCGTCCCGGCTTCAGCGCGGCTTCGCGATCCGCTCGATCCGCTGATCCATCGCATCCATCTGCTTCTGCAGTTTCAGCACGGCCTTCAGCACTTCTTCCAGTTCGGTGCGCTGGAAGATCGACCCCGGAGGCGTGATGCCGACCGCGACGGTGCTGGTGCCCGGACTCACTCCGCCGCCGCCACCTCCACCTCCACCACCGCCACCACCTCCACCGCCTCCGCCTCCGCCTCCGCCTCCGCCTCCGCCTCCGTCATTGACGCCCACGGCGACCGTGCTCACCGATGGATTCATGTTGTGATCGCCGAGCTCCATGAAGACACGTCCGTGCTGCCGGATGATTTCGACCAGCACGTGGGGATTCTTTTCGAGGTCGATCACTTTTCCGAATTTCTTCCGGATCTGCTCGACGGCCCTGAGTTGCTCGCGTTCTTTCGTCATGACGATGCACTCCTCGTGCTCATATGGTCACTCGCGGAACCGCTTCTGCCGAAGCCAGGTCACAAGCGTGGTCTTCCTGCCCTTCAGCAGGGGCATGCTCGAATGGATCATGCGGTGGTTGCTGTCGCCGTTCGCGAACAGGTTGTTCCAGACCACCAGCTTTCCCGCCTTCGCACGCACGCGACGTCCGAGCGCACGGAAATCGGTGCCGCCGCCGCGCTCGGGCGTGGTCAGATACAGCAGGAACGTGTAGATGCGGTCGCCGGCGGGATGCGTGTCCCAGTAGCCGGAATCCATGTGGTAGTAGAAGTTTCCACCCAGCGGATAATCGGTGGCCTGCCAAGTCTCGAGATGAGACGTCTCCATCTCGACGAAACCTGCGAGACGCCGCTCGATCTCCGCCAGCTTGTCCAGCATCTCGTTCGTCAACAGGCTCTGCTGCGCTGTCTCGCTGACGCGCAGCGGGCTCAACACATCGCGACGCGTGCCGTCGTCCTGCTCCATGTAAGTCAGGCTCGGGCGCCAGCACGCGTACTTCAGCTCGTTCAGGATCCAGCGGCACTCGCTCGACGACAGGAAGCCATCGATCTCGAGGACAGCGTGCTCGCCGATGTCTGCCTCCATGTGCTGCACGCGGCTCGCTCGAATGGATCCCATGCCCGTTCCCTCGGATGTGCGTCGATGGCACCTTCCGCAAGTCGATGCGGCGGCCAGTACCCATGTCAACGCACAGGGCGATGGACAGCGGACACGGGCGTGGATCGTACTGCGGGGCACGCCCGGAGCGACCGCATCGCTGCAAGCCGCGCCGCGAACGGCATATGCACGTGTCAGCGCTTCTTCGCCGCTGCCTCCAGCGCCCGCATTTGCGCGTTCGACAGGAATCGGAGGCTTTCCAGCTTCCGGCCGTTGAGGAAATCCAGCATTGCGCCGTACTCGAAGCCATCCACGCCTTCGCGCTCGTCGAGCGTGTGGACGCGAACGATGTCGTAACCATCGCAGAAGTAGCCCTTCGTCCCACCATCCGACACGCCGAAAGCGACTTGGCAGTCCGGTTCGCCTCCCGCCAGGATCGCCGAGTAATCCCGCCACGCATCCTCGACGATCGCTTGATGCTCGTCGCTCAGCGAATCGAGCGCGATGCCGAAATGCGGCGCGCCAGCGACAGGCATGAGATGCGCAGGCAGCCTGCGTTTCGAGGTGTTCGTCGGAAGATTCTCTTCATCGCTCGGCTGCGGTGGTTCGAGCGGTCCGGGCTGCGCGGCCTGTGCGGGTGGCTTGGCGGCGACGGGCGCATCTCCGGGCGAGCACGCCGACAACAGCAGCGCGCAGGCCATCAGCACCAAGCCCTCGATTCCTGTGATCCGCTTCATCGGTCCATGCCTCATTCCGTCACTACACGGAAGCAATAGAACCGCCCGCCACTACCGAGTTCCGCAAGCTTCGGCACGCTGCAGCCACGACTCAGGTGCGCGGCATTCCATGACTTCGCCCAGGGCTGGTCGATCGCGCTGACGCGGTCGTGGTGACCGACCATTGCGCCGCCTTCGTCGGTCGCGCTCGTCCAGTTGCGGCAGGTGGAATCCGGATCCAGTGGCGACGGTGCGGTACCGTCGAGGCGCGTGCCGGTGAGGATGTCGTGCACCTTGCCCGGCACCGGCTCGCCGCGCTCGTCGAGCGCGGTCGCGCGCGAGATGGCATTGTCAGGGCCATGCAGCGCCTCCACGGTCGATGCGATGCGCTCGCCCTTCGCGTTGTGCCACGGGCCGGGACCGATGCGGTCACGCGCGTGCACCGGCACTCCGGGCGGCATCGCCTGCGTGCTCAGGTAGGCGCGCCAGCCCGTCGCGGGCAGCCCCGCCTTCTCCGCCAGCATCGCGCAATGGCGGTCCGCGCCCTCGATCCCGCCGAGGTCGCCGCCCTTGCCCGGGCCGGCGCTGGTCACGAAGAAGGTGGTCTCCTGCGCAAAGGCCGACGCCATCGGACACGCGGCAAGCAGGCACAGGGACAGGCACAGGACGCGCGTGGTTCGCATGGTGCTTCTCCGGGCATTCGTCGATCGATGGGCCGGAATCCTACACTGCCGACGTGCAGCGGGTGCCGGCGACGCTCTCGCTATCCCGCGTCCCGCCACGCTTCCGAATGCGAGAGCAGGGTCGCCTTCAGCGCCGCTGCCGCACCGGTCACGCCCTCCTTCCTAGAAAACAGCGAATACTGTAGCGCGGGCAGTTCCTGGATCGGCCGCGCGACCACGCCGGCAGGCATGCGGCAACAGGCGTTGACCACGGCCAGGCCCATGCCCAGTTTCACCAGATGCAGCATCAACTCCCAGCCGGACGCCTCGACGGCCGCATGCCAGGGCACCTGCGCGGACTGCAGCATCTGCGACAGCATCATGCGATGCGGCCGGCCTGCCGGCGGCACGATCAGCCCCGCATCGGCCAGGTCCTTCAGGCGGATGCTGCGTCGCGCCGCCAGTGCATGCTTTCTGGGCACCGCGAGTACCTGGCCGACCCGCGTGAAGGCATCGACCTGCAGGTCACGCGGTGTCGCCTCCAGGCAGGCGACGCCCAGGTGCGCGCGCCCGGCGCGCACCGCTTCGACAGCACCGGCACCATCGGCGGTCATCAGCTGCAGGGCGTGGCGACGGTTTGCGAGATGCGCACGGATGCCGGGGCCGAGCAGGTAGAGGAGCGCGCCTTCGCCGGACGCCAGCACGACCGGCCGCGTCGTTTCGCTGTCGCGCATGTCGTCGCGGAATGCGGCCATGGAGACGGCCAGATCGCGCGCCAGCCGCTGGACGCGTCGCCCGGCCTCGGTGATCTCGATCGTGCGGCCGCGCCGCACGTAGAGCGGCGTGCCGACCGATGCGGCGAGCTTGGTGATCTTGGTGTGCAGCGCAGGCTGCGAGATGTGCAGCCGGACGGCGGCACGGCTGAAATTGCCGTCCTCGGCGAATTCGGCGAAGGCGGTAAGGGCATCGAGCGGCAGGTCGCGCATCGGATTCACTATAACCATTTTCGATAGCGTATCCGAACATTCAAGTTCCCGTGAATAGTCGACCGGTGTGGAATGCGTGCCATCCACACACCTCACGGAGTACACCATGATCCTCGGCATCGACGTCGGTCGCGTCCTCATCAGCCCGGGCGACAGCACCAAGCCCGACACCTCCTTCCTCCACGGCCCGCTCGAAGCCGCGCTCGACACGCCGCCCTACGACGACATGTTCGACGTCGTGCCTGGCCTGGTCGAACGCTTCGAAGGCCGCGCCTGGATCGTCTCCAAATGCGGGCCGCGCATCCAGCAGCGGACCCTGCAGTGGTTCGACCACCATCGCTTCTTCGAACGTACCGGCATCCCACGCAGCAATATCAGGTTCTGCCTGCAGCGGCCGGAAAAGGCCCTCCATTGCCACGAACTGGGCATCACCCATTTCATCGACGATCGCGCGGACGTGCTGGAACCGATGGCGGGCATCGTGCCGAACCGGTATCTGTTCGGTCCGCAGCGCGGGCGCATCCCTGCGGGCATGCGGCATGTGATGACCTGGCGGGAGGTGGAAAAGGCCATGGCGTGAACGGATGCGGACACGCCACGGCCCTCGCGTCGGCACGGCATGCGCCACCGGTGGCTGGACAGGGATGCCCTCGAATCGCATACTCCCCCCCACTATGCCGTACACCGCTGCCGAGAAGAAGAAGGCCCTGACCCGGCTGCGCCGCATCCGCGGCCAGGCGGATGCGCTGGAGCGCGCGCTGGAAGCCGGCACCGACTGCGGTTCCGTGCTGCAGCAACTGGCGGCGATCCGCGGCGCGGTGAACGGGCTGATGGCGGAGGTGCTGGAAAGCCACCTGCGCGAGGAGTTCGGCGAGGCCGCCGCGAAGGATGCGGGCATCCAGCAGGCGATCGCGCTGGTGCGCTCGTACCTCAAGTAATCGAAACAGAACGTCCAAGGGAGAACACCATGAAATCACGCGCCGCCGTCGCCTTCGGGCCGGGCCAGCCGCTGCAGATCGTCGAGATCGATGTCGCACCGCCGAAGAAGGGTGAAGTGCTGGTCAAGATCACCCACACTGGGGTCTGCCACACCGATGCCTTCACGCTCAGCGGCGATGACCCGGAGGGCCTGTTCCCCTGCGTGCTCGGCCACGAGGGCGCGGGCGTAGTGGTCGAGGTCGGAGAGGGCGTGACCAGCGTGAAGCCGGGCGACCACGTCATTCCGCTATACACCGCCGAGTGCGGCGAATGCCTGTTCTGCACCAGCGGCAAAACCAACCTGTGCGTGGCGGTGCGCGCGACGCAGGGCAAGGGCGTGATGCCCGACGGCACGACGCGCTTCTCCTACAACGACGAGCCGGTGTACCACTACATG